>Ga0209164_1004388_pt1 | contig 12682 bp, 12 predicted proteins | sample MTBNYHSulfiMetaG_FD_187458 | JGI IMG/M metagenome (GOLD analysis project Ga0209164, IMG submission 187458) | Enrichment culture microbial communities from rom New York Harbor, USA that are MTBE-degrading - MTBE-NYH (New York Harbor Sulfidogenic)... | ecosystem: Environmental > Aquatic > Marine >...
TGGTGGCGATGCAGGGACTTGAACCCCGGACACCACGGATATGAGCCGTGCGCTCTAACCAGCTGAGCTACATCGCCTTGATGGAGTCAAAATAATGCAAAAGATGCTACTTAGCAAGATTTGTTGCGGCTTGTCAACAGGAAAGTAAAGGGTTCTTCCGCCGACTATTTCGCGCGGCGGAAGAACCCTTAGCTATGTGAACTGCCGGGCTTGGCAGGTTGGTCTTACATCATGCCACCCATGCCGCCCATACCGCCCATGCCGCCCATACCGCCCGGAGGCATGCCGGCGCCGCCCTTGTCTTCTTCGGGCTCTTCGGCAACGGTGCACTCGGTGGTGAGCAGGAGGCCGGCGACGGAGGCCGCATTCTGCAGGGCGTACCTGGTGACCTTGGTCGGATCGATGACCCCGGCGGCGATCATGTCTTCATACTCCTCGGTCGCGGCGTTGAAGCCCATGGCGCCGTCCATGCCCTTGACATGCTCGACGATGACCGAACCTTCACGGCCGGAGTTTGATGCAATCTGGCGTATCGGTTCTTCCAGGGCGCGGAGGATGATGTTTCTGCCGAGCTTCTGCTCGCCGTCCAGCTTCAGTTTTTCAAGGGCCTTGATGCAGCGCAGGTAGGCCACACCGCCGCCGGGAACCACGCCTTCTTCAACCGCGGCCCGGGTGGCGTTGAGGGCGTCCTCGACCCTGGCTTTCTTTTCCTTCATCTCCACCTCGGTGGCCGCGCCGACATTGATGACGGCCACGCCGCCGATCAGCTTGGCAAGGCGCTCCTGGAGCTTCTCGCGGTCGTAGTCGGAGGTGGTGTCGTCGATCTGGGTCCGGATCTGTTTGACCCGGGCTTCCAGTTTTTCCTTGTCGCCGGCGCCGTCAATGATGGTGGTGTTATCCTTGTCGACCACGATCTTCTTGGCATTGCCCAGGTCGTTGATGGTGACGTTTTCCAGCTTGATGCCGATGTCTTCGGTGATCACCTGGCCGCCGGTGAGGATGGCGATGTCTTCCAGCATGGCCTTGCGGCGGTCGCCGAAGCCGGGGGCCTTGACCGCGGCGACATTGAGGGTGCCGCGCAGCTTGTTGACCACCAGGGTGGCCAGGGCCTCGCCGTCCACGTCTTCAGCGATGATGAACAGGGCCCGGCCCATTTTGGCCACGGACTCGAGGATGGGCAGCAGGTCCTTCATGTTGCTGATCTTCTTCTCGTTGATGAGGATCAGCGGGTCCTCCATGTTGATCTCCATCCTCTCGGGATCGGTCACAAAATAGGGCGACAGGTAGCCGCGGTCAAACTGCATGCCCTCGACCACGTCCAGGGATGTCTCCATGCCCTTGGCTTCCTCGACGGTGATGACCCCTTCCTTGCCGACCTTGTCCATGGCCTCGGCGATGATGTTGCCGATGGTGGCATCGTTGTTGGCGGAAATGGTGCCGACCTGGGCGATTTCCTTCTGCTCTTTGGTCGGGCTGGAGATGTTGCGCAGTTCGGCAACAACCGCCTCGACGCTGGCGTCGATGCCGCGCTTGATCTCCATGGGATTGGCGCCGGCGGCAACCAGCTTGGAGCCTTCGCGGTAAATGGCCTGGGCCAGGACGGTGGCGGTGGTGGTGCCGTCACCGGCAACGTCCGAGGTCTTGGAGGCGACTTCCTTGACCATCTGGGCGCCCATGTTCTCGAACTTGTCTTTGATTTCGATTTCCTTGGCCACGGTGACGCCGTCCTTGGTGATGACCGGCGCGCCGAAGGACTTTTCGATCAGCACGTTGCGGCCCTTGGGGCCCAGGGTCACCTTGACGGCATTGGCCAGGGTGTTGACCCCGGTGAGCATGGCTTCACGGGCCTTGGCCCCGTATTTCAGCTGTTTTGCAGACATATCTCTATCTCCTTCTTTTTGCTAAATTTCCTGGATTGTTATTTTTCCACTACGCCCAGAATGTCGTCCTCACGCATGATGAGGTAATCCTGGCCTTCGATTTTGATATCCGTCCCGCCGTACTTGGAGAAGAGGACCCGGTCGCCGGCCTTGATGTCCATGGCGGTCCGTTCCCCCTTGTTGTTCATTTTCCCGGGACCGACGGCGACAACTTCGCCTTCGGCCGGTTTTTCCTTGGCGGTGTCGGGGATGATGATCCCGCCTGCGGTTTTTGCTTCTTCCTCCAGTCGTTTGACCAGGACGCGGTCGTTCAGTGGACGAATTTTCATCGACTTCCTCCTTACTATTCTCAGTTTGATTGATTGATTCGGCTTGAGCCGGAATGGCAAGCGTTTGTCCGAAGCTGGCTCAAATCCGCTTATTTCGGACAAATTTACAGCTTGTCCCGTTTGGATGGGCAAAACAATAGTGACGGTTCATGAAAAATCAAGGGAGGGGGCAAAAAAAATTACCGGTGGATTAGGCCGGAACTCTTCCCTCTGGTTTGCCTGGGCACATGGGCTAGCCGACCCGGACCAGCCAGTTGTGGCGATCCTCGCTCTGGCCGCGCTGGATGGCCTGCAGTTCGTTGAAGAACATGGCGGCCATCTCCCCGGGCTTGCCGTTATTGATGCCGATGACCCTGTCCTTGTAGCAGAGTTCCCCCACCGGCGAAATAACCGCCGCGGTCCCGGTGCCGAAGGCCTCCTTGAGGGCGCCGCTGTCATGGGCCTGGTACACCTCGTCGATGGACAGGCGCCGTTCCACGGTTTTGATGCCCTTGTCGCGGGCAAGCTGCAGCACCGAGTCCCTGGTGACGCCGGGCAGGATGGAGCCGGTCAGGGGGGAGGTGATCAGTTCGTCGCCGATGACAAAGAAGATATTGGACGTGCCGACTTCCTCGACATATTTGCGTTCAACCGCATCGAGCCAGAGGACCTGGGCATAGCCTTTTTTCTTGGCCTCGTTCTGGGCCCTGAGACTGGCCGCGTAATTGCCGCCGGTCTTGGCCTCGCCGACGCCGCCCGGGACGGCCCGGATATAGGTGTCCTCGACATAGATTCGCACGGGATTGAATCCTTCCGCGTAATAGGCGCCGACCGGACTCATGATGATGAAGAAGAGGTATTCCTCGGACGTCCGGAGGCCGATGGCCGGTTCGGTGGCGATCATCGTCGGCCGCAGGTAGAGGGTCGCCCCTTCATTGGCGGGGACCCAGTCACGGTCCAGATAGACAAGGGCCTTCATTGCCTTCAGGACCGTGTCGGATGGAAAAGGGGGCATGCACATGCGCAGGGCGGACTTGTTCATGCGGTTCAGATTGTCCAGCGGCCGGAAAAGGAGAATCTGGTTGTCGGGTCCGCGGTAGGCTTTCAGTCCTTCGAAGATTTCCTGGCCGTAATGGAAAACCATGGCGGCCGGATCCAGGGAGAAAGGGTGGTACGGGCAGATCTCGGCCTCGTGCCACCCTTTCTCCCTGTTCCATTGCATGACGAACATGTGATCGGTGAAGTATTTGCCGAAGCCGAGGCTGTTCTGATCGGGTTTCGGCTTGCGCTGTTTTTCGTCGGCCTTGCGGAGTGTGATTTCAAGTTCCTTGTTCAGCATTTGTGCAACCTTTGTTTCAGAACTGGTTATCCATCATATCCAGCAGACGGTCCGGGAAAAGGGATAATTTTGTTTGCTTTGTGCCGGAGGGTCTGTATAATTTCCTAATGAATCAGAGCAGCGGGGAAAAAGCAGGAGGATCACCGGGGACGCAGCCTGCTGCGCAGATCGCCGGTCATCCCTTCAACCAGATCCAGGCCAGGTTTTTCTGGGTCATCTTTATCCTGTCGATGTTGCTGCTGGTCTGGGTCCTTTGGCCATTCTGGCAGTTGCTCATCTTTGCCTTTCTGCTCACTGGGATTTTTCGTCCGTTGTATAGCTGGCTTTGCCGCTGGATGTCGCCCTGGATGGGGTCCCTGCTGACCTGCGGCCTGATCGTCCTGATCGTCTTTGTCCCGCTGACATTGTGCATCGGCGCCCTTTCCACCGAAACCCTGAACCTGTACAGGGACGTCAAGGACGTGAACCTCTTGTACAAACTGCAGCAATATATTCAAAATAATACATTGATCCAAGAGGCACAACAAGTTCTCGCAGGCTGGGGTATAAATTTTGAACCGGCTGATCTGTCCAGAACCCTGTCCCGATTCGCTGGCACGGTCGGGCTCTTCATTTACAGCCAGGCTTCGGTCTGGGCCGCCAATATCATGAGTTTTGTTCTCCAGTTCATGATTCTCATCCTGGTGGTGTATTTTCTTCTCATTGATATCGAACGCCTGCTGAAATTCATCATGATGCTTTCCCCCCTGCCCGATGACCAGAATGAACTGCTGATCAAAAAGTTCATAGAGATCGCCGGTGCCATTCTTGTCGTCAATGGTGTCAGCGGGGTTATCCAGGGGGTGATCGCCGGGGGCTATTTCTATCTCCTGGGACTCCCGTCACCGGTCCTCTGGGGCAGCGTCATGGCGGTTCTGGCTTTTCTGCCGATTTTCGGCATCGGCCTGGTGCTGATCCCCACCACCTTCATCTTCCTGGTGGGGGGCAAGCTGCTCCTGGCGCTGTCCACCCTTGGTTTTTACATGCTGCTTTCGTATACCGTGGAATACCTTTTCAAGCCAAAACTGGTCGGCGACCGCATTCAGATGCACATGCTGCTGGTCTTCCTGGCGATTCTCGGCGGCATGGCCTTGTTCGGGTTTCTGGGTATAATCTATGGCCCGCTGATCGCTACAGCGTTCCTTACCCTTTCCAGTCTCTACCTGAAGGTTTACGGCGTCGTCCTTGTTGATGTCGGAAAACAGGAGGTTCGGGGGAATGACGAGGCCTGACCGACGGAAAAAAGGGTTGTTCCAAATGACGCTTTTCGCTTTTATTCTCTGCGCAGTTGCCTTCTGGGGCGGCTGCGGGAAGAAACCGGCGGTCGTCAAGCGCCCTCTGCCGGAACCGGAAGCTGTCCGTCCCGAGCCGCCGCCGGCGCCGAAATTGCGGAAAGTTGAGCAATGGCATGCCCTTGTCCGGGAAAAGAGTGCTGCTCCCCTTGCGGAGCAGCTTGCCGCGGTCAATACGTTTTTCAACGCCTTCGAGACCGCCGAAGACTTCTATGTATGGGGGCGGGAGGATTACTGGGCAACCCTGTACGAGACGCTCCGCCGGGGCCAGGGAGATTGTGAGGACCTTGCCCTGGCCAAGTATTTCACCCTGCTCCAAATGAATATTGGTGATGACCGGATGCGCCTGACCTATGTCAAAACGTTGGACACCGGAACGCCGCACATGGTTCTCACCTGCCGCCTTCCCTTTCTGTCGCATCCGGTGGTGCTGGATACGAAAAATAACGACGTGCGGCCCGTAACCGATCGATCGGACCTCGTTCCCGTGTACAGCTTCAACGCGGACGGATACTGGCTGGCCAGGCAGAAGGAGGAATGGCGGGGCGAACGCCTCGGCGGTGCGGAGAAATTGTCGCTCTGGCTGGACGTGCTCAAACGCATGGAAATCGACGGCCGGGACCTTGCCTGGAAATAAGAGCGAGGTTGTTTCCCGATCCGTTTTTCTGGTCGCGGTGAGGCGGGAGGGAGAAAAAACTGCGAGGGATTGGACACCCATGGGAAAGATAATTAAACGGGTCGAGCCGGAAAAATCGCTGACCATCTTCACTGTGTCGGGGGAGGTCTCGGCCGAGGAATTGGCCCAGGCCGTCGACGAATTTTATAAGGGACCGGTGACCAGAAAGGTGCTGTTCGACCTGACCGACAGCATTCTCGATCATCTCAGCTCGGACGACGTATTGAACTTCAGCCGGGCCCCGCGCTATATCCCCGAACAACGGATCGGGGGAAAAACAGCGGTCGTGGCTCCTTCGGACCTGGCTTTCGGCCTGGCGAGAATGTACGAGTTTTCCGCCGACCCGGCTGAAATCCCTTTCGTGACCAAGGTGTTTCGAACGATGGAAGAGGCCAGGAAGTGGCTGAAGGTGTAATCCGCACGGATTGACGCCTTTGAGCCTTTTGCACCACTGAACCGTTGGTTTGATTTTTTTCGAAACCAACAAGTCTCCCCGCCGGGGATGTGAGATTTCTCCCTGCGGTCGGAATGACAAATATACATAATTTCAATAAGTTTCAACCAAGATTCAGTCGTTGCTGAGCTTCAGTGGTAAGCACATTCATTTTTGTGATTACCTGCCCCGCGTCCCCTGATTCCCAAACGGCATTATCCGGCCGCCACCCCGTAGAAAAAAAAGATCATCGCCATCATGACTATCAGGTAGAGAACGGTCATGCCCGATCCCGCCCGGAAGTAATCAATGGTTTTATATCCCCCCGGCCGCATGATGAGCGCATTCACCTGATGGGTCGGCAGGATAAAGGTGTTGGAACAGGCCACCGCGACGACCAGGGCGGCCATCCGCGGATCAGCCCCGGCGGAAACAGCCATGTTCATGGACAGGGGAACCATGAGAACCGTGGCCCCGACGTTGGAGGCAACCAGGGTGAAAAACGAAGTCAGCAGGCCGATGACCGTGAGCAGCACAATGGGCGGAACGGTGCCGATCGCACCCATGATGGTATCGGCAATGAAGCGGGCGGCGCCGGTGTTTTCAAAGGCTATGCCCAGGGGGATGAGTCCGCCCAGCAGAAAGACCGTCATCCAGTCCACCGACCGGTAGGCTTCGTCAATGGTCATGACCCCGCTGAGGATCATTCCCAGGGCGCCGGTCAGGAGGGCGATGGAGAGCTGGACGTGGAAGCCGAGAATCAGGATCAGTGAAACCAGGAGGCAGCCGACGGCCACCTTGACCTTGTCGGTGCGGATGATTTCGCCCTGAACCTCTTCGGTGAACACCAGGTCCGGCTTGTTCTTCAGGACATGGAATTTTTCCCAGCGTCCCTGGAGCAGCAGCGCGTCGCCGGGCTGCAGGATGATGTCCGAGATGCCGGCCACAAAAACCTTGTTGCCCCGGAAAATTGCCAGGGGATTGACCTGGTACCGCTTCCGGAACTCAAAGCCCCGCATGGTCTTTCTGGCAAGCTCTGACCGGGGGGTGATGATGGCCTCGAGCATGCCGGCATTGTTCGGGGAAAGATCCTCGGCAAAGGAAACCAGTTCCTCCTTGAGGACGAAGCCCAGGTTTTTTGCCATTTTTTCGACCATTTCCCGGGTGCCTACAACGGCAATGTCATCCCCGGCGGCGATGACGGTTTCCCGCTTCGGGGCAAAGAATTTCCGATTCCCCTTGTTCTGCGCGACGGCAATGACCGTGGTGAAATAGTGCGGGCGGATGGACAATTCTTCCAGTGATTTCGGCCCGCTGAACGTTTCGGAAACATGGAGTTCAAAGAGTGTTCCCATGTCGCGGTAGGTATTTTGCAGGATCACCGACATGGGGCCGCTGCTCTCCTCGCCCGTGGCACTGGGCAGGACAAAGCGGCCCAGGACGATAAAATATGCCAGCGCGGCGGCAACCAGGGCAAGACCGATGGGGGTGACGGCGAAAAGGCCGAAGGGCTCCACGTCGGGATCAGCGATCTTCATGATATCATTGACCAGGATCAGTGGACTTGAACCGATGAGGGTCAGGCAGCCGCCGATAATCGCGCAGTATCCCATGGGAATGAGGATTCGCGAAACCGGGATGCCGGTCTGCCTGCCGATCCGCCGCGCCGCCGGCATGAACAGGGCGGCGGCGCCGATGTTCTGCATGAAGCTGGAAATAAAGGCAACGGTTGAAGCGATAAGGGTTATGATCCGGCTTTCACTCTTGCCGGCGAATTTGAGGATCAGGCGGGCCAGGGAGTTCATGGCCCCGGTCTTGTCGAGGCCGGCGCCGATGATGATGACGGCGATGATGGAGACGACGGCGTTGCTCGACAGGCCGCTGATCGCTTCCTGGGGAGTCACCAGTCCAAGCAGCGGCAGCGCCGTCATCATGATGATGCCGACAACATCGACCCGGACCCATTCAAAGATGAACAGCAGGATGACGATGCAGAGCACGCCCAGCACAAGTATGATTTCAGGTGTCATTTTTTTCCCGTTTCAGCAGGTGGTTGCGGTGAGCAACCGGTTGTGGTTTTGACACGGTCCGCAACGGACCGGTCTTCTGTATTTTTTTGGTCGCGGGGAAAAATCCCGGGGCCTCCCGGGCGCAGGGAGAGATCAAGAGGTGATCGGTTTCTGTCCGCGACCCGGTGCCTCACACCGGGCCGGCAGAATCGTCAGGTCCGGGGTGGTCTGCAGGGGGGCGTCATTGGGCAGCCCCCTCTGCAAGGAGTATGGCGGTAGGTGCTTCCTTCCCGCTCAAGGCCGTGCTCCTTTTCAGGCGGTGGAAGGATGATAGCAGCCGAGGTCAAAGACCGGGATTTCCGCCTGCCCGGCATCGCTTCTGACGATATCCGGATCAGGCGCGGTGAGGACATACCGCATGCCAGGATACTCTGCATGCAGTTTGGCGACAACATCATCCTGGTTCCCGCAATCGATGATGCTGTTGACCGCCACGCCCATGGCCCGGCCCTGCTTTTGCAGCGTTTGTACGCTCCCGGCGCAGGATTCCCTGAAAGAGGACATGACGGCTTCCCGCATTTCCTCCGGCACGGCAAGGGGGGCTTCTGTAACATGGAGGGCCAGGAGTTCGTAGTCAAGGCGCTTGGCCATCTCCAGTGCGTAATTGTTCAGGGCTGAGGGACTGCTGTCTCCGTTCACCACCATCAGAATCGTCCTTCTGCCCCGGGTTCGGTCAATCATGCGGCGGGCCGTTTCATGCTCCCCTTCGTCGGTGAAGGCGACGGCCACCGCCGCATCATTGAGAATGTTTTGCTTGCGCCGGTCGACCCGGATGGTTTGTCCGTTTTTTTTCTTTTTGAAAATGCGAAGAAAGTTCATTGTATCTCCTTGTCGCGAATATCTCTTATGATGATCAGTTTGTCCGTATCGGGGAAGCCCCCATCTTATCCGGCATCAGGACAGGTATGCTGCAGGAGACAGCGGATGTCTCCTTCCCCTTCATTCAAGTTCGCCTCAACCATCTCCCTCGCCGACTTCTCATCATCAGCCTCGGCAAAGGCAATGGCCGCCATAAAACGATCCCAGGCGCTGTATGTGTTTGTTGCTTTTGACATGGGTACTCTCCTTATGTGATTTGACGGGTTGTTGTTTTTTCTGTCCTATGAAAAAGCAAACCCCGTACCACAAATGAAAATATTTATAACTTATTGATTCTAAAAGATTAATTGAAGAATTTGGGTACAGTGCGGTGAGTGGCGCCGATGATGCAAAATGCAACATCGATGGCAATTTGGAAAATATTTATTGCGGTATCAGTATGTTAATGAACAGCTGCAATATTTAAACGGGGTGTTGCATTTTGCATCATCGAAGTTTGGGGGGCGGGTTGGACCAGGGCAGCGAAGGCGAACCGGAGGGAAACCGGGCGTTCAATGGGGAAATGAGCCTGGTGCGGCGGTCGGGGAGACCGGAAAGGGTTTTGGTTCCTTTGCCCTGAGACAGACGGGGCAGCGGTCTGTGAAGGGTCTTTCAGTCTTCCGGGCCGGCGTCGATGAAGCAGCAGGGGTCGCGGTCCTGCTTCCAGTCAAGCCCGGCGCTGTCGATGACGGCGAGGCAGCCGCCGCAGACGTGCCGGATGCGGCAGTCCCGGCAGGAGGCCGGGCCCAGGCGGTAGCGCTGCGCTTCAGGGCAGTCGTAGATGTCGGCCAGGCTGCGGTCATGAATGTTGCCGATGAGCGAGGGGAACTTGCGGCAGGCATGCACCTGGCCGTCCGGCAGCAGGGCGACGAAGTTGAAGGCCGCCCCGCATCCCATTCCGGCGCAGCCGCCAAAAAGCTCCTCATTGTGCCGCGACCGGATGATGTTGATCAGGCTGTCCTTCAGGCCCATGCACGGGTTGCGCGGTTTGGCGTCCAGGTAGGCGTGGAGGAAGGCCTCGTATTCCTCCCGGCCCGGAGTAAGCAGCTGCGCCCCTTCTCCGACCATGGACAGGCGGTTGAAGGTGAAGAGGTCAACCTTGTCCCGCAGTTGGTCGGCCAGGGGAAGCACCTGGTCCAGGTTGTCGCGGGTCAGGGTCAGCATGACCATCGAATAGACGCCCGCGGCGCGCAGGTCGTCGAGGAAGCGCAGCACCCGGTCGAAAAAACCGGGGCCCCGGATAAAGTCATTGTGTTCCTTCAACCCCTCCAGGCTGACCTGGAAGAATTCCGGTTTCTGAATGGCGATGATCCGGGAGAGGATTTGCGGGGTGGTGGGGTTGCCGAGAATGGCCGTCATGAAGCCGCGGTCGGCCGCCGCCCGGTAGATCTCTAAGAAGTGCGGATGCAGGAGCGGGTTGCCGCCGGAAAAGGAGACCTGGCCATACACGTGGCGGGCCTGGCAGAAGTCGTAGAGCTGGTCCAGGGCCGCCGCCGCGTCCTCCATAGATAGAGGCGAGCGGTCGCTGCGGTCGTAGCAGTGTTTGCACCGGAGGTCGCAGACCTGGGTTATGTGCCACTGAAGGGTGAACACCTGGGCCGCCAGGTATTTTTCCGGAATTTCCACGTCCGGCGCGAACAGGGAGGGATCGCGCCTGATGGCCGAGGGCGGGGCAAGGAGAATGCCCCGCTGCACCGCCGCGGTCACGGCCCCGTCAAGCCGGGCCAGGGTGGTGTCCTCCAGCCTGGCGATTTCCCGCTTGTCCAGGTTTTCCAGTACCAGTTTGAGGGCCAGGAGGTCCCCGGGGGCGGCGGAACGGACCTGCAGCCGGCGGTCGGCCGGGTCCTGCCAGATCAGGATGAAGTCTTCGCCCGGCTCCGGGACGGCCGTCTCCTTCCCCTCAATGATCCCGGCAAGGTTCCGCCACCCGACCCTGAGCAGGGCAAGGGTCGGATTGACGATGATTTCTTCACTTGGGCGGGGTAGTTCCTCCCGCCGCCGGGCGCATTGATGCATGCCCGCTTCAACGGCGGCAAGATCGGCCAGGAAGGGCGGCAGGTCGTCTTCCGCCAGCCGGCCGGCGATGAGCCCGGGCAGGGCCTCCTCCGGCACGCTGTCTTCCGGCAGCGCGTGCAGCAGGGCATCCCATGCCCCCGGCCGGATAATTCTTCGGCAGGCGGGAAACAGCGTCCCGGATGAAGAGTATTCTGACACCATGTTGATCCTCGTACCTGTATGGAAAGGTTATCAATCCTGGGAAATTGTCAAGTTCCTCAAGTTCGGCGGGTTTGTCAAGGAGGGAATTGCGGCGGCGCGGGAAATGACGGTTTTCGTCATCATGATGGACAATTGTTCGGGACGGGATATAGTGGGCACAGGCGGAAACATGGGGCAAAAGAAGAGCACGGATGATAATCATGGAGGCCGGGCCGAAGGCAGTAGGGAAAAGCAGCTTTGATCTCATAGCCTGGACAGGTTTTCACCCTGCTTGATTTGATCCCGGGACAGCGGTTTGTCGATCTGGCCTGCGGGACCGGCCGATACAGTCTGGAAACGGCGAAAAGGATAGGGGATTCCGGTCAGGTCCACGCCGTCGATCTGTGGGCCGAAGGCATCGCGGCCCTGGACAGGACGATCCGGGAGCAGGGCCTCACCAACATCACAACCCATGTCGCCGACATCAGCCGCCGCGTCCCCCTGGCCGGCGGCTTTTTTGATGGTTGTCTGCTGGCCGCCGTGCTGCACGATCTGTCGGAGGAGGAGCAGGAGGGCGCCCTCAGGGAGGCGGCGCGTCTCCTCAAACCCGGCGGGATTCTGACGGTGGTTGAATTCAGGAAAACCGCCGGCGGACCGGGGCCGCCGGCCGGCATCCGTATTGCCGAACCCGAGCTGGAGCAGAAGGTGGCGGGCCGCGGGTTTTCCTTGCGCCGCTGCGATGACCTGGGACCGTTCCTGTATCTCTGTCAGTTCAGCAAAGCCTGATCCTGCCGACGTGACGGGGCGGCGGTCATGTCCTGAGACTGCCAACTGCCGACTGCCGACTGCCGACTGCCACATCTGTCCTGCTTGGAACTGAAAAGCTCATTGCCTATCAGGTAATGATTCTTATTTTATAAGGTAAGGGAAAAAGGATTCCTCGTCCGGATGATGCTGTGATTAATGACCAGGTTTTCCTGAAGAACAACATGAGAACACAGCATTGAAGACAGGAGGTACATTATGGCCAGCAGATATTATTGCTCGAGTGTGGCTGCGGAGCTGGAGATGTGGAGCGAAAGGCTGCACAAGCTGTCCAGCGAGATAGACAGGATCCCGTCTATCAACAAATATAAATTACAACCCCAGATCGACGAACTGCATATTATCATGACCGAGTTGGATGACAGGCTGTGCGAACTGCTTGAATCCTGCCCGACCGTCGAGGAAGGGGTTCCAATGATGGAGGAAGGAAGCAGGTTCGGAGTGAAGCATTCATTCAGCCCTGAGAGAAATGAGAAGTTCGACTATGATTTCGGCGGCTGATGCCGGCGGAGTCTAAATTCGAATAATTGCTGACAAACAGTAGTTCGCCGGGGCCTTGGCCCCGGCTTTTTTGTTTTTGCGCTCGAGTTCCGCCTGGAGCGCGACACGGTTTTCCCTTTGCCGCCCTTGAGCCTGCGGGCAGGTCCATCCGCCTGCCTGGTATTCCACAGCCGGCGGAAAACCACTTTCTTTGGCGCAAGACCTGCCCTCAGGTCTGCTCCGCGCCGGAAAACTCAGCGTTGCCGCCTGCCGCCGCCCTGTCCTGA
>Ga0209164_1004390_pt1 | contig 12672 bp, 14 predicted proteins | sample MTBNYHSulfiMetaG_FD_187458 | JGI IMG/M metagenome (GOLD analysis project Ga0209164, IMG submission 187458) | Enrichment culture microbial communities from rom New York Harbor, USA that are MTBE-degrading - MTBE-NYH (New York Harbor Sulfidogenic)... | ecosystem: Environmental > Aquatic > Marine >...
GTGGAGATTTCGGCCATGGTGCAACAGGGCGCCAAGGCCTTCCTGTGGCGGGAGTACCGGTATATTACGGTATTCGTCATCGTGATCGGGGTTTTGATTGCCATTCCGCTGACCTTGGGGCCGGGAACGGCGCTGGCCTTTATCGCCGGTGCGCTGGCCTCGCTCCTGGCCGGCTTCATCGGGATGAGCATCGCCACGCGGGCGAATTGTCGAACCACTCATGCGGCCCAAACCTCCGGGCTGAAGGGCGCCCTGGGCGTGGCGGTCTCGGGGGGAGCGGTGATGGGCCTGTCGGTCGCCGGCCTGGCCTTGCTCGGGCTTTGCATTGTCTATTGGCTGGCCGAAGGAGAAGTTCGAATCGTCAATGGCTACGCGATGGGGGCGAGTTTGGTCGCGCTCTTCGCCCGCTGCGGCGGAGGCATTTATACCAAAGGGGCCGATATGGGCGCCGACCTGGTGGGCAAGGTCGAAGCCGGTATCCCCGAAGACGACCCGCGCAATCCGGCGGTCATCGCTGACAATGTCGGCGACAACGTCGGAGACGTCGCCGGCCTGGGCGCCGATCTGCTGGAATCTTTCGTCGAGTCCATGATCGCTTCGGTGGCCATTCTCAGCACCCTCGTGGTCGCGGCGACCGCCGGGGGGCTTAAGGTTGACTTCGCGGCTCTGGAAACGGTCAAGATGATTCCCATGCTGATCGCCAGCGCCGGGATTGTCGGCTCCATTCTGGGCATTTTCTATGTCAAGTATGTCGGTTCGAACAATCCCCAGAAAGCGCTGATGACCGGCACGTACCTCAGCGCGTTCTTAACCATTGCGGGCACTTTCTTTTTGCTCTATTGGCTCCAGCCGCAGATTGCGGCCCTGCGCTTGGAGTTGACCTGGCTGGGCGTCTTCGGCGCTTCCCTGGTTGGTGTGATCGCCGGTCTGGTCGTTGGCTATGTCAGCGAGTACTATACGTCGAGCAAATATCGGCCGGTGCGGAGATTGGCCGAGAACTCCCAGAGCGGTCCGGCCATCACGGTCACGGAAGGCATGGCCGTCGGGATGCAGAGCACGGCGGTGCCGGTGATTGTGCTGGCCATTGCGATTATTGTGGGTTACCATCTGGCTGGCTTTTTCGGGGTGGCTCTGGCAGCGGTCGGTATGCTCGCCACGACCGGGATGGTCGTCACGGTGGACTCCTACGGGCCGATCGCGGACAACGCCGGCGGAATCGCGGAAATGGCCGAGCTGGACCCGAGCGTCCGGAAGATCACCGACAACCTCGACGCGGTCGGCAATACGACCGCCGCGATCGGCAAGGGTTTCGCCATCGGCTCGGCGGCTTTCGCCGCTTTGGGGCTATTGTCGGCTTACATTGCGTCGGTGGGGATTCTCGGAGACGGGGTCTCTCTGACCAGTGCGCGAGTCCTGGCCGGCTTGCTGTTGGGAGGGATGTTGCCCTTCCTGTTTTCGTCCTGGCTTTTCCGGGCCGTGGGTAATGCGGCCTATAAGATGATTGCCGAGGTTCGGCGACAATTCCGGGAAATTCCAGGCTTGCTGGAAGGCAAGGCCAAGCCGGACCCGGCGGTCTGTGTGGATATCAGCACCAAGGGAGCCATCCAGGGCATGATGCTGCCCGGACTGATGGCGCTCATTGTTCCCGTGCTGATAGGCTTTGTGCTCGGCAAAGAGGCTCTGGCCGGAGTGTTGGTTGGCTCGCTCGTCACCGGGCTGATGCTGGGTATCCAGACGGCCAACAGCGGCGGCGCGATGGATAACGCCAAGAAGTACATCGAAGAAGGTCATTTTGGAGGCAAGGGTTCCGATGCGCACAAGGCGGCAGTCGTCGGGGACACCGTGGGAGATCCGTTGAAGGATACCGTGGGGCCGTCGATTAACATCCTGATTAAGTTGATGGCCGTGATCTCGCTGGTGATGGCTCCGCTGTTGAAGGATTGGATTCCCTTACTGTAAGAGATTGCAGGAGAAACAGGGTCAAGAACGAGACCTGCTTCCCTGTTCCGGGCGAAATAATCCGGAACCTTGGACCGAAGGGAGGTGAGAAAAGAGACTATGGCACAAGAAGAAATCTACGAGATTCTTTACATTGTCAGCCCCCGATTGGAGGAGGCTGAGATCGGGGAAGTCCACAAGCAACTGCTGGATATCATTACCGGCGGCGGAGGCAGTATTCGCCGTGAGAGCAAATGGGGCAGGCGGCGCTTGGCCTATGAGGTGAAGAAGTTCCGGGAAGGTTACTACATCTTTGTCGAGTTCAACGGCACGGGGCAGACGGTGAAGGACCTGCTTGATCTGATCCGGGTCGAGGGGCGCATCATCCGGCACTTGATCACCAATGTCCCCAAGGCGAAGTTGGAGGAAGAAAAGCGACGCGAGGAGTTAGCCCAGAAACGGGCCGAGGAGGCGAAGAAGCAGGCCGAAGCGGCCCGGGCGGCGGAAGAAGCCGAGAAAGCGGCTGAGGCAGCCCGCCAGGAAGAGGCAGCGGCAGCCGAGGCCTCGGCCGAATCCGAGGCGGCCGACGAGCCTGCGCCCGAGCCTGAAGAAGAGTCCGATCTCCGCCCGCAACAGGCGGCGGAGGTTTCCGAAGCAGAACCGGCTCCTGAGACAACACAGAAAACGACGGAGGGCAAAGGAGACTGATCATGTTGAATCGAATCATTCTGATCGGAAGGCTGGTGGCCGACCCGGAGTTGAAGTACACCGCCAGCGGGATTCCCATGGCGAAGTATCGCATCGCGGTGAACCGGGATTACAAGAACCAGCAGGGGGAAATCGAGACCGACTTCATCAACATTGTCTCATGGCGCAAGCAGGCCGAAGTGGTAAGCAAGAACCTCCAGAAAGGCCGCCTGATTGCCGTCGAGGGACAGTTGCAGATTCGTCAGTACCAGACCGAGGACGGGCAGAAGCGCTCAATTGCCGAAGTGGTGGCCGACCGGTTCCATTTCCTGGATAGCTCTCGGGATCGAGGCGCCGCGCCCGCTGCGGACGAGGGGTCCGCGCCTCCGCCGGAGGAGCCGTTCGAGGAGCCGTCGGAGGGGCAAACCAAAGATGACCTTCCCTTCTAAGCAAGGGAGAATGGGAGCGAACGATGTTTGGGAAAAGAAGTGGTCCGCCAGGCGGCCCAAGGCGTCGAAGGAAACCCAGGCGGTTTCCCCGCCGGAAGGTTTGCCGCTTTTGCGTGGATAAGACGCTTTACATTGACTATAAGAACTATCGCCTGCTGCGCGATTTCCTGAGCGAGCGGGGGAAGATTATTCCCCGTCGCATCAGCGGAACCTGTGCCAAGCACCAGCGCATGCTGACGATGGCGATTAAGCGGGCGCGGGATATTGCGCTGCTGGCCTACACGCGCCGGTAGCGCCTCCCGCCCACCTGCAAAGACGAGGAAGAAGGATTATGCCAACACATAAGGCAACCTGGAAGCGGCTTCGACAGGACAAACGGCGACGGGCCCAGAACGTGACCGAGAAGTCCCGCTTGCGCACCTCGGTGAAGAAGCTTCGGGCAACCTGTGCCGAGGGCGACCGGGATCAGGCGAAGGAGGAGCTGCTCAAGGCGTCCTCCCTGCTGGACAAGGCGGGCAAGCGCCGGACGATTCATCCGCGAACGGCCGCCCGCAAGAAGTCCCGCTTGCAGCGGCTGGTGAACAAGCTGGGCAGCTGACGAGCGACGCTGGCCGTCCGAGGAAGCGCTCAGGGGATTTCCCCCGAAGGGTGAGGCAATCGTCTCGCCCTTTGAGTGTTTATTGGCTGAAGGGACGATGCGCGATGCGCCCGACCGAAGCCGACGTTGTCGTAGTGGCCGCCGGGGAAAGTCGCCGGATGGGAGGCGGCTCCAGCAAGCTCCTCCTGCCCTTGGCCGGCAAGCCCCTGCTCGCCTGGACGCTGGCGCCGTTCCAGGCCTCGCCCAAGGTGCGTCGCGTCGTGCTGGTCATCCGGGACAGCGACCGGGAGGCGACCAGCGCGCTGGTGCGTCGCGAAGGCCTGACCAAAGCACAAGGGCATTACGCCGCGGGAGGCGCCTGCCGGGCCGACTCGGTCGCTTCGGGGCTTGACTTTCTACACCGCCAGGGACCTGCCGAGTGGGTCCTGGTGCACGATGGAGCGCGGCCGTTCGTCCGGCCGAGGATGATCGAGGAAAGCCTTCAGGCAGCCGAGGCCACCGGCTCGGCGATCGTCGCTATCCCGGTGCAGGATACAATCAAAGAGGCCGACGCGCAGCGATTCGCGATGCGCACGCTCGACCGGCGCGGACTGTGGCAGGTGCAGACCCCGCAGGCGTTTCGCTTCACGCTGCTTTGGGAGGCCTACCGGAAGCTGCCGCCGGGCGAGCGCTCCCGCTGGACGGACGATGCCATGGTCCTGGAGGCGCAAGGAACTCCGGCAGCCATTGTGCCGGGCAACGTCACCAATCTCAAAGTGACGACCCGGGACGATCTCCTGTGGGCGGAGTTTCTGCTGAGCCGCCATCCGGAACTGCGGCCCGAGGGTTAACGCGATGGCTGCTTCCGGCGAATGGGTTCTGTCCGCTCCCGCCAAGATCAATCTCTTTCTCGACGTCGGGCCGCTGCGCTCCGATGGCTACCACGAAGTCGTTTCGATCCTCCAGACCGTCGCGTTGTGCGACCGGCTGACCCTTCGCCGCTCTTCGGCTCCCGGCCTTCTGTTGTCGGTACCCGATCAGATCCTTCCTGCCGGCCGGGAAAATACAATCTACAAGGCCTACCAAGTGTTTTCCAGGCTGTGTCCAGAAACGCCCGGGTTGAGTGTAACTCTGGAGAAACGCATTCCGGTCCAAGCGGGGCTGGGGGGAGGGAGTTCCGACGCCGGGGTGTTCCTGCGCTTTCTCTGGAAAACCTATGCACCCGGCTTGGCGGAAGAACAGGTCGTCGGCATTGCCGCTGAGGTCGGCTCGGATGTTCCCTTCTTCCTTTACGGGGGAACATGCCTGGTCGAAGGCCGGGGCGAACGGGTGATTCCCCTGCCCTCTTTGCCTCCTTTGCCAGTGCTGTTGTTTCACCCGCCGGTGGCTGTTTCAACCCGGGAAGCCTACCGGACCTTGGACGAGCGCCCGGAGCGGAGACATCCTTCGGTGGAGCCGATGAAGGCGGCGATTGCTGAGGGACATTGGGATAAGGTGCTCGGGGGTCTCTACAACAGCTTTGAGGAGCCGGTGTTCGCCCGGCATCAAGCGCTTGTGGAGATCAAGTCTTTCTGTTTGGAACAGGGCTTTCCCCACGTCCTCCTCGCCGGCAGCGGCTCGAACCTGTTTGTCCTTTGCCGGGATCGCGCTGACCGCCTCTATCGCAAGGCTCGGAAACAATTTCCCGACGTGGGGATTACGCTGACATCTACGACGGCGACAGATCGAACGAGCGGTTGTTGAACGACCCGCCATACACCCTGCCGGTCTCACCTAATCATCAGGAACCACAGAACGCCTATACTCTTCAAGCATTTCCGGGGTCACTTCTTCGGGGGGAACCAATTGGTAATGCTTTTCCTGCGAAATCCTTACGGCATCGTCCTGCTGCCCGAATTCAAAAAGCACGATGGTGTTCTGAGCCAGGAATTGTGCTCCAATCGGCCGACAAATGAGCGAGGGGAATCGATGCTTGCAGAGCTCAAAATCCTGTTCGATCTGAATGACGCTGAGCCTCTCTCTTGCTCCCTTGGCCTGGACGGGAAAGGCGTAATGTGCGCCGCTTCTATCCACGCCCACGTAGATCTCGTCTGTCTCGATCTGGCCTACGTGCGGGACCGTTGTGCGAAGATGGCTTTGCAGGGAGTAGCAAGTCACCCGGGTAAAGATATCAATCAACCGATTGTATCTCAGCCTTGCTAACAGAGCCTGCTCGTCATTCAAAGCGTACATAGCGATGATCCCGGGTGTCGCATCCGGTATCCTCGTTTTCACGAGCATCGGGTTCGGCGCGATGGAGGGAATCCTGACTGCGGCGAAACAATACTCCGAGCGGCCTGCCGAGCGGATAATCCATTGCTTGCCCTTGGGTACGCTCGCGCGAATCCGCTGCGGGAGTGGGGTTCGAAAGCGAAAGCTATAGATCAGGTCCCCGAGATTCTTGGGCAGCTTGATGCCCAACTCTCTGGCGTACTTTTCAATCTCGCTTCTTTGGAACTCAAATGATTCAACGCCCTTTTCATAATGGGCGAAGAAAACAGCCTCAATGAGTTGATCATACCGACTCGGCTCTTTCATCTTTATCCCCCGCGCTTAAAGAGGTGAACTATAGCGAATGGGTCGCCCTGTCTTAAACCCAGCGGCCGGGACAAGGCGACGACTTACCCGGGCCAACGGAAGACCAGAACCTCCTCCCGAAGCTGTTCCCGCGTCGCGGTCGCTGTACGGGTCCGAAACAGGTCAAGTCCTTCCACATCATACCCCAGCGACCGGCCGATCTCCGCCAGCAACTGCCCGGTTCGGATCTTGACCCTGAAATAAGAGGCCTGGTCTCCCACCACGTAGGCCAGACGAGCGCCGGGGCGAAGAACCGGGCGGAGATTCGCCAGATGCCGAGCCATACCCCCGAAATACAGTTTTGTGACCCTCGCGTACAGTCTTTCAAATCCTGAGGTCTTGCCCAGCTCGGCTCGCCTGTTCTCGATTCTCTCGGCGATTTCAGCAATGGCCGGACAATGCGCCAGCCATTGGTCGTCATCATCCGCCTTATAGACGGCACGGGTATTGGACCGCACAAATCCTTGTTTCAAAGATCTCAAATCTTCCTTGTTCCGGAGAAAACCCAGCAGAACAGACTCCAGGCGGGTGGTGCGCGTGTAATCCTTTTCATTCGGATAGGGGGGCGAAGTAATCACTGCATCAATGCTTTGCGCATCGAGCAACTCATCAGCCTGGCGTGCGTCTCCCAGGAACACTTGCGCTGAGGTCTGCGGATTCAGGGACTGCAGGTGGCGCAAGTCATTGACCATCGAACGGACCCGATTCAGCCAGGCAGCTATTACCGGGGGGTCTTGCTTGACAGCTCCCACTCCGACTTCCGGCCCAAAGCGGAGATTGCTGATGTCGCTGACCAAGGCGTTGGCCAAGGCCAACCGTTCGTGATCCCAGAAGCGATCCTCTCGTTTCTGGTCTAACGCCTCCAGCAGAACGAGCGTTTTGTGAAGAGGAAGCGGGCTGATGGAGTCTCTGAGTAACAGCCTTTCGGACTCGGGGGAGAGTCTCCTCAATGATTGGTGTCCCTCCGGATTGGCATGAAAAAAGGGCCAATCCATAATCCCATCGGAGGCAAGCACCTTCTCGGCGGCCTCCGCGACCCTGGAAGCGTGCTGGTCCAGCCCGTCGGCGTCGGGTTCCCAGCAGGTTTTCACTTGCGATGCGAACCAAGCCATCGGGTTTGCCTCGACCCCGGCGCTGGGGATGCCCAGCTTTTTGCATTCCACCAGAGTAGTCCCTGTTCCGCAAAAGGGATCCAGGACTTGCCGGCTGCGCTCAACTCCGAAACGCTCGAGGTACTCACGCACCAGGTGCGGCGGGAATGACAGGACAAACCGGTACCAGTCGTGGACCTCCCGATCATCGGCTCTGAGCTTATTCAGTTCAACGACAGCCTTGTTTCGAGCGGGGCTTCGGGTAGACATTTTACAGAGGCGTCCTCATCAGAAGTTCCATCCCCGAAAAACACTCCATAGAAGTATAGACCTTCGCCAGCATTAAGACAAGAGATTCTCTGTTCGTCTCATTGTCGCAAGTCGCTGCCAGCTTATCTGAGACTGGGAACATTACCCTTGGTTCATCTCATCGTTCTGAACCAGCTCCTCCAGCGCCCTGCGTCCGCCGAGCTGTTTCTGGAAGAGAACAATCACCGCCGCGCCCAGGAGCACCGCAAACCACAGCGTACACAGGCGAATGAGGATCGTGGCCGAGGCGGCATACGCCTTGGGCATATACTCGACCAGCAGTACCGCGATGGAGACTTCGGTCAGCCCCAAGCCGCCGGGCAGAAAGGCCACCGCGCCAAGGATCGTCCCCACCGAATAAATGAAGAAGCAAGCCCCGAGCGGCACCGCCTGGCCCAAGGCGTGACAGACCAGGTAGAAGGCGATCACCTCGCACGACCAGGAAGGCACGCTGATCGCCACCGCCCAGAAGAGCCGCTTCGGCGTAATCAGGACATAGGTGCTCTCATAGGCAGTGAGCAGTTTCGGCCCCAGGCGGCGGAGCACGGGCAACCTGGCCAGAAAGCCGGTCAGCCGAAGCGAAAAGCCCCGGTGACCGATGAGGCCGCAGAAAGCGACAATGAGAACCAACACCACAAGAACGGTCACCAGGATCACCCGCTCCTGAGTGAATCCCGCGATGCCGATCAGCGCCAGCACGATGAAGGCGAGAAGGTCCGTGATCCGCTCGGCGACCACGATCGGGGCCGTCCGGCTTTTCGGCACCCCCGTCAGGTCCTTGATAAAGACCGACTTCAACACCTCACCCAACTTACCCGGGGTGATCGCCATCACGAAGCTGGCCAGAAACACCACAAAGCCAACCGCCGGCTTGAGCGAAATGTCCAGCACGCGAAGGTAATAGTAGAACTTGCCGTAGCGAAGGACGTAATTCAAAAAGGCAAGCGCGAGAACCACCGGCAGCCAAAGCAAGCGAAACTCGGAGAACGCTTCCCGCAACTGTCCCACATTGGCCCAAACCGACATCAGGATATAAAGGACGATCCCGCCGACAATGGGCAGCAGAATCCGGTTGCGCAAGGAGCGGGAGCGTTTCACGAGGTCGGCTCCTCATCCGAGGTTGGAGCGGCCGGCTCGTTCCAGCGGTTTCCCAAGCAACGCGGACGAGTTTTAGCCGGATCCTCGAGGTAGTCGAGCAATTCCTGCCGGATCGGCGGGCGCAGGTCGAGCTCGGCCAGCCGCTGGATCGGCACATATTCGGCCCCCACCAGGGCCTTGTCGTCCCCCACCATCAGGTCGCCTCCCAACACCTTGCCCTCGAAGTACAGGTTAACGACGTGGCGGTGCAGGTCGGGAGGAATGGACTCCGAGACATAGATCAGATCGCCGACCGCAATCTCAATGCCCGTCTCTTCGAGGACCTCGCGCCGGGCGCACTCCTCGAGGCTTTCGCCGAATTCCAGACCGCCGCCCGGCAGGAGCCAGTAGGTAGCGCCGTACTTGTGATGCTGGACAAGCAGGATCTGATCTACCTTGCGAAGCAGTACCGCGACGCGGATTCTCGGCCGCTCTTTTGTTCTCGCCATTTCGCTAGAGTGTCCTTCCTGAGACAAAACGTTCCGCTTCGATCTGAGCGGCCGGCTCCTGCTCGCGCAAGGCTTTCGAGACCTTCTCGAACACCGACCGGGGCGCTTCCACCTGGAGGAGGATGCCGCCCTCCTCATAGCGTCTTTCCAGAATCCGGCCCTGCTCGTGAAGCAAAGCCAGTACCGGGCCGCGCTCGTACGGCAGGCGAAGCGTAAAGCGCACCTGGGAGCCACTGACCAGCGCAGCCAGCGCCTGGAGCAATTCCGCCCGACCCAAGCCGAACAGCGCCGACAGCTCAACCGCCGGGGCATAGTCCCGCTTGAGGCTTCTGAGCCGGTTGCGTTCCTCGGCGCCGAGCAGGTCGGCCTTGTTGAGCACTGTCAGCGTCGGCTTTTCACCCGCATCCAGCTGTCGCAGCACCTCCAGGACCGCTTGGACTTGCTCGACACAAGCGGGCGAGGAAGCGTCCACGACGTGCACCAGCGCATCCGCCTCGGTCAACTCTTCCAGCGTCGCTCGAAAGGCCACCAGGAGATCCTCCGGCAGATTGCGGATGAAACCGACCGTATCGGTCAGAAGGACCGGTTCGCCCTCGGCCAGTTCCGCCCTTCGGGTCGTCGTATCCAGTGTGGCAAACAGTTGGTTCTCCACCGGCACCCCGGCCCCGGCGAGCAGGTTCAGCAGGGTGGACTTGCCGGCATTGGTGTAGCCGACGATTGCCAAGGTAGGGATGGCCGAACGGCTGCGGCGTTTGCGCTGGCTGCTGCGATGGGAGCGCACCTTCTGGAGGATGCGCTTCAGTTTCCCGATGCGTTCGGTGATCCGGCGCCGATCGATCTCCAGTTGGGTTTCTCCCGGGCCGCGCGTTCCGATGCCTCCGCCCAGGCGCGACATCAGAGTGCCCCGGCCGGTGAGCCGGGGCAGCCGGTAGCGCAGCTGGGCCAGCTCGACCTGGAGCTTGCCGTCGCGCGTTTTCGCATGTTGAGCGAAGATGTCCAGGATCAGCTCGGTTCGATCCACCACCTTGCAGCCCAGCACCTGCTCGAGGTTGCGCTGCCAGGTTGGGGTAAGGTCATTGTCGAAAATGACGATGTCGCTCTCTGTCAGGCGGAGTTCTTGCGCGATCTGCTCGATCTTCCCTTTGCCGATGAAGGTCGCCGCGTGAGCCCGGGGGCGTCGCTGCAAGACCACGGCGCCGACCTCGGCCCCGGCGGTGCGGGCCAGCTGGCGCAACTCCTCCATCGAGTCTTCGCACTGTTCCGGGTCCTGATCGGCCAGACACACGCCCACCAGGAGCGCTCGTTCCGGGCCTAGAGCAAGCCGGCTATCCGAAAAGTGGCGTCGCATTACAAAAAAAGGATATGCCAAGCGCCGCCTGGCATATCCCCTCGTTCTTTCTCACCATGAAGGCACAGAGTCAACTGCCCTCGGTTGTTCCCCGCCCGGCACCGTCGCTTTATTCGGGAGGCCGCTCGGGCCGGGTGCTATTGCTCCAGCGCACCCTTCCCCTGGGCGTAATGGTGGCAATGGAGTGCTTGTAAATCAGATATTGTTGAGGCTGCTCCTCGTCGGTGATAATCAGGGTGAAATTGTCAAACGCGGTGATCTTTCCTTCAATATCCGAGCCGTCCACCAAATGGACATTGACGGTGGTTCGATCCCGGCGTGCCTGATTTAAGAAGCTATCCTGAATGTTCAGCGTTGACTTGGCCATTTTCCCCTCCCCGAAAGGAACCCTGCCCTGCTCCGGCAGGACTACAGTAATCCAATACCCGTTTCCAGCGTAAATGCCGTTTCCGCCCAGGCGAGACGACCGCCTATCGAGCCAATGCACAAACTATATCACCGATCAAACCGGCAATCAAGGACTTTTTGCCCCTTTGGGGCGTCTCGGGCGGCCCTCGCCGGAGCCGTATCGAGGGCTATCGGGCAGGGACTGGAGCAGTCGCCGGGCGACTTCGCGGGCGCTCTCCCCGGGGGCAACATCGAGCCAGGCGACGCGGCGCTCCGGCCGCCACCAAGTCATCTGCCGGCGGGCATAGCGCCGGGTTCGCTGCTCGACGAGCGCCTTGATTTCCGCCTCCGGCCTGCCCTCGGCCAGCCCTTGGGCGACTTCCTTGTAGCCCAAGCCTTGCATCGCGGTATGCTCCGGGCCGCAGCCCATCCTGAGCAGTTGCCGAACCTCCTCGACCAGCCCTTGCTCGAACATCTTGTTTGTCCGCGCGGCAATTCGCCGGTCCAGTTCCTTCCAAGGAAGACGCAGACCGCGCCAGACGAATCTCTCGCGCCAAGCCGGTTGGTCCTGCTCCTTGTGGAAGGCGCTGAGCGGCTTTCCCGACAGCTCGTACACCTCAAGCGCTCGAACCATCCGGCGGATATTGTTCGGATGGATCCTCTCCGCCGCCTTGGGGTCCACCTGACGCAGGCGCTCGTACACCGCGGCCGTGCCGCGCGAGCGAACCTCCTCTTCCAAACGCTTGCGCAGCTCGGGCTGGGCCGCCGGTGCCCGATTCAGACCGTCCACCAGGGCTTTGACATAAAGCCCGGTGCCTCCCACGACGACCGCACCCTTCCCTTCCCGAAGCAGTTGTTCAAGAATGCCCGAGGCCTGTTGCTGGTAGAGCGAAACATTATACACCTGCGTCGGCTCCACCACGTCCAGCAAGTGGTGGCGCACCCGGCGGCGAGCGGCCGCATCCGGCATGGCCGTACCGATGTCCATGTGGCGATAGACCTGCATCGAATCGGCGGACAAGATTTCGCAGCGCCAGCCTTCATCAGCCAACAGCAAGGCCAGCTCGACGGCCACGTCCGACTTGCCGCTGGCCGTGGGGCCGACCAGGGCAATCAGGGGAGCCTTGGGCGATTCAGAAGGAGAGAATCTCATCGCTCGCCCGCGTCGCAGAATACTTCGACCGTCTGGCCGACCGGCACGCCCAACGTTCGCTGCGCGTTGCCTTGGTTGATTGCGATCTCCAAAGTTCCGAAGCCGCCAATGACCGCAAGGGGTTTCCCCGGCTCGACCTCGGAGTAACTCTTGACGATGGGGATGGACTGATTCTGAACTCTGACGATTGCCGCGCCTCGGATAGCCCAGCCCTCCAGGTCCGCTTCTTCCACGGTCGTGATGAGGTTGCCATAAACATCAACGTAAATAACTTGACCGACTATCTTTACAGCGGTCTTCTTCACACAGGGTAGCAAGTCCTCAAGGAACGTGGGAGACTGCAGCGACGGCCCCAAATCCTCGGGAGGAAATCCCCTGGCCAGATGAGCCGCCACCGGGGCGAAGCGGTCCCGACCGTCAAACGTCCGACCGCGCCTCGCCAGAAACAGGTCCGACTGGGTGACTTCCCGCACCTCCTTGACTTGATCTCCTCTTTCGAGAAAGGGACTGAGGACGCCGTTATCGGGGGCC
>Ga0209164_1004398_pt1 | contig 12638 bp, 9 predicted proteins | sample MTBNYHSulfiMetaG_FD_187458 | JGI IMG/M metagenome (GOLD analysis project Ga0209164, IMG submission 187458) | Enrichment culture microbial communities from rom New York Harbor, USA that are MTBE-degrading - MTBE-NYH (New York Harbor Sulfidogenic)... | ecosystem: Environmental > Aquatic > Marine >...
CACCACCGCCACTGGGATGGGCGTACCCGTGATCCGGTCCAGGAGCTGGCCCCTCAGGTCCCCCAGGGTCCGGGCCGCCGCCTCCAGTAGGATGCGCTCCTGCTCCACGGTGGGGGCCCCCCGGGGAGGGGACGCCAGCGGAAGAGCCACGTCGTGGAAGACCACGGCGGGCCGCTCGACCTCCACCTCCTCCCAGGAGCTGACGCGCCCCAGGATCTGCCCCTGGAGCCGGACCGCGCCTCTGCCAGCCGGGACGCCGCAGAGAACGTAGCGACCGGCGTTGTCCGCGTTGGCCTGGATGGAACGGGTCCCGCCCTCCTCCCGCCACTGGGCCGTGACCCAGGCGCCGGGGACGACCACGTCAGCATCCGCATCCCGGACGACGCCCACCACCACCGCCGTCCACTCCACGCCACCCGCCGCCTGGCATGCGTGGGCCATGAGGAGGAGGCGGGACGGGATCAGCAGGGCGAGGCCGTCAAGCTCCTGGCCGGTGTCCAGGGCGACCGTGTCCGAGACGGGGCTCGTGAGACCGTCCTGGCTGGCCTGGACGCTGAAGGTGCCCGGTCCCGGCGCCGCGAGGAGGAACCGGCCTTCCTCGTCCGTCACGGTGACGGCCACCGGCTCCGGCTCCGCTTCCGGACCACGCTCCTGGAAGAGCGTCACCAGGGCTCCCCGGACGGGCGCCAGGGAAACCTGCTCCACCACCATCCCGCGGACCACCTGCGCACGCAGGGGCTCCCACGGGAGGAGGAGCGCGGCCAGGAAGGCTCCCGCCAGGACCGGGGTCCTGGCATCGAGGCGGATCACGGCAGACCTCCGGTGTGGAATCAGCTCCAGTGAATAGTAACGATGTGCGCTGGACTCCTCCACGGTCTTCGCCTCCGCCCCCGTGGACGGAACCCTCTAGAGAAGCGCCGTGTATTGCCTCCGCGCCATCTCGCCTTACCCTGCTCGCCCTGGAGGGGCCATGTCCAGAGCCTCCGCACTGTCCAGAGCCTCCGCACTCCGCTCGCTTCCTGCGATTCCCCTGGCAGCCGTCCTGGCCGGGGTGGCCGTGGCCTCCCTGTCCGGGTGCATCTCGTCCCTGACGGATTCCGAGGTGCGGGATCTCGGCGGCGAATGGTGCACCTTCCATTCCCTGGGCTCCGGCGGACTCCCCCTTCCGTCCGTCTCCTTTGTCGGAATGACCCTGATCCGGGAGGGGAGCACCGTCCTCGGCTCGGGCACCACGAAGCGGGCGGCCGACACCGTCATCTGGTACTCCCGCTACCATGGGGACGTCACGGGAGACCAGGTAGTGATGCAGGTCAGCGACCTGGATGCCGGCCTCGAGCTGCCCGGCCCCGCCTTCACCATGGATCTCCGGCTGGAGGGGAACGGCGACCTCCTGGGGACCGCCTCGGGGGACCCGGGCTTCAACGGCCCCATCCGCCTGGTGCGGCTGAGCGCCCGCTGCTTTCAATAGCGAGGGCGCCCGGCGAACCTGCCGGGCGCCCCCTGGTCTGCCTCATTTGCCCCCGTGCCGCTGTGATCACCCCCCGGCACGGCCCCCCTGCATCATCCGCCGCAAGGGATCTTGGAGTTGGCGTTGCACTCCACGAAGGGCAAGGGGAAACAGGTCTGGTTCTGCACGTCCCCCAGGTCGGGCTTGTAGTAGTTGTTCCCCGGGGGAAGGATGTTGGGCACGCTCCCCGGGTTCCGGCGCCAGTCGCCCATCCTCTTGGCTTCCAGCCAGAAATCCCTGGACCGCTGGGCCATGAGCTCCGCCATGAGCTGCTGAAGATTGGTGGTTGTGATGGGGGCCTGGTTTCCGGCGGCCCTCCGCTCGTTCACGAAGGCGAGCATGGCGGCGGCGTTCTGCCCCGCCTCGATCTCGATGTAGCGGGCCTCGAGTCCGGAGGCCAACCGGATCGGTGAGTTCCACGCCGGGTACTTTCGCTGCGTCCACAGCCTGAGGACCCCGTCCTGGGCGTCCTTTCCCGCGTCCGCGAACTGGATCCGGGGGTCGTTCATGTCCCGGTAATGGGGCGGCACCACCAGGGCCTCCCGGGACCCGCCGAAGGAGTAGAAGAACACGCCGTTCCCCAGGCGCCCACGGTTGCTGGCGTCGTCCACGTAGGGAACGTTGTAGACGAAGCTGGTGGCCACGCCGGAAACCGCCTGGGCGGCCTCGGCGCCGCGGCCCAGCTGAAGGAGGGCCCGTCCCTTGCCCACCCGGGCCGCGCCTACGAGCTCGGTGGCCTCGGTCCCGGTAGCCTGGCTGCCAGCCTGGATGGCCTGGTCGAACCGGCTGACGGCCGTTTCCAGGAGCTCCGCGGGGGTCATGAGCTCACCCTCCGTGTTCCCCGGGCCCCGCATGGTCCCCTCGCAGAAGGCTTCCGCCTGGAGCGCGAGACCGAACCCTGAGGCGACGGCCGCCCGGGCGACGTTGAGCTCTTGGCCGGCCGTCCCGCCCAGGATCTCGATGGCCTGCTCTGCCGCGGCGATGCCCCGGACGAGAGGGTTCCACACGTCGCCGCTGTGGCTGGTGTTCTGCCGGTAGTCGATGAACCGGCGCCCGTACTCGTTCCGGGTGGGGAAGGTGTCTCCCACCCACGCCTCGTTGGAGAACCACCCCGTGTACACGATCATCGCGCCGAGCGCCGCCGCGAACGTCTGGTAGGCGGAGCGGGAGAACATGGTGCCGTCGGCCACCGGGTCCACGGAGGACGCTTCGATGGTCCCCGGGTAACGGACCTCGAAGAAGGAGTCACAGGCCGTGAGGGCGGGCAGTAGCACCATCAGGGCCAGGACCGCCCCGACGCGGGAGCCGACCCGTCTCTTGTTGGTCTTGTTTGTCATGGTTGTCTCCCGTCCTCAGAAGGTCACGTTGACCCGCCCGAGCCACCGGCGGGGTTGGGGAAGGGTCAGGAAGTCGGTCCGCACGAAGCCGGCCTGAGCGCCGCCGCCGCCCCACAGGACCTCGGGGTCCGGGCCCAAGTAATCGGTCCAAAGGGCCAGGTTCCGCCCGGAGAAGGTGACCGTGGCGCTGCTGGCCCTGAACATCCCCGCGACGTTCTGCGGCAGGGTGTAGCTGACGCTGAGCTCCCGGAACCGGAGGAAGTCGGCCTTCTGGAAATAGGCGCCGTTCACGGAGGATGCCAGGACGGCCGCACCAGACTCGTTCACGAAGGGCCCGAAGCGGGCAAGGCGCTCCTCGTCCGTGAGGACGTCGTTCCGGAGCACCCACCGCTCGCCGGTGCCCATCTGCCGCTCCCGGAACTGGTCCGTGTTGTTGTAGATGTAGTAATCGGCCATCCAGTCGAGCTGGCCGTAGACGCGGAGATTCCGGAAGAGGGTGAAGGTGGAGCTCGCGTTCCCCTCGAACCCGGGGTTGGGGTTGCCGACGAACTTTACGCTGTCCGTCACGATGGCCCGGTTGTTGGGCACGTCGAAGGAAACGATCTTGTTGGTGAACCACCCGTAGGCCGGGTACCCCTCCTTGACCATGCCGAAGGTCTGCGTACCGAAGGGCAGGACATCACCCAGGTCCGTGACCTCGTTCTTGTTGGTGGAGAGGTTCACCCGGGCGTCCCAGGAGAACGACGGGATCTCCAGGACCCGGGCGTTCACCCCGATTTCCCAGCCCGTGTTCTTCAGCTGCCCGATGTTCACGAGGGGATTGCTGCTGAAGCCGAGGGACGGGGGGATGGGCCTGGAGAGGATGAGGTCGTTGGAGGTCTTGTCGTAGTAGGTGACCTCCAGGCCCACCCGCTCGTCGAAGAGCCCCGCGTCGAACCCCAGCTCGAGCTCGACTCCCCGTTCGGGGCTCAGCTCCGAGTTCCCGGGGTTGTTGGGCGTGACCCCGGAGCCCACGGTCGTGGAGGAGATGGCGTAGGCGGCTGCGGAGAAGGTGGTCAGCGCCGCCGCGCTCCCCGGTGACCGGCCCGTGGATCCCCACACCGACCGGAGCCGGAGGGTAGAGAGCAGGCCACGGAGCGACTCTGGGTAGAAGTCCTCCTCGGAGATCACGTAGGACAGCCCTGCCTTGGGATTGAAGAAGGTGCCGACCTCCTCACCGAAGGCCGAGCTCTTGTCCATGCGTCCCCCCAGCTGGAGGTACATGCGGTCCCTCCACGCCAGGTCCAGCTGGACGAAGAGTCCGCCGTCCCGGGACTCGCTGTAGGACTGGCCTCCCGTGGTCCTGGCGGCGGCGTTGATGGCGTTGGCCGCGTTGGTGGTGAGGCCGATGCCGGTGGCGTTGGTGAGGTCCGTGCGCGCGGCGATGAACTGGCCGCCGAAGGCCAGGTCCGCCACGAAGTTGTCGAGGAAGCTCCGCTGGGCGCTCCCCATGTAGTCCAGGGTGATCTCGTCCCGGTTCTGCCGGCCCTGGGCAATCTGCCCGGAGTTGAGATCCACCGTTCCATACCAGGTCTTGTCGTTCTTGGGGTAGAAGTCCTTGGCCTCGGAGCGGGTCATGTCCAGGCCCACGTTCAGGCGGTGCCGGAACCAGGGAACGGGCGTGTACCGGATGGTGAACACCGGCGTCGTGCGGATGCTCATGGTGGTGTTCTTGATGTTCCGGATCGCCTCCACCTGGCGGTTGGCGCTGTACCAGCCGTCGTTGGCGAATCCCCCGACGGTGAGGGGGCTCCCCAGGAGGCCACCCCCCAGGTAGCCGTAGATGTTGTTGTCGTTCCGGGACAGGTCGGTATTGATCCGGCCCAGGCCCATGGACGCCTCCAACCGGAGGTCCTCCCGGGGCGTGAAGTCGAAGTTCACCCGGCCGGTGTACCGGTCGTAGTAGTTGTTGGGGAGGGTCCCCGATTCCTGGTCCGTGCTGAAGGAGAGGTAGTATCCGTAGTTCTCGCCCCCGCCCCTGCCCGACCAGGAGAGGTTCTGGTTGCTCCCCTCCCGGAAGGCATCGTAGCGGTCCAGCGGGTTGTCGGAGATGATGGTCCCCACCTCTTTGCCGAAGCAGAGGGCCCGCCTGGAATCGGCCACGTGGGTGGCGGTGCAGATGGCGTAGTTCGCCGGGGGTGTCCAGTTCTGCTGGATGATCCCCCGCTCGTAGGAGATGGTCTGGGTGAAGGGGACGCCGGTCTGGCCCCGCTTGGTCCGGATCTGGATCACGCCCGCCGACGCGTCGGCTCCGTAGAGGGTGGCCGCCGCAGGTCCCTTTACGATCTCGATGGACTCGATGTCGTCGGGGTTGATGTCGTTCAGGCGGCTTCCGGCCTGGCCCCCGACGTCATAGATCTGGTTGACCCGGGAGTCGGCCCGGATCCCGTCGATGATGACGATGGGCTCGTTGGACAGCTGGATGGAGGCCGATCCGCGGAGGCGGATCCGTTGCCCCGATCCCGAGTTCCCGGAAGCGGTGCTGATGGAGACCCCCGTGGTCCGGCCCTGCAGCAGCGTCGACACGCTGGTGACGGGGGCGATCTCCGTGATGGCAGCGGCGTTGTAAGACGAGATGGATGCGGCCTGGGCCCGCCGGTCCTGGCGGCCCGCCGTTCCGGTGACGATGATCTCGTCCAGGGCCACGGCCGATTGGGCGAGCTGGAAGTCCAGGGTCACTACCTGCCCGGCCAGGACATTCACCTCGATGGTTTCCGTCCGGTACCCCAGGAACATGGCGCTGATCTGCCGGGGGCCCGCCGACAGGCTGGCGATGCGGTAATTCCCGTTGGCATCGGTCAGCGTCCCCACCTGGGTGCCGACCACAAAGACCTGCGCCGCCGAGATGGGAGCGCCCGATCGGGCGTCCGTCACCTTCCCGGTCAGCGTCCCTTGCTGGGCCTGGGAAGCGCCCGGCGCGCAGAGAAGGACCCCCACGGCGGCGATGGCCACCAGGGGAGCCCAGACTAAACGCTTGAGCTTCATGCTTGTCTTCCTCCAGTTGAGGGGGAGCGCGGGCAACCTGCGGCAATTCGTGCAAGGGGCCGAAGGCCGCCCGTGGGTGTTGGAGAGAACCCCGCCCTGGGCGCACCGGGGCGGGGAACGGGTGGTGAAGAACGGTGGCATTCTTGGGTTCGCATCACCTCCTCCGGAAACATGGTACGGATCGAACGCGCAGCGCTCGCGCTTCGGGGAGACGTATGCCGTGTGCAGAGAATAGATCGCGGCGATCGAGATTGTCAACTAGTTTGAAAGGCGGCCTGGATAAGGAAGGGAACGCCCTTCCCCGCCGACCGTTTCCCCCCCGGGGATCCTACCGGTCCCTCACCGGCCCTCCCGGTCCTGACCGGCTCCCCTCGGGTGCCCCCGGGTGCCCCCGGTTCCCCGGTCCCTACCGTCCCTCACCGCCCCTCCCGGTCCTGACCGGTCCCCCCCCGGTCCCCCCGAAACGGTCAGGGGCAGCGATACACCATGGCGTTGATGTTCATCCCGGCCCCCACGGACGCGAACACCACCACGTCGCCGGACTCGAAGCGCTGGCCATCGAGCTGCCCCCTGCGCATAAGGTCGAACAGGGTAGGCAGCGTGGCCACGGAGCTGTTGCCCAGCCAGGCGATGGTCATGGGCATGATATCCTCCGGGATCTCCGCCACCCCGTACTCCCGGAACAGGCGCTTGAGGATGGCGTGGTCCATCTTGGCATTGGCCTGGTGCAGCAGGACCTTCGTCACGTCGGTGAGGGTCAGGCCGGCGCCCTCGAGGCTGGCCCTCACCACCCCGGGCACGGTCTGGACCGCGTACTCGTAGAGCTTCCTCCCGTACATCTTCAGGTAGAGGCGGTCGTCGGACGGGTCGGGGGCGTACGATGGCCCCATCCAGAGCAGCCGGGCGTGCTCCAGGGTGTCGGAGCGGGTCCGGTGGCTGAGGATGCCGGTGGCCCCGGGGGATTCCACGACTTCCAGGACCGCCGCCCCGGCGCCGTCGGCGTAGATCATGCTGTCCCGGTCGTGGGGGTCCGACACCCTGGAAAGGGTCTCCGTCCCCACCACGAGGGCCTTTCGTGCGTCTCCGGAACGGAGGAAGTAGTGGGCCTGGATCACGGCCTGGAGCCACCCGGGGCATCCGAAGGGTAGGTCGTAGGCCACGCAGAAGGGGTTCCGGATCCCCAGCCGCTCCTTGATCCGGGCGGCCAGGGTCGGGCAGAAGTCCAGGTGGAGGTTGTCAGCCCGGACGTCGCCGAAGTTGTGGGCCACGATGATGTAGTCCAGGGTCTCGGGATCCGCGCCGGCATCCTCCAGGGCCGCCAGGGCGGCTTCCGCCCCGATCTCCGACGCCACCAGGTCGTCGGTGACGTAGCGCCGCTCCGAGATCTCCGTGATCTCCTGGAACTTGGTCACCACCCGGGGATTGTCGGCAGGGTCCAGGGATTGCCCGTAGTCCAGGAAGAACTCGTTGCCCACGAAGGCCTGGTTCGGCACCCTGCGGGTCGGGAGATAGCTGCCGGAGCCGGTGAAGACGGAGTTTCTCTGTGCGCCCATGGCAGACATCCCAGGGGGTGAAACGGATCAGGAACGAGAACTATACCAGTGTCGGCGGTGCGGGGTCCAGGCTTTTCAGGCCGGTTCCCGGTTCCCGCTCCTCCGCCGGGTGGAGAGGGCGCCCGCAAGGACTCCGGCAAGAAAACCAGCCAGCATGGACCAATGCACGGCCATCTCCCGGGCCACGCCTCCCCCTGCCCACGCGACAGGGGGTACCAGCATGGCGGTGACGGCCACGGCCAGGCCGGCGGCATAACCGATGACGCCACCCCAGAAGCGCCGCTTCCGGCCGGGATCGCCCTCCCGGAACCGATGACCCAGGGCCGAGAGGGCGGCCGGAACCGCGAAGAGGCCCAGGAGGAGCGCCAGGCCGTGCAGGGTCATAGGCGGGTCTTGGGGTAGAGCCAGAGCCAGTAGCCGGTGCCCAGGAGGAGGAGCACCAGCACGGCGGCGGCATCGCTCAGGAGGGTCCACAATCCACCGAAGATCTCCCCGGAGTGGAGCTTCTCCAGGAACACGTCGTTCCGCTCGCCCACGTGGAGCACCCTGGCGGAGTGGATGTCCAGGGTGACCTCCATGACCCTCCGGTCGGCGAAGCGGACCTTGATGAGGCCCTTGGACGGGCGCACGTCCATCCGGTCGATCCCGGACGCCGCGACCTCCGGTCCCACGGCCGATTCCGCCGCCGCCGCCAGCTCGGCCATGGGAAGGGCCGCGGCAAATTCCCCGGAGGGCTCGTTGGGGACGTCGGGCATGAAGCCCAGGGCTCCCTTGTGGTTCAAGAGGATCCCCGTGACCGCCACCAGCAGCAGGATCCCCGTGGCGGCCAGGCCGGTCCACAGATGGGTATAGAACATGACCCGGGCGAACCGCCGCTTGCCGTGGCCGACAGGGGAGGATGCGGGCCCGTGCTTGGTGTCCGCGGGGATCGGCATGTCCGGCTGCGTCATCTCACTCCTGGGGCCAGGGGCCCCGCCGAGATCGTCCCTCTTTGCAGTCCTTGGCCCGGGTGCCCCGGCGGGGACCGCGAACCTGCCAAGCTATCCGGGCGGAGCCCGCGGCTCAAGGGTCAGGGTGGGAACAGTGTCACTGTAGGGACGAAGTCACGATGGGGCCCGGCTGCCCCAGGTCCCCCTTGCGCTACCGCACGCAAGTCTGCCCCCGCCCCCTTGCGCTCCTGCCCGCAAACTTGTATTCATACGAACGTATGAATGAATCAACGAAGAAGGATCCGACCAAAGGCCCCGTGCGGGCCCGGACCCCGCAGCCACGGGGTACGGAGGCGGCCCGGCGACCCGTCGGCGCCTCGGATGCGGACGCTTCCGTCACCCGGGAGCGTCTCCTCGGAGCCGGGCGCCGCCTTTTCGCCGTCCGGGGCTTCCAGGGGACATCCATCCGTGCCCTCACCGCCGAGGCGGGGGCGAACCTGGGGGCCGTCACCTACCACTTCGAGAGCAAAGAGGGTCTTTACCGGGCGGTCCTCGAGGAGTGCATGGGACCTATGAAGCTCCGGCTGGATGCCCTGAGCAAGCTGCCGGTCCCGGCCATGGTCCGTGTGGAGCTCTTCGTCCGGGGGATGTTCCAGCACCTCCTGGAGAACCCGGACATGCCCAGGTTCATGGTCCAGGAGCTGGTGGTTGGGGAACGCCCCGCCAGGGAGGTTCTCGACACCATGAGGTCCGTGGTGGGCACTCTGGCGTCCCTGCTGGAGGAGGGACAGGCCGACGGCTCCATCGTGCCGGGAGACCCGGTCCTCCAGGCTCTCACGATCCTGTCCCAGCCCATCTACCTGTCGGTGATCCCTGCGGTCCTCAAGAGGGAGGACCTCCGCTCGGCCGGGCTTCCGGTTCCCAGGAGATCCGCCGAGAACCATGCCGTGGCGCTCCTGCGTAGGGCGCTGGTCTTGCGGGAGGAGGAGAACGAATGATCTGCCGGATCCTGGTCCTCGCTACGGTGCTGGCCCTGGCCTGCCTGCCGACGGGGGTCGCGGCCCAGGGTGGCGTCCCGGCGCGGACGCAGCCCAACGGCCACTTGACCCTCGCGGAGGCCGTGGCCCTGGCCCTGGACACGCACCCCTCCCTGGGGCAGGCCAGGGCCCAGCGGGACGCGGCGGCGGCGGGGGTCGCCCTGGCCCGAGGCGCGCTCCTGCCGAGCCTGTCGTCCCAGGGCTCCCTGGCCCGTTTCCAGGAGCCCATGGTGGTGGCCCCCCTCCACGGGTTCGATCCCGCCCGGCCTCCCACCTTCGACCGGAGCCTGGTCCAGGGAACACTGGCCCTGAGCTACACCGTCTTCGACGGAGGAGCCCGGCGGGCCCGCCGGGCCGGCGCCGGGATCGGTGAGGAGGCGGCCGCCCTGGGCGAGGAGCGGGGTGCCATGGACGTGACCCTCCAGGTCAGCGCGGCCTACCTCGAGGTGCTTACGGGCCGGGAGCTCGTGAGCGCGGCACGCCGTCAGCAGGAGGCTCTCGAGGCGGAGCGGGCCCGGGTGGCCCAGTTCCTGGAGGAGGGAAAGGCGGCGCGGGTGGACCTGCTGAGAGTCGAGGCGGCCCTGAGCCGGGCCCGGGCCTCGGATATCGCGGCGGGGGCGGACCTGGACGCGGCCTGGGGACGCCTGGCCCGCCTGCTGGGGATGGAGGAGGAGGAGCTCCGGGGGCGGAACCTGGCCTCGGTGGCTCTGGCTCCCGCGCCGGATCTCTCCCTGGAGGAAGCGATGGCGGCTGCCCTGGGGAGAAGCCCGGAGATGGCGCTGGCTCGTAAGGAGGTGGCGGGGTCCGCCGCGGAGGCCCGAAGCGCCAGGGCGGCCTGGTTCCCCCGGGTGGAAGCGGGAGGCCAGCTCCAGAGCTTCGGCACGGTGGACGGTGGCCACGCGCAGGAGTGGAACGCGATCCTCCGCATCTCCTATCCCCTCTTCACGGGGGGAGCCCGTGGAGGGGAGGTGGAGAGGGCCGCGGCCAGGGAGCTCCAGGCCTCCGAGGGCCTCCGCCTGGCGGAGATGAGGGTGGCGGACCAGGTGGACGAGGCCCTGGCCGCGCTAGCCGGGACCAGGGCCATGCGGCACGCCCTGAGCCTGGCGGTGGAGCAGTCGGAAGAGGTGTCCCGCATCGAGGCCCTCGCCCTGGAGGCGGGGGCTGGCGTCCAGACCGACTACCTCCGGGCCGAGGCGGATCTCCTGGAGGCCCGGGCTGCCCTGGCGAGGGCCCGCCACGGCGAGATCCTGGCCCGGATCGGGCTGGCCAGGGCCATGGGGGATCTGGATCTGGGATGGCTGGACGAAACCCTGGAGGTGGTACGATGACCGTTGGCATGCGCGTGTTTCCGCTCTCGGCTGCCGGGAGGCGGACGGGGAGCCGGCTCTCCATTGGAGGTCTCCCGAGGCCCCTCTCCCTTGCGCTCTCCCTGTCCCTCGGCGCCCTGGCCGGCGGGTGCGACGCCGGGGATCCCGAGGCCATCGTGGCGTCCGGCACCGTGGAGGCCACGGAAGCGTCCCTGGGCTTCCAGATGGCGGGGAAGATCGCCTGGATCGGGGTCCGTGAGGGGGAGACGGTCGAAAAGGGGACCGAGGTGGCCCGCCTGGACCAAGAGGAGCTCCTGGCCCGGCGGGGAGCGGCGACGGCCTCGGCGGATGCGGCCCGGGCCCTCCTGGCGGAGCTGGAGCGGGGCTTCCGGCCGGAGGAGATCGCCGAGGGGGCCGCCGCCCTCAGAGGCGCGGAGGAGCGAGTGGCCGACGCCCACAGGGACCTGGAGCGGGCCCGTCGCCTGTTCGACGGAGGGGCCGTCAGCCGGGAGATGCTGGACAAGGCCGAGACGGCGGCCCGGATGGCGGAGGCGGCCCGGGACCAGGCCCGGGAGCGGGTCGGGATCCTGGACGAGGGGCCCCGCAGGGAGCGGATCACCGCGCAGCGGGCCATGGTGGCCCAGGCGAATGCGTCCGTGGCCCAGGTGGAGGCCGCCCTCTCCAACGCTGTCATCACCGTGCCCTTCCCGGGTGTGGTCACACTCCGCCACCGGGAGCCCGGGGAGACCGTCGCGCCGGGGCTGCCAGTCCTCACCGTCATGGATCCGGATGACCGATGGGTCCGGATCTACGTCCGGGAGGACCGGATCGGCGCCGTGAGCCTGGGCCAGGGAGCCACCATCACCGCCGATACGTACCCGGACCGGAGCTACCGGGGAGAGGTGGTGTTCATCTCCAACCGGGCCGAGTTCACACCCCGCAACGTCCAGACCGCCGAAGAGCGGGTCAAGCTCGTCTACGCCGTGAAGGTCCGCATCACGGGAGACCCGGAGCAGGACCTCAAGCCGGGCGTCCCCGCGGACGTGGTGCTGGAGCCGGCGGCACCTTCCCAGCCCGGGGAGGCAGGGTGACCTCACCCGCCGCCCCGCCCGCCGTGTCTCTCACGGAGCTCACCCGGAGCTTCGGCGACACCCTGGCGGTGGACCGCCTCTCCTTCTCGGTCCGCCCGGGGGAGCTCTTCGGCATCGTGGGGCCCGACGGGGCGGGGAAGACCACCACCCTCCGGATGCTGGCGGGCATCCTTCCCCCCACCTCCGGCTCGGCCCAGGTCCAGGGTGTGGACGTGGGTGGGGACCCGGAGGGGGTGAAACCCTTCATCGCCTACATGGCCCAGCAGTTCGGCCTCTACACCGACCTCACCGTCCGGGAGAACATCGAGTTCTACGCGGACCTCTACCGGGTTCCCAAGGCCGAGCGGCCCCGGCGCCTGGAGCGCCTGTACGCCTTCTCCAACCTGGGCCCCTTCCAGGACCGCCTCGCGGGCAACCTCTCCGGGGGGATGAAGCAGAAGCTCTCCCTCTCCTGCGCCCTCATCCACCACCCCCGGGTCCTCCTCCTGGACGAGCCCACCTTCGGGGTGGATCCCATCTCCCGCCGGGATCTCTGGCTCATCCTCCATGAGATGGTGGCGGAGGGGGTGACGGTCCTGGTGTCCACCTCCTACCTGGACGAGGCGGAGCGGTGCGACCGGGTGATCCTCCTGCACCAGGGCCGGACTCTGGCCCTGGACACGCCGGACCGACTGATGGAGCTCCTCCCCGGTGAGGTGGTGGCCCTCCGGGGCCCCCATCCCCGGGAGATCCGTGATCGGGTGAGGGAGCTCCCGGGGGTCATGGGAGCCGCTCTCTTCGGAAACAAGGTCCACGTGGTGCTGGCGGACGGGCATGGGGCGCGGGAGGCGCTGGCAGGCAGGCTGGAGGCGTG
>Ga0209164_1004400_pt1 | contig 12637 bp, 8 predicted proteins | sample MTBNYHSulfiMetaG_FD_187458 | JGI IMG/M metagenome (GOLD analysis project Ga0209164, IMG submission 187458) | Enrichment culture microbial communities from rom New York Harbor, USA that are MTBE-degrading - MTBE-NYH (New York Harbor Sulfidogenic)... | ecosystem: Environmental > Aquatic > Marine >...
ACAGTAGTGTCCAGATTTCCTTTTGATCATGCCCGCACGTATCCAGCGCTTGGCGGGAGTTGACAATGAGATTCATGATAACCTGTTCCAAACGGCTCAAAGTGGTTTTCAGCACAGGCAAATTGGGCGATAAATCCTTATGTACTTTGATACCGTGGACTTCAAGTTGACTCCCAATCATGGAAAAGACATTATGAATCGCATCGTTGGGACGAACGAGGACATTATCTTGCTTAACGTCATCACGTGCAAAAAAGCGTATATTTTGGATAACTTCGGACATGCGTACCACTTGATGGGATATCATTTCCAAATCGTCGTACAACTCTTTCTCGTCGATAGGCCACCCTTCGTCTCTTCCGAACAACAATCCATCCGCGGTGACTTTGATCGTGTTCAAAGGCTGATTGAGCTCATGCGCGATCCCGGTCGCCATAACGCCTAAGGCGCTCAAACGGTCTTCGTGAAACATCCTGAGTTCATTTAGCCTGGCCTTTTGGGACAACTCCACTTGTTTGGTCACATCATCTATGATCAGGTGCACGGTTGGGTTATCGCCGTATTCGTCGACTTGAGCATAACATCGAAAATAAGAAAGCTTGTTATTATGTTGATATCGAAACTGAAACTTTAAAGGTCCTTGAAGCGAATTTAACATCTTATTGAAACTTAATGAAGTTTTGTATCGATCTTCAGGATGAACATAGTTGACGATATCCAACAGATCTTCTATACTAATACGGTCCTCTTTCATTTGAAAGAGTTGATAAAAAGCATCATTGTAATATATGATTCTGCTGCTTTGGAAGAAGACGATTCCAATACCGGAAAAGTCGGTAATGGTTTCGAAAACATATTTGGATCGATGCAGATCGATTTCCATTTGGCGTTCACGTGTTACATCTCTCACCGTATGGATGCAGCCCCATTCACGATGGTTGATATCGTATAGTATCGTGGTCTTACAAGTGAGAAAAGCCCCTCCGCCCGGTAGAGCCGGACAATAGGCCTTTGAAAAGACGGTCCCGTTTTCTCTTCGAAATTCAAGATAATTGGACTCCCACAAAGGATCAGAATGAAAGATCAGCTTTGGAACCGTAGGTCGTTTTTTTGCATAAAAGGGAATTGCATTCTCATCATTCCCTTTACCAAGAATGCGCTCCGCCTTCCAACCCGTCATTCGTTCCGTTGCTTTATTCCATAAAGTTACCTCTCCCTTCTTGTTCATAAGGTACGTAGGATCCGGAACGAAATTGCTCACATCGAGAAGACGTGTTTCCACGTTTTCTTTCAGTAGCCACAGTTCAAAGACGCCGCGCAGCGCTGAAGCAAACTCAGAGCAGGAAGCAGACAAGTAGTCGTCTTCAAAATCCGAAACAGCAATAAAGCCGAATAAGTTTTCTTCCAGAAATAAAGGAATCAGCAGGATATTCTTCAGGGCTCTGAAATCGTTGGAAGAATACTCATCAATAAAAAGCAGCCTCCCGGATTCAAGCGCACGCCAAGATGGTTCGGAAAGACTCTCGGGCTTGGTCGTTCTCTCGGCATCCTGTTCCTGTAACGGCTCTTGTCGGTGATCCGAACCATAGACGGCAAGCCTTTCCAGAGTGAAATCGGTTCCCGTATGATAGAATTTACGGAACAGACTCACGCTTCGGGCTCGAAACGTCCCGGAAAGAATTTCCAGCAGGCTGTTAGGTATGGACGATAGGCCGCTGTAGGATTTCAGGGATTTAGCTATCTCTGCCAAAGTTTGAAGTAGATGGATCGGATCGTCCTTCATTTCATCACCATAAGCGTCAACTCCCGGAGGAGACAGTCCAAAAAAACATAACAAGCATATCCTACTTGCCTCGAGGCATTCAAATGGTTTTTATATTTTGTAATAATTTCGGTTAGATAAAATTGTTCACATATACGTTTTTCTTCATGCCTTCTTTCTTCTTGATCTTCCCACTCGCCTTCGTATAGCGTCTGTGGGGTGAAAGTTCCATTGGGTGTCAGAATATACTGAAAGGGACCATCGAATGGAGTTCAGGTTAAATCGGCAGGAGATAGCCGGTTCATTGGGCGATTTAGGCACACTCTTGCCCATGGCCATAGGAATGATCCTCGTGAACGGACTAAGTCCCGCCGGTACATTTCTGTCACTCGGCCTCTTTTATATTATTTCCGGGTACTATTATCGAGTTCCGGTTGCGGTGCAGCCTATGCTGGTTATAGGCGCCTATGCCATCGCCGAAGCCGTATCTCCGTTACAGTTGATTGCCGCCGGCGGAATTGCGGCCATCGTGTTCCTGTTGCTGGGTATCACCGGATTGGCGACGGTCTTGGGAAGGATTGTACCAACCGCCGTTATCCGTGGAGTTCAGCTTTCGACAGGCATTCTCCTCGTCTCCCAAGGAGCAAAGTTCATTCTGGGTGATTCCACTCTGCAGCAGATTAGGAATTCCGTCGAACCCTATTTCATCGTACAGCATCTGGGGCCTTTTCCGCTTAGTACCATCATTGGAATTGCAGGAGGCGTTTTAACGCTTTACCTGCTGAACAATAGAAGGTTCCCAGCCGGCTTGACGTTGGTGTTATGCGGAATGGGTTTTGGTATCCTTTTGGGTACCCATGAAGGTTTCGAAGAGATTCATATTCTCTCAAGCCTCCCGAGCTTTTTGCCTCGTGGGATGCCCGGGAAAGCGGACTTTGCTTTCGCCTTTCTGGCGCTGGTTCTTCCTCAAACACCGATGACTTTAGGAAATGCCATAGTGGCGGATGCCGATCTATCCAGGCGATATTTCGGAAGGCGTTCTTATAAGGTAAGCTACAGAGCCCTGTGTATTACCACCGGCATAGCGAATATTCTGTCCTTTCTCTTTGGCGGGATGCCTCTTGCGCATGGCGCCGGGGGGCTGGCGTCAAGGTATCGTTTCGGTTCCAGGACGGAATGGTCCAACTATTTCATAGGTATGATATTTGTTTTGCTGAGTGTCCTCCTGGGATCCCATACACTGTCCATTGTTTACCTCGTTCCTATGGGAGTGCTTGGGGTGCTGCTGTTTTTTGCAGGAGTCCAGCTTTCGCTAACCATATCGGATGTTTCAGAACACAAGGACATGTTTGTTATGTTTTCGATCGTTGGAATCACTCTTGCCTCCAATCTGGCGATAGGCTTCATATTTGGAGTCTTTTTAGATCGCCTTTTCAAGCTAAGTGCCTTTGACATTTAATCCGGTGGTGAAGCTGACGGGTATGTTTCGTTCGTCATAGATGAGGTGCAACAGAAAAAGCGCGGTGATGAAACCTGCAAATCCGGCGAAACAATTTGACGTGTGCCTGGTAGGCCACGTCAGCTGGGATCGCATCGTGTCCCCCACTCTACGGGCACGTATACCCGGCGGTACGGCGTACTACGGCGCCATCGCGCTCGCGCGACTGGGACTCGAAACAGGGGTTGTGACCCGGTTGGCCGCGAAGGACCGGGAGGCACTGGTAGGACCGCTGGAGAAGCTGGGTGTCCAGGTGTTTAATTTCGAAAGCGCCGAAACCACGTTTTTCGAGAACGTGTACGAGGGAGACACCCATGGCGCGCGCACGCAAAAGGTGCACTCCCTGGCGGACGGGTTTGTTCCCGAACACGTGGAAGGCGTGTCCGCCCGCGTGTTTCTGCTGGGGCCCCTCACCAATCGAGACATGCCCCTTTCTCTGTTTCGGTCCGTCAAGCGGCCGGAAACCGTGGTGGCTATGGATGTTCAAGGCATGTTGAGAAGTGCGTCCTATGGCGCCGTGGAGGCGGCGGCGTGGGAGGATGGACGCGGGGCGTTGAGGTATATCGATGTGATGAAAGCGGAAGCCGGTGAAGCTCGTTTCCTGACCGGTGAGAGCGAGCTTGGAAAAGCCGTGCGGAGGATCGTGGATTATGGTGTTCGCGAGGTGTTGGTGACCCTGGGCAGGGAGGGAGCCCTGGCGTTTTGCGCAGGCCGGGAAGTGCGAATCCCGGCTTTCGAGCCGCGAAAACTGGTGGACACTACTGGATGCGGAGACACATTCCTCGCCGGATACCTTTTTGGGAGAAGCAGGTCCATGGGTGTGCGGGAGGCCGGCACAACGGCTGCGGCTCTCGCCACCCTGAAAGCTGAAGTTCTGGGTCCCTTCCAGGGATCCGTTCGAGACTTGAAGCGGTTTTTCCCTTTGGCTGCAGAACCGCTTCGCTTTTGGGAGACGAGGGAGTCGAAAAGTTGAAGCACAACGGATCGCGCCGGATGCCGGTTCGGGATAAGCGTTATGGACCGGCCCCTGAGACCAGCGCTCCGCCTTGACTCTCTTCGAATTGTCGCTCTTATTGACAAATGATCGGTCTTGTGGCAGGTTCCCTTAGAATAGAACAAAGTGGAGTTGACGGATACACCGAATCGCGACGCCGAAAGGACTTCCGTTCCCTATGGCTCCAACGCAGCCGAACTTCTCACGGTTTCGCATGTTCGCGTCCGTTTTGTCCCTCGCGGCGTTTCTATACGTTGTTGCCGGGACACCTCTGCTTCACCGGGCTTTTCACGATTCCCTGAGATCGCACTCCCCCCGGTCCCATTGGAGTCATCACCCGGCAGCGGGTAACGCGCAGGGAAGTCTCCAGAAGTCCCGTTCCGCCGGCAACCTGTCCCTTCAGCCGGAAGACAGGGTCTGTTCGATCTGTTTCTTTCTGGCCCACCTCAATGCTTTCGCAGCCGAAGGCCCGGTTGAAATTAAACCATTTCAGCCGCAGCCGGAACCCGTCTTTTCAGAATTCTCCTTCATTAAACCCTGCAAGACATACGATCAGGCCGATCCCCGCGCCCCACCCGCTCCTCAAGTCTGAATCCGTAACCCCTCAGTAACCCTGGAACACTTTCGGCTGATTCGCTGCGGGCATGTGCCTGATAGGCGCATCGGACCGCCGCGCGGAGAGGAGCGCGTATGTTGTGCCGTATTCTATTGTGCTCGAGTCTGGTATGTGCCCTGCTGGTGTGCCCCGATTTCAGTTGGGCCCAGCCTCAGACGGCGGTACCGGAGCAGGTCGGGCAAATGCAGGAGCAGATCGATGAGCTGCGCAAGCAGATGGAAACGCAGCGCATGTTTTACGAGAACCGAATGGAACAATTGCAGAAACAGCTGGATGCGTTATCCCGGACCGCGGAGAAAGAGGTCCGGCCCGAACGGGAACTGGAGGCGGCGATCGCCGGGCAAAAGGCGCCCGAACCGGCCGCGGAGAGGGGCGGGCTCTCTACGGTCGGCCGCGCCATAAGGAGCTTGAACCCGCAAATTTCCGTGGTGGTGGACACTTTCTATTACGCGGACGACGTGGACCATGGAATCAACGAGGCCGTTTTCGAACAGATGGCCGGGTTCAGAGCCATTGGCGGAGAAGACCATGGCGAAGACGGAGTTCCTGAGGCCCACACGCATGAATCCAGCGGCCATGAGCACGGATTTGACGAAGGCTTCAATTTGCGCGAGGTCGAGCTGTTTTTCGGAGCGGACGTGGACCCCTATTTCAGCGCCTACACTACCGTGGGCGTCTCCGACGACGGCGCCGAATTGGAGGAGGCCGTTGTGCGCACGACGTCTCTTCCTTACGGATTTCAATTCCTGGGAGGGAAATTCCTGAGTCGGTTCGGACGCATCAATCAGCAACACCCTCATCAATGGGACTTCACGGATCAACCGCTCATCTACCAGCTGACCCTTGGGGACCACGGGTTGCTGGAAAAGGGCGTTCAGGCTTCCTGGCTTGCTCCCACACCGTTCCATTTGCTTGCCGGTGTGGAGATCCTGCAGGGAGAAAATGAACTCACTTTCAATCAGTTGGATGGGGATCATTTACCTGACCGTGAAGGTCCGAGGCTGGGCGTGGGATGGCTGAAGTTTTCCCCCAATCTTCCCCGCAAACACGGTTTGCAGGCCGGGCTTTTCGGCGCCTTTGGGTATCATCAGGAAGCGCACGACGAAAACGCCGATGGGGAAGAAGATCTCCGGCTGGACGGACACAGCTGTTTTGCGGGCGTCGACCTGGTCTACAAGTATGATTCCGATCGGGCCTATGGGTTTGGTGATTTCCTGGTTCAGGGCGAATACTTTTACCGGGTCAGAGACCTGGATGTGGAAGATAGCGAACTCGACCCGGATCTGATTGGAAGAACCCGGAAAGACACACAGGACGGGTTTTACCTTCAGGCCCTGTATGGCTTCCGGCCCAGGTACCGGGCCGGTTTGCGATTGGATATGGTGGGATTGACCAACGACGTGGAACTCCCCGACGGAGACAAGCCGGATTACGGATCATCCTGGCGCCTGACGTCCATGATCGACCTCACTCCCACCGAGTTCTCCCGCATCCGATTGCAGGGCGCATATGGAGACTATCGGTTGATCGACGGCATGCAAGATGTGTGGCAGATTTTTGTTCAATTGTTGGTCGCGTTCGGCACGCACGGCGCCCACAAGTTCTGATAACGTCCTTACAGGAGGAGCGTTTCAATGAAGACCTGCACAAAAGCCGAAAAAACCTTTCTTTGCATGTGTTTGGTTCTATTCTGCCTTTTGGGGACGTTCAGCGCGGAAGTGCACTCTAAAAAGCTGAACGTGGTCACAACTACCGCGGACCTTGCCTCCATCGCCCGTTTCGTGGCGGGACCGTACGCCATTGTTACGAGTATCTGCTCCGGGAAAGAGGATCCCCATTTCCTCCAGGCCAAACCGAGTTACATCGTCAGCGCCCGGGACGCGGATCTCTGGATACGAGTCGGTATGGACCTGGAGGTGGGGTGGGAGCCGGCTGTCATCGAGGGGGCCCGGAACGCGGCCATCAAAGAGGGAAGTATCGGCCACCTCGATGCTTCGGAAAAGGTACTGCGCCTATATGCGCCCACCACGTCCCTGACTCGGGCCATGGGAGACGTACACCCCTATGGAAACCCCCATTACTGGCTGGATCCTTTGAACGGAAGGATAGTGGCCGGCGCCATTGCTGAAAGACTGGCGCGGCTGGACCCTTCCCACGCTGAGGAGTACGAGAGCAGACTCAACGAGTTCCGCGAACGGCTGGACGCCCGTATGTTCGGAGAAGATCTGGTGCGTGAAGTGGGGGGCGCCGGTCTGTGGGCCTGGCAGGTTCGGGGAGAATTGGGCGAACGTCTCGATGCCCGGGGTCTGTCTCCCCAAGGGGGTTCATGGTGGGCCGACACACGGATGTTCCGGGGAGTACATATTATTACATACCACAAGAGCTGGGTCTATTTCTGCAACCGATTCGGTCTGATCGCGGCCGCGGAGCTGGAGCCCAAACCGGGCATCCCACCCAGCGGCTCCCATCTGAACGAGGTGATCAACAATATGAAGGCGCGGAAGGTGCGCCTTATTCTGCAAGAGCCTTTTTACAGCACCAAAGCCGCCGAACTGGTGGCCGAACGCACCGGCGCCGAGGTTGTTGTGGTAGCCAACAGCGTGGGCGGCGAACCCGAAGCCGATGAATACCTGTCTCTCATGGACCTGATAGTGGAGCGGGTAAGAAATGTTTTGAAGTGAAAGCAAGGTATCCGTTTACGAGGACTGGGGAACCTGTTTCCAGCGGGTTCGCAAAGCCGTTGCCGGAACTTGCCGAATTGGACGGTCCGCCTCCGGCGAGGCGGCGACCATAGGGAGATTTTTGGAATGGAGGTACGGAGAAAACCATCAACCCGTTTTTCCCCCGTGTGTCCTTACGAGGAAAGGAATTCTCGTTGAGCGCTGAAGCCATCATCGCGTGTATGGGCGTGTATGTTTATTACGGGCAGGAGGAGATCCTCCGTGATGTGACATTTGAGGTTAAGCGGGGGGCTTTTTTCCCTTTGGTGGGGCCCAATGGGGCGGGCAAGAGCACGTTGCTCAAAGTCCTGTTGGGACTGGTGCGGTGCGCACAAGGCAGGATCAACACGCCTTTTGACCGGCATCCGCCGGGCTATGTTCCTCAACAAGCTTCCATCGACCCGATGTATCCGGTCACTCTTAGAGACATTGTGGCCATGGGACTTTATCCGAGGACGGGCTGGTGGAGGCGGCGCGTTTCCGAAGCCCGGCGGTCGATGGCTGAAGCGATCAATCGGGTGGGGCTTTCCGGGCACGAAAGCAAGAGCTTTCTCGAGCTTTCCGGCGGCATGCGTCAGAAAACCCTGATCGCCCGAGCTTTGGTCAACGGTCCGGATGTTTTGGTGCTCGATGAGCCCACCGCCGGTCTGGACGAGGAATCCCAAAGGGAGGTATTGACCCACTTGATGCGGCTCAAAGAGGAACATGGAACAACCGTTTTGATGGCCCACCACGGGGAATATCTGCTGAACGGCTTGGCTGAAGAAGTATGCGAAATTCAACACGGCCGGGTTTTGTTGAGGAAGCCTTCAGATGTTTGATGGTTTGGTGCGAGCCTGGAACTTGTTTCCCAACGCTCTGGCTGCCGCGTTGCTCATCGCTGTGGTATGCTCCGCGCTGGGTGTGTTTGTCCTGCTCAAACGGGTGGTGTTCATCGGCATCACCCTGTCGGAGATCGCGGCTTTGGGCATCGCCCTGTCGATGGCGTTCGAGTTGCCGCCCATTCTGGGCGCCGGCATACTGACGCTGGCGTCCGTGACGATGCTGGCCGCTCCATTGGAATCGGTTCGCCTGCCCAAAGACGCGGTGATGGGCACGGTGTTCGTGCTCGCCTCCGGACTCGCCATTCTGGTTGTGGCCAGGAGCGGTTTCGGCCTTCATGAGGTCAAGACGCTGCTTTACGGGGATATCATCCTGACTTCGCCTGCGGATCTGGCCGTTATGGCCGCCGTGCTCCTGCCGGTTTTTGCAGCGTTCCTGCTTTTTTTGAGGCCCATTCTGTACTGTAGCTTGGATCGGGACGCGGCCCGGGTTATGGGCATGCGGGTGATGTTTTGGGAACTGGTGTACTTCTACTGCCTGGGTTTGGCGGTGTCATCGGCTTCAAAAACCGCGGGCGGACTCCTGGTCTTCTGTTACCTGGTCGTACCGCCGGCGGCGGGTCTTCTGTTGATGAAACGTTTGATTCCGTTGATGCTCGTTTCCACCGGGCTCGCCGTTGTAGCGACCATATTGGGAATCACCTGGTCGTTGAACCACGATCTGCCCGCGAATCAAACCATTGCAGTGGCTGCGTGTGTGTTGCTCGTCGGGGCGTTTCTGTTAAGGGCTGGAAAACACAGGCTGATCCGGAGACGAAACGATGTGCAGGAGCATTAATCATACGCGGGGGAGAACTGTTGATAGAGTTTTCTCCCCTACCTACCTGAAAACCTTCCAGGCTCGCGACACGCTACGGAAAAAAAGAAAGTTCCGATGAGAGGGATGCAGCCCTGCTTGCTTGTCAGGTTTCGCTGTTTATCATGTATAAGAAGCAGATGGCCGTCCGGCGGGAGTGTATCCGAGGGCCGGTGAATTCCGATTCACGACGAACGTGCACTTTGTGTCTAAACATGATCACGTCTCGATAGTCTATTAATAGTAATTCTTCATACGGCTTCAAGCCCGCCCGTTAGCCCGTGTCCGTCGTCAGGCCGTACAGCCCGATCGATCGGACAATCATCGGAAGCGCAACGCCATGGAGACGGAACGCGTAACCTGAGAGAAAGGAAACTACATGAATCGTCGAGATTTTGTAAAAAACTCGGTCCTGTTAACGGCCTCCCTTGCATTACCCGTGGCTTGGGACCATGAAATCAAAGCCGGCGGTACACCGGACGCCGTGATCGCCAAGGGAGACCCCGGTCCGGCCGTTCGCGCGGCCGTAGAGGGGTTGGGCGGTATGGAGCAGTTCGTTAAAAAAGGCGACAAAGTGGTCGTCAAGCCCAACATGAGTTTTTCCAACCCGCCCAGCTGGGCCACTACAACCCATCCCGATGTAATAAAAGAGATCGTTTCCATGTGCGTAGCGGCGGGGGCCGGTCAGGTACTGGTGTTGGACAATACGCTTCGGGACAGGGAGATGTGCATCGAACAAAGCGGCATTGCCAAAGCCTGCGAGGTGTTTCCCGAGAGCCGTGTATTGGGTCTCAAGGAAAAGAAATTTTTCAAGGATGTCCCGGTGCCACAGGGACGGGAACTCAAATCCACGGCCGTCATGAAAGACGTGTTGGACGCGAACGTGGTTATCAATGCGCCGGTGGCCAAGACGCACAGTAGCGCCGGCGTCAGTCTGTCGATGAAGAATATGATGGGCGTGATATACGATCGTGCCGTGTTCCATTACCTGTATAACCTGCACACGGCGATCGTGGATTTATGTACGGTGGCCAAAGCTCATCTCACCGTTGTGGATGCGACACGCCTGCTTTCTACGGGGGGCCCCGGGGGGCCCGGAAAAGTACTCCAGCCCAGAAAAGTGATTGCGTCCACGGACATGGTGGCCGCCGATGCGATCACCGTGGATATGGGGGAATGGTACGGCCGGAAATTCGAACCGCACCAGGTTAAGCACATCCGGGAGGCCCATGAACGAGGGTTGGGTCGAATGGACATCGACCAACTGAACATTAAACGGGTCAACGCGGGGTAACATTCATGAGGGGAAACCTTTCAAATCCCCTCGTTGCGAAGCAACAAGCAACCACACCTGAAGATTGCGCCATTCAACTTTATGATTTAAAACGTGCAGCCGCTTCCTATCCCCCGGACCCGGACGGCAAGTTGTCTGGGTCCCACGTGGGAGTCGCATCATGATCCGGGGTTTTTCCGGCGAAAGCCGGAATGACCCCAATCAGAGGAGTTTTGGGAGAGGTTTGAGGAACCGTTTTTCAAAAGGGTTCCTCAAAGAGCCTATGAACGGACACAACGCATGAGGTTCCAACGAGTCGTACAGATCTCTCTGTTCGCACTTTTTGTTCTATTACTTCGGCAGGCCAAGTATCCACTGGCGGAAGGACTTCCGGTTGACCTGTTCCTGCGTCTGGACCCGACGATATTGCTGGGTACGATGTTGGTCAGCGGGACCTGGATCGCCGACCTGGTCTGGGGGTTGGCCGTTCTTCTCTTGGCGTTCGTTTTGGGCCGTTTCTTCTGCGGCTACATGTGCCCGCTGGGCGCTACGGTAGACGCAGCCGACTGGATGATCAAGAGAAAGAAGCTGAGACGTAAAGAGAATGCGGCGGAAGGGACGGTACGGATCCGGGGCTGGAAGTACCTGTTGTTGTTCGCTATGTTCTGCTCCATATTGGTGGGAGTCTCGCTGGTATTCCTGTTTTCACCCATATCCTTGGCCACACGATTCTATACGGTTGCCGTATATCCGGTACTCCTGTCGTTGGCCGATTCTTGCCTCTGGCTCGTGGAGAAAGTTGCGAGCTACATGGGTATGGATGGAATCGGTTATTTCCAGATCAAGCACGTCTCGTTTAACGCCAATGTATTCACCGCTTTTTTCGTAGCGGGGCTTCTGCTCCTGGGCCTGTCACGTCCAAGATTCTGGTGCCGGAATTTGTGTCCGGCCGGAGCGATGTTCGCTCTGTGTTCCCGGAAGCCGATTGTGCGGCGAACAGTGAACGACCGATGCACGGACTGCGGGGCCTGCATTCGCTACTGTCCTATGGGCGCCATTCCGGATGAACCCCATAATACCGTTCATTCCGAGTGTGTCATGTGCCTGAAGTGCAGGGAAGTATGTCCTGAAAACGCGATCTCCTTCAGTTGGACATCCGAGAAGAACCCGGTCCCCACTGTTGATCTCGGCAGGAGACGCCTGGTGCTGGGCGGGTGCGCCGGATTCGCAGTGGGCTTTCTGCTGAAGAGCAACGTAGGATCGGTGCAAGGTTCCGCCAAGCATCAGGTGGTATCCAGAATAGACATCATTCGTCCACCCGGTGCACTACCGGAAGAAGCGTTTCTGGATCGCTGCGTTCGATGCGGCGAGTGTATGAAGGTATGCCCTACCAACACTCTTCAGCCGATATGGTTTGAAGCGGGCATTGACGGCGTCTGGAGTCCCAAATTGGCTGCGCGTTACGCCGCTTGCGAACAAGGCTGCAATCTGTGCGGACAGGTATGTCCCACCGGGGCCATCCGTTCCCTCAGCCTCGAAGAAAAGAAATATGCCAAGGTTGGAACCGCTTTTATCGACCGCTCCAGGTGCATCGCGTGGGAAGAAGACCGTGCGTGCTTAATCTGTGATGAAATCTGCCCTTATAACGCCATTGTTATGAGGCCTGTAACCGACAACCGAAATACGGTTCCTTTCGTGAACGAGAACGAATGCAATGGCTGCGGCTATTGCGAGAACAAGTGTCCCGTATCGGGTGAAGCGGCCATACGCGTATCGCCGCACGGAGAACTCCGGTTACACGAGGGCTCCTACGAGCAGACGGCCCGTGCGCACGGACTGGTGTTTCACGCAAAAGGCGGTCTGGAAGAGTCGTTTTCATTCACCAAACCCAGGCAGGACAACAACACCCCTGCGGAAACCTCTTCTGATCCCTCAGCCGATAAGTTGCCTCCGGGCTTCACTATGGACTGACAATTCGTTAACCATTAGAGTGTTTTTCAAAATAACGTTCCGATTGCGGCGGTTTGTTTGACCTGATCGGGATGGTTTATGACGTCGAGAATAGCTTGGTCCAGCCTTTCGAGGAGCAGGTCGACG
>Ga0209164_1004402_pt1 | contig 12636 bp, 11 predicted proteins | sample MTBNYHSulfiMetaG_FD_187458 | JGI IMG/M metagenome (GOLD analysis project Ga0209164, IMG submission 187458) | Enrichment culture microbial communities from rom New York Harbor, USA that are MTBE-degrading - MTBE-NYH (New York Harbor Sulfidogenic)... | ecosystem: Environmental > Aquatic > Marine >...
GGACTGCTCGTTCTCCTCCTGTTGCTCTCCACCCCGCCTCACGACGGCCCAGTTACATTCGGATACACGCCGGAGAGCGTATGCCTGGATAGGACTTTCACCTCTCTGACTGCGTCCCCTCGCAGGCCCACTAGTGTCATGTCATCATTGAAATGTCGTAAAAACTATGATATATTCCTTCCAAATCAAAGGGAGGAATGCCATGCCGCTGATCCGTTACAGAGTGACCTTGACCGAGGAGGAGCGTCGGATGGTTGAGGAGATCGCAACTCGGGGCAAGCACCACAGCCAGGAGGTGCTCAACGCCTTGATCCTGCGGGGTTGCGACGAGGGACCGTTCCAGAAACACAAGTTGACCGGGGGGCAGTTAGCCCAGAGTCTGCCGGTGAGTATGAAGAAGGTAGATCGGGTCAAGCGGCGCTTCGTCGAGGAGGGTCTGGAGGCGGCTCTGGGCAAGCGGAAGGCGAAGCGGCAGTATCATAAAAAAACGGACGGGGATTTCGAGGCGCATTTGATCGCCCTTTCTTGCAGCGAGCCTCCGCCTGGCCACGCCCGCTGGTCGTTGCGCCTGTTGGCCGACAAAATGGTGGAACTGGAGTACGTCGATTCGATTTCCCACGAGGCCGTGCGGCGGGTCTTAAAAAAAACGAGCTAAAGCCGTGGAAAAGAAGACAATGGGTCATTCCAGCCGAACAAAGCGGCGAATTTGTCGCCCAGATGGAGCGAGTGCTCGACATCTACAAACGGCCTTACGATCTGCGGCGTCCGGTGGTGTGCATGGACGAATCGCCCCGCCAGCTGATTCGGGAGAGGCGGTTGTCTCTGGCGGCCTTGCCGGGGAGAGTAGCCCGTTATGACTATGAATAAGAGCGTTGCGGTGTTGGTAACGTGTTCATGGCCGTCGAACCACTGGCCGGTCGGCGCACCGTCCGGATCATGGAACGAAGAACAAAGTCAGATTGGGCATCGTTCTTGGAGGAAATTGCCGCTGGGTACCTCCAAGCGGAAAAGGTCACTCTGCTCATGGACAATTTGAACACCCACAGCCCCGGCGCTCTCTATGAGAGGTTTGCGCCCGCGGCGGCCAAGGCTCTCCGGGACCGTTTCGAGTTCGTTTACACGCCCAAGCACGGCTCGTGGCTGAACATGGCTGAAATCGAACTCAACGTGCTGGTCAGGCAGTGCCTGAATCGCAGGATCGCCGAACTGGCCGAGATACGGGCCGAAGTGGAGGCGTGGCAAAATGAAAGGAACAACGCCGATTCAAGAATCGACTGGCAATTCACCTGCGAGAAGGCTCGAATCAAACTCAAGCGTCTTTATCCGACACTTGACCGTTGATATGACACTAGATTTATTTCAGTCTTAAAAAGGTAAAAAACGACAAATATTTGTTGTAAGAGGTTTATGGTGAGGGATAACGCGATAATTGGGAGGCCGTTTCTTGATGGCTAAGCCCTGATAACGGACTGATAACGGATTTTGACGATTTTCAAACTGTTAAACAGGTGATATCTTTTGTTGTTTTGGCGGAAGTGCATGGGAATCGAACCCACCGCGGACGTTTCCGGCGCCCGCCACTGGATTTGAAGTCCAGGAGCCCCACCAGGTAGCTGCGCACTTCCTTCCTGATCCCATTTTCACCAAAACCGCGGCCTTTGTCAATGCCTTGACGGCCGGAGCATCTTGCGTTGTCAACTATTCCTCGAAATAAGCCGGCTGAGCCTGGGCGCGAGAACCATCGTCTGTAGGGGAGAACCTGTGTGTTCGCCCAAGTCCAAAACGTCGGACGAACACGAAGTGCGCCCCTACGCCTTTTTGGGCCGAACTTCGTCGATCAGCTTGAAATCGCCGGCCTTGACCGGCATCATGGTCACCAAAGCCGCGGCCACCAAGTTTTCGCAGCCTTCGTTGACCGCGTAGATTTCGGTCTGGCAGACGACCAAACGTTTGAGGGCCTTGAGGACCCGGCTCCGGCCGATTAGGGCCTGCCCGACGGCCGGTTCCATGAAATTGATTTTGAATTCGCCGGTGACCACCCGGCCGACGACCGAGGCGGCGGCCCCGGCCGAGACCACGTCGGCCACTCCGCTGACCACAGCCCCGTGGGCGTACCCGTGGGACTGGGTCAATTCCTTCCTCAGAGGCACGACCACTTCGCAAAAACCGTTTTCACAAACCCGGACGTCCGGAGCCATGAAGGCGGTGAACGGGGAGATCTTGATGAACTCCTTCATCACCTCGACCATAGTCATCTGCTGTTGGGGCTTCTGGGTCATCTCTTTTTTTCCTCTCGCCGATGATTGAATGACGGTCCAAGTCCTGTCTCCCAAGGCTCGATCGGACCCGGTGCAGACCTCAAACTTCCAGTCGGCCGACTAGGGCCGCCGGATCAGGCAGCTCGTTTTCCCGGAAATAATCTTCCATCCCGGTCAGAACGTCCAAACAGGCCCTGGGATTGACAAAACTGGCCGTGCCCACCTGGACGGCCGCCGCCCCGACCAACAGAAATTCCAAGGCGTCCCGGGCGGTCATGATCCCGCCTAGCCCGACCACCGGCACTTTCACCGCTTTGGCCGTCTGCCAGACTAAGCGCAGGGCGATGGGCTTTATAGCCGGCCCGGACAGCCCCCCGACGATATTCCCCAGGACCGGTTTGCGGGAAGCCAGGTCCACGGCCATGGCCGGAACGGTGTTGATCAGGGACAGGGCCGAGGCGCCGGCCTCCACGGCGGCTTGAGCCACAACCGCAATGTCCGTGACCATGGGGGTCAGTTTGACCATGACCGGGAGCCGGGTCGAACCGACCACGGCCCGGACCACCTGGGCCGTGGCTTCAGGATCGGTTCCGAAAGCCAGCCCGCCGGCGGCCACGTTGGGGCAGGACACGTTGACCTCGATCATGGCCGGGCCTTCGGCCCGGTCTAGGCCCCCAGCCAAAGCCGCATACTCCTCGACGCTCTCCCCCAGGATGTTGACGATGACCACGGCCCCGCGCTCGACCAGCCAGGGCAGTTTGCCCTGGACAAAGGCCTCCAGTCCGACATTCTCCAGGCCGATGGCGTTGATCATCCCAGCCGGGGTCTCATAAATCCGCGGCGGCGGGTTGCCCGGCCGGGGCTGGAGGGAAATGCCCTTGGTCACTACGGCCCCCAGTCGGGCCGGGTCCACGAATTCGGCATACTCCCGGCCGTACCCGAACGTCCCCGAAGCGGCTATGACCGGATTCTTCAACATCAATCCGCCCAGGTTCACCCTCAAATCCGGTTTCACGGCCATTGCACCTCCGCCGCCCGGAAAACCGGGCCTTCAGTACAGACCCGGGCGTACCCGCCTTTATTAATTGGCACGGCGCAGCCCAGGCAGGCCCCCAAGCCGCAGGCCATCCGGGCTTCCAATGACACCCAGGCCGGGACCCGATAGGCCTGGGCCAGCCTGGCTGCTTCGGCCAGCATGGCCGCAGGACCGCAGGCCAAAACCGGGGCCGGGTCATCAGCCAAGGCTCGGGCCAGGGGCCGGGTGACCAGGCCTTTTTCTCCGGCCCCGCCGTCCTCGGTGGTCAAAACGATCTCGGCCGGAAAAAGTTTCAGATAGGACTCGGGCGGCAGATCGGCCGCCGCGGCCTCCCCGTAAAACAAGGTCAAATCCGCTTGCCCGGCCAGGTCTTCAGCCAAGGCCAGCAGCGGGGCCAGACCCACGCCCCCGGCGGCCAGATAGGCCCGCTTCATACCAGCCGGCGGATCGAACCCCCGACCCAACGGGCCGAGCAGTTCCAGACTTTCGCCCGGCCGGACCAAGGCCAGCAGCTTGGTCCCCACGCCGACCACCCGGTACAGCAAGGCAATCTCATCGCCCGGACCCAGACGGTGGATGGAAAAAGGCCGTTTCAGCAACGGCCCGCCGCCGCTTTCCGGATAGGGGCCGGTCTGAACCATCACGAACTGCCCCGGCCGGCCGCTCCGGGCTATGGCCGGCGCTTCCAGCCGCATCAGATATGTTTTCCGGGCCAATTTCCGGTTCTCCAAAACCGGGCATAAGCCCAGGAACATTTCGGCCAAGCCTATTTCTCCTTTCTCCGGCCCGCGATCAGGCCGAAACGGCCGGTGACCTTTTTGTCCCGCCGATAGGAGTAAAACTCGTCGGAACCGCAGACCGTGCAGATGCCGGCGGTTTCAATGTTTTCCGGCTTAAGCCCGGCGGCGAGCAATTGATCCCGGCTGATGGCCCAGAAATCAAAATGGTGGTCGGAAACCCGGTACGGCCGAAACTCGACCGGCAGTTCATCCCGATAGTTGACGAACTCGGCGCAGCAAGGCCCCAAAGACGGGCCGATCCCGGCCAGCAGGCCCCCCGGCCTGACCCCGAAGTCATCAGCCAGCTGGCCCACCGTCCGGCCGATGACCCCGGCCGCGCTGCCCCGCCAGCCGCAGTGGACCACGGCCACCATTTTCGTCTCCGGGTCGAACAGCAAAAGGCCTTGGCAGTCGGCCAGCTTGACTAAGAGCCCCAGACCAGGGTCCGGCGTGACCAAGGCGTCATAACCCCGGCGCACTTCCGCCGGCCGCCGCGGCCGGTACCCGTCCCCGGCCCGCACCACCAAGACCTGGTGGTCATGAACCTGTCCGGCGAAAGCCAAGGCCTCAAACCCTAGAGTCTTTCGGACCAACTCCAGGTTGGTCCGAACGTTGGCCTCGTCATCTTCCGGGACAAAGGCCAGATTCAGACCGCGGCACGGGGCCGGGCTGACCCCGCCTTGCCTGGTGAAGACGCCGTGGACCAGTTCGGAAAAACTCTGGAATATTTCAAACTGATAGTAAACCAGACCATTGTCATGGCAGCGGATCATGACCTCAATTTACTACCGGCCTTGCTCCCGGACAAGCGATTTTACCGGTCGACCTTACGATTCTTTCCCGGAGTCATGCATCGCGGCCAACCGAAGATACTCCCGGCCTTCCTCGATTCGGCCCCGTTTGAGGCAGCCCTGGCCGTAAATCCTGGCCTTGCGGACCAGTTCGGCCCGGACGGCCCGGACCTGGTCCGGTCTAAGCCGACCCGACTCCAGAATCTTGAGCAAGGCTTGGACCCGATACTTATCCAACCCGGCCACGGTCCGGGACAACTGGTCCGGATGTCCGCCGGTCTTGACCACCAAGGGCCGGTCCAACAGATAGACCGGATATCGGGCCGTCACCCTCAGCCACAAGTCGTAATCTTCACAGGCCGGCAGACTCTCATCGAACCGTCCGACCCGGTCGAACAGTTCCCGCCGCATCATCACCGCCGAGGGGCTGATCAGGCAAAGCTCCAGAGAAGCCCGAAAGACGTCTCCCGAAGGTTTGCGGTGTTTTATCCGGGGATTGACCCGGCGGCCGCGGCGATACCAGATTTCCTCGGTCTGGCAGATCACCGCCTCCGGATTTTCCTCAAAAAAACGAACCTGCACGGCCAGTTTCTCCGGCCGCCAGTAGTCGTCCGAATCCAGGAAGGCGATCAGACCGCCCCGGGCCGCGGACAGCCCTCGATTGCGGGCCGCGCTGACCCCGGCCCGCTCCTGAACGATCAGGACCAGACGGTCATCGACCCCGGTCAGGACCTCTTGAGTCCGGTCGTTCGAACCGTCGTCCACCACGATCAGTTCGAAATCCCCAAAAGTCTGGGCCAGGACCGAAGCCACGGCCCGGCGCACCGATTCGGCCCGGTTGTAAGTCGGGATGATCACGCTGACCAGGGGCGTCGTTTTATTCCCTTCGCCCGAACCCGTGGCCAAACCCCGCCTCCGGCGATCCTAGCTCCCCGCCAGCCCGGCCCAAAGCCAGGACAGCAGACCGGCCAGGATGAAATTGGCGTCGATCAGGGTTTCGAAGAAGGTGCTGCCGATGATCTGTTCCCGGCGGAACAGGACCAGGTAGAACACGGCGTAGGCGGCGCAGGCCGTCAGAACCAGGGCCAACGAAGGCAGAAGGCCCAAGGCCCAACCGCCGACTAGGGCCAAGGCTAGAAAGCCCACGGCCGCGTTGAGCCAGGACAAGGTTTTCTCTTCCCCGATGATGATAGGAATCGTTTCCCGGCCGACCACCCGGTCCCCTTGAATCTCGATGATGTCGCCCAGGGCGCTGCGGATGAAGACCATAAGGAAGATGATCCCAGCGGTCAGGACCGCGGCCGAGTCGATCCGGTGGTCGGCGGCCAGAGCCGGGACCAGACTCAAGGTCAAGGCCCAGCCCCCGGACAGGAACAAGGTCTTCGAACTGGGGATGTCCTTGAGCCGCCGCATCTTGGTCCAGCGCGACCAGGACTTGGGCGCCACGGGCACGGCGTACAGCAAACCCAGGGTGCTCATCAAGAACAGAAAAACAAAGACTTTCAGGCCGACGGCCAGGGCCAGACCCAAGCTGATCATCCCCGAGAGGATGCCCGAGCCCAGCAGAACCGTTTTGTGCCTTTCCAAAAAACGGGCCCGGTCCGGATCGTTGAACTGGCTGGCTTCCTTGTCCATGAACAAATTGAGCATGTGCATGGCGTGGACATAGAAGAAAGCCACCCCGACGTACTCGATCCTGACCGGCAGGCCTTGAAGCATGACCGCAGCCAGGCTCAAGGCCCCGGCCCCCAGAGCGACGTACAGATTGCTCAGGAGGAGAAAGCGGAGGACGCGGTAGGCCACGGCCCGAAACGAGGTGTCGCCTTTGCGGGCGATCCTTTCCAGTTCCCGGATAACCTGCTTGATCATCCAGTTGGGAGTCGAGGCCCCGGCGGTCACGCCCACCGTGTTCACTCCGGCCAGCCAGTCCGGGTCCAGTTCCTCATCGGTCTCCACGTGGAGCGTTCGGATCCCTTCATCCCGAGCGATGGCCGCCAGGCGGTTGGTGTTGCCGCTGTTGTGCCCGCCGACTACGACCATGGCCTCGACCTGCCGGGCCAAGCGTCGGACGTCGTCCTGGCGGCGCTGGGTCGCCCCGCAGATGGTATTGAAAATCAAGGCCTCGGGCCAGCGGGCCTTGACCGCTTCCACTATTCCCTCCAAAAGGGCTTGATTCTGGGTGGTCTGAGCCACCAGAATGACCCGGTCCAAATCGGGCAGCCCGGCCACGTCTTCAGGGCCGCCGATGACCAACCCGCGGCCTTCGGCGTGACCCAGCAGTCCCACCACTTCGGGATGGCTGGGATTGCCCCAGATGATCGGGGTGTAGCCTTGGGCCGTGTGCTTCTTGATGATGGCCTGAACCCGGATGACCCGAGGGCAGGTCGCGTCGATCACTTCCAGGCCGCGCTCCTCCAGACGGCGACGCTCCTGGGGCGGGACGCCGTGAGCCCGGATGATGACCGTGCCGCCGTTGACCCCCTCCAAGTCGGCCTGACCGTCGATGACTTGCAAACCCTTGGTGTTCAAAAGCTCCACGGCCTGGGGATTGTGGATCAGCGGCCCATAAGAATAGATGGGTCCGGGCCGGTGGTGAACCGCCTCCAGGGCCGTTTCCACCGCCCTTCTCACCCCCATGCAAAACCCCGAACTCTTGGCCAGTTTTATCTTCATAGCCCGGCCGCTTCAAACTGTCCCAAATCCAGCCGGAGAGACAGTCGATCAAAATACGCTTTCAACTCCGTCATCAAACAATCGTAATCCCGGATTTGATTGATCGATCGGCGGAAAGCCGCCGAATCGGCCAGCCCTTTGGTATACCACATCAAAACCGACCGGAGCATGAAAGCAGCCCGGTCCGGTCCTAAATGGTCTTTGAGCATCCGGGCGTGTCTTTCAGCCGTGCACCGCCTTTCCTCCAGGTCCGGCGCCACCGCCGGCTGCCCGGTGATCAAGGCCAGGGCCTGGCTGAAAATCCAGGGATTACCCAAGGCCCCCCGGCCGATCATGATCCCGGCGCAGCCGGTTTCCTTGAGCCTGGTCAGAACGTGCTGAGGCCGGGTTATGTCGCCGTTGCCGATCACCGGTCCGGGGAAACGTTCCACCGCCCGCGCCGTCAGGTCCCAGTCGGCCCGGCCGCCGAAACCCTGGACCGCCCAGCGGGGGTGCAGAGTCAGGGCGTCCACCCCCGCCTCGGCCAAGATCGGAATCAGGTCCAAAACTTCGCCTTGATCTTCCCTCCAGCCGGCCCGGGTCTTGACCGTCAAGGGTATGTCCAGGGCCCGGCGCATGTTGGTCAAAATCTCCCTGACCAGCCCGAAATCCTTGAGCAAGGCCGCGCCGGCCCCGTGACGGACCACTTTCCGCACCGGGCAACCCATGTTCAGATCGACCAGAGCCGCACCGGCCTCCTGAGCCATGGCCGCGGCCCTGGCCAAGGTCTCCGGGTCTCTCCCGAACAACTGGACGGCCAAAGGCCGCTCATCCGGCCGCGTGGCCAGCAGCTTGACGGTTCTGGCTCCGTCCCGGACCAGACCGGCCGCGCTGACCATTTCCGTGAAAACCAAGGCCGCCCCCTGTTCCTTGACTATCCGGCGGAAAGGGAGATTGGTCACCCCGGCCATGGGGGCCATGACCAGAGGATTATTCAATCCGACCGATCCGATGTTGAAACCAAGATTAACCTTGATTTGACGCATTTTTTTATATTAGCCCATGCCCCGGCCCAATTCAATCCCCGGCCGGAACCCTGATTCATACTAAGTCGCTTTCATACCTGGACTAAAAAAACTATCAGCCCGTTACCACGTCCGTCGCAGACGAACCGAAGCAATCCCTTGAAATTAAAAGAAATAGCTTCGTCATCCCGCTATAGCGCCCCCGCGCCCCCCGGGGCTCGCCATGACTTGATGGTAAACTTTGTTTGAAGCGGAAGTTCATCATTATAATTTTGTTAAGTTATTGAATAGGTTAGTTATAGTTTAATTTTTGGCCGGGACATGTAGTCACTAATATATGAAAATATATTTTGACATAGATGTTTTTATATGATAATTAAGTAGTCATGTATATCACGGTCATTAAATCCAAGGGCAAGCACAAGACCTACCAAAGCGTCCTGCTTCGGGAGTCCTATCGTGAAGGGGTCCGGGTTAAGAATCGGACCATCGCCAATTTGTCTCACTGCCGGCCCGAGGAAATCGAAGCCATTCGGTTGGCCCTCAAGCACAAGGACGATCTGTCGGGGTTAGAGCAAGCCCGGCCTGGCTTGGAGGTGAGGGAAGGGCCGAGTTTAGGGGCCTTATGGACCGTTTATGCTTTAGCTGGGCGGCTGGGTCTGAAGAAGGCCTTGGGGGCCGGCCGCCAGGGCCGGCTGGCTTTGTGGCAGGTTTTGGCCCGGGTTTTGGATCAAGGCTCGCGTCTGTCGGCGGTGCGGCTGGCCGGTTTTCACGCGGCCGGCCAGGTTTTGGGTTTTTCGCGTGGTTTTGACGAGAACGATCTTTACCGGAACCTGACTTGGCTTTCGGAGCATCAAGAAAAGATCGAAGACCGGCTGTTTAAGGCCCGGCGGGGTCAGGGCCGGCCGGAGCTTTTCCTTTACGACGTGACCTCCAGTTACCTGGAAGGCGAGTATAACGCTCTGGCCGACTGGGGTTACAGTCGGGACAAGAAACGGGGTAAGAAACAGATCGTGATCGGGCTTTTGTGTGACGAGTGGGGTGAACCGGTCTCCACCGAGGTCTTCACCGGGAACACTTCCGATCTTCAAACCTTCGAGGCTCAAGTCAAAAAGGCGGCTGAGCGTTTCGGCTGCCGGCGGGTGACCTTTGTCGGGGACCGAGGGATGATCAAGAGCGGCCAGATCGAGGATGTGTCCCAGGCTGGCTTCCACTACATCACCGCTATTACCAAGGCCCAGATTCGGTCGATGATTAAGAAAGGAGTCTTTCAGCTCGGGTTGTTTGATGAGCAATTATGTGAGGTCGAGTATGGGGGTGAGCGTTACATCCTGAGGCGCAATCCGATCCGGGCCGAGGAAGTAAAACGAAACCGCGAGTCAAAACTGGCCCTGCTCCAAGCCCTGGCTGCGCAGCAGAACCGGCGCCTGGCCGATCATCCCCGAGCCGACCAGCACCGGGCCTGGCGGCTGGTCATCGAGAAATGCTCCAAGCTGGGGCTGGAGAGCCTGGCGACGGTGACGGCCGAAAACCGGCGAATTAAGCTCGAGGTGGATGAAGAATACTTAGCCGAAATAGCTGAACTGGACGGCTGTTACGCCCTCAAAACCGATCTGCCGGCCGAACCGGCCAGCGCCCAAACCATCCATGACCGGTATAAAGACCTGGGCCTGGTCGAGCAGGCCTTCCGGACCTGCAAGACCGAACATTTAAAGGTCCGGCCGGCCTTTGTCCGGACCGAAGCCAACACCAGAGGCCATGTCCTGGTGGTCATGCTGGCCTATCTGATCGTCAGGGAGCTTCGGCGTTGCTGGTCGGAAATGGACGTCACCGTGGAAGAAGGCCTCAAGCGGCTGACCACCTTATGCGCGATGACCCTGTCCTGGCCCGCCAAAGGGAATCAGGTCCAGAAAATACCGACTCCCCGTGAAGAATCAGCCAGGTTGCTGGAAGCGGCCGGCGTCAGGCTGCCCAAAGCCCTGCCCAGCAGAAACATCCGTGTAGTCACAAGAAAAAGACTCCCTGCTCACCGCAAAAATACCTGATTTTCCAGAATAAAAACCTATCCACACACGGAATTAAGAGTGAGCTTCCGCGTAAACCGCTGGCTGATAGACCGGATGTTCCCCCTGCTTGAATAAGATAATCATTTGAAATGACGTAATAAGTATCATATTTATGACAAAATAGGTAGCCAGCAATAATAAATTATATAGTTGACATATAAAAAATAAGCGGCTACAATGGTAGTCAATGTATATCGAGAGAATCAAATCCAAACAGAAAAACAAGGTCTATGAGCAAGTCCTGCTCAGGGAATCATACCGTGAGTCCGGCGCGGCCCGGTCCGCCGTAAAGAAAAGGACTCTGCTTAACCTGACCAAATACCCGCCCGAAGTGGTTGGGGCCATTGAACTGGCCCTGAAAAACAAGGATGATCTCTCGGTCTTGGGAACCGCCCAAGACATCAGCCTGGAGCAGGGCCAAAGTATCGGCGGCGTTTATGTCCTTTTTCAGATGGCCAAGCGATTGGGGCTTGAAAAGGCCTTGGGCGCGGACCAGTCGGGTAGACTGGCCTTGTGGCAGATCATGGCCCGGGTCCTTGACCAGGGCTCTCGGCTTTCGGCGGTTCGTCTGGCCAAGACTCATGGCGCGGCGGACCTTCTGGGAATAGAACGGGGCTTTGACGAGGACGATCTTTACGATAACCTTGGCTGGCTGGCCGACAATCAGGAGAAGATTGAAGACCGTCTGTTTTCATCCCGCTGGGGCCAGGACAAGCCTGAACTCTTTCTCTACGACGTGACTTCCAGCTACTTGGAGGGCGACCAAAACGAACTGGCTGACTGGAGCTACAATCGGGACAAGAAGCGGGGCAACAAGCAGATCGTGATCGGTCTTTTGTGCGACCAGGAAGGAGCTCCGGTCTCCACGGAAGTCTTTACCGGTAACACGGCGGACCTTTCCACTTTCGAATCTCAGGTGAAAAAAGCCGCCGAGCGTTTTGGTTGCCGGCGGGTGACCTTCGTGGGTGACCGGGGGATGATCAAAAGCGGTCAGATCGAGGACCTGTCCAGGGCGGGCTTCCACTACATCACGGCTATCACCAAGGCCCAGATTCGGTCGATGATAAAAAAGGGGGTGTTTCAGCTTGGGCTTTTCGACGAGCAATTGTCCGAGGTCGAGCATGGGGGTGAGCGGTACATCCTGAGGCGCAATCCCTTTCGGGCCGAGGCGGTGAGGCAAAACCGGACTGAAAGACTGGCCAAACTTCAAGCCCTGGCCGAGGACCGTAACGCCTATCTGGCCGCCCATCCCCGGGCCGACCAGCACAAGGCCTGGCGGCTGGTCATCGAGAAATGCTCCAAGCTGGGTCTTGAAAGCTTGGTGACGGTCCGGGTCGAGGAGGGCCGGGTTATAGTCGAGGTGGACGAGGAATACCTGCAAGAGATATCCGAACTGGACGGCTGCTACGTGCTCAAAACCGATCTGCCGGCCGAAGCGGCCGGTGCGGATACCATCCATGACCGCTATAAGGACCTGGCCCTGGTGGAGCAAGGTTTCAGGACCATGAAAACCGACCACCTCAAAGTGCGGCCTATCTTTGTCCGGACCGAAACCCATACCAGAGGCCATGTCCTGGTGGTCATGCTGGCCTATTACTTGGTGCAGGAACTAAAAAGAGCTTGGTCGACCCTTGACCTGAGGGTCTCCGAAGGGCTTGACGCCCTGAATAGACTCTGCGCCGTAAAATTGTCTATCAAGGGAAGAGACGCCGGCCTACGACTGCCCGATCCGGACCCAGAGACAAAGGATTTGTTAAAAGCCCTGAAAATCAGCTTGCCAAAGGTCTTGCCGAAGTCGAAAGCAAAGGTAGACACTAAAAAGAAACTGCACTCTCGACGGAAATAGTCTTTTTATCAGTAAGTTAACCCAAGAACTCCGCTCACCCACAAAAGGGAACATCCGATAACCCTCGGGATAAACGGCTTTATACTCTTCCCACAAAAGGGCCAGGGTGACGCCCTTCTTTTTCAGCTCCTGGTGGATCGTGGGCCAATCGGGAAGAGGACGGGGATCGGAGGACGGCCGAGG
>Ga0209164_1004403_pt1 | contig 12636 bp, 13 predicted proteins | sample MTBNYHSulfiMetaG_FD_187458 | JGI IMG/M metagenome (GOLD analysis project Ga0209164, IMG submission 187458) | Enrichment culture microbial communities from rom New York Harbor, USA that are MTBE-degrading - MTBE-NYH (New York Harbor Sulfidogenic)... | ecosystem: Environmental > Aquatic > Marine >...
CCGCCTGCTGCACTGGCGGCCGATGATGCGGGCCTTCCACCGCATCCACCATTTCAACCCGAACCCCGGGCCCTGGACCGGGATGGCCATGCACCCGGTGGAGCACCTGCTGTACCTGAGCGTGGTTGCCATTCACTTCGTGGTGCCCGCGCATCCTCTGCACTTCCTCTTCAATTCCCAGCTCACGGCCCTGACCCCGGCCTTCGGGCACGTGGGCTTCGAGGGCCCGGTGTTCGGGGGATGGTTCATGACGGGATCCTACTTCCACTACCTCCATCACCGTTTCGTGACCTGCAACTACGGGGAGGCCACGGTGCCGCTGGATCTGTGGCTCGGGAGCTTCTTCGACGGGGAGGGGTCCTACTCGGCCTGGAGCAGCAGGAACAGCAAGGCGGGCTGAGCCGGCGGCAGCCCCGCACAGAAACGGCGAACCTTAGCCGGGAATCCGCGCGCCGCTGGCGATGAAGCTGCAGGCTCCGGAAAGCTCCTCCCGGCAGGGGCTCGCGGGGAAGTGCTGCAGGATCTCGCAGGCTCGACTGAGAAACCCGTCTGCTTCGGCCAGGATGTCCACACCCGGACTCACCAGCGCGTCCCTGTCCCGGTGGTCGTCCAGGAGCTGGAAGGCCAGGCCGAAGCTCATGCCGAAGGAGGAAAGCTCCAGGATGGTGTCCGGGGAGGCGCCGCAGGCCACCGCGGCGCTTCGGCAGCACGCGGACATGAGAGCAGCGGTCTTGTCCCGGAGGATCTCCAGGTACCCCTGCAGGTCGATGCCAGGCTCACGGCTCCGACGCTCCAGGACCCGCTGCTCGACGATCTCGCCGATGCACATGTCCCGCGTGGTGTCACAGAACAGGCGGAAGAGCTCGCGGTGCTGATCCCAGCGGGTCAGCTCCAGGTGGGTGAGCAGGCTGAAGGACTGGGAATACAGGATGTCCCCCACCAGCACGGCGGTCTGGTTCCCGAATCTCGAGTGCAGCGACGGCTTTCCCCGGCGGGTCATCTCGTCGTCGATGATGTCGTCATGGACCAGCGAGGCGGAGTGGATCAGCTCCACGGAGGTGGCCAGCTGGACCAGGATGGTGCGCAGGCGCTCCAGCGAATCCGGGTCCACCAGCCCGGCGGACAGCAGGACCAGGGCGGGGCGGAGCAGCTTGCCCGGGTTGTCCAGGAGGTGGCGCATCGTCTGTTGTACGTAGCGCCCGTGGGTGCTGTCGCTGCGCCAGGTTTCCACGATCCTGTCGGCCTGGGCCTGCAGCTCCTGCTCGACCTCCCCGAGGGGCCCGGCGATCGAGGTGAAGATGTCCTTCGCGTTCATGCTCCCATGCTCCTGTCCCGGACCTGCCGCCCCGCCTCGGCGACGGGCCCGAGGGGCAGAGAGAAGGTGAATACTGTGCCCCGGCCCAGCTCGCTCTCCACCCGGAGGTCTCCGCCGTGGGATTCCACGATCTTCTTCACGATCGACAGCCCCAGGCCCGTGCCTGTGCTGGAGAAGCCGCGGGCGTTGCCGGCGCGGTAGAAATCCTCGAAGATGTGCGGCAGGCTCTCGGCCGGAATGCCGATGCCGGTGTCCGCGATCGAGACGTCCACGAGGTTCCGGTCGGTGCGGGGATGGACGGAAACGCCGACCCGACCGCCCGGCGGCGTGTAGCGAATCGCGTTGCTCACCAGGTTGCTCACCAGCTGGGTTGCCGCCGTCGGGTCGGCCCAGAGGCGCAGCGCCTGGGCCGCGTTCGAGTCGGGGCCGCCGAGCTCGGCAAGATCCAGCTCGAGGGTGATCCGCTTCTCCGCCAGGGGGGCTCGGAAGAGCTCGATCTGGTTGTTCAGGATTTCCACCAGGCAGACCGCGCGGCGCTCCACCCCGGTCTCGCTGCGCATGCGGGAGATGTCCAGGAGATCCCGGACGAAGCGAAGCAGCTCCTGGCTGCGCAGGGAGGCCCGCTCGATGAGCCCCCGGGGCTGGTCGGCGATGCGGCCGGCGAACCCGCCGAGCACGGTCGTGAGCAGGCTGTGGATCGCCGAGAGCGTGCCCTGGATGTCGTGGGAGACCGTGAGGACGTACTGGGACTTCAGGCGGTCCTGCTCGGCCAGCCTGGAGTTGGAGATCTCCAGCTCCTGCTCCCTCTGTCTCAGCTTGCCCACGATGGTCGAGGTCAGGTACACGGTGATGTACACGGTGGAGGCGAAGGCGACCAGCCAGCCCACGATGCCGACAGCGCCGATCGGAGCCCTTGCGCTGCGCAAGACCAGGGGACTCCATTCCGACGGGATCCAGCCCAGGCGATGGCCTGCGATCAGGAGGGCGAACAGGAACACTGCGAAGGTCCCCTGGAGGTACGCCGAGCGGCGGGCCAGCAGGATACTGGAGAGGATCATGTGGAAAATATAGTAGAAGACGAAGGGGTTCTCCAAACCCCCGGAGAAGAACAGCAGGTAGGTGAGCAGGCTCAGGTCCAGGAACACCTGCAGGCTGGCCAGGCGGTACGCCCGGTCGAGCCAGTCCGGCTCGTCCACCCGGGCCCGCAGGCGGCGGTTGAGCAGCTGCATGAGGCCGTTGTAGACCAGGAGCGCCGCCGCACCCAGGTACAGGGGCCGGAGGGGCAGGGTGACCCCGAAGAGGAAGCGACTTGCCGTGACGGCCAGGATCAGGCCGAGAGCCGCCAGCCAGCGCAGGGTGATAAACCAGGCGATCTTGCCCTCGAGGTCCTCCCGCAGAAACGCCGGCCTCGGGCCTCCCATGCGCCCCCCTTCAGCCGGCTTCTTCGACCGTGATCGTGCGGGTCGGACATACGTAGGCACAGGAGCCGCAGCCCACGCAGGCCTCCGCCGCCTTCTCGAAGGGCGGCGTAACCGTGCGGACGATGCCCCGGTCCTTGAAGCTCAGGGCGAAGCGCTGGGGGATCTGCTGGCAGACCCTCACGCACAGGCCGCAAAGTATGCAGTTCGTCTCCCTGCGCTCCGGGGCACGCTCCAGGAGATAATGCCCGACCGCGTCGAGGTTCTGGGACCCGGGCTCGACGCCCATCTCCCGGGCCATGGTTCGGATGGCTTCCGAATCGGGGCAGCGGGACAGGAGCAGCTCGGCGATGAATCGCCGCGCCTCGAGGACCCTCTGTGAGTCGGTCACTACGACCATGCCGTCCTCGGCGGGGGCGGAGCAGGCGGCGATCAGGCGCCTCCTGTCCGGCGCCGCCCCGGCGGCGGCCTCGACCAGGCAGATGCGGCAGCCGCCGTAGGGAGTCATGTACTCGTTGTAGCAGAGAGTGGGTATCTTGATCTTGAGCCCCCGGGCGGCTTCCAGAACCGTCAGCTCTTCGCCGAACTCCAGGGACTTGCCGTCGATCGTGATCCTTGCCATTACTCGATCCTGACTGCGTCGAAATTGCACACGCTGTGGCACATCCCGCACTTGATGCACCGGCTCTGATCGATGACGTGGACTTTCTTGCGCTCACCGGCGATGCAGTTGACCGGGCAGTTCTTGAAGCAGGCCTGGCAGCCCGTGCACTTCTCCGGGTCGATCAGGTAGCGGATCAGGGCCTTGCACACCCCGGCGGGGCAGCGCTTGTCCCGGATGTGGGCCTCGTACTCCTCCCGAAAGTAGCGGATGGTGGTCAGCACGGGGTTGGGGGCGGTGTTTCCCAGCCCGCAGAGCGCCGTGTCCTTGATCAGCCGCCCCATCTTCTCCAGCAGCTCGAGGTCTCCCTCCCGGCCCTTTCCTTCGGTGATGTCGGTCAGGATGTTCTTCATGTGCCAGGTCCCCTCGCGGCAGGGCGAGCACTTGCCGCAGGATTCCTCCTGGGTGAAGGACACGAAGTAGCGGGCAACCTCGACCATGCAGTTGTTCTCGTCCATCACGATCATGCCGCCGGAGCCCATGATCGAACCGGCCTGGGCCAGTGATTCGTAGTCCACCGGGGTGTCGAGGAGGCTCTCGGGTATGCAGCCCCCGGAGGGGCCGCCGGTTTGCACGGCCTTGAACTTCTTTCCGTCCGGGATCCCGCCGCCGATGTCGAAGACGATTTCCCGCATCGAGATCCCCATGGGAACCTCGACCAGGCCGGTGTTGACCACCTTGCCTACCAGGGAGAACACCTTGGTGCCCTTGCTGGATTCGGTTCCAATCGACGAAAACCAGGCCGCGCCCCGGTTGATGATGTGGGGCACGTTGGCCCAGGTCTCCACGTTGTTGATGTTGGTGGGCTTTCCCATGTAGCCGGACTGGGCCGGGAAGGGGGGCCGAACCCGGGGCTCGGGGAGCTTGCCCTCCAGGGAGCCGATCAGGGAGGTTTCCTCCCCGCACACGAACGCCCCGGCCCCCTTGCTGACCGTGATCTCGAAGGAGAAGCCCGTACCCAGGATGTCCTCTCCCAGGAGCCCGTAGTCGTGGGCCTGCTCGATGGCCTGGGTGAGACGCTCGAGGGCCAGGGGGTATTCGCCGCGGATGTAGATGAACCCGTGGCGGGCCCCGATGGCCCGGGCTCCGATCAGCATCCCCTCCAGCAGGGCGTGGGGGTCGGACTCGACGATGGAGCGGTCCATGAATGCCCCGGGATCCCCCTCGTCGGCATTGCAGATGATGTACTTCTCTTCTCCGGGGGCGTTGCGGCAGAACTCCCACTTTCGCCCGGTGGGGAATCCCGCCCCGCCGCGCCCGCGCAGGCCCGAAGCCTTGATCTCCTGGATGACCGCCTCGGGGGTCATCCCCGTCAGGGCCTTGGCCAGGGCCCGGTAGCCTCCCAGGCCAATGTACTCGTCGATGTTTTCCGGATCGACCAGGCCGCGGTTGGCCAGGGCGATGAGCTGCTGCTTCCCGAAGAACGGGATCTCCCGCATCCTGGGGATCGGCGCGTCGTTCTCGGCGAGCCTGTACATCAGCCTCTCGACGGGCCGACCCTTCAGGAAGTGCTCCTCCACCAGGTGCGGAACGTCCTCTTCGGTGAGCAGCTGGTAGAAGATGTCGTCGGGCTTGACCACGACGATCGGGCCGTTGGCGCAAAAGCCGTTGCAGCCTGTCGTGATGACCCGGATGTCGTCCTGGAGCTGGTGTTTTTCCAGCTCCTTCTCCAGCGCGGTTTTGACTTTCAGGGAGTTGTTTGAGACGCACCCGGTGCCCGCGCACACGAGAAGATCCAGGCGTTTCCCCCTGCCGGCGTCCTCCCGGTGATCGGAGCGAGGGGCGAGGAGAGGCTCCATGCGTCCCCGAATGGCCTCGAGGTCCGCCGGCGTGATCTTCATGACGCCCCTCCGTCGGCGGCGCCGGCCTCCCCGCCGTCAGCTTCGACCTGACTGCGGAGCTGTTTGAGCAGGCGGGCGGTTTTCTTCTGGTCGATCTTGCCGAAGTACTCGCCGTTCACCGTGACCAGGGGTCCGAGGGCGCAGGCGCCGAGGCAGTTGACGGTCTCCAGGGTGTAGTTGCCGTCCTTGGTGGTCTCCCCGGCGCGGATCTGGAGCTCCCGCTCCAGGGTGTCCACGACCCTCTCGGCCCCGCGGACGTGGCAGGCCGTGCCGACGCAGACGCAGACGTGCTTCCTGCCGATGGGCTCCAGCCTGAAGGACTTGTAGAAGGTGGCCAGGCTGTAGAAGGTACTGATCGGCACCTCGATTCTCCTGGCCACGTCCTGCAGGACCTCTTCCGGGAGATACCCGAACTCCTGGGCCACGTCCTGCATGACCGCGATCAGGCTGCTCTTGCCGCTTGAGTATCGCTCGACGATCGACTGTATCTTTTCCGCTTGTTCCATCGGTGCTTCCTACGATTCGTGCCGGCCGGGCTCGGCTTCAATGGATCCTGACCAGCCAGCGCTTCTTGGTGTCGAACTTCTTGTTCAAGGCCATCTGGCGGATGATGCTCAGGAAATCCGGCACGGCGATGACCACGTCGTTCTTGACCTTGACCTGGCAGGCCAGCCTCATCCCCTCGGCCTTCTCCTGGCGGCTCATGTAGATTTCCTCGGTCGGCAGGATCTGCCCGCCGCCTTCCACGACCCGCACCTTGCAGTAGCCGCAGCTTCCCTTGCCGCCGCAGGAGGAGGAGATCTCGATCCCGCGATCCGTCAGGTAGGTCAGGAGGTTCCCGCCCCCCTGGACCTCGAACTCCTGCTCTTCCTCCCCCCGGGTCACCTTGATCCGGCACTTGCCGTAGGTGACCAGGAGGCGGTCGGCCAGGGCCAGCAGCACCGTGATCACGAGGAGAAGGGCGTTCATGACGACCAGAGGCATCCAGTTCATTGCACATTCACCATTCCCGAGAATCCCACGAACGAAAGGGCCAGGATCCCGGCGATGGTCATGATGATGCCGGGTCCCCGCATTCCCTTGGGGATGTCCCCCACGAGCTTGAGCTTTTCGTTGATGGCCGCCACGACCACGATGGCCAGGGTCCAGCCCACCGCAGAGCCCACGGCGAACACCACCGTGGTGGCGTAGCTGTAGCTGCGAATGACCATGAACAGGCTCACGGCCAGAACCGTGCAGTTGACCGTGATCAAGGGCAGGAAGATCCCGAAGGCCGCCTGCAGGGCCGGGAAGAAACGCTCCATCAGCATCTCGACCAGCTGCACCGTGGCGGCGATCACGATGATGAACACGATGTAGTAGATGATCTCGGTGCCGGTCGGCACCAGGATCAGATGGTAGATCGGCCAGTTGATCAGGGCGGTCAGGGTGATGACGAAGATGACGGCGAAGCCCATCCCGGAGGCCGTGCGGAGGCTGCGGGACAGGGAGACGAACGGGCACATCCCGAGCAGGTAAGTCAGGGCGATGTTGTGGGTCAGGATGGCCGCCAGGAAAACCGTAAGCAGGCTGATTCCGATCATCGTGCGTGCCCTCCTACTCTTCCATGCCGGCGATGCTCCGGCTGATCCAGATGAACACCGCCAGCACGAAGAAGGCTCCGGGGGCCATGGCCATGACCACCCAGTTGGTGAACCCCTGGGGCATGACCCTGAAGTTGAGGATCGTGCCGAAGCCCAGGAGCTCGCGGACCACGGCCACGATCACCAGGGTGTAGGTGTAGCTCAGACCGTTGGAGAAGGCGTCGATCAGCGACTGCCCAAGGCGGTTCTGCACGTAGAAGGCCTCGGCCCGTCCCATGATGATGCAGTTGGTGATGATCAGCCCCACGTAGGGGCCCAGGGCCCTGCTTATGTCCGGGACCGCGGCCTTGAGCACCCGGTCCACGATGATCACGAAGGTGGCGATCACGACCATGTAGGTGATCATCCGCACCCTGCTGGGGATGAGCTTGCGCAGGAGCGAGATGAGCAGCCCCGTGGCCAGCAGCACGAAGGTGACTCCCGCGCCCATGGCGATGGCGTTCTCGACCTTGTTGCTGACCGCCAGGGCCGAGCAGATTCCCAGGATCATCGAGAAGATCGGGTGGTCCCGCCAGATCCCGTTGACGAAGGTCTTGAGGCTCTGTCCCTTCATTGGAGCTCTCCTTGCTGGATTACCGGCACCTTCTGCGCGAGGGCGTCGTTCAGGATCTCGATGAAGGCGTTGGCGCTCAGGGTGGCCCCGGTGATGGAGTCGATCTCGTTGTCCGCCTGGCTCCTGCCGGGGGCCACCAGGCGCAGGCCGTCGGCGAACCGCCTGGCCTTGAACTGATCGAGGTAGGCCGGCTCGCCGATGCGGCTGCCCAGCCCGGGGGTTTCCTCCTGGCGGATGATCGTGATCCCGGTCAGGGTCTCGAACCCCGGCCCGACGGCGATGATGCCCTCGATCGGGCCCCACAGACCCGGGCCGGCGTAGGCAAAGGCGATGTCGCCGCTGCGGGCCGCGTAGTACGGGATGCTGTCCGCCTTCTTCTCCTGTACGTTCCCGGCGAAGACCTCCTCGATGTCGTCCTCTCCGAACGGAATTTCCAGGGCCTCCAGGATGCTCTTCCTGGTCTCCAGGGCTTCGTTGCGCTGGATGATCGGGGTGGTGTAGCTCGCCACCGCCACCAGCGCGGCGGTCAGGATGCTTCCGAGCACCAGAATGAACACGATCATCATGATTCGTGACTTCATGGGTCTAGCCCTCAGGGACCCGCCGGCTTGTAGCGGCGGTTGATGACCAGGTTGTCCAGAAGCGGCGAGAAGGCGTTCATGACCAGGATGCTGAACATGACCCCTTCGGTGAAGCCGCTGAAGCTGCGGATCAGGACGGTCAGTACCCCGGCGCCCACTCCGAAGACGATTTTGCCTGCCTTGGTGGTCGGGGAGCTGACCGGGTCGGTGGCCATGTAGAAGGCCCCGAACAGCAGCCCACCGGCCAGGAGCTGGAACAGCGGCGGGGCGAATGCCTGGGGCGCCAGGGCGTTGCCGACCCAGGCGAAGACCCCGACGGTGGCCAGGTATACCAGGGACGTGCGCCAGCTCCCGACCCGGGTGGCGATCAGGAACAGGCCCCCGAGGATGATCCCGATGCGGAAGACCTCCCCCATGCAGCCCGGGACCTGGCCGAGGAGCAGGTCCGCCAGCGGGGTGAGAGTGCCGCTGCCCCGGTAGATCGACAGGGGCGTGGCCGTGGTGATGGCGTCGGAGAAGGGGGCCCGCCAGGTGGCGGACATGGCCTCCGGAAAGGCGATGGTGATGAACACCCGCCCGACCAGGGCTGGATTGAAGACGTTGCGCCCCGTGCCCCCGAAGACCTCCTTGCCGAACATGGTCCCGAAGGCGATGCCCACGGCCACGATCCACAGGGGGGTGGTGGGCGGCAGGATCAGGGGAAAGATGAGCCCGGTGACCAGGAAGCCTTCCTCGATCTCCTTCTTTCGCACGAGGGCGAAGGCGACCTCGACGATGCCTCCCACCACGTAGGAGGTCAGGATCATCCACACGGCCCACCAGCCGAAGAAGATGATGGCGGCCACGGTGGAGGGGAGCATGGCGATGATCACCGTGGACATGTAGCGCTTGATCTCGATGTGGTCCCGCATGTGCGGGGCCCCGGCGGTGAGCTCCCGGCTGCCCAGGACGATCCCCTCCAGGGTCTCGACGATCGAGCGTACGGGGCGCAGCAGCCGGGCCCGCTTGAGCCCGGAGAACACCCTGGCGGCAGTCTTTCTGATCATGATCGTGCTCCCGACCGGGCATCGGCGCGGCCGCTTCGGGGCCCGGCTTTGGCGTCCAGCGATGCGGGTTCCAGCCCTTCGGCCTTGAGGCGGTCCTTTCCCTCCTTGATTTGCGTCGCCAGAGGGATCTTGGAGGTGCACACGTAGCTGCACAGGCCGCAGTCGATGCACTTGAAGATCTCGAAGCGCACCAGGTTTTCGTCGATGATGTCCCGGTGGATGTAGCGGTGCAGGAGGTAGGGCAGGATCCGGACGGGGCACACCTCCTCGCAGTAGCCGCAGGCGATGCACGGCCGGTGCTCGCCGTGGAGGTTCGTGTCCGCGCTCTTGGCGAAGGGGACCGCCAGGGCCGCGAAGGTGCGGCTGTAGGAGTCGCTGCGGAAGCCCGGCCGGGCGAAGGGCAGGAGCGGCTCCTCCCGTTCTTCCGGCAGGGCCAGGATGGTCCGGAAGGAGAGATCCACCGGGATGGCAGGATCCGACAGGGCCGCTCCGTTGAGGGCGCTGTTGAGCACCAGGCGCTCCTCCACGGCCCGGTCCAGGTACTCGGACACCAGCTCCCCCACCGGCGTGCCCAGGCGCGTCCGCACGTGCAGGGGCCGGGCGAACCCGGCGCCCCCGAGGGCAACGATGCGCTCCACCACCGGCAGGCCCCGGGTCACCGCGTCGAACACTTGGAGCAGGCCCTGGAGGTCGAGGGTCACCACGCCCTGCTCGGCCGCCGACGATCCGTACGGAAGCGCCGTGTCCAGAACCGCCGGCAGGAGCACCGCCTCGTGGTGTGCAGGATACTTGGGGCTCACCGCCACCAGGTCTACCGTCCCGAGCCGCCCCTGGGCCGGAATCTCCCCGGCGGCGCTGCCCAGCGAGCCCTCCGCGGCTGCCTCGCAGGCCCTCCCGAGACAGCACATGGCATCCTTGAGGGGGCGGCCGAACACGAGGTGAAGCCTCGCCTGAGGCATGATTCTGGCCAGGATGGCCAGCCCCTGGGCCGCTTCCGCCGATCCTCTGGGGGCGCGCCCGGAGCGGTCTGGCACCCCTTCGGGCTCCCGCTCGCCGAGGATCGCCGACAGGTCGGGGTTGAACACCTCGTCATGGGCCTCCAGGACGACCAGGTGCCGGACATCCTGCGGGGCGAGCACGGAGCTGGCAAAGCGGGTCGGGATGCCCTGCGGCGACAGCGCCGCGGCCCCGGAGCGGTAGAGCAGCTCCTCGAGCTCCCTGGGATCGAGGTCCCACCACTGCTGAGCCGCTCCCCGTACCGCTTTACACTCCCTGGAACCGTCCGCCCGGATGAGGAGCGCCTTGGCGGGCCCGCGCGTGGTGGGGATGCTGGCGCTGGTTTCCACCAGGCCGCTCACCGGTGAGAGCACGGGGGTGCAGACGGCGGTGTCGTCCCGGGCCAGGATCTGTCCGGCCGCGACCGCATCGCCGTCCTCCACCCGGAGGGGCAACTCGTCCAGGCCCGGGGCGGCCAGGATCACCGCGACCCGTTCGGGAATGCGGGGTGGAAGTACGCGGGGCCTGGGCTGGCCGGCGAAGCCGAGGAAGCGGTGGCCGCCGGCGAAGGTCTTGTTTCGTATTCGCATTGCTTTCCTGCCGGGTCTTACCCCCGGGTTCCTACCCCCGGGCCCCGCACCCCGGGAGGCTTCCCGGGGTGCGGCCCGGCTGTGTTCGAGGGGCTACCAGTTCTTGGGCCCGCTCTTCATGGCCATCCTGCCGGTGGCGGGATCAACGCTGTGGCAGTTCAGGCAGGCGCCCTGGTAGAACTTGATGAAGGAGTTCTCCCCGGGGTTCCGGTAGTGATCCTTGTGGGTGATCAGGCCCAGGGGTCCGGCCTTGGCACCCTCCTTGTGGCACATCAGGCAGTCGTCGGGCAGCTTCTTGACGATGCCGTCGATCTTGGGGTGCCCGCTTAGCTTGGCCAGCTCGACGTTCAGGCGGTAATCTCGCCCCTCGCCGGCGACCTTGTGGCAGTCGACGCAGCCGTTGGGATGCTCGTCCTTCACCGTAACACCGGGCAGGAAGGGCTTGTTGTTGTCCGCCGCCACCAGGAACAGGGTGGCAGCCGCGACGCCGGCTGCGACGAGCAGGACCAGGAGAAACCCTCGCAGTCTCGTCATGCTCCTCACTCCTTTCGAATTGGGGTATTGTGTGCCTGGAAAGCCCGAGCTGCCGCTCGTGCCTCCGGACGGATCACCGGGACGGTGCACGCACTGGCGCGCTGAAGGCAAAAAACATTAGTGAATTGGTTCACAATCATTCTACAGTACTGTATAATGATGCACAGTTCAAGGGATTATTCGCGGCCTTGGTGAAGCAATTCGTGATTACTATATAGTCTGATTCCAATACGTGCAAGAGGCAACAGGAGGAAAGAGGGATGTTCTGGAGAGAGAAGAGGAGCCTGTCCGCAGCCCCCATGAGCTCGAAGATCGCCCTGACCGTGGTCCTGGCAATCGCCGGGATCGGCTACCTGCTGGGGTTCGGGAACATCTACCTGACCTATTCGGCCACGGACCAGAAGCCCGGCCTGTCCATCGAGGATGTCCGCATCGCCTTCTACGGCGCCCGGGACAAGACGGCCCTCGAGGCCTCGATCGACGGCAGCATGCGGGAGTACTTCTCCAGTGACGCGGACTACCAGGCCACGAAGCAGTGGCTGGCCGACGGAGCCACCGAGGCGGGCTTCCAGCGCATCAAGCCGATCTTCGACGTGTCCTGCAGCACTTGCCACTCCGCGGACGCCCAGGTCGCCGGAGCGGTCACGGAAGAGTACGAGGATCTCAAGCCGTACCTGGCGCAGGATACCGGCAAGAGCGTGGGGCGCCTGGTCTCCCTGAGCCACACCCACGTGCTGGGCACCCTTCCGGTGATCTTCATCCTGATCCTGATCTTCTCCTTCACCCGCTATGCCGAGTGGGCCAAGGGGCTGGTCATGGTCTACTCACTGCTGTCGATCCTGGCCGACATCGGGGCCTGGTGGCTGGCCAAGCTGTTCGCCTGGGCCGCGCCCCTGGTCATCCTGGGGGGTATCTCCCTGGCCTTCGCCTTCCTCGTGCTGATCGTGCTGGCCTTCGTGGACATGTGGATCCTGCCGGAGGAGTGCTGAGTCCCCCTCCGGCGGGGCCGTAGAGGTCAGGCTGTGGCGAGGGTCCCAGGAACAGTCCTCGTTTTCGTCATTACCCTGAGCCTGGCCGCGCAATCCGCCGGCGCGGAAGGAGCCAAGATCCGGCTGGCCGGAGCGGCTGGCTGGGCGCTCGAAAACGAGGTTGCGGGTGCACCGGGATTCACCGCAGGCGCCGGTCTGCACGTGGCCTACCCGGTGTCGTCCCGCCAGCGGCCGATCAACGTCGAGATCGCGGTCGCGAATTGGTACAACCTCTTCCCCGGGGAGGACCTGACGCAACTGTTCCGCCTGGGCTTCGGCATCCGGGTGTTCCTCAACACCCTGGGCCCCGTGCGCCCGTACTTCACCCACGACATCTGCTCACACCTCGTGTGGCAGGAGGGGCGCGAGGGCCATGCGGCGGCTCTCGGCATCCTGCTCGGGCTGGGGTTGGACGTCCCCTTCGGGCGGG
>Ga0209164_1004404_pt1 | contig 12627 bp, 9 predicted proteins | sample MTBNYHSulfiMetaG_FD_187458 | JGI IMG/M metagenome (GOLD analysis project Ga0209164, IMG submission 187458) | Enrichment culture microbial communities from rom New York Harbor, USA that are MTBE-degrading - MTBE-NYH (New York Harbor Sulfidogenic)... | ecosystem: Environmental > Aquatic > Marine >...
TTGCAAGCCCCATTGGAATGGCTTCCAGCAATAGGGAAAACGCCCCGGCGTCCTCAGCGATATGCGCTTCTTCAAGCAGTCTCTTCGCAGAAGCTTCTGTTTTGCCCTGTACCTTGTAGCCGCCCATTCTATGGATGGACTGTGGAGTCAACCCGATATGGGCCATAACCGGGATATCTGATCTTGTCATTGCCCTGATGTGCTCAGCAACCTCCGCGCCACCTTCAATTTTTACGACTGAAGCCCCGGCTTCTTTAAGAAACCTTCCCGCATTCCTTACCCCATCTGCAACGCTTGTCTGGTAAGACATAAAGGGAAGGTCTCCGATGACCATTGCGTTCTGCACGGCCCTTGATACGATTTTTGTATGGTAAATCATCTCGTCCATGGTGACCGGCAGGGTGGTTTCGAGTCCCTGGACGACCATCCCCAATGAATCACCGACTATAATCCCGTCAATGCCTGCTTCGTCAACGATCTTTGCAAAAGGGTAATCGTAGGCGGTAAGAAGGGTAATTTTTTGCTTTTCACGTTTTTTTTTCAGGAAGTCCTGTATCGTTATTTTTTGCATATTGATACTCCTTAATTTATTGCGATCATAGATTTTCTCATTTAAAGACAGGGCACGGTATTTGAACGGATTTATTTTGCCGATACACAGACAGTGTATAAATTTGATAATAAAGAGGCAAAATTCCTCGGAGTCTCCCGGTTTGTATCGGGAGATGAGAATGAGTGAAAGTACTGTGACCTGTGTTTATAGTCATAGGGTATTAGAATATATTTATCGCCTCTACCTTATGACTCAGAAAGGCTTTTTGTCAAGTAGTGGGTGAGTTCATTGCCATCCAAAATATTGAAGTATGGTATAAGGCTTAATTTCCAAATCAAAATAAACTACCTTTGAGAAAATGCGTGGCTTTGCATGAATTATAATGTTGTCATCACAATGAGAGCTGAGGCTTCCGCTTCGACTTCAGCCTCATCAAGATTACCCGTGATTTTGCTTTGGAAATTAAGCCTTATACCATACTTTCCGGAAACTGAATATTTACTGCAGCGGCAGTCTTATCTTGAACGCGGTGCCTTCCCCGCTGCTTTCGACCGAGATGCTCCCGCTGTGCGAGATTATGATCTTGTGGACTATGGCCAGACCGAGGCCTGTACCTTTCTCTTTCGTGGTGAAGAACGGCAGGAATATCTTGTTTTTTATCTCATCGGGAATTCCATGTCCGGTATCAGAAAGCACTATGTTCAGGAAACTCCCTGCCGGGTCTGCGGTCCGAAATGCCCGGAGAGAGAAACTCCCGCCCTGCGGCATTGCTTCAACGGAATTTTGAATAAGGTTTATGAACGCCTGCCTGAGAAGTACCTCGTCGCCCCTGAATGCCGGCAAGTCCGGGATGTCCACAGCAAGACTTATATCATCTCTCTCTCCCACTGCGATACTGATACAGTCCCCGATCATTTTCCTGAGATTTATTTCGGAAATTGCAAGCGATGCGGGTTTGGCAAACGAGAGGAAATCAGAGATGATCCTGTCCATGACCGTAATCTCCCCCGAAATTGCATCAACTGTGGGTTTCAGGGCAGCATCAATTTTTTTAGACAGCAATTTTGTATACCCTGCAATGACCCCCATGGGATTTCGCAATTCATGCGCTATCCCTGCGGATATCTCTCCGAGGCTCGACAGTTTATCCCTCAACTCCATCTGGGACTCGATCGCCTTAAGATGGGTGAGGTCGGTAAAGACGAGGATCTGGCCGATCGTCTGACCATCGCTGTTTTTCAATGGCGAGAAGGTGAGTCCCAGCCATATGCTTCGCCCGGACGGCGTTATGTACCGCACCTCACTTCTTTCGATAACTTTTTTTGCGGAGAGGAGGTCTGTTATCGATTTTCCGAGCACGTTGGTATAGGGTTTCCCGTTTACATTTGCCCCTTTGACTTCAAGTATCTTTTCCGCAGCATAATTCAGCTTTGTTATGTTCATATCTTCATCAAAACTGATCACGCCGCTCGGTACGCTCTGGAGGATGTTCTCATTGTATCCTTCTATTGCAGTCGCCCTGTCTTCCGCCTGCTGTCTCAAGTCTTCAAGCTCTTTTTCTTTCTCTTTCAGTTTGGACATAAGGTCGTGGAACGTGTCTACGACAAACCCTACCTGTGAGACATCCTTGGTCTCCGGACGTTTTTTCCCGCCATAGTATCTTGTAATGATTTTGATGAGAGAGAATGCGGCAACTCCCATGAAAAGGAAAACGATTAAATAGAAGAGGGCTATTTCAGGGCCCATGGCATCACCGCCGGAGGTACCAGGAAAGGATTTCCTGCCCCAAAAAGAGGGTTAAGAGAGAGCCGAGCGCGAGAAAGGGGCCGAAAGGGATTTTTGTCTTTCTGCCTTTGCCCCTGAAGATCATGAGAAAGAGGCCGACAAGGGAGCCCGTGAGACTGCCGAGAAATGTCGTAAGGAGCACGGATTTCCATCCTGTGAGAGAACCGACCATGGCCATCATTTTGATGTCTCCTCCTCCCATTCCGCCCCTGCTGACGAGGGCGACAAGATAAAAAAGACCGCCTCCGGCAAGAAATCCGATGACCGAATCCCTGACGCCGAGAGCAGAATATCGCATGAAAGGATCGGGAAGCAGGAACGCGCCGGCGATGAGCGCAATAGGTAACCCGGGGAGGGTAATCCTGTCGGGGATGATCTGGAAATCCAGGTCTATAAAAGTGATGACGACAAGGGCGGAACAAAAAATGCAGTATACAACTGCATCCCAGGCAGGACCGTATCTCCAGACAACCAGCGCGTATAATGATGCATTGAGAAATTCAACGAGAGGATACCGGAATGCGATCTTTGCTTTACATCCCCTGCATTTTCCGCCAAGGAAGAGATAGCTGAAGACCGGTATATTATCCAAAGGTCTTATCGGGGTATTGCATGACGGACACCGGGAGGCGGGGAATATGATAGAGATATTCCTCGGTATCCGGTAGATGCAGACATTCAGAAACGAACCGACCGCAGAGCCGAACAGAAAGGCTACGATATAGGGGAAAATTTCAAACAAGAATAATCACCAATCACCAATCATCAAATTACCAAATAATCACCAATCACTCAATAATTACCAATAACCAATTATCAAGTAACAAATAATCATCAATGACCAATCATCAATAACTAGATAATGACCAATAACTATCAAGTTGTTTTTTATGGGTATTGGTCATTGGAATTTGTTTGGTATTTGAAGTTTGGGCATTGATTATTTCATCCTGTGCTGCTGATTTCCGACGCCTGCTTTTTTATCTCTTCGATTTCCTGATTGATTTTTTCTATTTCGTTCATTGCGTCGGCAATAACCCTGTCTTTAAGGATCGATTTCTCGGAGTGGTCTTTCAGTTCCAGCATCCGCTCGCCGATGGTTTTCATCAGAGCTTCCTTGTTCTTCTCCATCTGCTCAGCCTGGTAAAGCAATTTGAAGACAGACAGTTCGATCTTCATCCTGTCCGAAAGGATATGCGAAAACCATTTCAGCTTCATCAGTCCGTTGTCGAAATTTTCTTTTATTCTCTTGTACACAGGTCCCTCATCCGGTCTTGAAAAGTTCGATCTTGCCTTTCCAGAAGGTTTCGAGAGATGTTCGCAGGAGCGGATGTCCCTCCAGACCGGGGTCTTTCCCGATAAGAGCAAATGCCTCTCTTCTCGCATCATTGAGCAGCAGGCCGTCCCGTACTATATTTGCTATCCTGAGATCGGGCATACCGGACTGGCGGGTGCCGAAGAATTCGCCGGGCCCCCGGATATCCAGGTCTTCTTCCGCTATCCTGAAACCGTCGTGAGTCTTCACCATGATAGCTATCCTTCTCCTCGCTTCGTCGGTATATGGCTGATACACAACCAGTATACAATGAGACTGATGGGTCCCTCTCCCGATCCTCCCCCTCAACTGGTGGAGCTGCGAGAGCCCGAACCTCTCTGCATGTATTATAATCATAAGCGTCGCATTTGGCACGTCAACCCCGACTTCTATGACCGTGGTGCTTACGAGGATATCGAGGGCGCCCTCTTTGAAGGACGCCATGACCTCTTCGCGTTCCTGTGTCTTCATCCTCCCATGAAGCAGTCCGATCCTGAATTCGGGGAATACTTTCTCGAATGCTTCTTTGCCGAGTATCGCTGACCTGAGGTCTGTTTTTTCCGATTCCTCGATGAGCGGATACACGATATAGACCTGCCTCCCGTTTCTTACTTCATCCCTGATGACCTTATATATCTGCTCTTTCTGCGAGGCATTGAACGAGCGGGTTGTTACCGGTCTTCTGTCCGGGGGGAGTTCGTCGATGACTGAATAATCGAGGTCTCCGTATACAGTCATTGCAAGCGTCCGGGGGATCGGCGTGGCTGTCATTACAAGAACGTCGGGGTTTCTTGCCTTTTTCCTGAGGAGAGCACGCTGCATGACGCCGAACCGGTGCTGCTCGTCTATGATCGCGATTCCCAGGTTCTTGAACACGACTCCTTCCTGTATCAGTGCATGGGTGCCGATGACTATGTCCGCATTTCCCGAAGCAATGCTGTCGAGCGGTTTTTCTTTCCTGCTCCCGGTGAGGAGGCAGACCTTCAATTCAAGATGTTCGAGGGCAGGCCGGATAGTGATATAATGCTGTTCCGCCAGTATTTCCGTGGGGGCCATCAGCGCTGATTGATAGCCGCATTCTGCCGCAACCGTCATTGCCATTAGTGCAACAACGGTCTTGCCGCACCCCACGTCTCCCTGTATAAGTCTGTTCATCGGTTGAGGCTTTTTCATGTCTTCGATGATGTCGTTGAAGACTCTTTCCTGTGCCTTTGTCAGGGTAAAGGGAAGCGAACCGGTAAGCCTCGCGAGGAGTTTGCCTTCGGGTTTGAACGGAATACCCCTCTCGGAGACACTCCCCCTCTTTATTACGGCCAGCCCGAGTTCAAGCATGAAGAGTTCATCGAAAGAGAGCCTCCGGTGGAAATCACTGAGTCCACCGTTCAGGAGGCCGATATCGGAATTTTCCCCTGGGAAATGGACATTCACGGTGCTCTCCTGGAGTTCTCGCAGGCGGTATTTTTGCCGGATTTCGGATGGCAGACAGTCATGGACCCCGCTTATACAGGTCTGCACTACCGTGAACATTATTGAACGCATCTGTCTGACGCTCAGACCGTTGGTAACTCTGTATACGGGGACTATTCTCCCGGTGTGGATATGCGCGTCATCCCCGTCGTGGATAATCTCGAATTCGGGGTTGTCAATCTCGAAGCCGATCCCCCAGTACGGGTTTCTTTTGATCACGCCGGAGAAAAGCACTTCCTGCCCGACCCGGAAGTTTTTTTTCATGAAAGGCTGGTTGAACCACTTCCCCTTTAAAAGACCGCTCCCGTCGTTGAGAACGAGTTCGAATATCCGCAGGTTCCTCCCCGGAACTCTGATTACTTCCGCAGAAATGATCTTCCCAGCCGCTGTCTCCAGCCTGCCGTAATTCAGGGCGCTGATCTTTTTTATCGTGCTCCGGTCTTCGTACCGGTAGGGAAGGTAAAAGAGGGCGTCTTTTGCTGATCTGATGCCGAGACGGTTAAGGAGTCTTGCTCTCTGTGGTCCTACACCTTTGATGTACTGTATCGGAAATTCTGAGAGGTCTTTATCCATCCGCAGAAGGAGGGGAGAAAGTCTTGTCCGCTTCTTCTATCCGTATCTTCGAGTATTCTGTTTCGCTCATGATGTCGATGTCCCATCCGGTGAGTTTCATTGCGAGCCTGACATTCTGGCCTTTTTTCCCGATCGCGAGGGAAAGCTGCAGGTCGTTGACGACCACCATGGCTGTCTTGGTTTCTTCATTGATTCCTATTCTGTCCACTGCAGCGGGACTCAGTGCCCTTGCCACCAGCTGCCTGGGATCCTCGGTCCAGGGGATTATATCTATCCGCTCTCCCCTCAATTCCCGTACAATTGACTGGACACGGGTGCCCTTCATGCCGACGCATGCGCCTACAGGGTCGATTGACGGATTTTGCGAATATACGGCCAGTTTCGTCCGTTCTCCGGGCTCCCTGACGATATTATGAATGACGACGAGACCGTCGTTGATCTCCGGGACTTCCATGCTGAAGAGCGAAGCAACAAACTGCGGGCTTGTCCGGGTTACAAGGATCACGGGGCCCTTTGACGTAACTTTGACCTCATCTATATATACACGGACATTGTCGCCCCGCTTAAGGCTTTCATTCGGAAGAGTCTCCTTGACAGGGAGAAGCGCTTCGGTCTTGCCGAGGTTCAGGAAATATATCCCCCTCTCCTTTCTCATTACCACTCCGCTCACGATCTGGCCTACCTTGTCCTTGAATTCATTGTAGATCACATCGCGCTCGGCTTCCCGTACCTTCTGGAAAATGACCTGCTTGGCGGTCTGTGCCGCCATTCTGCTGAAATCGTGAAGGTCGAGAGGGATGTTTATTGTTTCTCCTTCCAGTGCATCGGGAGTTATCTTCCGTGCGTCTTCGCGGGAGATTTCCTCGTCTTTATTCGTAACGGTCGTAACGATATTCTTTATTTCAAACGCATCGATATCGCATGTCTTCGGATCGATCAGAAGGTCGATATTCGTCCTCCCGCTGAATTTTCTCCGCGTGGCAGAGAGGAGGGCGGAGCGGAGGGTCTCGATAAGGACTTCTCTCGAGATGCCTTTCTCCCTGCTTATCTGGTCGATGACGTAGCAGAGTTCTTTTGACATTACAGTTCTATCTCCAGCCTTGTTCTTGTGATCATATGAAAAGGGATATCGATTTCATGGTCTTTTATCTGTATCCGTATAACCGTGTCACTTACCTCTACTATGCGTCCAAGAAAGAAGTTCTGGTTTTCTATCTTTTCCGCAGTAACAATCCGGGCGAGTTTGCCCCTGTTGTTTTCGAAGTCCTTTATCGTCCTGAGCGGCCTGTCAAGTCCGGGAGAGGAAACTTCAAGAGTATAGGAGCCGGTCAAGGGACTCTCGACGTCCATAAGGGCCCCGAAGCTCTTGCTGAACCGTTCACAGTCGTTGAGCGTAATGCCGTTTTCCTTCTCAAGAAAAACCCTGAGCAATATTTTCCCCTTCCCCAGCAGTTCTATGTCCGCTATTTTAACTCCCTGACTCAACGCTATCTGTTGAGCCATTTCCAGAAGCTTCTGCCTGATATCGTAAGCCATAATACCTGTAAGCGTACTGGAATACGCTATGTCCTTATAAAATAAAAGAGTGGGATGACCCACTCTTCACGATCGAGAATACACTATGTAAAATATACCAAGTCTGCCTGAAAAAAGCAAATTCAGGGGATGGAGAACATCCATCCCCTGAATCTATAAACATCCTAGTGTGCTGGCTTTTCAGGGGCCGGAGCTGTGGCCGGTGCCTCAGGTGCCTTTTCAGGAGCCGGAGCTGTGGCCGGTGCCTCAGCCGGTGCCGGTGCCGGAGCCTCAGGTTTTGGTGTCTCAGCAGGCTTGCAGCCGACTGCGAATACAACCAACAACATTAATGACAGAATTAATGAGATAATCTTCTTCATCTAACTTTTCACCTCCTTCCATAAATTTTATGTCATGTAAAGATAGTACAACGTACTAGGTTTGTCAACATAAAACTCATAAGATTTTACCCCCCGGCAAAAGAAAAATCAAGACGTTTTAACCTATGCTAAAAAAAACTCTTTACGTGGAGGTAAAAATATGGTATCTTGTTTGTTACATTTCTGAGACCTGTGGGTTAGTATTTTTCATACGACAATTAACGGCATAACTAAAGGGGCGATTTTCAGATCGCCCCTCATAGTCAGAAGAAAGGGGTGTTCAGAACATGTTGATTATAGGGGAAAAGCTCAGTATCATTGCCAAGAGGGTGCGCGAGGCAATGATGAAAAAGGACAAAGGTCCCATCCAGGAGATCGCGGTTTCTCAATGGAAGGCGGGCGCAGGCATGATCGATGCAAATATAGGGCCTGCTGAAGACGGCGGCGAAGACCTGATGCAATGGATGGTCACCGGAATACAGGAAGTCGTCCCCCTCCCTATATGTCTCGATACAACAAACCAGCAGGCGATCGAGGCCGGGCTCAAGGTGCATAATAATGAATGGGGGAGAGCGCTCATCAATTCTACTTCGAATGACCCCGAACGCTTCCCCATGCTCGAACTCGCGGCCCGGCACAATGCCCGTATAATCGGACTGACTGTCGGAAAGGGAGGTCTTCCCGCAGACGCAGAGGAACGGGCCGCAATAGCAGCCGAGATCATGGCAAGGGCCATGGAATATGGTGTGCCGCTCGAAGACATTTACCTCGACCCCCTTGTCCTCCAGATCGCAACATCACAGGATCATGCGTTGAAAGTCATAAAGGCAGTAAAAATGTTTCAGGAGTTGAACGACCCACCCATGAAGACGGTAGTTGGCCTGAGTAATATTTCGAATGGCTGCCCGAAACCGCTTCGTCCCATACTGAACAATCATTTTCTTGCTCTGCTGATGTACGAAGGGCTCACTGCGATAATTGCGGACCCGCATGAGGCAGCACCGACAGTGAAGACGATTGATGTGATCATGGGCAATACTTTGTATGCCCATTCATATCTCGAAATGTAGCGTTAAATCAAACAGAGACCAAACGGAGAAAAGGTAATACGGAGCAGAGTCTTGAAATTCCCGTACAAGCACCCTATGGCGTTTTTATTTCAGTTGTCTGAAATTCTTTATAAAAAATAAAAGAGGAGGGAATATGGCGTTTACCCCATCTAAGGAGACATATACCGGAAAGGTTTATCCTGTATCGGTCGGTACCGACCCGCATGAAGTTGTCTTTGGAGGTGAAAACATCCTTCCGTTCCATACCTTCGAGGGTTCGTCACCCAACCGTCCTCTCATCGCCTATGAAATACAGGATGTCCCTCCGTATGACTGGCCGGAATATGTGCAAAAGCCGTTTCAGGACGTTTCGAATGATCCGGTATCATGGGCAAAATTCTGTCAGGAAACACTGGGGGCGGGAGCGATCGCGCTCAGGCTTATCGGGACACATCCGGACAAAGAGAACCGTTCTCCTGAGGATGCAGCGAAGACCGTAAAAGAGGTATTATCATCAATAACCATCCCCTGTATCATCCTGGGCAGCAACCACACAGAAAAGGATTCCGCGGTTTTGATTGCAGCTGCAGAAGCGGCAAAGGACAGGAACTGTATTCTCGGCAAGGCCCAGGAAGCCAATTACAAAACGATTGCCGCCGCTGCGATGGCAAACAACCACAAATTGATTGCCATGTCGGAACTCGATATCAATCTCTCGAAACAGTTGAATATACTGCTTACCCAGATGGGGTTCGATAAGGAAAGGATCATTACAGACCCGATGAGTTCTGCGCTCGGGTATGGTCTCGAATATACGTATTCAGTTATGGAGCGGATACGGCTTGCAGCGCTCACCCAGAACGATGCGACAATGCAGCAGCCGATACTCGCCGACGTAGGTCTGTATGTCTGGAAAGTGAAAGAGACACAGGCTTCTGAAAACGACGTTCCGCAGTGGGGCAGCCTTGAAGAAAGAAGTATTGCCTGGGAGGCGATGACTGCGACCGCGTTCCTTCTTTCGGGCGCCGGACTCCTCATTATGAGACACCCGAAGGCAATTGAGGCGGTAGAGAAAATCATTGAAGAATTAACATAAGGTATAGGTATAGGCAAAGGGAGAGAGAAGCTTAAGTAAGCGAGAGCTCTTTCTCTCCCTGTACCTCTTCCTTTACCTAATTTTTTGGAGGTTTATAATGGCGTTAACCGGCGTAGAAATATTCAAACTCCTTCCGAAGACGAACTGTAAGAAATGCGGATTCCCCACCTGTCTTGCCTTTGCAATGAAACTTGCGCAGAGGCAGGCGTCTCTCGATGCGTGTCCTGATGTCTCTGAAGAGGCAAAGCAGAAACTCGGAGAAGCGTCTGCTCCACCGGTAAGGCCAGTCACGCTGGGCATCGGGGAAAAAGCGGTGAAGATGGGAGAGGAAACCGTTCTCTTCAGGCATGACAAAAAGTTTGTGAACCCCTGTGTCTTTGCCCTCGCGATACGGGATACCCTTGGAGATGATGAGATAAAGAACAGGGTTGATGCAGTGCTTCAGTCCGAAATTGACAGAGTAGGCCAGAAGTTGAGGGTAGACGCCCTCGCACTTATTCATGAATCTAACGATCCCGTCAGATTCGGGTCTGTCGCCGGGAAGGTTGCCGGTATGGCGCCGGAAGTTCCTGTAATTCTGTGCACTTCAGACCCGCAGGCTGCCGAAGCTGCCGGAAAAATCTATTCTGACAAAAAACCGGTCATCTGCGGAGCGAATTCCGGCAATCTTGAAGCGATGGCGGCTATTGCGAAAACGAATAAAACAGCGCTCGGGGTTACGGCAAAAGGACTGGAGGAACTCGCAGCCCTTACCGAAAGGACAAAAGCCCTCGGGATAGAAGATATGGTGATGGACTCAGGGGCGCGCACCGCAAAAGAAATTCTTGAGCACAATACCCTGATACGGCGTGCGGCGATAAAGAAAAATTATAAACCCCTCGGATATCCGATCATCACCTTTGCATATCGTGATGACAGTCTCATCGACGCGCTGATCGCAGGTATAGGCGTTGCGAAATATTCTTCGATCGTCGTATTAAACAGTATTGAACACTGGAAAAACCTCGCGCTCTTTACGCTCCGTCAGAATATCTATACAGACCCGCAGGTGCCGATGCAGGTTGAGCAGAAAGTATACAAAATCGGTGAACCGACAGCGGAATCACCGCTGCTCATCACGACTAATTTCTCCCTTACGTACTTTATTGTATCGGGCGAGGTCGAAAACAGCAGGGTGCCGACTTATCTCGCGGTTATGGATTGCGAAGGCCTCTCCGTTCTCACTGCCTGGGCAGCAGGAAAATTCACCGCCTCGAAAATTGCCCAGTTCATCAGGGACAGTGGCGCTGATTCCATGGTAAACCACAGGGAACTGATCATTCCCGGTTATGTTGCTATCCTGAGCGGGGCGCTCGAAGATAAACTTGACGGCTGGAAGGTCACTGTCGGACCGAGAGAAGCAAACGGGATTCCGGCATTTATGAAGACAAGGATGTCGTAACAATACAAAATGAGCAATTATCAGTGGGCAATTTGCATTGTAACTTTTGCATTTTGCAATGATAATTTTGGCTTGATTCTTCCATAGGAGGGTGTGATGTCTAAGGTTATAGCCACGGCAGCCATAAGCGGTGCTCGGGCACTTGTTATACAGGCGGAAGAAATGCTTGAAAAGACGGTTGCGGAAAAGGGGGGGAACACACCGTTCGAATTTCCTGATACCGCATATTATCTCCCCATGATCTATGCGATGACCGGCTTCGCGGTGAAGACATTGTCTGATATGAAGGCAGCGCTCGGCCTCGCAAAGGAGTTGCTGCATCCCGATCCGGAAGCGGAGGTATGGAAACCCTATCTCGGTGAGGCCCTCGATTCGGGAATGGCCACGCTTTTTGCCGAGGAAATAATCATGGCCCTCCGGTATGTGCATGGTCTTGAACCTGTTACCGATCCGGAAACAGGATATGTATATAACGGCTTCATAACGGATACGGTCCAGAGGAATCTCGGCATACAGCTTGTTGACGGAACGATGCCGGGTTTTGCGGCTGTCATAGGCGCTGCTCCTGATGATGATACCGCCGTAAAAATAGTCCGTGAACTGCAGGAAAAAAATATCCTCACGTTCCTTTCCGGTCAGGTAAACGGAAACAGCGTGACCAGGCAGCTCCTCAGAAAGGGAGTTGAACTGGGATGGGAGACGCGAATCGTACCGGTTGGTCCGGATACGGAGCACACCATATATCCGCTGAACTGGTCGGTAAGGGCTTCGCTTATTTTTGGAGGGAAAAAACCGGGAAATTATAGGGAGCATCTCAGATATACCAAGGACAGGGTTTTCGCGTTCGCGCTTGTTCTGGGAGAACTGGACGACACCAAATGGACGACGGGTGCAGGGGCAATCAATATGGGATATCCTGCGGTCTGTGATACCGATGTCCCGGTCATCCACCCAACCGGAGTCTGTATCTATGAAGAAGTCGATAAGGAATTCGACCATGACAGGATAGTCCAGAAGGCCATTGAGGTCCGCGGACTGAAAATTATTACAGAAAAACCGCCGATTCCCGTTGCATACGGTCCGGCCTTTGAAGGGGAGCGGATCAGGAAAGAAGACATGTTTATGGAATTCGGCGGAGCACGCACGCCGTCGTTTGAATGGGTGAGAACGCGTGAAATGGAGGAGATAGAGGACGGCAAAATCTCGGTCCTGGGAAACAACTGGCAGGAGAAGTATGAGCAGGGCGGAAAGATGCCGCTTGGTATCGTGATAGACGTTGCAGGGAGGAAGATGCAGAAGGATTTTGAAGGGGTGATAGAAAGAAAAATACACCATAATATAAACGAAGCACAGGGCATCTGGCATATGGGCCAGCGTGATATCAACTGGCTCAGGATCAGCAACAATGCAAAAAAAGAAGGGTTTACCCTTGAGCATCTCGGCATCATCAATG
>Ga0209164_1004405_pt1 | contig 12622 bp, 12 predicted proteins | sample MTBNYHSulfiMetaG_FD_187458 | JGI IMG/M metagenome (GOLD analysis project Ga0209164, IMG submission 187458) | Enrichment culture microbial communities from rom New York Harbor, USA that are MTBE-degrading - MTBE-NYH (New York Harbor Sulfidogenic)... | ecosystem: Environmental > Aquatic > Marine >...
CTGTTCGTGGATGCCCGCCGCGCTTTCATCGACCGCGGCATTCCGGTATTCGCGGAATTGCGCGACGCACTCCGGGCCATCGGACATCTCAATGCCTATTACGAAAGGAAAGTATCATGAATAAGGATCAAGCCCTGCAACTGATCGAGACCGCCCGCAAAGAGGGGCGCAAAACGCTCTCCGAATACGAAGCCAAACAGGTGCTGGCCGCCTGGGACATACCCGTAACCCGGGAGATCCTGGTCGAGGATCGCGCGGCCCTGGTTGACGCCCTGGCCGCCATCGGTTTTCCCCTGGTGATGAAGGGGTGCGCCGCCGAGATCGCCCACAAGACCGAAAAGAACCTCGTGCGAGTGGACATCCGCGGCGAGGCCGAAGCCGGCGCCGCCTTCGACGAGATCATGACCGGCCTGGACGGCAGCGGTGGCGTGCTGGTGCAGGAGATGATCGGCGGCCGGCGTGAGCTGGTCGTGGGCCTGACCCGCGATCCCCAGTTCGGAGCCTGCGTCATGTTCGGCCTGGGCGGCATATTCACCGAAATTCTCAAGGACATTTCGTTCCGCAAGGCACCCCTGGAGCGCCGCGACGCTTTAGAGATGATGGGCGATATCAAGGGACATAAAATCCTGGAGGCCGTACGCGGTATGCCGGCCGCCGACACCGAGGCCCTTGCCGCCATGCTCATGCGGATCGGGCAGATCGGCGTGGAGATCGAGGCCGTGGCCGAAATCGATCTCAACCCTGTGATACTGGACGGCGCACGGCCGGTGGCCGTGGATGCGTTGATCGTATTGCAATAGACCATTCCACCGGAACGCGTGCGTGTGCGCGTGCGAGGAAGATGATCCCATGACCCCACAGGGTTCAGCAGAGCGCATCCAATTCATCGACCTGGCGCGATTCGGCACCATGGCGCTGGTTTTCTACGGTCATTTCATCGAACGGATCATGCTCTTGGAGAACCCCGCAGCGGCGGCCCAGTACAAATTCATCTACGCGTTCCACATGGTGTTCTTCTTCGTCCTGGCCGGCTATGTGGCCAGGGACGGCGACCTGCGCATGGCGCTGGGGAAATTTTTGAAATACCGGCTGCTGTCGCGCCTGCTGCCTTTCGCTTTTTTCACCATTCTTTTCATGGGCGCGGCGGCCGTCTTCCCCGGCGACTTCCTCCAGCTCGAGCTGCCCAGCATCGAGGGATACGCCAAAGGTCTTTTAAATACGGTCTTCGGCATCCCCATGTTCTGTGTGCCGTCGTGGTTTCTGCTGCTGATTTTTTCCGTGGAGATGGTGCACTACGCCGTCTTTCGTTTTCTCAGGTCCAACGCCGCCATCGTGATCGCCATCATCGCATTTTACCTTGGCGGCTATGCGTTCAATTGGCAGTTCGATCTGTTCAATCCCCTGAAGGGCCGTGTGATCGGCTGGAATTATCTCTTCATCCATGAAGCGATCATCATGTACGCCTTCTATCTGTTGGGCGTCTACCTGCGGCGCGTCGGATTTCTGCGTGAAAAGCGCTCTCCGCTGCTCCTGGCCGCCGCGGCAATCACCATGTTCTTTGTCGTCCTTTTCACCTATCGTATCAACTCCGGCCACTTCAGCTTTCCCGCTTACGATGCGGTGGTGATCATCTTCTCGTCCCACGGTCACGTGGTGTGGTTCGCGTTCACCGCCCTGGCCGGATCGCTGATGATGCTCTTTGCGGCCCGGGCCTTGCCGGCCTGGCCACCGGTCGTCTGGATGGGGCGCAACACCCTCCTCCTGATGTGCCTCAACGGCATCTTTTACCACTTCATCAACCCGCCTGCGGCCCGCTGGGTGGTCGTTCATCTGCCCGGCACGCCGGTCGTTATTTTCGGGGTGGGCTGCGCAGTGACCGTGATCAGCCTGGCGCTTTGCATGCCGCTGATCTATTTTTTGAATCGCTGGGTGCCCCAGCTGGTGGGCAAACCCAAGGTGGACGGGCCGGTGATCGGCCCCTTGATCGATATGCGCCTTGCGCCGTTCGAGCCGCAAGGGAAAGGAAGTGACTGTCATGTCTACCCCAAAGTGTGATTCGTGTGCCTTCCGGGCCAAATATGACCGGAACCCAAATTCGCTGCTGGGCCGCCTGTGGCGTTGGCACACGTCCTGGTGCCCCGGCTGGCGGGGCTACATGCGTTCCCGCTCCGCCGAACAAAGACGCGAACTGGCCGATAAGTACGACCTGAAACGATACAAATGATCAAGGACATCACTCAGAGACTCTACGCCGACATCCCCCGGGAGATCCTCTATCACTACACCACCTTCTCCGGTCTCCTGGGCATCGTGGGCAGCCGCGCCCTGTGGGCCAGCGACATCCGCTACATGAACGATTCGGCAGAACTCAAGCACACGGCCGATCTGATCGCCAGGGAGATCAGTCGGCGCATCGCCGCAGGCCATCCCAACCCCAACCTGCTCAACCAGTTCCTCGACTGGGTCTCCCATCGCATCACCAACGGGCATCTGCTCTTCGGCGCTTCGTTCCGCTCCAACGGCAACTTGCTCAGCCAGTGGCGCGGCTACAGCAGGTTGGGCAAGGGGGTCAGCCTGGGCTTCAACCCCGCGTACATTCTCAAGTGCGCCCAGGCCCAATCTTTCCAGATTGGCAAGTGCATCTACGATCCGGACGAACAGCGCCGTCTCATCGTCCGGGTGGTCGATGCCGTCGAAGCCCTGGTCGGGCAGCGCCCCGAGGTGCCGGATTCGGACAACCCCTGCAGCTCATTGCCCTACCACGCCGCCTTCCAGCACATCGAAGGCGACCTGCTACGCATCGCGGCCGTGCTCAAGCACCCCTCGTTCGAGGAAGAGGCCGAGTGGCGCATCGTGTCGCCGGCCATCACCGACTATCTCAACTCCCCCGTCCTTTTCCGCGAAGGCGCCTCCATGCTGGTGCCCTACGTGGAATTCAAGTTCCAGTCCGAGAACGGCAGGCCCATCGCCCTGGAGCATGTCTTTCTGGGGCCGACGCCCAATATCAACATCTCCATGAACTCCCTGAACATGTACCTGCGCAAAAACAGGGTCACGCCCGCACGGGGTGCCGACTACTGCCAGATTCCCTTTCGTCACAAATAGAGAAATTTCAATTAATAGACCCTTGCCAGCAATACTTGGCCGTTCATCTGCTTGAAGCTTTTGTTTTCTATCGATATTTCTGACTGCTTACCAATAGTGCGCCATTCTAATGGCCAGCTGGTTTCAGAACAGTGTGGCATTTTCTTTACAGCAGGCTTGCAATTTAGCCATTTTGAGAACTATAAGATATGATTTTAATGGGTTAGCTTGACCTTTAAACGCGTCCTCTCTTCCGTCCTAAATGCGCTTCGGATCTGGACGGCGCAAGGCGTGAGACTCAGGTGGGGCGGTCGTAGAGAACGGCCATTGGTTTTTACCGGGCAAGGCTGGCCTATCGATGGCGTATGAATGTATTTACTGTTCAGTCGAAAGGATAAGGAAACCTTGAATTCAAAAATCAGTATCAGGACCGAGACCCTTGGCGATATCGCCGCGATAAGCGAGGTGACCATCGAAGCATTCAAGACCTTGGCGATCAGTCAGCACACAGAGCAGTTTATCGTCGAGGCGTTGCGTGCCGCCAAGGCGCTCACGGTATCCCTGGTGGCGGAAATAGAGGGCCGGGTGATCGGCCATATCGCTTTTTCTCCGGTGACCATTTCGGATGGCACGTCGGACTGGTATGGCCTTGGGCCTGTTTCGGTATGGCCAGTGTACCAGCGGCAGGGCATCGGAAAGGTGCTGATACGGGCTGGGTTGGCACGTCTGAAAGAGATCGATGCCCAGGGATGTTGCCTCGTGGGGCATCCGGAGTATTACCGGAAATTCGGGTTTGTCAACATGCCTGGGCTGGTACACGGGGGCGTGCCGCAAGAGGTTTTTTTTGCCCTGTCGTTTGGCGGACGTATGCCTCAGGGCGAGGTCGTTTTCCATGAAGCATTCAAAACGGATGGGCGGGGAAAAGGCGAGGACGAGGCCCAAGTATAGTGAAAGGAAAGAACTATGGTTGGCATCGGAGTGCCAGAGATTATTGTGCTGCTGATCGTGTGGGGTATTCCCGGCACGATCGGCGCTGTGCTTGCAAAAAATAAGGGGCGAAATGCTTTCGGATGGTTTGTACTTTGCGCTTTGTTATGGTTTCCCATCATCGTTATTCTTTTTCTGCCGCCGGTAAAAGAAGTTCCCGGCAAGTATCGTGAGTGCCCCGCATGCAAGGAATTTGTGAAATGGAACGCAACCGCATGTAAGCATTGCAAGCGTGATCTTCCCAGATTGTCCCGACGATCGGGGTAAACAGGTGCACGTTCATCACAATAGATTGAATCTGAAAGAAGCTTTTGAGAGATGCGTTTGAAGAGATCATCGCGTTAACCCTATCACCAGCGCAGGCTGAACAACGAGGAGGTTCCCCCCATGAGCACATCCAGTTTTACAACTTTTGTGACCGGTTTCAACTACCTGGAAGCACCCCGATGGCATGACGGTCGACTGTGGGTATCGGATTTTTACAAGCACAAGGTGGTGGCCATCGACATGGCCGGCCAGGTCGAGACCGTCGCCGAAGTGCCCCAGCAGCCTTCGGGACTTGGATGGCTGCCCGATGGCCGGCTGCTGATCGTATCCATGCGCGACCAGAAGATATTGCGGCGCGAGCCGGATGGCACCCTGGCGGTGCACGCGGACCTTTCCGCCATTGCCGGCGGACCCCTGAACGACATGGTCGTGGATGTCGAGGGGCGAGCCTATGTGGGCAATTTCGGCTTTGACCTGATGGGCGGCGCACCGATGGAGGTGGCCCGCCTGGCCGTGGTCACACCCGACGGCCAGGTCAGCGTGGCGGCGGAGGGGCTCTATTTCCCCAACGGGGCGATGATCACGCCCGATGGACGGACGCTGATCGTCAACGAAACTTTTTGCAACCGCATCTCCTGCTTCGATATTCAGGCGGGGGGAAAACTGGGACCCCGCCGAGATTGGGCAGTATTCGGTCCCATGCCGGAAAGCCGCGACATCGCGGAGCTGCTCCCCCAGGCCAAGGTGGCCCCCGACGGAGCGGCGCTGGATGCGGAAGGTGCGGTGTGGGTGGCCGATGCGATCGGCAATCGCGTGCTGCGCGTCGAACAGGGCGGCCGTGTGCTGGCGGAAGTGTCCACGGGTGATCAAGGGGTATTTGCGTGCGCCTTGGGTGGGCCGGATCGCCAGACCCTCTTTTTGTGCGTGGCGCCGGATTTTGCCGAGCACCTGCGTGCAGGGGCCCGCGAGGCGGCCATCTGGTCCATGCGCGTGCAGGTGCCCGGTGCCGGCCTGCCCTGATACGTGGCATGTAAATGGCCGAAAACTTCACGCGCTGAACCGTTTGTCCTTGCTTGGGTATGGGGATGAAGCCTGTAAACGCTTTGGCAGGTGTCTGGAATGGATCGTGAATCGCTGAGTCCCGGAAAAGAGAGCGCCAAAGATCCGGTCGAACCGACGCAATCGATGCCGCCCGAAAAAGCGGCCACGAAGTCCCCCACGACCGGCGCGGCCAACCGCCCAACCGCTTTGACTTCACCCCGGATCGAAAGGACGAGGAAGCGAATTGCGGGCGCGGTCCGTGCCGTTGGCGTAAGTGTGGCAAAAAAGCTGACGGCGCGGGAGTTGCGGCAGAGCGAGGAGAAATTCCGCACCTTTTTCGAGTTCGGAAAGGACGCCGCGTTTATCCTGGATATGGATGGTCGAATTCTGGAGGCCAACCGGGAAGCGTCTGAGCGGTTGGGCTTCAGCCGGGAAGAGTTTTTGAAAATGAACATCAGGGAGGTGGACGCTTCAGAACAGGCCGCGTTGATACCCGGGCGATTCGAAACCCTGGGGCGCCAGGGCCATCATCTCTTTGAATCGATTCACCAAGCGCGGGATGGCACCCGGGTGCCGGTGGAGGTATCGGCCCGGTTGTTCGAATCTTCGGGAAATCGACTGATTTTTACCATCTGCCGCGACACCACGGAACGGGTCCTGGCCGAAAGAGAACTCGCCGAAACCAAGATCCTGCTGCAATCGGCCTTCAGCCAGACACCGGTCCCGATGGTCCTGGTCAGCGCTCCCGCAGCGGTCATTTTGTATGCCAACGAGGCCGGCAGCGAGATGCTGGGCATCGAGGTAAAGCCATTGGTGGGGCGGTCTCTCCATGAAATTACAACCACTTGGGAGAGTTTTGACAACGAGGGCACCCGAATCCCCTGGAACGAGCTGCCCCTGGCCCTGGCCCTCCAGGGGGTAACGACGAAAAACAAGGAGATGATCATTCAGCGCGAGGATGGTACGCGCCGTTATGAAATGGTCAGCGCAGCCCCAATCTGCAACAGTGCGGGGGAGATCATCGCCGCATTTGTGGTCTTCCCGGACATCACGGACCGCAAGGGTATGGAGGATGCGCTCGAGAAGCGCGTCTTGGCGCTCACCCAGCCTCTGGACGATGTGGAGAACATTGCCTTCGAAGACCTGTTCGACTTGTCCGATCTTCAGCGCCTGCAAGACCTGTTTGCGGAGGTATGGGGCGTCGGCGCGCTCATCACGCATCCGGACGGCACCCCCATCACGCGGCCGAGCAACTTCACCTATTTCTGCAGCGAGTTCATTCGCAAGAACGAGAAGGGATTCAAAAACTGCAAGATTTCGGATGCAACCCTCGGCCGGCACAATCCTTCCGGGCCGATCATCAAGGCCTGTTTGAGCGCCGGCCTGTTGGGTGCGGGCGCCAGCATCACCGTCGCCGGCCGCCACATCGCCAGCTGGTTGATCGGTCAGGTCCGCAGTGAGGCGCAGAGCGAAGCGCAAACGGTGGCATACGCGCGCGCGATCGGCGCCGACGAGGCGGCGTTCCGCGATGCCCTGCTCAAAGTTCCCGTCATGCCTCAAAAGACTTTCGAACAGATTGCCCAATCCCTTTTTACGCTGGCGAATCAGCTTTCCAACACGGCTTATCAGAACATTCAGCAGGCTCGGTTCATTGCCGAGCGCAAGAAAGTGGAGGATAAACTGGCGCGAAGTGAACAAAATCTCAAGGAAGCACAGCGGATCGCCAGGATCGGCAATTGGGAACTGGATCTGGTGAGCAATAAGCTGGAATGGTCGGATAGCGTCTATGCGCTGTTTGAAATCGATCCCAGGGAATTCGGCGCCACAGCCGAGGCTTTTTTCAATACCATCCACCCGGAGGATCGCGAGAAGGTGGAACAGGCCTATTACCGATCTCTCAACGATGGCGGTTCATACGAAATGGCCCATCGTTTGCTGATGGATGACGGGCGGATCAAGTGGGTCAACGAGATCGGCCACACCGAATATGACCCACAGGGGCGTCCCATAAAATCCTTTGGCATCGTGCAGGACATCACCTCGGAAAAGCGGGTCGAGGATGAGCGCCAAAGATTCGAGACCCAGATGCGCGAAGTGCAAAAACTCGAGAGCCTTGGGTTGCTCGCCGGAGGGATCGCCCACGATTTCAATAACCTGCTCATGGCCATCCTCGGAAACGCCGATCTGGCGGCCCTGAAGCTCTCTGATGTGTCGCCGGCGCGCCATCATATCGAGGAGGTCATCCGGGCCTCCCATCGCGGCGCGGATCTGTGTCGTCAGATGCTTGCCTATTCCGGCAAGGGGCGTTTCGTGGTCGGCTGCCACGACCTCTCGGAGATCGTCAGGGAGATGGGCCAGATGCTCGATGTGTCGATCTCCAAGAAAGCGATACTGAGCTACGCGCTGGGCGAGGATCTTCCGGCGGTGGAGGTGGACGTCACCCAGATCCGCCAGGTGATCATGAATCTGATCACCAACGCGTCCGAGGCGCTGGGCGACAGGAAGGGGGTCATCGCGATCACGACCGGCGTCATGGCATGCGATGACGCCTATTTGTCCGCAAGCTATCTGGATGACCGTCTCCCCGCCGGTGACTACGTTTACCTCGAAATTTCGGATAGCGGTTGCGGGATGGACGCCGAAGCACGAAAAAGGATTTTCGATCCGTTCTTCACCACGAAGTTTACCGGACGGGGGCTGGGACTGGCGGCGGTGCTGGGCATTGTGCGGGGCCACAAGGGAGCGATCAAAGTCTACAGCGAAGTGGGCCGGGGGACCACCTTCAAGATCCTTCTGCCCGCTGTGGGGCGGAAACCGGGTGACAAGGAGAAGACGGGTGAAGAGGGCGAGCTGCTGCATGGCGGCGGCACCATCCTGCTCGTCGACGATGATCCCGATATCCGTGATGTGGCATCGGCGATGCTGGAGATGTTGGGTTTTAAGGTTCTGACGGCGACCAATGGCCGTCAGGGCTTAGAGATCTTCCGCACCCGCGGGGCAGAGGTCGTATGTGTCATCCTCGATCTCATGATGCCCGAGATGGGGGGTGAGGAGGCATTTCGGGAGCTGCGCAGGATGCGAAGCGATGTGCGCGTGATCCTGTCGAGCGGTTACAACGAACAGGACGTGGCGCAACGTTTTATCGGCAGAGGGTTGACAGGCTTTATCCAGAAGCCTTACACCATGGCCAACCTTCGCAATGCACTACGCCGCGCCCTCGAATGAATGCAACGGTCGGGGCGATCGTGTGTTGAATAATGCGGATCATTTTCCCATGATGAACCGTCCGGAAGAGTTCAATCGAACCTTGGAAAAGGCGATCCGGATGCTGACGGACACGAGGTAGTGTTCATAAGGCGATGCGTTTGCCCCTGACGGCTTTACAATATTTGGATCAATTGCGGTCCCAGATTTGCCGCATGCTTTTTCCGCCGTCGGCGGTATGGTTGCTGGTGTTCTTGTTCCCCAGGGTGATCGAAAAGCTGCAAGGTTTGAATCCTTTCTCGGGAGGCGGGGCGCCGCATCTGCTGTTCGAAACCGCCATGCTCTGGCTGCCGGTGTTGTCCGCTTTGGCCTTGACCGTCTGGCTGCTTGTGCGCAATCCCCGTTTTCTGCGCTTGCCCGTGTCGCTGCCGGCCACACGCATCATGGCGTGCATCCTCGTTTCCGCGATTGCCCTCTTCGTGGTCATCCTGGTCGTTGCGGTGGCGCTCGACTATTTTTTTCGAGAACCTGCCATCGACCCTCAGGCGGGGATCCACATCCGGACCTGGCTCGACGGGGTATGGTATGCGACGGCGTTGACCCCCCTCGCCACGACCCTGTGGGTGTGGTGTGCGTTGCACCAGGAAAGAAAAGAGGGGCCGGATGTGTCATGACCATGCTGTTTGCGACTTGAAAACGTGCTTTTCCAGATTGTTCCGGTGCCTCATCGGCATAGGGATCATCCTTTCAAGCCCCTTTTCGTCGGCCCGGGCCGAAACGCTCCTTGACGGTCTATCGGAAAGCTATCGATTTCTGGTGAGCGATCGCGATGCCGACGGAGGGGCGCTTTACACGGCCACGGCCGGCGCCTTGAAGGGCCGCGTCCTGCCGCTGAGCTATCTCGACAGCGCGGCCTACTGGGGTGAATTTGTCTGCGCCTCGCCGGATGTCGTCTGCGCGGTCACCGACCGCTACGATCCCGAAGACTCGACCCTCTCCCCGTTGCCGGGCGCGGGTGGCCCCTTGCAGATCGAACGGGTTTTTGTCCACAACGGCGCCAACATCTATGACGGCGCGGTGTGGCAGATCGCGGTGGTCCTGGGGCAGGCGGCCAATGGTTTCACCAATCCCTATGCCTCCGACGCCTACGATCTGGCCGGCAACCAGAGCCTGCTGCTTCGCGAAGGCCATTGCGGCGACGCCGAATTGGTGGTTAAGGGCGCCAACCGGGCCGTCACCCGCGGGGAGTCGTTTCGCTACAACGGAAAGGCGGTTTCCGATCCCCAAAACGCCTTTGCCTTCCGCATGTTCGGCCGGTCCTGGCTGTCCGACGATCCTTTCAGGGGCACGCCCTGGGAGCGATGGATCACCGTCGAAGGGCTGCCGACCCGTCAGACCGGGCCGACACCCGGATACCGGCGCGGCCGGATCAGCTGGGCGGACTGGAAGGCGATCACCGGTGAAAACGCCTGGGCGTTTCTGTTGGGTCCGCTGCACGCCGCCTATCTGTACCACGTGCGGTATAAAGGGGGCCGTTTCGTTCCTTTCGACGATCCGGCGATCCGCCAGGCCCTGGCCCTGCTGCCCACCTTTGCCGCCATGCAGTCCGACATCGGCGCTGTCTACTATGCGCCCGCCGGCACAGCCGGCAACGTGGGTGGCACCTTTGTGCATCCCCAGCAGGTGTCGGTGGAGAACAACTTCTCGCTCTATGCCGGCTTGAAGGTGCTGCGGGCGACCCTGGAGGCAACTTCGGCCGGCCAGACCACGCTGGGCGGGCGGGACAAGAGAGCGATCCGGCAGGCTCTGGTTACCATTCAAACCATGTTTCACGGCGGGAAATCGGCGTCCGGCCGCACCACCGCCGGCCTCATAGATTTTTTCAGGCATCGGGCCTGGCATGACGGCGGGTTTGTCCCGGGCGGCCTGGCCAATGCAGCGGGCCGGACCGAGGCGTGGGTGCCGATGTTTTCGCCCCGGGCCGTGGATGTCAATACTTGGGGCGTAGCGGCCCTCGGCGCAGGCATGATCGACGATTGGTTCGGGAACGGCGCGGCCTTCGACAACTGGCAGCAGGTCAAGCGGTGGGCCGGCTATGGCGTGGGCCAAACGCTGTGGGGCGTAGGGTATTCGGACCGTGACGGCAACGGCAAGACAGAGAACGGAGAGTTTCGCCAGGGTATTGTGTCCGCAGAGTGGACTGCCGGGGCCATCACCATGGTGCGCAACCTGCGGCGGCATTATGCGCGCGCGGCGGACGATGGAGATGCCTCAGCCCAGGCACGGTTCGCGAGCCTGGACCGGGACGAGCGGCAGATGCTGGCCGCCCTGGTGCGCCTGCGCCATGACCGCTACGCGAACGAGGCGTTTCCCGGCCGCCCCGACCGTTACGCCCGACTGATACGAACCCGATCGCAACCCTACCTTTATGCCAGCCGTCGGGCCATGATTCCCTTCGGCTGGTACGCCAATCCCATTCCCAGCACCTGCGCCACGGGCTGGGTCGTGCTCGTCGCCAACCGCTATGACCCCTTTGGATATGCGGGCCATCCCAATTGAACCGTTGGTAGGTTTTGACTCTCATTCAGCGCTGAATTCCCTCGGATTGCGTTATGGCCAGGGGCGATTAACTTTTGGTTCAAATAATTTTCTCGTGAAGTTAACCCAAACCCATCAAAAGGAGAATAGCCATGAACGTAAACGATTATTGCAAAAATGTGGAGCTTGAGCTGGGTGTATGGAAGGCCCGCCTGTTTGACCTTCAGCGGAAATTTGATAAGCTTCCCGGCGTGGATAAGGATAAGGTGTTGTATCAGTACGGCGATCTGGTCAATATCATCACCGAAATGGAAGATCGATTGTCCGGACTTCGGAACGAGTGCCCCACCGAATGGAGTCCGGTCAAAAAGGAGATCGACGACGGCACAGTGGATTTGCGTGCCAAGTATGAGGAAACCCTGGAATTGATCGGCAAGGCCGCACCGGTGTCCATCCCCGGCTAGGCAGATGGGGTCAACGCGGTGCCCGGCAGCCCCCCTGGCCGGCGATGGGGTGGACCTGCCGGGCAGCCTTTTTTGACATCTCACAGATGTTTAAAACCAAACTTTTCTGGTCCGATTATTTCGATATCCAGGCGCAACGGCAGGGCCCCGGACCTCGGCGCTTCAGGTCGGCAGCCAAGTGGTCGGGTATTGTCGTTTCGGCGGTTGCCGTCGTTCTGTTGCTTGTCATCCTCCTGTTGCGCTGGGTGCCGGTGCCCACCAGCGCGTTCATGCTGGGGCACAAGCTCAGGGGCAACCCGGTCGCTTACCGCTGGGTGCCGCTGAAAAAGATTTCGCCTGCCCTGGCCGTAGCGGTGGTCGCGTCCGAGGACCAACGTTTTCCCGATCACTGGGGGTTTGATTTCAAGGCCATCTCCGATGCACTGGAGGAGAATCGGCGACGCTCAACGCCCAGGGGCGCAAGCACCATTTCCCAGCAGGTCACCAAGAACCTCTTTCTCTGGTCCGGACGCAGTTGGCTGCGAAAGGGCATTGAAGCCGGGCTCACGGTGGCCATCGAACTGCTCTGGTCCAAGCGGCGTATTCTGGAGGTCTATCTCAATATCGCCCAGTTCGGACCCGACATCTTTGGGGCCGATGCAGCCGGCCGGCGGTTCTTCGGCTTGCCGGCGTCTCGCCTCAACGGTTACCAGGCCGCCCTTCTGGCCGCGGCTTTGCCCAATCCCAGGACGCATCGCGTGTCGCCGCCGACCCTCTACGTGTCAGAGCGTGCGGCGGATATTCAGGTGGAGGTGCGCCGTTTGGGGGGTGTGGCGTATCTGTCGGCGATCGGGATCGGTGCCCGCTGAGGGCCGGACACGTCTCCGCCTTTGTCAGCAGTTCTAACTGAATGTGATTCACCCTGAAGGGCATGCTTTTCAGAAGGCGTTTGATAAAAAAATCGCATGGTAACGGTTGAGTCAGGCCCGGGTGGGGCAGGTGGCCAGGGCCACATACGCCTGCGGTCCTAGTGCCGGTTGAATGCAAACGGCGGACAA
>Ga0209164_1004406_pt1 | contig 12620 bp, 11 predicted proteins | sample MTBNYHSulfiMetaG_FD_187458 | JGI IMG/M metagenome (GOLD analysis project Ga0209164, IMG submission 187458) | Enrichment culture microbial communities from rom New York Harbor, USA that are MTBE-degrading - MTBE-NYH (New York Harbor Sulfidogenic)... | ecosystem: Environmental > Aquatic > Marine >...
GGTGAAGACGGGGGTGGGATCGAGGGTGCCGGCCAGCCAATCCTCGCTCAGATAGCCGACGCCAGCGCGCGCCAGGCCTTGCAGGAAATACTGGTTCTGGTTGGAGGTGTACAGCGGCGCCTGGGCATAGGCCAGGGCAAACAGGAAGGCCCAGAGCAAGAAATACCCCGTACGGCGCAGGGCGCGCGCCAGCGCAGGCATGATTCTCAATCCTCCCCGCCGGGCGACGGCTCATCACCCAAGACGCCGAAGAGCGCCAATATCTCCGGGCCGAGGGGCAGTTCGGGAAGCTCCTGGGCCTTGTAGGCCTGGGCTTGCAAGGCGCGCTCGCGCAAGGCCCGCCACAGCACCTGGCGCTCCTCATCCTTCACGGTGAGCTGGCCAACATTCTCGGCGGTCAGCAAGCGTTCGCCGGTGGTGTAGAGGAAGGTCAGGCGCTTCCAGCGTTCCGCCCGAATCGGATGGGGCAGCGCCTGCAAAGGGCCAAGCTGAACCTTGAAGTACTCCTCCCCCGCTCGAGGGTGGTCAGTCTCCTCCTTGAGCAATTCGGCCCGCGTGGTCAGTTCGTGGCCCACCACGGGGGCGACGGTCTCGATGAGCCACTTGCGCTCCCCGAAGGAGGCCGGCTGGTAGAAGGCCAGGTGATCGACGGAGATGACCTTGGGGGCTGTGCGCAGGGGGATGCGGTACCAACCCAAAAGCCGCGCGATCTCCATATCGCGCCGCGCGGGCATGAAGGCGACCAGGATCAAATCGTTGGGGTTGGGAAGCGCGGACACAAGCCCTTTCCTAGATGCTATTTCAACAACCCGACCTTGGCATTGAACTCTTCGATGAGGGCATCCATCTCGGGAATCTGCTGCTGGATGCTGGTCCAGTAATCGGGCTGGTACCACTGGGCGAGGATCTCCTCATAGGTCTTGCCTTGCTGCTCGACCCAGGTGTAGTACTTGAGGTTGTGGATACGGCGGCGGGTGGCGTAGGTCAACTCGATGAGGAAATCAATCGTCTGACCGGCCAGGTAGCGGGCGTGGTCGGTGGCGGCGTCCAATTCATCGTACTGGCCGACCTCGGCGTGCATCTCTTCGAGGCGGCTGCCGTACAGCTCCATCGAATCGGTGAGCACGGTGAGCACGATGTCGTTCTCGCCCAGCTCGTAATACTTGGCAAACTTGATGCTGGATAGCAGGTTAGCGATGCTGGAGAAACCCAGCAGGTCGAGGTTCTCGACCAAATCCTGGGGGACGCCCTGTTTCACCAGGTAAGCGCGCCCGGCAGGCTCGTTGAACAGGCGCGCCAGGTTGACCACGGCGTTGTCGTCGATGGCCATGACCATGTCGGTGTTCTTGACGTTGTGGATCCAGGGCACGTGCTTATCGCCGATGCCCTCGATGCGGTGGGCGCCGAAGCCGTTCTCGAGCAGAGTCGGGCACTGCAAGGCTTCGCTGGCGGCGACCTTGCTGGCAGGAAACAGTTGCTTGAGGTAATCGCCACAGCCGATGGTGCCCGCCGAGCCAGTGGTCAGCACCACGCCGCGGTAGGTGTCGTGAATACCCAGTTCGTGCTCGAGCACCTCTTCCATGGCGTGGCCGGTGATCTCATAATGCCACAGATAGTTGCCGAACTCGTCAAACTGGTTGAAAATCACCAGGTCTTCGCCCGACCGGCGCAGCTCCCAGCACTTGTCGAAGATCTCCTTAACGTTGGACTCGCTGCCGGGGGTCTTGATGGTCTCTCCGGCCACACTGGCGAGCCAATCGAAGCGCTCCTGGCTCATGCCCTCGGGCAGGATGGCCACGGACTCGCAAGCCAGCAAGGTCGAATCGTAGGCGCCGCCGCGGCAGTAGTTGCCGGTGGAGGGCCACACGGCCTTCTGCGTGGTGGGGTCGAACTGGCCGGTGACCAGGCGGGGCACCAGGCAACCGAAAGCCGCCCCGACCTTGTGAGCGCCGGTGGGGAACCATTTGCCCACCAGGGCGATGATGCGGGCCTCCACGCCGGTCAGGCTGGGAGGGAACTCGATGTAATTGACGCCGTTGAAACCGCCGCCCTCGGGCACGGGCTGGTTCTTCCAGGTGATGCGGAAGAGGTTGCGTGAGGTGATATCCCACAAGCCCATCTCCCTCAGCTCACGCTTGATCGAATCGGGGATCAGGTTGGGGTCTTTCTGCTGGGCGAAGGTGGGGATAATGATGTCGCGTTCGCGGGCGCGCTGGGCGGCTCGCTCCAAGCGATCTTCGAATACCTGCAAATCAATCATCTAAGGTAGTCTCCTGTATTCATTTGTTCGTCTGGCCTGGCCTTTCGGGGGCCTGGCGGACGATATATAGCGGGCGGCCGCGAGCTTCATCGTAGAGGCGACCGATGTATTCGCCCAGGATACCGAGCGAGATCAGCTGCACCCCGCCAAAGAAGAGCACGGCGATCAGAGTAGTGGCCTGGCCGAAGAAGGCTTGGTTGCCCACAAGGCGGAAGATAATCACCACCGGGATAGCGATGAGGCTGATGCCGGCCGAGATGAAGCCCAGGTAGGTGGCTAGCTGCAAGGGGAAGAAAGAAAAGCCGGTGATGGCGGTGAACGCCAAGCGCAGCATCTTGCGCAGGGTGTAGTGCGTCTCCCCGGCGAAGCGGGGGGCGCGCTTGTAGGGAACACCGATCTGCTTGAAGCCCACCCACACGGATAGGCCGCGGAAAAAGCGGTGATGCTCGCGCATCTGGGTGAGCACGTCCACCACGCGGCGATCCAGCAGGCGAAAGAAGCCGGTATCCAGGGGGATATCGATATCGGTGATGCTGTTGATGACGCGGTAGAACAGCGCAGCGGTGGCCTTCTTGAAGAAGGACTCGCCCGGCCGCTCGGTGCGCTCGGCATAGATCACCTCGTAGCCTTCCCGCCAGCGAGCGATCAGTTCGGGGATGACCTCGGGGGGGTCTTGCAGATCGGAATCGATCACGATCACAGCCTGGCCGCGGCTGTAATCCAGCCCGGCGGCGACAGCGCTCTGCTGGCCGAAGTTGCGGGCGAAGATCACCGGGCGCAGGCGGGCATCCTTTTCGCTCAACCGGAGGATCAGGTCGGAGGAGCCGTCGGTGGAGCCGTCATCGACCAGGACCAGCTCCCAAGGCTCGCCCTGGGAATCCATCACCTCGGCGACGCGGCGGTGGAACTCGGGAAGCGATTCGACCTCGTTCCAGATGGGAGCGACGACGGAAAAAACGGGGGGTGCGGTCTTCTCAGCCATTGAGCACTTTCCTTACGGCCTCCAGTGTCGGTTCGATCACGGGCGCTTCTCCAGCGGCTTGCATGGCCGCCTTGACGTCCTTCAAGCCGCTGCCGGTCACCAGCGCCAGGACGGGGTCATCGGGTTCAATCACGCCATCACGCAGCGCCTGAACCACGCCGGCATAGGCGGTGGCGCCAGCCGGTTCGGCAAAGATGCCCGCCGGGCCAAGGGCGGCGATGGCCTGCAAAATCTGGTCATCGCTCACGATGAGGTAGGCTCCCCCGGTCTGGGTGGCAGCCCGCAGGGCGCGCAATCCATCACGCGGCAGGTCGACGGAGATGCTGTCAGCCAGGGTGTCGGCTGACACTGGCTCGATCACCTCGGTGCCGGCGTTGAAGGCGTTGGCCACGGCCGCCGAACCGGAGGACTGCACGCCGTAGATGCGCGGCATGTGCTCCAGCCAGCCCAGGGCATGCAGGTCTTTGAAGCCCTTGTGCAGGCCGGAGATGATGTTGCCATCGCCCACGGAGACGAAAACGGAGAGCGGGCGGTCGAGCTTTTCGGCCCGGATGACCTGCTCCCAAATCTCCAGGGCGGCGGTCTTCTTGCCCTCGGCGGTGAAGGGATTATAGCCGGTATTGCGGCAGTACCAGCCGAAAGCCTGGGAAGCCTGCACGGAGAGATCGAAAGCGTCGTCGTAGCTGCCCTCGACCAGCAGGACACGGGCGCCGTAAATCAGCAATTGGGCGATCTTGGCAGGCGGGGCGCTTTTGGGGGCGAAGATGACCGCCTGATGGCCAACGGCGGCGGCCATACCGGCCAGCGCCGCCCCAGCGTTGCCGGTGGAAGCGGTGACGACGATCTCGGCCCCGATCTGGCGGGCGCGCGCCACCACCAGGGCGCTGGCGCGGTCCTTGAAGGAGGCGGTGGGGTTGGGGCTTTCGTCCTTGACCCACAAGCGCGGCAGGCCAAGCTCGTCCCTCAGGCGGGCGGGCGCGTAAACCGGTGTCCAGCCCACGGTGCGCAAGGGGGTGCCGTGAAAGCCGGGATCATCCACCGGCAGGAGCGGCAGGTAGCGCCACATGGACCGCTCATCAGCGCCGCGGATGGCTTCCGGCGAGCAGGCGCGGCTGATGGCTTCGCAATCGAGCACCACATCGAGGTTGCCGCCATCGTGGGGGCAGAGGTAAGTCACCTCGTCGAGGCTGAATTGCGCCTCGCAAATACTACACCGGTAGCCAAGAACGTTGTTCATAACTCTTCGTCTTACTAGTCTAACTCGTCTCACTGGTCCGACTAGTCAGACCAGTTGGACTAGTCGGACGAGTCAGACTGTCTTTACGGCTTTATCCAAGTCCCAGTCTCACCTCGCAAAGCACGCGGGATGTTGGGCGGGTCGGTGATCAGGGCTTGCACCCCGCCTTCCTTGAGGAACTTGATGATGGCCTGCACCTTGGGCAGCATGCTGCCAGCGGCAAAGTGGCCTTCCTCGATGTACTTCTCGGCCTCGGCCACGGTCATCTCATCGATCCACTGCTCGTCCGGCTGGTTGAAGTTCAGAGCCACCTTCTCCACGGCGGTGGAGATCAGCAGCAGGTCGGCATTGATCTGCGAGGCCAGCAGGCCAGAGGCGAAGTCCTTATCGATCACGGCGGCGGTGCCGATTAGGTCACCATCGTCATCCTCGATCACCGGGATGCCGCCACCGCCCACAGCGATGACCACGAAACCGTTGTCGATCAGGTTCTTGATGGCGTCGGCCTCGACGATGGCTTGAGGGATTGGCGATGCGACCACCTCACGCCAGCCGCGGCCGGAATCCTCGACGAAGGTCTTGCCCTCTTCCATACGCTGCTTGGCAGTCTGCTCATCCAGGAAAGAGCCGATCGGCTTGGTGGGTTTCTTGAAAGCGATGTCGTTCTTATCCACCAGACACTGGCTGATCACGGTGGCGGGCACCTTGGACATGCCGCGGCGCTTGAACTCGTTGTGCAGCGCTTGCTGGAACATGTAGCCAATCGAGCCCTGGGTATCGGCCCCGCAGTAATCCAGGGGCACGGGGTGCAGCTCGTGGCTGGAAAGCTCGGAGCGGCGCAGGATGAAACCGACCTGCGGCCCGTTGCCGTGGGTGATGACCACGTTCCAGCCCTGGGCAATCATCTCGACGATGTGCCCCATCGTCTCGCTGGCGGCTTCGTATTGATCGGGGATGGTTTTCTTGCTCTTATCTTTGATGAGGGCGTTGCCGCCCACTGCGACTACCGCTACTTTGCTGGGCATTGATTTACCTCATGGTGAGCGCCATGACGCCCTTCTGGGCGTGCAGGCGGTTTTCGGCTTGATCGAAGACCACGGAGTGCGGGCCGTCGATGACGGAATTGGCGACCTCGATCTCCCGGTCGGCGGGCAGAGGGTGCATGTAGATGACGTCATCCTTGCCCAGGGCCATCTTGGCATCGTTGGCGATCCAGTCCTTGTATTTATCCTGGATCTTCTTGCCCTCGTCGGGGTCTAGGGTGGTCAGCAAGGGGCCCCAGGACTTGGCGTAGATGATGTCGGCATCCTTGCAGGCTTCCTCCATGCTATCGATGACTTCGAAGCCAGTCTTGTATTTGCGAGCCTGCTCCTGGGCCTGATCCATGATCTCCGGCATGAGCTTGAACTCCGGCGGATGGGCCAAGACCACGTCCAGGCCGAAGCGCGGCATCTGCAGGATCAGGGATTGCGGCACCGAGATCGGCTTGAGGTAAGAGGAGGCGTAGGCCCAGGAGACCACCATCTTCTTGCCGCGCAGGTCGCGGCCCTTCTTCTCGATGATGGTCATGAGGTCAGCCAAGCACTGGTGGGGGTGATAGTACTCGCACTGCATGTTGAGCACCGGGACGCGCGAGGCTTCGGCCACCAGGTTGAGATAGCGGTTACCAATGCCCCAATCGACGTGGCGGATGGCGATGCCGTCAAAGTAGCGGCCAAAGATCTCGCCCAACTCCTTTTCAGTATCGCCGTGAGAGATCTGGGTGGTGCGGGATTCGACAAAAGCGGCGTGGCCGCCCAACTGGGCCATGCCAGCCTCGAAAGAGCCGCGCGTGCGCGTGCTGGAGAAGAAGAACAGCATCGCCAGCACTTTATCGCGCAGGTAAGCGTGCGGCTCGCCCAGGGCGCGCTTGCGCTTCAAATCCCAGGCCACCTCCAGGACGGTCTCGACTTCTTCCTTGCTGAAATCGAGGTCGCCGATCAGGTCACGGCCGCGAAGGTCAGTTTGCATGGAAAACTCCTGGTTTGGTAGTTCGATAGTTTTATAGTTTGATAGTTTGGTAGTTCAATAGTTGTATAGTTTGATAGTTGAGTAGTTTTATAGTTAGGTGGTTGGATAGTTGCTAGGTGTGTTGGCGGAGGTAGGCGATCAGGCCATTGATTAGTTTCTTGACCTGTGTGGCTAATTCGTAAACCTCTTGCATTTCAGCCTGATTAATGTAGCTGCGGTCGAGCGCCAGATAAAGCTGTGACTGCACTTCGCTTGCGGAGCGGCGGGCCATTTTCAGAAAACGGATAAACTCCGGGTTGGAACCGGCGTCGAAGCCCTCTGCAATGTTGTGCATGGCCGATCCAGCCGCCCGGCGTACCTGGTTGCTCAGCGCATAGTCTTTTGTAAAAGCGCCGCGTGCCGTCAGATCATAAACCGAATTCGCTAATTCACGCGCCTTTTGCCAGCTCTGTACTTCCTCAAAGCGCTCGATCTTCGCCATCAACTACCCAACCACACAACTACCTAACCACATAACTAAATAACTGTCTCTTTACTCCATTACTCCCGTGATCAGCGCCAGCAAGGCCATGCGCATGACCACACCGTTGAAGGCCTCCTGCCAGTAGCGCGACCAGCGGGTGATGTCCACATCGGGTGGAATCTCATCCATGCGCGGCAGGGAGTGCAGCAGAATGGCGTCTGATTTGGCCTTGCTCGCCAGCAATTCGCGGGTGATCTTGTAGTTGGCGGGGGTCAGGTCGACATCGCCCTTCCGCTCGTCGCGCGACTTGGTGTAATCCGGCTGCACGACCGGCTCGACCAGGATGACATCGGCGTCGGCGATGGCCTTCTCCACGTGATCGGCTTCTTTGTAGTCCAGGCTGTAATCCTTCAACTCAGCCTTGAACTCCTCGGTAAGGCTCATCTCGGGGGGCGAGACGAAGGTGATCGGGCAATCGAACTGGGTCAAGCCGAAAGCCAGCGAGTGCATGGTGCGCATGCGCATGTCGCCGACCGCCAGCCACTTGAGGCCATCGATGCGGCCCTTCTCCCGCCACACGGTGTACAGGTCAGTCAGGATCTGGGTGGGGTGCTCGCCCCAGCCGTCGCCGCCGTTGATGACCGGGATGCTGGCCCATTTGGCGGCCTCGTGGGGCGCACCTTGCTGGAAGTGGCGCATCACGATGACGTCGCCGTAGAACTCCAGCATCTTGACGGTATCCTTGATCGACTCCTGGTAGAAATCCCCAGCGCGGGTCATCTTGGCGTCGGCGAAGCCAGTCACCTGGCCGCCCAGACGGATCATGGCGGCCTCGTGGGCCAGGCGGGTGCGGGTGCTGGGCTGGTAGAAAGCGGTCACCAGCGTCTTCTCCCGCAGTAGGTCGGTGTTGCGGCGGTTGCGAGCGATAGGCTCCAACTCTTCCGCAATCTCAAAGACACGGAAGAACTCATTGCGTTCGAAGTCCTTGAGGGAAAGAATGTCGCGTCCAGCGAAACTACGCATTACGAACCTCCAGAATTATCTTCAAAGTAGATTGTTTTCGAAATAGGGTCTATCCCACCCGGCGCACGACGTGAAACCGGAAAACGCCGGGCAAAAAATAGCTGTAGGAATAATCAACCACGCGACCATCGACGGCGTACAGGATGGCCTGGAAACGCAACACCCCATCGCCACGCTGGATGCCCAGGGCGCGCGCCACCTCGGAATCGGCCGCCACGGTGCTGATCTCGGTGCGAGAGGTAGTCAAGGGCGGGTCGCCGCGCCGCAGCAGCAGGTCAAGCACTGAGCCGGAGAACGAGGCTTTCAGGTCTCCGGGCTTGAGCACGTCATTGGGGAGGATATCGATCAGGTAGGCCACCGGCCGGTCGTGGGCTTCGATGACGCGGGCGACGTGCACCACCTGATCGCCAGATTCCAGACTGAGTTGCTCGGCCTCCTCAGGTCTGGCCAGGCGCTGATCGACCTTCAAGGCCCCCATGCTGACCGACAGGCCGATGCGCTCGGCGAGGGTCTCGATGCTCTCCAAGACCTCCAGGCCGCTGGCGATCACCTGGGAGGGCTGTATCACAAAAGTACCGATGCCCTGCCGCCGATGGATCAAGCCTTGCGTCTCGAAGGTGCGCATGGCTTCGCGCAAGGTAGCACGTGAAACACCCAACTGCTTGGCCAGGTCTGGCTCGGAGGGCAGGCGCTCGCCGGGCGGGGTGCGGTCAATCAGCTGCCGCAACTGCTCGTGCAGGCGCTGGGAGAGAGGTGTGGCATTCAGCATCATCAACTTACCCCTTGCCTCCACCCACCAGACGTTTGGCGGCTTGATTGTGTTTCTCGATGTGGACAGGCAGGTCGAGGGTGACCATCTGGCCTTCCTTGACCACGAACTCGCCACCCACGACGGTGTAATCGGCGCGCACCGGCGCACAGAAGACCAGGGCGGCCAGCGGGTCGTGCAAGGCACCGGCGTAATCCAGGCGGTTGAGGTCCAGGGCGAAGAAATCGGCGCATTTGCCAACTTCCAGTGAGCCGATGTCGTCGCGCCCCAGGACGGCTGCCCCGCCGCGGGTAGCCATCTCGAGCACCTGGCGGGCGGTCATCAGCGGGGGCGAGTCCTCGCCGGAGAGCGATGCGCCAGCCAACCCAGCCCCCACACGGGAGAGCAATAGCGCCAGGCGGGCTTCCTCCAGCAGATGCGAACCGTCGTTGCTGGCCGAGCCGTCCACCCCAATGCCAACCTTGACGCCAGCGGTGAGCATCGCCATGATGGGCGCGATGCCGGAGGCCAGGCGCATGTTGGAGCCGGGGCAATGGGCTACGCCGCAGCCGGTCTCGGCGTATTGGGCAATCTCGGCCTGGTTGGTGTAGACCGAATGGGCGAACCACACGTCCGGGCCGACCCAATCGAGGCTGCGCATGTAAGCCAGCGGGCGATGGCCGAACTGCTCGACGCAGAAGACCTCTTCGTCCTGGGTCTCGGCCAGGTGGGTGTGCAACTGCACGCCATGCTGGCGGGCCAGGACGGCGCTCTGGCGCATCAATTCGGGGGTGACGCTGAAGGGGGAGCAAGGCGCCAGCACGATCTGGGTCATGGAACCGGGCTTGGGATTGTGGTATTGCTCGATCAGGCGCAGGCTATCCTGCAGGATGAAATCCTCCTCCTCGACCACCGAATCGGGCGGCAGGCCGCCGTCGCTCTCGCCCAGGCTCATCGAGCCGCGCGAGGCATGCAAGCGCAGGCCGATCTGCAAGGCGGCGGCGATCTCGTCATCCAGGCGCGAGCCGTTGGGGTAGATGTAAAGGTGATCGGAGGCCGTCGTGCAGCCGGAAAGGGCCAGCTCTGCCAAGGCGGTCTGGGTGGAGATGTAAATGTCCTCGGGCTGCATGCGCCCCCAGATGGGATAAAGCGTCTTGAGCCAGTTGAACAAGTTGGCGTCCTGTGCAGGGGGCACGACGCGCGTCAGGGTCTGGTAGAAATGGTGGTGGGTGTTGACCAGGCCGGGGAGCAGGATGTGGCCGCTGAGATCCAGGACCTCATCGGCGGTCTCGGGTAGCTCGGCGGTGGGCCCCACCTGCTCGATGAAGCCGTCTCGAATGAAAAGACCACCGTCAGGAATCTCCCGTCGATGGTCGTCGAAGGTGGCTAGTAAAGCGGCGTGGCGGAGGAGCAAGGTGGACATCGAATGTCTCTCCTGAGGCAAACAAAAAGGCTGCCAGAGTTAGTTGTCTGACAACCTTAGTGTATCAAATTTCGCGGGCGCTGTCAATTGTCTGACAAATTATGCCCGCAAGGCCAAGCTATTTCTCGTCGGCGATCTCGGCGGCCCGCAGGGTGTTCTGCAGCAGCATGGCAATGGTCATCGGCCCCACCCCACCGGGGGAAGGCGAAATGGCGCCAGCTACTTGGGCGACCTCGTCGAAGGCCACGTCGCCGGTCAGGTGATAGCCCTTCTCGGAATCGTCATCCACGCGGTGGGTGCCCACGTCGATCACCACGGCGCCAGGCTTGACCCAATCGCTCTTGACCATCTCGACGCGGCCGACGGCGGCGATGAGCACATCAGCTTCACGGCACACGGCGGGCAGGTCGCGGGTGCGCGAGTGGCAGATGGTCACGGTGGCGTTGCGCTCGACCAGCAAGAGCGCCACCGGCATGCCGACGATGTTGGAGCGGCCCAGCACGACGGCGCGGGCGCCTTCCAGCTCAACGCCGGTGTGCTCCAGCAGGTAGATCACGCCCGCCGGGGTGGCCGGCAGAAATAGAGGTTTGCGCCCCTTCTGCGCCAGCCGGCCGATGTTGAGGGGATGGAAGCCGTCCACGTCCTTGGTGATGTCGATGGCGTTGAGCACGGCCTCTTCGTCGAGATGACCGGGCAGGGGAAGCTGGACGAGGATGCCGTGGACCTTGGGATCGGCGTTGAGCTCCTTGACCAGGCTCTCAACCTCTTCCTGGGTGGCATCGGCGGGCAGGGTGTAGCCGAAGGACTCGATGCCAGCCTTCTCACAGGCCTTGCGCTTCATGCGCACATAGACCTGGGAAGCGGGGTTCTCGCCCACCAGCACGGCGGCCAGCCCGGGGACAGGTTTACCCGCTTCAGCGCGCTCGGCTACCTTGCGGGCCACTTCGGCGCGCACCTCATCTGCGATTGCCTTGCCGTCGATGATCTTGGCTTGGGTCTTTACCATGATTGGCTACCTCTTTTCGTAATGTGGTGACGTGTTATGGCTGTGGTCGGAACCCTCCCGGCTCCCAAGGAGCGAAACGACCGCTCCCTCTCCGGCCTTCATTATCCCCCAAAATATCGTTTTTTTCAATGATAAATGAGATTTTTCACAAGATCGGGGCCTGATGGCGCGCCCAAAGGCTTGACAAGTGGGGCCGATAACGTATAATCACCGATAGTTGTTCGAAAGAGGATTACTAATAACGGCGATGAATGACCTGATCGAAAAGCTCAACGTCATCGGTTTCACCGAGTACGAGGCCAAGGTCTACCTGGCGCTGCTCAAGGAGAATCCCGCCAACGGCTACCAGGTGAGCAAACGGGCGGGCATCCCCCGCTCGATGGTCTACGAAGCGCTGGGGCGGCTGGAAAGGCGCGGGGCAGTACTGAAAAGAGAGGGGGCGCGCGCCACCGTCTACCGCCCCCTGCCCCCGGACACCTTGCTGGACCAATACGAGCAAGAGCAATCACGGGCGGTGGCCGAGCTACGTGAGAGCTTGCGCACCCTGCACCAGGCGCCCGAGGAGGAAGAGCTATGGAGCCTCAAGGGGCGCGAGGCGATGCTCTCGGTGGCGCGCCAGCTGATCGAGGCAGCCGAGCAAGAGTTGATGCTGGTGCTGAGCGACGCCGACTTGGAGGCGCTGGAAGGCGTGATCGTCAAGGCTACCACCCGGGGCGTGATCGCCAAGGCCTTGCTCACCGGCCAGGGTGCGCTGCCTGGCGTCGAGGTGGCCCATCACCCTCCGCTAGAGAGCGAGATGCACCAGTTGACCGATATGCTGGTCATCGTGGCCGACCAACGGCGGGTGGTGATCGCCAGCGGCGAAGAGGATACCATCGCCACGGTCACCAGCAACCACAACATGGTGCGCATCGCCCACCAGTTTATTTGGATGGAGCTGTTCACCCAGCGGGTGAACGCCAGCATCGGGGCAGAGCTACTGGATCGTCTGTCCCCACAAGATCGCACCATCCTGGAAAGCCTGAGAGTTTGATGTCCACACGAGGAGCAAAGCTTTGATCCCATCATTATTCGAAACCACCGTGGCCGCCACCATCACCATGCTGGCAACCGGCTTGGGGTCGATCCCCTTCGTTTTTACCAAGGAATTTCCCGACAAGGTAGCCCGGGCGGGCTGGGCGGCGGCCGGCGGGTTGATGCTCTCGGCCTCGGTGTTCAACTTGATCATGCCTGGCGTGGCCGACGCTGGCATCACCCCCGTGGCTATCGGCATCCTGCTGGGCGCGCTGGTGATGATGGGCCTTTCCCGCTGGCTGGACAGCCACGAACTGCACTTCGGCGAGATGAGCGGGGCAGGCGCCAAGCGCGTCATGATGGTGCTGGTGACCTTGTTCATCCACAGCTTCCCGGAGGGGCTGGCGGTGGGCGTGGCTTACGGCTCGGGAGAGGCCGGGCTGGGCATCCTGAT
>Ga0209164_1004411_pt1 | contig 12615 bp, 6 predicted proteins | sample MTBNYHSulfiMetaG_FD_187458 | JGI IMG/M metagenome (GOLD analysis project Ga0209164, IMG submission 187458) | Enrichment culture microbial communities from rom New York Harbor, USA that are MTBE-degrading - MTBE-NYH (New York Harbor Sulfidogenic)... | ecosystem: Environmental > Aquatic > Marine >...
CTTTATCCTCGAAGAAGACGGCTCTCTGGCCTCGCGCATCATCAACGAATACAGCGGCTTGAATCTAAGCCAGCCCCCCAGGGTGACCCGCACCCCCTCGGCCTATGCTGCGCTGGAGCACCTGAACGAGAAGAAATTCGACATGGTCATGACCATGCCTCACCTCAATGATATGGATGCCTTTTCCCTGGGCCGGGAAATTAAGAAGATCAAGCCCGAGCTTCCGGTCATCCTTCTTGCCCATACCATCCGGAGCGTGTCTCTCCTTTCCGAGAACAAGCACGCCTCGGGCATCGACAAGGTTTTTGTCTGGTCCGGGAACGCCGACCTGCTCCTCGCTCTTGTGAAAAGCGCGGAAGACCGTCTCAACGTGGATTTTGACACCCGCCGGGCCAAGGTCCGCGTTCTCATTCTGGTGGAGGACAATCCTGTCTACTACTCTTCTTTCCTCCCCCTTATCTACAGGGAGGTGGTGACCCAAACCCAGGCCGTGCTGGAACTGGGCCTCAACGAAGAACACCGGCTCGTCACCATGCGGGCCCGACCCAAAATCCTCCATGCCGAGACCTACGAAGAAGCGCTCGCTTTTGCCGAAGAATTCCGGCCCTACCTCATGGGCATCATCGCCGATACCCGGCTTCCGAGAAACAACACGCTGCAAGACGACGCCGGCTTTCAATACCTCCTGCAGCTCCGGTCGGAAATCCCCGACCTTCCTCTGCTCATGATGAGCTCGGAACCCGCAAACCGGGCCAAGGCCGAGCAGGTTCCCGCCATTTTTCTGGACAAAAACTCGCCCACCCTTTTAGCCGAGCTTCACGATTTTTTCATGAACCACCTCGGCTTCGGCGACTTTGTATTCCGCATGCCCGACGGCAGGGAGGTGGCGCGGGCCTCCAACCTCCGGGAACTGGAAGAAAAGGTGGCCGGCATTCCTGAAGAGTGCCTCTGGTACCATGGAACACGCAACCACTTCTCCAGGTGGCTCATGGCGCGATCCGAGATCGCCCTCGCCTCCACGTTCCGGGAAGTGAGCGCCGCGGATTTTGAGAGTGCCGATGAGGCCAAGCAATTCATCATTTCCAACATCCACACCCTGCGACGGTGGCGCCAGAGGGGCGTGGTGGCCCAGTTCAAAGCGTCTCATTTTGACCCGGATGTGAATGATTTTGTCAAGATCGGCCGGGGCTCCCTGGGTGGAAAGGCGAGGGGGCTTGCCTTCATGTCCGCCATGCTCCAGGAGACACCCCGAATTTTCGAGACCTATCCGGATGTGAACATTGAAATCCCCAGGACCCTGGTGATCTGCACGGACGGGTTTGAATCTTTTATATCCCAAAACCGTCTCATCCGATGGGCAAAAGAAGACATCCCGGACGAAAGCGTGACCCAGGCCTTTCTCAAAGCGGAAATGCCCGCATGGGTGACAAGAGAGCTGGAAGCCTACCTGAGCGAAATCAGGTATCCTCTCTCCGTTCGCTCCTCGAGCCTGCTCGAAGACGCCCAATTCCAGCCCTACGCGGGTCTCTACCGGACCTACATGATCCCCAACAATGACTCCGATCCTGCGGTCCGTCTCGGGCAACTTCTCACCGCCGTCAAGCTCGTCTATGCTTCCACCTACTACGAGGGGCCCAAGGTTTTTTCCAGAAGCATTGCCAACCAACCCCAGCTCGAATCCATGGCGGTTGTCATCCAACAACTCACCGGACAGGAACAGGGGGGGTTTTTCTACCCGGCTCTCTCCGGGGTGGCCCAATCCCACAACTTTTACCCTGTCTCACCCATGAAGGCGGAGGAGGGAATCGCCCACATCGCGATCGGGCTCGGCAAAACGGTCGTGGAAGGGGAAAGGGCCTTGCGGTTTTCACCAAAGTACCCCAACATGCTCCCTCAGTTCTCCACCGTGGACGACATTCTGGCCAATGCCCAGCGTTTTTTTTATGCCCTGAGGCTCAGGGACTGCGGCCCGGACCTCAGGTTCGCAGAGCACTGCAACCTTGAGAAAAGAGCCCTGGATGAAGCGGAAAACGAGTTCCCCGTTAAAATGCTCAGCAGCACCTATGTCTCTGAAGAACATCGTATCAGGGACAGCGTTTCTGTGGCCGGTTACAGGATTGTGACCTTTGCCCCCATTCTCAAATACAACCAATTCCCCTTGCCTCAGATCCTGTGTGACTTTCTGGAATTGGGGCGAAAAGGCATGGGGTGCCCGGTGGAGATCGAGTTCTCCGTGAATCTGCGCGCCGACGGGAAACGCAAAGGAGACTTCAACTTCCTCCAGATCCGGCCCATGGTGGCCGACGACCAGCGATTCGACGTGGAGATCTCCCCGGATGAGAGGAAAAGGGCTTTCTGCCGTTCTTCCCAGGCCCTGGGGAACGGCAAGAACAATGAAATCGCCGATATCCTCTATGTGAAAACGCAGGATTTCAAACCCGAATCCACGGCTGAGATGGCCCTGGAAATCGACCGCTTGAACGGGATGCTTCTCAAAGAAAAACGTCCCTACCTTCTTGTGGGACCGGGACGGTGGGGTTCCGCCGACCGGTGGCTGGGCATTCCTGTGCAATGGAAAAACATCTCCGGCGTAAGAGCCATCATCGAACTTCGGAACCAGTGGATCAAGGCCGATCCTTCCCAGGGGTCCCATTTCTTTCAGAACATCACCTCCCTGGGCATTCACTATCTCACGGTGACGGAGGATTCCGGTTCGGGAGATCATTTTGATTGGCCCTACCTCGATACTCTACCGGCCGTCCGTGAAACGACCTTTTTGCGCCATGTCCGGCTCGAAAAACCTTTTCTTCTCAAGATCGACGGCCGGACGTGTGAAGGAATCCTCCTTGCAGACTGAATTCTTGTTAAGCGGGGGGATGAAACACCAGGGAATACTTTTTTGCGGTGCATCGTGCGGGCTTCGCAGCCTGAGCCGCTTCGGCGAAGGAGGCTGCGCCGTGCGCCGTTTACGGTTATTTCAGCATAACATGACAAGCAGAATTCCATATTGAGGAGGAAATCCATGGCAGACATCTTGAAGCTCGTACAATCGAGGGACCCGGGGGAAAAGGAGTTCCATCAGGCCGTCCATGAGGTCATGGAAACGGTGAAACCGGTCCTGGATCGAAACCCCCAGTACCGCGAATCAGGGGTCCTGGAAAGAATTGTTGAGCCCGAACGGACCATCATATTCCAGGTTCCCTGGATGGATGATCAGGGGCAGACCCACGTGAACAGGGGTTTCAGGGTGCAGATGAACAGCGCCATCGGACCCTACAAGGGCGGCCTTCGCTTTCACCCCTCCGTCAATCTCAGCATTCTCAAATTTCTGGCCTTCGAACAGGTCTTTAAGAACGCTTTGACCACCCTGGCCATGGGGGGTGGAAAGGGTGGCTCCGATTTTGATCCCAAGGGCAAGTCGGACAGCGAAGTCATGCGTTTCTGCCAGGCCTTCATGATGGAGCTTTTCCGGCACATCGGCCCGAACACCGATGTCCCTGCCGGCGACATCGGGGTAGGCGCCAGAGAAATCGGCTATCTTTTCGGCATGTACCGCAAGCTGGCCAACGAGTTCACCGGGGTATTGAGCGGCAAGGGCCTCGGCTGGGGAGGAAGCCTGATCCGTCCTGAAGCGACCGGGTACGGCTGCGTCTACTTTGCCTCGGAAATGCTGGCCACGCAAAACAAGACTTTTGAAGGCAAGATCTGCCTGGTCTCCGGCGCCGGCAACGTGGCCCAGTACACGGTGGAAAAGCTGGTGGAACTGGGCGCCAAGGTGGTCACCCTCTCGGATTCTTCAGGCTTCATTTACGATGAAGAAGGCATCGACCGGAAAAAACTGGCCTTTGTCATGTGGCTCAAGAACGCGAGACGGGGAAGGATCAAGGACTATGTGGACAAGTACTCGCAAAGCGTATACACGGAAACCGATTCCACCCTGGACCACAACCCTCTCTGGGACCGCAAGGGGGATTGTGCCTTCCCTTGCGCCACCCAGAACGAAATCAACGGCAAGGATGCCTCGAATCTGGTCAAAAACGGCGTCGGCCTTGTAGCCGAAGGATCCAACATGCCCTCCACGCCCGAGGCTATTGATGTTTTCCTGGACAAGAAGATCCTTTATGCGCCGGGCAAAGCGTCCAACGCAGGGGGCGTTGCGGTTTCAGGACTTGAAATGGCCCAGAACAGCATGCGCTTGAACTGGCCCAGGGAGGAGGTGGACGGACGCCTTCGCCTTATCATGAAAAACATCCACAAAACCTGCCTGGATGCTGCAGAGGAATACGGCCTGCCGGGGAACTACCAGGCAGGCGCCAATATTGCGAGCTTTGTCAAGGTCGTGAACGCCCTGCTGGACCAGGGCCTGGTGTAGACCATCACGGTGCGCGGCGCACGACTCAAGGCACAAGTCTCAAAAGGCAAAGATTACGAACCCGTGTGCCGTGTCCCGTTCGCCGTGCACCCTTCAGTTGTCAACGCTGAAGATGGGCTCTTGATAAACCCTAACGTTGCATAAGGTCTTCTCGGCCGGCATTGTCGGTATGCTCAGATGGATGCACTTTACGGGCTGATGCTAGATGCTTGATACTCGATGCCGGATACCAAGGACTTCCTTAATCATGACATCCACAAAAACCAGAATCCAGGAACCAGGATCCAGGATCGGCCAATACCAACACGGGCTTTCGTATCAACGCCCTTCGTCTGAATGAGTCGTTTTATGCAACTGTGAGATAAAGACTCAGGGAAGGTCCCCTTGTGAACCGATAATGACGTTCAGCATGCCCTGTCGGGTCTTCTCCAGGACCGGGTCGTCATAGATTTTCTGGCCGCTTCCATCCCTCACATAGAACACACCGGTCATCTTTTCTTTATCGCTGTTGATCCTTGCAAAACGGATATCCAGGCCCAAAGAATAGATCTCTTTGGCCAGATCATAGAGAAGCCCGGTCCTGATCCCCCCCTTCATCTCGATCAGCGTGAAAAAGTCGGACGCCTCGTTGTCGATCTTCACTTTTTTCACCTGCGAGACATACCCGGTTCTCGGAATGACGCTCCGTTGCGCCTTTCGCATAATCAGATCGTCCAGAGGAAGCGCATCTTCAATGGCCAGCCGGGCCTCTTCGAAAATTCTCCCCCAGACTTCCTGCTCGCGAAGCGGATCCAGAGGGTTGGTGACCTCATAGGTGTCAAAAGCCAGGCCGTTTTTCAAAGTGAAGATATTTCCGGAAAGCACGCTGATGTTGTGGAGGGTAAAGAGGCCCACCATTTTGCTGAAGAGCCCCGGTTTGTCATAGGTGCACAGGATGACCCTCGTCACAGGGGCATGGTCCAGTCTCTGAAGTCTCCATTGCAGCCTCGCCTTGCCCATGGCCAGGGCAAGGCGGAAATGCTCCACCATGTCCTCGAGAGGGGTATGAAGAAAATACCGGGTCGAGACCTGGTCCATCAGGTGCAGGACTTTGGGGGCGGGAAACTCGGCCTTGAGAACTCTCTGCAAAGCCTTCTTTTTCTCATCCACCCGTTTGGTAGCATCCGGTGAAGCGAGTGTTCCTCTTTGCAGGATTCGACGCGCTTTGAAAAAAAGCTCGTTGAGGAGCATGATTTTCCAATCGTTCCCAGCCATGGGCCCTGTGGCGAGGCTGTCGATGACCGTGAGAAGGAACAGCAGCTTGAGCCTCTCCATATCGCCGACGATCTGTGCGATCTGGACCGAGGTTTTCTCGTCGTTCAGATCGCGCCTCTGTGCCGTGTTGGCCAAAAGGAGATGATGTCTCACCAGAAAGGGAATGGTCTTGAGAGCTTCTCCTTCAATACCCAGGCGCTTCAGAATCCGGGGAATCAACCCCGAGCCTTTGCGGGAATGATCCCCCCGGTACCCCTTTCCGATGTCATGGAGGAGACCGACCAGGAACAACCACTCCGGATGCTCCAGTTCCTTGAAGATCTCCTGAAAAAGAGGCCAGTGATCGTTGTGTCGGCCCTCGGAGATGTCCTGTGCCACCTCGAGCGTTTTCAAGGCATGGAGGTCCACCGTTTCCGAGTGGTAGTAGCTGAACTGAGCAAGGTTCCTGATCTTCTTGAACTCCGGGATGAAAAGGGTGATGAGGCCCATCTCCAGGGCGAGCCTCAGGATCTTGGGGTTTTGCGGTCTGAGAAGAAGATCCATGAAAATGCTCCTGGCTTCGGGCATGGCTGAAAGCGCCTTGCCTTGTTCGACAATGCTTTTGCCCGCTTCCCAGATGAACCCGGAACCCAGGAGAAGGCCTCTTCGATTGGCCTCCTGAAAACCCCGCAAAATGAGAAGAGGGTTCTGCGAGAGCTGCCCTTCTCTTGCCAGGATAATGTTTCCCCGCAGAACCTGGAAGTCGGGCGGAAGCCTGTCGGGACTCGGTTCGACCGATCGAGGGTCCATGATGTCCATCGCCTTGACGTGAAACTCCTGGCTTCCGTAGCGGATCCGGTTGAGATGGAGGTGAACGTGGCGCATGAATTTTTCGGGCCCGGTGTTTTCAACGTCTTCATGGTAGGCCAGGCTTTCGGATATGCGGTCCTGGTAGGCAAGAAGAAGCCGGTCCTCCCTCCGGCCTCCTGCCAGGAAATGGAGGTGGTTTCGCACCTTGAGAAGAAAGCTCTCCGAGTGGTGGAGTTTGTCCAGGCTGAAATGAGAAAAGACAGGGAACCTTTTGATTTCCCGCAGGCCCTTGCAGGCAAAGAAGATCTTTGCCGTCCACGTCATGAAATGAAGGTCCCGGAGCCCGCCCAATCCCTCTTTAATATCCGGCTCGACAAAATACTCTTCGTGGGAGTACTTCTCCTGCCTTTTCTCCTGATGGATCAGAAACTGCTTAAGAACAGAGTCTTTTTCCCGCTCGAGCTTGGACCAAAAGGCGGCCTGGAAGAGGCGATAAAAGGATCTGGATCCCATGAGAAACCGGGCATCCAGCAGGGACGTGAGAAATCGAAAATCGGTCATGGCCAGGCGGTTGCATTCCTGCACCGTCAAAACCGAATGGCCCACGTCCAGCTTGGCATCCCAGAGACAGTGGAGGACCCTGGACAGGATCTCGCTCATTTCAGGGGAGAGCTTTCCACGGTGGGTCACCAGAAGATCCACGTCGGAGCCCAGGCAGATTTCCCTTCTGCCGTAGCTCCCAAGAGCCATGAAAGCGATGCTCTCCTCCAGGATCTCACCGGCTTTTTCCCTCAGGCCCTGGGCGAGAAAAAGGGACCGGATAAACCGGTCCATCACGTCCGCATATTTTCGGGTGGTCAGGTATCCGGAGCTTTGTTTCAAGACATTCTGAATAAGGGCATTTCTTGATCCGAGGAATTCCTTGAGGATGTTCCGCGAAAAATCCGGATGGCTAGATGGCGTCTTCGTCCTCTTCTCCTGTCCTGATCCGAACGGCCTTTTCCACGGGAATGACGAAGATCTTGCCGTCACCGATTTGCCCTGTGTAGGCGTTGGTTCTAATCGCATCCAGCACCCTGGGGAGCATGTTCGTGGAGACGACCACCTCTATTTTGATCTTTGGAAGAAAGTCGACCACGTATTCCGCGCCACGATAAATCTCCTTGTGCCCCTTTTGCCTCCCGAATCCCTTCAACTCCGTGATGGTCATGCCGCTGACGCCGAGTTGCAGGATCGCCTCTTTCACTTCGTCCAGCTTAAACGGTTTAATGATGGCTTCGATCTTTTTCATGCCTTTCCTCTTTTCATAATTTCTCTTTTACGACGGCGTCAATATTGATGCATTCGTAAAACCTCATGACCGTATTCCGGTCACCCCCACTCATGAAAATAATCCCCTCTCCACCCTCAGGGGGGGAGAGGGCAAGGGTGAGGGGGATATTTGCACGGTAAAAAGTCCCCCACCGTCATTGCGAGGCGCGAAGCGCCGCGGCAATCCCTTGGTTATCCGAACATTTATGAGATTGCCGCGCTACGCTCGCAATGACAAGGCGGGTGTTCTCGGACTTTTTACAAGGCCGTCAGCATTGAACACCTTCTAAATTGCGGGCATGGTATTCGGCCGAACTTTTCTTGTCAATGCTTTTGTCCCATCTTGATCACCCTGGAGCCGCTGTCTCTTAGATTACATTCTTGTTTAGAAATATTCCAGCAAATACAAATTTGTAGTTTATTTTTGACGAATCTTTTTCCCACGAGAAAAGACATCTCCCTGTTTTTCATTGATTAATTTTCTGAACTCCCCGCTGGCATACTTGTTGCCTTTCTTGGCATGAAAAAATAGGAAAGGAAGATTCAGCCATGAACTCAGGAGATACCACCTTTGTTCTCATCTCTGCGGCCCTGGTCATGCTCATGACCCCGGGGCTGGCCCTTTTTTACGGCGGCATGGTTCGAAGCAAAAACGTGCTCGGCACCATCATGCAAAGTTTCATCATCCTCGGTGTGGTCAGCATCCAGTGGGTGCTCTGGGGCTATTCCATGTCCTTCGGCCCGGATTGGGGGGGCGTCATCGGTGGCTTGGATTGGTTCGGACTCAGAGGGGTCGGCATGGAACCCAGCCCCGACTACGGTCCCACCATCCCCCACTTCGCCTTCATGATTTTCCAGTGCATGTTTGCCGTCATCACCCCCGCGCTCATTACCGGCGCCTTTGCCGAGCGCTTGAAATTCAGCGCCTTTCTTCTCTTCGTGATCCTGTGGTCCACCTTTGTCTACAATCCCCTTGCCCATTGGGTTTGGGGAGCGGGCGGATGGATGGGGAAGATGGGAGCCATGGATTTTGCCGGGGGGACGGTGGTGCACATCAGCTCGGGCGTGTCCGCCCTTGTGGCAGCCATTGTCGTGGGAAAAAGGCTGGGTTACGGGTCCACCCCTTACATCCCGCACAACCTGCCCATGACCATCACCGGAGCGGCGCTTCTGTGGTTCGGATGGTTCGGATTCAATGCCGGAAGCGCACTGGCAGCCGACGGTCTTGCAGCCAGTGCTTTTGTGGTCACCCACATTGCATCCGCCTCTGCCGCCTTTTCCTGGCTCCTCGTGGAATGGGGCCACAAAGGGAAACCTACGACCTTGGGTGCTGCCAGCGGTGCTGTAGCCGGCCTGGTGGCGATCACGCCGGCTGCAGGCTTTGTCGGCCCGGTTTCAGCCATCTTCATCGGTGCTCTGGCCGGTGCGATCTGTTACGGAGGGATCTTGCTCAAGGCCAAAGTGCGCTACGATGATTCCCTGGATGTAGTCGGCATTCACGGCCTCGGCGGAACATGGGGAGCCCTGGCAACGGGACTTTTCGCAAGTGCCGCCGTAAACGAGGCAGGGGCCGACGGTCTGTTTTACGGAAACGCCGGGCAGTTGGGCATCCAGCTTGTCTCCGTCCTAGCGACCATGGTATTTGCTTTTGTCATGACCTTCGTGATTCTCAAGATCGTCGACAAAGCCGTAGGGCTGAGGGTCAGCGAAGAGGAGGAGCAAAAAGGGCTGGATATCAGCCTCCATGATGAGCGGGGCTACAATGCCTGAGGACAGGGAGGTGTAGGTTCCGGGTTCCAGGTTCACGGTTCAGAGGTTATAAGAGAAAAGGGCCCGACATTTTTCAACCCGGAACGGTGAACCGTGCCGGAGACCGGTCAACCCTGAACCGGTCAACCCTGGAAGAACTAAAACGGAAAAGGAGTCATAGCCATGAAAAAGATAGAAGCCATTATCAAACCCTTCAAACTGGATGATGTCAAAGAAAGTCTTTCGACCCTGGGCGTCAAAGGCCTGACCGTCTCCGAGGTCAAAGGGTTCGGTCGCCAAAGGGGCCACCGGGAAGTTTACCGCGGCGCCGAGTACCAGGTGGACTTTGTCTCCAAGATCAAGATCGAAGTGGTCATGGAGGACGAGATGGTCGCGGACGTGGTGAAAACCATCCAGGAAAAGGCCAAGACGGGTCAGATCGGCGACGGCAAGATTTTCATCCTCCCTGTGGAGGAAGTCATCCGGATTCGGACCGGTGAAACGGGCAAAGACGCGATCTAGATTTACAGATGACTTCTGCGATTGAACAACTCAAGGCATCCAGAGCGGATCTGACCGCCCGGTTCGCCCGGGGCGAGCTGCAGGAGACTTTCCAGGAAAGCTATGCGGAGATCATGGACCGGTATTTCCGCAAAAGCTTGCAGGAGAGCAGGGCCGGTGAGCGTCTTTTCAGGGAAAAGACGCCTTTCGCTTTCGTGGCCGTGGGCGGCTATGGCCGAAAGGAACTCTGCCTTCATTCCGATGTGGATGTGATGGTTCTCTTTAACGCCAAGGTCCCCCCTCTTGCAAAAGAGCTGGCCGTGGACCTTCTCTACCCCCTGTGGGACATCGGCCTTGAGCTGGGGCATGCCGTTCGAGGGATCAAAGACTGTCTTACCCTTGGGGGCAAGGATTTTGAAGTGCTCACCTCCATGATGGACGCACGCTTTGTGTGCGGCGACTCCCCTTTGTTCCTGTCCCTCGTGGATCAACTCAGAACCAGGACACTCTCAAAAAAGACGGAAACCTTTGCGCGGTGGCTTACCCACAAGCATGCCCTTCGCATGGCGACTTTCGGCGATGCGTCCTATCTCCTCGAACCCAACCTCAAGGAAGGCATCGGCGGGTTGAGGGACTATCACCATATTCTCTGGCTTGCCAGGGCCTTTTTTCACCTCCTGTCCCCAAGAGACCTTGAATACCAGGGGATTCTCTCCCACCAGGAATATCAGGACCTGGAAAAAAGCATCCGCTTCATCGGTTTTGTTCGGAATCACCTCCACCGACTTTCTGGAAGGAAAAACGATCGACTCTTTTTCGATTATCAGGAAAAGATCGCCCGCACCCTGGGTTTCAAGGACCAGGGCGATGAGCTGGCCGTAGAAAGCTTTCTCGGGAACCTGCACGCCCACATGGCCACAGTGAAATCGCTTCATCGCTCTTTTTTGCTCACCCACATCGAAGCCAAGCAGGGCGGCCGGAAAAGGGTGAATGAAGCAGGGGAGATCGGTATCGATAGAGCGACCTCCATCGTGAGGGACCCCCTGATCATGATGGACACCTTTCTTGAGAGCTGCCGCCGCCGTTCTCCCCTCTCCCTCGAGACCAAGAGGCTCATCCGGGAATTCGGTCTTCTTGTCGATGAGACTTTCAGAAGGTCTGAAAGAGCCGTCAGGGCGTTCCTCCTTATCCTGAATGACCCCAACGCCTTTGAGGCGTTGGATCAAATGATGGAAGTGGGATTTCTCAGCGCCTTTGTTCCAGAGTTCGAACCGATTCAGAACCGCGTTCAATACGACAACTATCACCTATACCCGGTAGGCCGGCATGCCCTCCAGACCCTTCGCCACCTCAAAAGCCTCGGCCGGGAAAAAGACCTCCTGCTCCTCGCAGCCTTTTCCGATCTCTCAGACCCCGAGCCTGTATTCCTGGCAAGCTTATTCCACGATATCGGAAAGACCGGCAAAGACCATGCGCAAAAAGGGATGCGCATCACCCAACGTATCCTAAAACGCATGGGATATGATAAGGCCAAGACCCAGGATGTGCTGTTCCTGATTAACCACCATCTCCTTCTCGCAGAAACAGCCTCCAGGCGGGACCTCAACGACGAAAAGATCATCGTTCAATGCGCGGCAACCATAGGCACGATTGAGCGGCTGAAAATGCTCTATCTCCTCACCTGGGCCGACGGCCGGGCAACAGGCCCCAGGGCATGGAACGAATGGATCCATAACCTGGTCCTTGAGCTCTTTTTCAAGATCCTTCACACCCTCGAGCGGGGCGAGCTGGCCACTCCCGACGCTTCACGAAGAGTTGAGCAGACCCTCCGGAAGGTGCGTGATGCGTTAAGGAACCGGATCGAGCCCTCGGAGTTGGACCGGGTTATTGAGGCCATGTCTCCTCGGTATCTCCTGGAGCGCAAACCAAAGGAAATCATCCGTCACATTGAGGATGTGGTTCGCCTGGGGAATTCTTTTAAAAGCCAACCCATGTCAAGTTTCATTCTGGATGGAAAAGAAGGCTACCCTCAAGGGACCTACGAGGTGAACTTTTTGGGCAAAGACCGTCCCGGCCTTTTTGCGGACCTTGCCGGCGTCATGGCCCTCAACAACATCAACATCCTCTCGGCCCATATTTACACATGGAGAGACGGAACCGTTGTCGATGTTTTTACGGTCACCCAGCCCCTCGATCCCATGCGCTCCAGTGAAATCTGGCACAAGATCAAAAAGGATCTGCAAAGGATCTTTGCAGGCGACCTCGACCTGGCCGCGCGATTGAGGGAAAAAGGCCGACCCTCCCTGATTTCCCTTGAGAGAAAATGGCACTGGCCTCTGGAGGTCAGGGTGGACAACGAGACTTCTGATTTCTTCACCGTAGTCGAGGTTTTCGCAGAGGACCGCATCGGGCTTCTTCATCAGATCACCCGGACCCTTTTTGATCTGGGACTGGATATCCGGATTGCAAAGATCGCCACGAAAAAAGGCCGGGTGGCCGACATCTTCTATGTCGGGGATCTCACGGGCGAAAAGGTCACGGATGCAGAAAAGGTAGTGGAAATCGAAAAAGCCCTCCTTCAATCATTGGTGGTCTCTTAACAGGGATCCCTTCGCATAGTATTCTTTCTTCGCATCCAC
>Ga0209164_1004412_pt1 | contig 12607 bp, 8 predicted proteins | sample MTBNYHSulfiMetaG_FD_187458 | JGI IMG/M metagenome (GOLD analysis project Ga0209164, IMG submission 187458) | Enrichment culture microbial communities from rom New York Harbor, USA that are MTBE-degrading - MTBE-NYH (New York Harbor Sulfidogenic)... | ecosystem: Environmental > Aquatic > Marine >...
CCGGTATCGGATACCCTGATGACAAAATGGGGGGGGGCAGGCCGATAGTTGGCGGTGATCGTCAACAGGCCCTTTCCCTCCATGGCATCGGCCGCGTTGATGAAGAGGTTGGTAAAGACCTGCTGCAATTGTCCGATATCTCCTACCATTTCGGGCATGTCCGGTTCTATCTCCGTGACCACCCGGATGTCATGGAAAAGGGCCTGGTTCACCAGGAGATTCAGACACTGGCCGATGAGGTAGTCCAGGCTGAATGAAGAGGTCTGTCCAATGGATCGCCTGCTGAATTCCAGCAGCTCGGCCACGATCTTCTTGCATCGGAGGGTCTGATCGATCACCTCCTGGATATCGCTCCGGCCCTGGGGATCGTCCGAGAGCCTTTCCTTGAGCAGTTCCGCATAAATCAACGCCCCGGCCAGGGGGTTATTGATTTCATGGGCAACCCCTGCGGCCATTCGCCCCACAGAGGCTATTTTTTCGGACTGGACCAATTGGAGGTGGGCGTCTTCCAGTTCCTTCCGCATCTGGAGTATCTCCCGCATATCCGTAAATACGCCGACGCTCCCCACCTCCTTACCATCGATCGTAATGATGGAGGCCGACAGGGTCACCGGGATCTCCTCACCCTCTTTTGTCATGATGGACATGCTGGTTGCGTTCAACTTGCCGACCGGCCCATGCTGGCTGCTCCGCATCTTCTTCATGTTTTCCTTGGCCACATCCATGTTGTAAAAGCTGCTCAAATGACCTTCTTCCATGATTTCGGTCCGGGTGTACCCGGTCAAGGCTTCCATCCCTTCGTTGAAAATGAGGACGTTTCCCTTGGTGTCCACCACAACGATCCCGTCCACGGTGCTCTGGATAACGTTCTGGAAAAAAATGTTGGATTTCTGCGCTTCATTCTCCAGTCGAATCCTGTCCGTAACCTCCCGGGAGGCCTCCAGCATCTGAACGATTCGACCATTTTCATCAAAAATGGGGGCGATCGTGATAACGTCAAAACGGGGTTCCCCATTTTTACCCGCGTACTCTCTGATGGTGCTGAAAAAGCCCTTTTCCTGTATATCCTTGAGGCGATCTTCCAGGTAACAGACGCTTCCGGTTTCCTTGCAGGGTTTACTCAATCCGTACCTGACCTCAAAACACCGTCTTCCCTGGACGGCCTCTCGGGTGAGGCCGAATTCCTTCAGGAAGGTCATGTTCACCGTTTCCACGGTGAGGTCGGGGTTGACCACCATAATTCTATAGGGAAGGGAGTCGAGGATCACCTGAGTCTGTCTTTTGCTCTGGTCAACATAGGTCTGCCGGGCCTCTTCCAGCGCCGTCTTTTCCTTTTCGATCTTGACCAGGTCCCAGAGGAGGCGCGCCGATACATGATCTATCAAAGAGACATGGGGCGGTTTTATCCTGGAAATCGCTTCATTCACCTCTTGCGAACCGGTAACCTCGACGATCAGGTCCAATCCGGGCAGTGCTACGAGTTCCTGGATATCTGCGGTGGTGAAGAGGTTCAGTTCCCTGGCGTATCTGAGGCCGGGCGCATCAGGGTTCACGTCCGCCACCCCCAGGATCTTCATCTTGAGCCGCGCCTGTCGCTCTTGGTCCAGGAGCATGAGCAGGCCCTGGCACACCTTTCCTCCCCCTACGATGCCCACGCCCAGAGGTCGATCCGCCTGTTTTCCAGGGATAGGCGTGACAGGACTGCCTGTGGCAGGATCTGATTTCAGAGGGGGTGTTTTCACGTGCCTTTCCTCAGGATCCCTTCAGGCGAAGGGCTACCTTCGCCTCCAGGTCAAGGATAATCTTCTTCAGGGCCTCGCTCTGTTCCACGGGGCCGGAATTGTTCCATCCCTTTGACAGGGCCGCTCTCTTTTTTTCCCTGAATTCCTGCAGCGAAGAGGCCATGGACTCCCAGAGGAACAGCTTCTGAAGAACATGGCGTTCGCCTGCCGTGAGGTCCTGGTTGCTGTCGAATCGCTGGCCGCTTCTGGTTGTAATAATCATAGGGATTTTGGGATCGCCCCCTTCTGTGTTGCCATCACGCAATCCATTGAATACGCCCGTCATGCATGAGGGGAGGATTGAGGAATTGCGAATTGGGGGATTTTGGGATTCAACCGGATCCGTTGTATTATGGATGTTTCCATGAGGAATTCAAGAAAAAAAGCCCGCAGGATCGATCATTAAAAGATCCTGCGGGCATAGTCCATCCGTTACCCCTGTGCCTTCCACCGACCGACGGATCGGTGATACCTCAAGGCGGATAGGCGGGTGAGCGTCTCAACGGCGCAACCGCCTGACCGCCCACCCCCTCACGCCTCATGCCTTTCGCCTGACGCCTTGCGCCTCCTTTATACCACCGGCCTCGGAAGGACCCCGGCCCGTTCGGCGATCTCAGGGACCTTGTGCTCCCATTCGATGGCCATGAGGTGAACGCCTGCCACCCCTTCCATCTCCTTGAATTCCTCGATCTGCTCCAGGGCGAACTTGATCCCCTCTTCGGCCGCCTTCCCCTTTCCGGCCCCGCGCAGACGCTGGATCAGGCTGTCCGGGACATCCATGCCGGGGACCTGTTTGGCCATATAGAGGGCCATACCGACGCTCTTCATGGGGGTCACGCCCGCCAGGATATAGCATTTCTCGTGAAGGCCCATGTCCACGGCCCGCTTCATGAACTCCCTGAACTTGTCCATGTTGTAGATGCATTGGGTCTGAACGAAATCGGCACCTGCAGAGATCTTCTTGGCCAGCCGGTACACCCGGAAATCAAAGGGTTCTGCAAACGGGTTCGAGGCCGCGCCGATAAAGAGCCTGGGCGGCACATCCACCTCCTGACCGTTCAGGAATGTCCCCTCGTCTCTCATGGTCTTGACCGTATGGATCAACTGCATGGAGTCGATGTCGAAGACATTCTTGGCATCGGGGTGATTCCCGAACTTCTGGTGGTCCCCGGAAAGACAGAGCATATTCCGGATGCCTAACGAATAGACGCCCAGGATATCGCTCTGGATGGCCAGCCGGTTGCGGTCGCGGCAGACCATCTGAAAATTGGGTTCGATCCCTTCCTGGATAAGGATAAGGGATGCGGCCCAACTGGACATGCGGACCACTGCGGTCTGATTGTCCGTGACATTGACGGCGTCCACGACGCCCTTCAGGTGCCGGGCCTTTTCCCGGAGGTGTTCCACATTGGCGCCCTGGGGGGGACCGCACTCACCGGTAAAAGCGAACTGTCCGGACCTCAAGACCTTTTCCAGATTGCTTCCTGATTTGTAGTCGCTCATTTTACCAGCTCCTCCCTCACCATTTTCCTCGGTCCGCCGTCCCGGGCTGTGGTCCAGCTTTTAGGCGGCCTGAATTCAAGAAGTTCGTTCAGCCGCCCCTGTTCCATCATCTTGTTGACAATGGTGTCCCATATGCATTCCACGTCTTTGGATATCTCGCATTTTCCATGAGAAGAGCCGCCGCAGGGACCGTTAAGAAGGCTTTTGGAACACCGGGCGATGGGGCAGAGCCCGCCGAAGTAGTGGACCACGCAGGTCCCGCAGCCGGCGCATCTCTCGGACCAGACGCCGTGCGCCTCGGCCCCTCCCATAAACTGGGTGTTGACCCCGGGAAAAACCCGGGTCGAAGGGTATCTCTCTGAAAGAAACTGGGGGCCGACCCCGCAGGCAATGGAGATGACCGCGTCATAGCCCCCGATGATATCCTTCAGCTCAGCGACATATTCCGGATCGCACTGCCGTTCGAGGGTGTGTTCATCCACCTGGATCGCATGGCCGCTCCGCCTTCTCGCGATCCTCAGGGAGGCCGCCAGGATACCCACCTCTTTGGCCCCCCCCACGTTACACACGGTCACGCAGCCCTTACATCCAACGACAAGGATTTTCCTGAAATCTTTTACCATCTCAAGGATTTCCTTGATAGGTTTTGGTTGTGCAACTATCATTATTCGTTCCTCGTAGCGTTTTTAGGGGTTTATGCCGGCAGGAAGGGGCCTAATGCCTTTACCTTATCGACCATCTCCCAGGCGGCGTCCACATACTCCTGACCCTTCCCGGCACTGAGATGAAACAGGCGAATCCTGTCCGGTTCGATGTCCAGTTCCTCCAGCATCTTCTTGACCTGGTCGACCCTCTTGGCCGCCTTGGCAATACCGTCCATATATTGACAACTGTCCTCCTGACAACCGGCCACGTACACGCCGTCCGCGCCCTCTTCAAAGGGTTTGAGGAGGTGCAGGATCTCGATCCGGCCGGTGCAGGGGACCTGAACGATCTTGACGTTGTCCGGCAGGGCCTTTTTCATGCCTTCGGCTACCGTAGCCGCAGACGATGCGCAGTTGCCGCAACAGAAGGCGAGTATTCGGGGTTTAAAGTCATTCATGCTACCATCTCCCTTTAAAAGTGACGATTGAATATTGAATAGTGAAATAGGTGAATCGGTTCAGTTCATTTAAATCTTGTTCCATCAATTTTCAATTTTCAATTCTTGAATATTCAATTGGGCCTGAACGGGGTTTTCGTTCAGGCACTATCTATGTCGCCAAGAGGATGGCGGGGGCCCGGGTCAGCATCGCGTCGCTGCACGTGGCCATGACAATAGCCTTTCCAGGGCACTCGGCCACGCACATCCCGCACCCCCGGCAGAGACCCGGATCGATGTAGGCGGCCCCCCGGTCATGGTCGATCACCGGTACGTGAAATGGGCATGTCCGGACGCAGGTGCAGCACACGGCGCACTTTTCCGGCAGGACCTCGGCCACCAGTCCCCCGACCTGGATGGTATCCCGGGTGAGGACTTCCAGTGCCCGGGCAGATGCGGCCCTGGCCTGGGCGATGCTCTCCATGGTATCTTTGGGATACCCGGCGAGCCCGGCCACATAGACCCCTTTTTCCGTCGCGTCGAGCGGTTTCAGCTTTTCGGGGGATTCGGCAAAAAAACCGTTCGGGTCCAGATTGACCCTGAAGATGTCGGCCAGTTCGGGGTTGTTCGTTGCCACGATGGCCGTCTGGAGGGAGACGAAATCCGCCTCGAGGGCGATCGATTTCTGAAGGACCTGATCATAGACCACCACACGGAGACTGTCTCCATCGGCTCCAGGTTCGACCACCGGCTTGTTGTCAGCCGTGTACCGGATAAAGATGACCCCCTTGGAACGGGCCTCCCGATAAAGGTTCTCCCTCTCTCCGATCGTGCGGACATCCCGGTAGAGGATATAGATATTCATGTCCGGGTTTTTGGATTTCAGATCGACTGCGGCCCGCACTGAAAATGTACAGCAGATATTGCTGCAGTGGGGGCAGCCCGGTTCCCGGGACCCCACGCACTGGATGAAGACCCCGTTTTGGGCCTTTTCAATGAGGGCGGGGTCTTGAAGCCGCTTTTGCTCCAGGTCCGACCAGAGATAGACCCTCGGGTGTTCTCCCAGGAGGTATTCCTTGGGCCGGCGCGGGTCGCCGCCCGAGGCGAGGAGGGTGACGCCGTGGGAGACCTCCACGGTCTTTCCCTTCCGGTCGAGGGTGGTGATGAAACTCCCTGCAACTCCCCTGTTCGCTCTGACCCGCGCCTCGGTCATCAGGGTGATGTCAGGGGTATTCCGGACAGCAGCCATAAGCCCCTTGAGATAGGCCTGGGCGTCGTATCCCTGCCAGGTGGTGCGCACGTGCCGGCCATGGCCGCCGATCTCTTTCTCCTTTTCCACCAGGGTGACGGCATATCCTTCCCTGGCAATGGCCAGGGCACTCTCCAGACCGGCCACGCCGGCCCCCACCACCAGGGCACTCTTGACCACCGGGATCTCTGTCAAGACCGGTGGCGAGAGGAGAAGGGCACGGGCCACGCCCATCCGGATCCGGTCCTGAACCTGGGTCGTGGCGGTCTGGGGGTCGATCGCCCTCAGATCCACAAGCTCGTAAAGATAGGGATTGAGCCCGGCCATCCTCAGGGTCTCCTCGATGAGGGTCTTGTGGATCACGGGCGTGCAACTGGCAAAGACCAGGCGGTTGGCCCCGCTCGCTTTCAGTTTGTCAATAAGGGCGCTCCGGATATCTCCCTCTACCCTTGAGACGGCCCTGACCCCCGGGGTCTTCATGCCGTAGGCCTCCACCTCCTTCCCCAGATCGGGGGTCATGCCGGAACAGAGGTGATAGGCCAGCAGTGCCTGAGGTTCTTTTTCTTCCATGTCTAACGGGACTGGGTATGCTGTCGGGAGTGAGAAGGGTTCAGGCATCAGGGTCGAGGCGATTTCGGAGACGGTGGCAGTGGCCTGTATCATGGACTGATGGATATCATGAGGACCGCTGGTACCGCCGCAGACAAAGATGCCGGGGATGTTGGTGGAGACCGGTTGAAAGGGTTCCACGTTCACGAACATGTCGTCGGTCAGCCGGACGCCCATCCGTCCGGCGGCCGCTGCGGCCTCCTTGGCCGGGCGGACCCCCACGGAGAGGACCACCATGTCAAAGGCCTCCTTTTCGAGGTGACCGCTCTCGTCCGCGTAGGCGATCAGGAGATCATCGCCTTCAGGGGCCTCGTCGACGGTGTGAACCCGGCTGCGGATTAGACGGACGCCCTTGTCAACGGCGCTGTTGAGGTAGTCCTCGTAGCCCTTGCCCGGGGTCCTCATGTCCATGTAGAAGATGGTCGTGTCAATCTCGTCGTCCAGATCTTTGGTGTTGACCGCCTCCTTGAGGGCGTACATACAGCAGACAGAAGAGCAGTAGGGCGCATCGCACTGGTTGATGTCCCTGGACCCAACGCACTGAAGCCAGGCGATCTTCTTAGGGGCCTTGCCGTCCGAGGGCCGTTTCAACACGCCTCCTCCGGGGCCTAACGGCTTCTGCATCCGCTCATATTCCACGCTGGTGACCACATTCGGGTACTGTCCGTAGGAATAGGTCTGGTGTTCCGAAGGGTCGAATGTCTCAATGCCTGCGGCAAGAACCACGGCCCCGACCTTCAGTTCCGTTTTCCCCTCCTTCGTCTCGAGGGCCACGCTGAAGTTGCCCACTTCCCCGGAAACGTCCGACACCCGGGTATTGAGCATGACGTTGATGTTGGGGTCCTGTTCACACGCGGCGATCCTCGGATCTATCTTGCAGCATGCGCAGAGGGGATAAATCCGGTGAAGCTTGGGGATCATGCCCCCCAATGCGCCCGTGTTCTCAATGAGATGGACGCCATAGCCCGCATCGCTGAGGGAGAGGGCCGCCTGAATCCCGGCGATGCCGCCGCCCACAACCAGGACAGGGCCTTTAGGTTTTTCTTGACTCATGATGTTTGTCTCCTGCTTGTTGACCGGTTCGGTGTTGTTAGCTTCTATTTGCTTACGGACCTGAGCCCTTTTGTGAAATTTGTTACATGCCATATGCCATACTCGGGTGTCAAGAAAAATTGTAGAAACTTCTGATTTCGCTCCAGGGAGGGATAATGGTCTTTTATCCTGCCTGATCAGGTTTTATTTTCCCCTCGACTATCGAACTGTTTTTGATGTAGCCTATATGTTCCGGTAGCGTGTTGAGCCACAACGCCGGCCGCGTTTAAAAAATTCTCAGCCCTTGGCAAAAAATAGAGTATGGTCGAGCACATTCTTTGGTTTTTTTTCGCTGGCGTGGTCCTCTTTGTGATCGTCGGTCTATGGGTCGCCGTCACCTACTGGCTTACCCCCCATGTGGAACAGCCTGATGGAAGGGCGCGTATAACCGGAACCTGCGGCGATACCATGGAGATATGTCTGAAATTCAAGGGAGACCAGGTCGCAAAGACCTCCCACTGGACCGATGGATGTGCCTACAGCTTCAACTGCGTGTCTTCCGCGGCAGACCTTGCCACGGGAAAGCGGCCGGAAGAGATCCTTGAGATCGATGCCGACCTGATCCAGCGATCGGTGGGAGGCCTCCCAGCGGACCACCTCCACTGCGCCCGTCTCGCCGAAGAGACCCTGCACGCCTCCCTGGACGATTATATGAAAAAATCGACAAAAAGATCCGTATAGGCGGATTGCGTCGCGTGCGGGGCGGCACAAGCCGTTGCCTGGATCTCGAAGCGCCTTTTCCTTGACATATGGGCGGCCTTCTGTAGGATTGCGAAATGCTGGGATGCTGGAATTTGGGAACCGGAGGATTGAGGGATGCGGGTTGCCGGGTGATTCAATCATCCATCGTCGATCGCCGTCGAAGGGGAGGATAGAGCCGTGAAAAAATTAGGCCGAACATCGCCGCGCAGCGTCGTCCGGAATACGCTGGCCCTGCTGATCTTGGTAAGCATGGTTTCGTGCGCCACGACCATTCCCGAATTGCAGGTCCAATATACGCTCCCGGCCCCATCGGATAACCTGAAAGGGAGGGCCGTAGCCCTGATTATTGAGGATCGGCGGGCAGACACGTCCATACTGGGGAAAGGGGCGCGAGAGGAATTCGAGAGGTTCTCCAACAGTGTCTCACTGAGCGTTGCGGAGCCTGGCCAGAAGGGATCGAGTGCCGGTATATTCCAGGCCCCCGATCTCGTGAGAGAGGCCTTTAAGAGAAGGCTGGCGAGTTCAGGGGTGAAGGTCCTTTCAGAACAGGCCGCGGGAGTGCCCACCCTGGTGATTGTCCTGAAGACTTTTTCTCTCGACCTGGTGGGCCGCAAGTGGTTGGCCAAGATGGGCTATGAGGCCACGTTGACGGGAGAGAGGGGCGCGGTCGCAACCCAGTTCGTCAATGGGCAGGCGGAACGCTACAAGATCATCGGACGCGATGGCGGGGATACCCTTATGGGAGAGATCTTCACCGATATGGTCAATGCACTGAATCCAGGGAGACTCTTTAAACAGAAGGGCTTGTCGTCTCTTCCTTTTTCTCTTGTACCGAAAGGTTAAATGCGGAAACAAATGACAAACAAAGGTCTTCACGTCGCTCTGCCCGTATCGATCCTGACGCCTGAAACCCGAAACCTGAAACCGCACGGGAAGGTTAACCCTGTTTAGACCTCTGGCCCCATGAGCTGTCACGGCACTTAAACTCACATTAGGCACTTCTTCTATGTTTCTGACCCGTTTCTCCGTATCGAGACCCATTGTCGTTCGCATGGCCCTCCTCCTCATCCTGATCTTCGGCATCTATGCCTACCGATCCATGCCGCGATTCCTGGATCCGGACATCACCATCGGCGAGGGGATGATCATTACCATCTGCCCGGGGTTTTCGCCCGAGGAGATGGAGAACCTTGTCACCAAGAAGATCGAGGAGGAACTGAAAGGCATATCCGAGATCCGCCGGTTTGAATCCAGTTCGTACGAGAGCACCTCCAAAATCCACGTCTATTTCAACACCCGCCTCTCCAACTACGAGATAGACCAGGCCATGCAGGAGGTCCGGAATGCGGTGGATCGCGTCGACGACCTCCCCGAAGAGGCCGAGGTCCCCATCGTGCTCGAGATCGACGTGGCCATCTTCCCTGTGTGCATGGTGGGGCTCTCCGGCCAGGTCCCCATGATGCAGCTCCAGGACATCGCCCGCGACGTGGCCGACACCTTTGAAAACATCAGGGGGGTCTCCGAGGTGGATATCGTGGGCGAGCGGGAACCCGAGATATGGATTGAATTGAACCCCCGCCGCATGTCCGCCTATGGCATCTCCGTCCCCGAGGCGGCCCAGGCCATCGCCGACCGCACGCGTAACCTTCCCGGCGGCACGGTGGAGATGGAGGCCCACGAGACCGCCATTCGAATGGTGGGCGAACCCCAAAACCCGGAGGACCTGGGAGGCATCGTCCTTCGGAGCAACGACAAGGGGACGGTCTATCTGCGGGACATCGCCCGGATCACGCCCACCCTGGAAAAGCCCTGGACCCTGACCTTCATCGATAAAAAAAACGCCCTGGTCCTGGGCATCAAGCGGAAAAAGAACGTCAACATGATCCAGATCGTGGACGACGTCAAAAGACTTATGAAAGAGATCCCGGTCCAGTACCCAGGCCTCAAGACGACCCTCTATTTCGATCAGTCACGGGAGATCAAGAAGCGGATCAAGGAACTCCAAACCAACGGGATGTTCGGCATCGGGCTTGTCTTTCTGGTCCTCTGGGTCTCCATGGGCCTCAGAAATGCCATCTTCGCCTCGGTCGGCATTCCGGTGTCTTTTCTGCTGACCTTCATCCTGATGAAGGCCTTCGGCCTCTCGATCAACGCCCTGACCCTGTTTGGCCTGATCCTGGTCCTCGGCATCGTGGTGGACGACGCCATTGTGGTCCTTGAAAACATTTTCCGGCATATTGAAAAGGGAAAGCCCCTCCTGCAGGCCACCCTGGAGGGGAGCCGGCAGGTCCTGGCCCCGGTCATCGCCTCGGTGACCACCACCATGGCCGCCTTTTTCCCGATCCTCGTCATGGTAGGCGGTGTCATCGGACGGTACCTGGCCGACCTCCCCAAGGTGGTCATCTTCGCCTTGACCGCCTCCCTCTTCGAGGTCTTCTTCATGCTCCCTTCCCACGTGGTGGAACTGACGCCCAAAAGGGGCACCCCGAACCTCAGACGCCGGTTCGACATCTTTCACCCATTCAGAAAGATGTACTACCCCTATCTGCGGGTCATCCTTCATCACCGCTACATCTCCGTCCTCTTTATCGTGCTCTCGACCATTCTGGCCTTTTTTCTCTATTTCAAAACAGACTTTGTGATGTTTCCCAAAAGCGACGTGTTCCCCAGGTTCAACATCTATTTCGACCTGCCCGCCAACTCAACCCTGGAAAGGTCCCGAAAGACCCTGATGGCCCTCTCGGACCTAATCAGGGAACAGATCGGTCCTGAGCTGGAGGCCCCCATTGCGGTGGCGGGGATGAAGGAGGTGAATTATGAGCCGATCTACGGGACCCATTTCGGGATGCTGATGGTCATCCTGAAAGACGACAAAGAGCGGGAGCACTCGGTAGTGGAGTTGATGGACAAGGTCAGGGACGAGGCCGGACACCTCCTGACCTCCATGGGGGCCACTTCCTTTGTCCTGGAGCGGCTCATCGAAGGCCCTCCGGTGGGCGCGGATGTGGACATCAAGATCCAGTCGCCCCACTGGGAGAGCTCGGCCAAGATATCCCGGATGCTTCGAGGAGAGATGGCGAGGCATAACGGGATCGTGGATATCCAGGATGATTTTTCCAGGGAAAAGCAGTTCATGGAGATCACCGTGGACGAGGCCAAGGCCAAAAAGCTGGGGATTGCCCAGAACCATCTGGTCATGGCGGTCCAGGCTGCATTCCATGGGCTGGCCGTGGCCACCTACAACCAGGGACGGGAAGAACAGGACGTCAAACTGAAATATCTGCCCGAATACCGCCGCGACTTCGACGATCTGGTGAATATGAAGGTCGTGGTTCCGGGGTACGGCGAGATGCCGCTCAAGGAACTGGCCGATATCCGTCTGACCCCCGGATTTCACAATATCTATCACTACAACGGGAAGCGAACCGTCCGCCTGACCGCCAACATCAGGGAGGTGCAGGAAGGCCCGGAGGGTTCTGACGGGTTCTTTTCTCAACTGAGCGGTGAAAAGATGACCGCAGTCCGGGCCAATGCCATCGCCGAAGACTATTTTGAAAAGATCCGGGTCGATTTTCCGGGATCCCGAATGATTGCCGGGGGCCTTCAGGAAGAGACAAATTCCTCTCTGATGGAGCTGGGCCAGGCCGGGATCATGGCCCTCTTTCTCATCTTTTTCATCCTCTCGCTCCAGTTCAACTCCTTTACCCAGCCCTTCATCATTATGATCACCATCCCCTTTGTGACCCTGGGGGTCATGGTGGGCCTCCTGGTCAGCAACAACCCCCTGACCTTTGTTACCCTCATCGGGCTTTTGACCCTCACCGGAATTGTGGTGAACGACTCCCTGGTCCTCATCGATTTCATCAACCGTTACCGGAAGGAACACCCGAAAGAGCTCTATCTGGCCATTCTGAGGGGATGCCATGTGCGGATGCGGCCCATCATTCTCACCTCCCTCACCACCATCTGCGGACTGGCCCCCATGGCCCTCGGCGTGGGCGGCAAGTCCGTGTTCTGGGCCCCCCTGGCAACGGCCATCATGTGGGGCCTGGCATTTTCCACCCTCCTGATCCTCTCCATGGTGCCGGCCTATTATGCCATTTTGGAGGACATCGGCTATCTCATCCGGCATCGGAAACGGAGAAAAGCGGACACCCTGAGGGAGATCGACGAGGCCTTCGCTCATGAGGAATTCAGGCCGTTTTTCAGGCAGATGGATAGGCAGGAGTAGGCGAGAAAAATCAAAACAAAACCATTTTCTCTAAAACCTCCGTGTCTCCGGGTCTCTGTGTGAGATCCCTTTGGTTTTGCATCGTTTTTGTCGGGGGTTGACGAACTGGAATTTAATGACCAGAATAGCGCAAAAAACAGAGGAGCTTATGAGCAACATGATTCAAAATGACCAGTGGGTCTGGGTGGTGGTTCAAGATCCGGGCGATAACGAACAGTTTCTGGGGCAGCGGGATGAGGCGAAAGGGATATCCTTCATCCCCGTCTGGCTCGAAAAGGACGCGGCCCTTGACGGGCTGAGGCTTCTGGCAAGGGATCGGGGGATCCGATACGAGGTCCAGGCCATTCAATACGAGACCC
>Ga0209164_1004414_pt1 | contig 12602 bp, 11 predicted proteins | sample MTBNYHSulfiMetaG_FD_187458 | JGI IMG/M metagenome (GOLD analysis project Ga0209164, IMG submission 187458) | Enrichment culture microbial communities from rom New York Harbor, USA that are MTBE-degrading - MTBE-NYH (New York Harbor Sulfidogenic)... | ecosystem: Environmental > Aquatic > Marine >...
CCAAAAGAGAGCCAGACCTGTTGGACGGCGGATTTCCATATCCCCGCTTCCGCCGCAAAGTCCCTGCAGTTCCAATGGGTGCTGTCCTTAGGCTTGGTATTGATGGTCTTTTTGAGCAGCTCAGCGATTTCCTCGGCAGCAATGCTTCTATGGCGCCCAGGACGCAATTCGTCATGGAGCCCCTCGATGCCCTGCCCGATGAACCGCCTTCGCCCTTTCCCGAAAGTAACCTGCGATACCTTAAATTCCTCTGCAATCGCGTTGCTGTTCTTTCCTTCGGCGGCCAAAAGTACAATTTGCATACGGGCCGCTATGCCCTACGGCATCGAACGGGCGTTCGCCCGCGACTCCAATTGTTCACGCTCCTCGCTCGACATCTTGACTTCTTTCTTAGGACAACCTGTGCGCATGGTCTTAGCCCTCCCGCTGGTATCAGTATAAACAAAGAGTAGGAGGCTACTGCAGCTTTATCATTTATGTGACTTATTTATGGGACACAACACAAAAAGAGGAGGGATAGACATGAAAAAAGTGACCGTGGTTTTTCTGGCAACTGCACTTTTTGTTTTCACCGGCGCTTTCTTTTCGGCTCAGGCCCAGGAAGATATTAAAAAGATTTCCTCATGCAAATATTGCGGCATGGACAGGGCCAAGTTCGGCCACAGCAGAATGCTGGTCACCTACGATGACGGATCGCAGCTCGGCACCTGCAGCATCCACTGCCTAGCCGTGGACCTTGCCCTCAACATCGACAAGACGCCCAAGACGATTGAAGTGGGCGACTTCAATACGAAAAAACTGATCGACGCGGAAAAGGCTTTTTGGGTGGTCGGCGGGAACAAGCCCGGCGTGATGACCAAGCGAGGCAAGTGGGCCTTTGAAAACAAGGCCGACGCCGAAGCTTTCATAAAGGCGGAGGGCGGAAAGACGGCCACCTTTGACGATGCCATGAAGGCGACTTACGAGGACATGAACGAAGACACGAAAATGATCCGCGAGAGACGGAAAATGAGGCGAATGCACAAGGGCAGTTGAAATGGCCATCTCTTTGCGCCTTCTGGTTTTCCTTACCTTCGTTTTTTTGAGCACGGCTCCTTTGCGGGCGGCAGACAAGGAACCCGTAAAACCGGGACCCAAGGATAAGTGCCCTGTCTGCGGAATGTTTGTGGCCAAATACCCAGATTTCATCGCGGTGGTCACTTTCAGTGATGGAACGCGCGCTTTTTTCGATGGGGTCAAGGACATGATGAAGTATTATTTCAACCTTCAGAAATACAGCCCCTCGAAGAGGAGAGAGGACGTGGCCCACGTTCACGTGACGGATTATTACAGCCTTGATTTGGTCGACGGGTTTACGGCCTTCTACATCGTGGGAAGCGATATCTACGGCCCCATGGGAAGAGAACTGATCCCTTTTGAAAAAAAGGCGGATGCCGAGGAATTCTTGAAGGATCACAAGGGCCGGGCTGTTCTGGAATTTCAGAACATCACCCAGGATGTCGTAAAGGGGCTGGATTGACGGTGATGAGAAAATCCAGCCTGTTTTTCCTTATTCTCCTGGTCCAGGCTCTTGTCTTGGGAGGCCTGCTCACTCATGCCTCCCACAGACAAAAGGCGGATAGGGCGTTTTTTCAAGAGAAGGTCAGGCTCGTCCAACGGTTGGGCCTGACCGACCTCTGCCTTTTCACAGAGGCAAGCTACACCCGACATCTCTCCCTGGCGGATTTTCACACGGCCTTTCAAAACTCCCCCATGGCCCTGGAACATTTCCCGTCAGGTTCTCTCGTAGCCCCTCCCAAAACTCTTGAGAAATAAATAGCATGGCAAAGTGGATCGACCGGCACAGAAACATCATTGATTTCACCCTGTCCTCTCTTCTGAGAAGAAAGAGGAAGAACGCAGCCCTCATTTCCGTTTACACGCTGATCGTTTTCCTCCTTGCCTCCGTGCTCTTTTTCACTTATGCCCTTCGCGAAGAGGCCGCCATGCTTCTCAAAGAGGCTCCCGAAATGATCGTTCAGAAGCTCGTTGCAGGAAGACAGGAATTGATACCGGTTGACTACATCGACCGGATCAAGGCCATAAGGGGGGTGAGTTCGATCAAAGCGCGTCTGTGGGGATATTACTATGATCCTGTCGTGGGAGCGAACTACACCCTCATGGTCTCTGACGATCCGGATGTGGTTCCCGGGAGCATCGTGGCCGGCGAAGGGGTCTCAAGAGTGCGGCTCGTTTCTCTCGGAGACACTCTCGAGTTCAGAACCTATGAGGGTGACACGATCGAGATCGAAATAGGAAGGACCTTTTCCTCGGAATCCGGATTGGTCTCTTCCGACCTGATCTTGATTTCAGAGGATGATTTTAGAAAGGTTTTCGGAACGCCGGCGGAGTATGCGACGGACCTGATCGTGCGGGTCAGAAACCCCAAAGAACTTCCGACTATCGCTTTCAAAGTGGCGGAGAGGCTTCCTGACACACGACAGATATTGAGAGAGGAACTCCTGCGGACCTATGACGCCGTATTCAACTGGCGCGGAGGCATCCTGCTTGCCATCCTTCTGGGTGCTGTGCTGGCTTTCATCATCTTTGCCTGGGACAAGGCTTCGGGCCTGAGCGTGGAGGAAAAAAGAGAGATCGGCATTCTCAAAGCCATCGGCTGGGAAACCTCGGATGTTATCAGGATGAAATTCTGGGAAGGTCTGGTGGTTTCTCTCTCTTCATTCCTCATGGGAATCGTCCTGGCATACATCCACGTTTTCTTCACTTCCTTCATGCTCTTCGAGCCTGTGCTCAAAGGATGGGCCGTTCTCTATCCCTCCTTCAGAATCACCCCGTTCGTTGACGGCGCTCAGGTGGCCGCCTTGTTCTTTCTCTCAGTTGTTCCGTACACCGTGGCTACGATTATCCCATCCTGGAGAGCAGCCATTGTGGACCCCGACTCCGTGATGAGGTGACAGACGGGAAATGATCGAGCTCAAAGGCGTCAGGAAGGTCTTCAATTCGGGAAAGCCCAATGAGTTTGCAGCGGTCCAGGGGATCAGCCTGTCCATCGAAGCCGGAAAAGCCACAGTGCTTAAAGGCCCGAGCGGATCCGGGAAGACAACTCTCCTGAGCCTCATCGGGTGTATGGCAAGACCAACTTCAGGCAGGATTACGCTGTTCGACCGCGAGATCACGAGCCTTCCCGAGAGGTTTCTCACGGAGGTCAGGCGGAAGACCTTCGGCTTCATCTTTCAGCAGTTCAATCTCATAAAGGGTATCACGGCACTTGAAAACGCCATGCTCCCCGCCTATCCCCTGGGCGAGAAATTCCACTCTATCGAGAAACGGGGGCTTCATCTCTTCGAGCTTTTCAACATTGCCCTGAAAGCGAAATCCAAAGCAGAGTGGCTCTCGGGTGGAGAAGCCCAGCGGGTGACCATTGTCAGGGCTCTGATGAACGATCCTTCCGTCATCATTGCTGATGAACCCACGGCTCACCTTGACACGAAACTTTCTCTGGAGTTCATGGCTATTCTGGAAAAGCTGAAACAGGACGGGAAAACCCTGATCCTTGCCAGCCATGACCCGCTGGTCTACGAATCGGGAGTGGTGGACAGGGTGGTGAACGTGAGGGATGGAAAAATCGAAGGAGCGGAGGAATGATCTTTCATCCCACGGTCATGGCTCTTCTTGCAGGGTCGATCCTCGTGAGCTTCATGATCCTCTATGCCGCCTCGTACGCCCTGCAGATTCTGAGCAGGTGGGACCTCCAGAGCGGAAGCGAAAGGCAGCTCGGCCTTGAAAGGAAAACCTACCTGATTTCTACCATGCTCGCTTATTCCTTCGGCTTCGAACTCCTCTCATTTTTCCTCTTTGTTTTCACTGCGGACCAGGTTCACACATTTTTTGTAGGGGCCATGTGCGCAGCCGGATCGCTCTACGCCAACGGCTACGGTTACCCGACACTCGTCGTGAAGCTCGTCAATTTTCTGTTCGCCGGAATCTGGCTGGTTCTGAACCATGTCGACAACCAGGGATACGACTATCCCCTGATCAGGGCGAAAAGCGCATTCCTTCTTGTCCTCGTCCCCCTTGTTCTTCTCGAGACCTTTCTCCAGGCCAACTACTTTCTCCGCCTCAAGCCGAACATCATCACTTCATGCTGCGGGACACTCTTCAGCACCGATACGCTGGTGTTGCCGTCGGAGCTCGGGTTTATTTCCACTATTCAGACAAAGGCACTCTTTTACTCGACCATTCTCCTGACTGCGGGCACGGGTTTTTTCTACTTCCTGAAAGGCAGGGGGGCGTATCTCCTTTCAGGGGCAAGCGGAGTGGCTTTTGTAGTGTCCGTAGTTTCGATCTTCTCCTTCGTGTCCTGTTACATTTACGAACTGCCGACCCACCACTGCCCTTTCTGCATTCTGCAGAAGGAATATGGCTATATCGGCTACCTCATCTATGTGACGCTCCTCGGTGGGGCGGTCGCGGGGTTCAGTGTGGGAGTTTTGATGCCCTTTACAAAAACGAAGAGCCTGTCGGAAATCCTTCCCGCTTTTCAACGAAAACTCGCCATGACTTCTTCAGTCCTCTTCCTTGTCTTCACCGCGATCGTCACAGTCCGGATCATGCTTTCAGGCCTCGTCCTGGAAGGGTATTAACGCAGATTCCCCGGCAAGGTTCTCCTTCCCTTGCGTCTCGATCTACTTTACTGAGATCAGCTCCACCTCAAAAATAAGAACGCTGTTTGGGGGAACAGGGCCTGCGCCGCGCTCGCCATAGCCCAATTCGGGCGGAATGAAAAGCTGCCACTTCGACCCTTCCTTCATCAACTGCAGAGCCTCCGTCCAGCCGCGGATGACCTTGTCCACCCGAAAATTCGCCGGAGTTCCTCTCTTGTAAGAATTATCGAACTCGCTGCCGTCGACAAGTGAACCCTTGTAGTTGACGGTGACTTCGTCCGTGGCTCCTGGTATTTTGCCTGACCCTTCAGCGAGGATTTTGTACTGCAGACCACTGGGCAGGGTCTTCACGCCTTCCTTTTTCTTGTTCTCCTCCATGAAAAGCTTGGCGTCGCCCAGGTTCTTATCCGCCTTCCCTTTTAATTCTTTCTGATGAGCGGCCGAGATTCTCCTCTGCAGGTCGGAGAGCGTCTTCTGAATCTCTTCCTGACTCAGCGTAGGTTTGGCTCCGCGGAGCGCATCCTGGATTCCGGAGGTATAGACCTCTAGGTTAAGTTCCACCCCCTGGGCTTTCATGTTTTGCCCAAACTGATAACCAAGGCTGTAGCTCTCTTTGTCTTTCTGGTCTTTCAGCTCAGGCTTGTCAGATGCTGAACAGACGCCGAACAAAAAACCGATGCTGACCAAAGCTGCAAGAATCTGCTTCACCATTATCTCCTTCCCTTTTGCTTGTATTTGCTGAACCAAAATGAAATTTCGGTCCCACTCCAGGAGCGAGAGCCAAATAGCGCATTCATAAAGACCTCGGGATGTGCCTCCTTTAGCTACGGAGACGCTTTTGCACCACCTATTAAAGCCGACCCCTCGCTCTCAGATCCTCCCTCAGGCGTCGCCTTATTTCGACACCCGATTCCACGCGTGTCGAACCGGAGCGGACCTGCTGTCTGACTCCTGCGCTCGAACCCAGGCGGATCTCCTCGCGGACCCCGTTGCGCTCAACCTCGATCTGATTCCTCCGGACTTGCACCAGCCGCACCCCGCCGGCGATCTCATCCCCCTCCCGCACCAACCGGGTTCCACTCGCCACCTGGAACACCGCGAAGGAAGTCCCGCCTTCAACGACCGCGGTTCCAACCAGTTCCGCATCCGTGGCTATTCGGGAGTCCGCCACCCGAGGGGTGGAGGCCGGCGCGGGCAAAGAGGTCGCAACGCTCCCGGCATCAGGCCCGGCAGGCTCTGCGGATGCCCGGCTTGAATTTTCCTCGGCCATCGAAGGCGCAGCCCAGGCCATTAAGTCCCCTACCGCTGCCAGGGTGATCAGGAGGGCCGGCACAATCCATTTCATCGTCATCGTCGGAGTCATTATTCGCCCTGGTGAGTAGACCGATGAGTTCGCATAAGCAACCCTTCCCGTTAAGGCACCCAAGGATAAATCACATGATTTCGCCAAAACTTTTTTGCGAAGAAAGTTCCTGCTTCACTTCAAAGTTCCACTTCCAGATCTGGTAGATCGCCGGATACACCAGAAGCTCCAGCAAGAAAGAAGTGAAGATGCCCCCGATCATGGGAGCCGCGATCCTCTTCATCACGTCAGAACCTGTCCCGATGGACCAAAGTATGGGAACAAGCCCGAGAAAAGTGGTGGCCACGGTCATGAACTTCGGCCGGAGGCGCTTGACCGCTCCGTATCGAATCGCTTCCTGCAAATCGCCCAGGCTGCGGAGTCTCCCTTCCTTCTTGGCGCGCTCGTAAGCGAGGTCGAGATAGAGGAGCATGAAGACTCCCGTCTCCGCGTCCACGCCCAGCAAGGCAATGAGTCCGACCCAGACTCCGATGCTCAGGTTGTAGTCGAGCAGGTAGAGGAACCAGAAGGCGCCTATGGCCGAGAAGGGCACGGCCAGAAGGACGATCATCGTCTTGGTGAGCGACCGGGTATTGAGATAAAGCAGGAGCAGGATCAAAAAGAGCGTAATGGGGACAACCACGGTCAGCCGCTCTTTGACTCGCTGCAATCCTTCGTACTCACCGCTCCACGAAATGGCGTAGCCGGCGGGAAGCTCTATTTTTTCCCTGAGCAGCCGCCCCGCCTCCTCGATGTAGGTGCTCGGGTCACGGTCCGCGATATCCACGTACACATATCCGGTGAGCAGCCCGTCTTCATCCCGGATCATGGACGGGCCGTTCACAGTTCGAATGGCGGCGAGCTGTGAAAGGGGGATCTGTCTTTGTCCTCCGGGGGCTGCGATCAGGATTCTACCCATGGCACTCAGGTCGGACCGAAAATCGCGCATGTAGCGGACATTGACAGGATACCGCTCCCGCCCTTCAATCGTGGTTGTCACGTTTTGCCCGCCGATGGCCCTTTCAATCGCCGACTGCGCTTCTTCCATGCTCAAGCCATAGCGGGCCAGCTCTTCCCGGTTCCACTCGAAGTCGAGAAAATACCCGCTGCCTGTTCGCTCGGCAAAAACGCTGCGGGTTCCTTTGATCGACGGAAGAAGGGATTCAATCCGCGCTCCGATCTCTTCGATGGTGTCGAGATCCGCGCCATAGATCTTCAGCCCCACGGGAGTCCGCAAACCCGTGCTCAGCATGTCGATCCTTCCCCTGATGGGCATGGTCCAGGCATTGGCCAGTCCCGGAAGGCTCAGCGCCTCGTTCATTTCCCTGATCAGATGCTCCTGGGAAATATGGTCCGGAGTGATACGCCGCAAAACAGCCTTGATCCACTCAGGCGCCCAGGAAGAGTACCAGGTCTCGGTTTTCCGCCACTCGGGCTTGGGCTTGAGAATCACGACGGTCTCCAGCATGGACAGCGGGGCAGGGTCCGTCGAGGTGTCGGCGCGGCCTGCCTTGCCGAGCACGTGCTCCACTTCCGGGAACTGCTTGATGATCCTGTCCGTGACCTGGAGCAATCTCTCGGCTTCGGTGATGGAGATTCCCGGCATGGTGGTGGGCATGTACAGGATGGAGCCTTCTGCCAGTGGAGGCATGAATTCCGAGCCCAGTTTGAAATAGACCGGAACCGTGGCGATCATCAGTATCAAGGAGGCCGCGATCACCAACCACTTCCAGCGCAGGGTCCAGGACGCCACGGGGTTGTAAAGCCGGATGAGGAAACGGCTGATCGGGTGTTTGTCTTCGGACCTGATGGTGCCCACAAACACCGCATTGGCCACCCGGCATAGCCAGGCCGGCCGGAAACTGAAATTCTTCATGTGGGTCAAAAGCAGCCGCAACGCAGGGTCCAGCGTGATCGCCATCAGAGCGGCGATGATCATGGCCAGGGTTTTGGTGTAGGCAAGGGGCTTGAACAGACGGCCCTCTTCAGCCTCCAGGGTGAGGACCGGCAGGAAAGCGACCGCGATCACCAGCAGGGCGAAGAAACTGGGGCCGGCCACCTGCTTCACCGCCCGGATGACCACGGAACGGTAATCCTCCTGCCGGCCGCTCTGGTCCCACTGCTCCAAGCCCTTGTGGGTCTGCTCGACCACGACAATGGCCGCGTCCACCATCGCTCCTATCGCGATCGCAATCCCTCCCAGGGACATGATGTTGGCCGTGACCCCGAGCACTCGAAAGGGAATGAAGGAGAGAAGAATGACAATCGGAAGGGTGATCACTGGAATGAGGGCGCTCGGGACGTGCCACAGGAAGATGAATACCACCAGGGCCACGGTGATGAGCACCTCTGTGACCGTGGATTTCAGGTTGTCGATGGCACGCAGGATCAGGTCGGAACGGTCGTAGATCGGGATAATCTTCACGCCCGAGGGCAGGCCCGGCTCGATCTCCCTGATCTTCGCTTTGACCCTCTCGATGACGTCCAGGGCGTTTTGCCCGTGCCTCATTATGACGATGCCGGAAACCGCGTCTCCCTTGCCGTTCAGGTCAGAGACGCCTCTGCGCAGATCCGGGCCCAGCACGACCTGCCCTATGTCCTTGATGCGAATCGGCGTTCCGGTATCGCTCGCACTGACTGCGATGTTCTCCAGGTCCTGGATGGACCGCAGGTAGCCCCGTCCCCGTATGTTGTACTCGGTTCCGGCAAACTCGATGAGGCGGCCTGCCGACTCATAATTGCCGCTGCGCACCGCCTCCACCACGCGGTTGATGGAAATGCCGTAGGCCTGGAGCCGGTTCGGGTCAATGTTCACCTGGTACTGTTTTCCGAACCCGCCTACGGGCGCGACCTCCGCAACGCCCGGAACCGCTTTGAGGTAGTACTTGAGGTACCAATCCTGGTAGGAGCGCAACTCTTCGAGGCTGTGCTTGCCCGTCTCGTCCACCAGAACGTATTGAAAGACCCAGCCCAGGGGCGTGGCATCCGGCCCCATCTCCGTTCTCACGTCCTGGGGAAGGCGAGGCAGCACTGCTGAGAGGTATTCCAGGGTGCGCGACCTTGCCCAGTAGATGTCCGTGCCGTCTTCGAAGATCACGTAAACATAGGAGTAGCCGAAATCGGAAAAACCTCGGACAGCTTTCACCCGCGGGGCGCCTACCAGCGCTGACACGATGGGATACGTGACCTGGTCCTCGATGATGTCCGGGCTCCGGTCCCAGCGAGAGAACACGATCACCTGCGTGTCGCTGATGTCCGGGATGGCGTCGAGGGCCAGGTGTTTCATGGACCACCAGCCTGCCACGCAACCCACGGCCACCAGCGCGAAGATGATGAATTTGTTGTTTACACTGAAATCGATGATTCGGTTGAGCATAGAAAATCAGTATCCAGTATCCAGAATCCAGTAGTCAGAATAAAGAAAAAAAAAAGACAGAAGACAGAACTCAGACTCCTATCTTACTAAAGACGAAAGATACGCCTCCAATAATTTGCTCACTTCTTCAAGTTGCAGCATGAGATGGGTCGTATCCCCGTAGCCGAGATCCTTAGCCAAGATCAAATAGTATCTGCATTCCTCCAGAGAACCTTGGGCTATGTTTAGATATCTAGCCTTATCAGGCAGAGTCTTCTTCTTGAAGCCTTCAGTGATATTGGCAGCAATGGAAACCGCCGCCCTTCTCATTTGAGAAGTCAACCCATAAATTTCATTTTTTGGATACGATTCACTTTGCCGATAAGCCGACAGAACGAATTCATGCGCTTTTTGCCATACAATTAGATCCTGGAATTCCTTTGCGGGCGGTCTCTTCATTCTGCCTTCAGTGTTTTTGATCCTGCCTTCTGTATTTTGTTTCGTGCATTCTGGATTCTCGCCCCTCGATATTGACTCCTTGATTCTATTCTATGTCTTCTGTCCTCTCCTCTTCTGGATTCTGACTTCTGGCTCCTGGATTCTGCTTTACTGCTTCGCGTATTGATCCGGGTTCTTGTCGAACTGCGTTTTGCAATCCTCGGAGGAAAAATAGTAGGTCTTGCCCAGGAACATGCTCTTCCTTCCTAATTTCTCGGCCTTGTTCACGGAGACATCCAGACCGCACACCGGGTCTTTGCTTAGCGTTCCATACATTCCCGCAGCGGCCATTTCCAGCCGGCTTTCAGAGTCAATGAGAAAGTTGCCCGAGATGACGATCCTCTCTCCCTCCTGGAGCCCCTTTGTGATCTCGAGACGGTTGCCATGCCTCCAGCCCGTCTCCACCTCCCGAGGTTCGAAAAACCCGTTCCCGCGGTCGACGAAGACGGTCTTGCGCAGCCCAGAGTCTAGAATCGCGTCAACCGGCACGGTCAACGCCGGGGGGAGGGTAACCGGGAATTCCACATCCACGAACATATCCGGACGCAGAGCAAAGTCCGGGTTATCCAACTCGAGGCGCACCTTCAAAGTCTGGGAGTTCAGGTCAAACAGAGGAAGCACTTCGGCCACCGTGGCATGGAACTCTTTTTTCTGGTCGGGCAGGGTGACTCGTGCCTTGGTCCCGGGCTTTGGACCCCCTGCGGCCTCGACGGGAAAGAGGTCGGCAAGGATCCAGACCCGCTCCAAGTCCGCCAGCCGGTACCACTCGAAACCCTTCTCGAATTGCTGGCCGGGCGACACATTCCTCGCGATGATGAAGCCGGTCGCCGGGGCCATGATGAAAACATCATCCGTGACCTGCCTGGTGCGGGCCAGTTCTTTCATCTGCTGTTTGCTCATGCCGAGGCTTTCCAGCGCGTCGACGTAGGTCTTAATATCGAGAGTTGCCAGTTGGGACGGCGCGAGCGCTTGCCTTCTGCCCGCGTCATAGCGCTCCCCCAGTGATGAGCCAAGGACGGATAAGTAGTTGTACTGGGTAGTCCGAAACAGGGGATTGTAAAAAGAGGCCAGTCGCTCATCCTTTTTCACCAGTGTGCCGGTGTCGTTGCGATAGGTCTCCCTGATCCAGCCGTCGGTCCCTGCCACCAGGCGGTAGACAAGCTTTTCGTCGGGCGCTACCCTGCCAACGGTGCGAATAAAATGCTCCACTGCGGCCTTTTCAACAACTCCGGTCCTGACGCCGACCATCTGCTGCTTGTCCGGGGTAATCCTGACAGTGCCGGAAGGCAGAGAGGATGCATCAATATCCGCCTCATCTACAGCATTGTGTTCCGCATGGGCACTTGCTGAGGGTGATTTCATCTCGGAAGGATGGACTTTCTCGGTCTCGTCCTGTCTGTGCCATGAGCCGGCCAGGAATGCTCCGGCAAGAAGCGCAAGAAAAAGGATGGCCGTTAACAGAGTCTTCATGTCGCTTTCCTGTTAAAGCAGCACAGTGCCACGGTACTGCTCTTTTTACAAGGGGAACGAAAGAGTTGACAAAAAAAATCGGGGAGGGAGTTATCCCTCCCCGATGGAAAAGGTTTTAGTTAGTTAGCCGTGCGAATGGGGAACGGCAAGGCGTTCGTCCACTCGGATGAACCGCCGACGTCGTTGTTCGCCCGGATCCTGTAGTAGTACACCGTGTTGTCTCTGACGGTCTGCGTCAAAGTCCTGAGGCTGCCTGCGACCGTGAAAGTGGCCGCGTTGGTCGTGAACGTGGCGTTTTCGGCGCGCTGGATCGTGAAGCCGGTCGGGTCTGTTGCGGACGCCCAGTTCAGAATGGCTCTAGAGTTGCGGCCGTTAGCCGGCTGGTTGGTTATTGTAAAACCGGTCGGCGCCTCCGGAATCGGGGGCACGGTCACACTAGCTGTGTTGCTGAAGGCCGACTGCCCTCCGCTGTTCGCAGCCCTAACCCGGTACAAGAAATCGTTGCCGAACGTAACCGTCGTATCCACGTAGGTCACGCTGCCCGTGTTGTTTCTCGGCCCAACCACGGCGATTTGGGCGAAGTCCGTGCAGCCTGCTCCGGCGCAGCGCTCGACCAAAAAGCCGGTCTCGTTGGTGGCGTTGTCCGTCCAGGTCAGGCTCACCTGCGGTCCGGACTGGAGGGTTGCCGTCAGGTTTGTAGGAGATGTTGGTGTTCCCTGCACAGCCCCCACCTGAATGTCGACGGTATTGGAAACAGAGTCGGCAGACATGGTGGGGAAACCTGCCGTTTGCAAATCTCCGACCGGACTGCCTATCGCGAAGACCCTGTACCAGTAATGACCATTCCTCGCGACTGTTGAATCTTGAAATGTCAACGTGTTCGGTGCAACGTTGAACGTAGTGAGTCCTATAGTGAAATCGGCATCTGATGCCCTTTGGACGGCAAACCCTGCCTCCTTCAGCGAGTTGTCTGTCCAGCTCAAATTGACTCTCGGATTGTTAACGTTGCCGCTCAGTGTAGGAGTGCTGAGAGTAGGTGCTGTCGGCGGAACCGCAAACACCAGGGTGTGCATCATGTCCATCTCTTCATGGGAGAGAATGTGGCAGTGCCACACGTACTCCCAGCCGAAGTTGACATAGTGGTTGAGGATCTCCCGTATCGCGTTTCCTTGCGGGTCGAACCATCCTGCAGGTGGGGGCGGGATGAGCGTAGCCCCCTCGGGCATGGTCGGGTCGATCAGGCGGACGCTGTCGGGCACCGGGAACGGGACCT
>Ga0209164_1004416_pt1 | contig 12594 bp, 7 predicted proteins | sample MTBNYHSulfiMetaG_FD_187458 | JGI IMG/M metagenome (GOLD analysis project Ga0209164, IMG submission 187458) | Enrichment culture microbial communities from rom New York Harbor, USA that are MTBE-degrading - MTBE-NYH (New York Harbor Sulfidogenic)... | ecosystem: Environmental > Aquatic > Marine >...
GACGGTGCGGTTCATCGCGGCCTGCGTCGTGCTCCTCCTGCTGGCGGTCGGGACCGCCGCGGCGGAGGGAGAGGCGTCCAGGTTCGCCCTGGGCGAGGCGGAGTGGCGAGAGTCCGTGGCCGCGCGGGGGCTCGACCCCGACGAGGTGATCTACCCGTTCGCCGCCACTCCCGAGATGACGGCTTGGGCCGAGGGGGTGCTCGCCCGGTTCGGCCGGGTCCTCCCCACCGACCGGCTGCGCATCCTGCAGCAGCTGCTGTTCGACCGCAGCGAGTTCCCGTTCCAGTACGAGCAGCCGGTGAACCTGACTGCGGCGGAGGCGTTCGCCGAGCGCCGTGGCAACTGCATGTCGTTCACCGCTCTGTTCATCGCGTTGTCGCGGGAGATGGGGGTGCCGACCTTCCTGGTGTCGGTGGCCCGGGACCCCCAGGTGGAGAAAGTGGACGACCTGGTCGTCGTCAGCCGTCACGTCGTGGCAGGCTACAGCAGCGGAGGGGTCCTCTACGTCTACGACTTCTATCTCGCCAGCGAGGCGCCCTACCTGAGCCGGAGGGCGGTCGACGACGTCAAGGCGAGCGCCATGTTCCACACCAATCTGGGGGCCACGGCCATCCGCGCGGGAGACCTCGCGCTCGCCCGCCGCCACCTGGAGCTGGGCGTGCGGCTCGACCCCGACCTGGCCTCGGCCTGGGTCAACCTGGGGGTGGTGCGCTCCCGCTCCGGCGACCTCCACGGCGCCCTGGACGCCTACGACCGGGCCCTGCGCTCTGCCCCTGAGCACTCCTCGGCGCTCACCAACATGGCCTACGTCTACCAGCAGCTCGGGCAGACGGAGGAGGCGAGGTCGGCGCTGCGCGCCGCGGCGGAGGGGCGCTCGAGCCCGTTCACGCTCATCGCCCTGGCCGACGTCGAGGCGACCCGTGGCAACTTCGACATCGCCCGCGGTTTCCTCAGTCGGGCGCGGAGATCTCACGGCCGGGTGCCCGAGGTCTACGACGCCCTCGCCCGGCTCGAGCGGCGGTCCGGGAACCCGCTCGCCGCCGAGCGGTACGAGCGCAAGGCGGCCAAGGTGCGGAAGAAGCTTCGGGATCGGCAGGCAGCCGAGGGCTCCAGCGGAGCGAACCAGCCGCCAGCGGCCCCCGATCCCGGTTTGCCGGCGGGCGACTGAGGACGTACTCTTCAGGTATGAAAACGTCTCTGGTGCTGGCTTTCCTGGCGGGCATTTCGCTGGCGTGCGCGGCGGGCGAGCGCCCGCCGGCGGTGGCCGGGGGCTTCTACCCCGACGATCCGGCCGAGCTGCGGGCCACGGTCCGAGCGATGCTGGAGCGCTCGGGCCCGGCCCCGGCGCCGGCGGTGGCGCTGGTGGTTCCCCACGCCGGCTACGTGTTCTCCGGTGAGGTGGCGGCGCGAGGGTTCGCCGCGCTGCGCGGTGCCCGGCCGCAGCGCGTGATTCTGCTCGGCCCGTCCCACCATCGCGGCTTCTCGGGGGGCGCGCTGCCGGCGGCCGGGGTCACCGCATTCGCCACCCCCCTCGGGCCGATTCCCCCCGACACTGACGCCATCGGCCGCTTGCGCGGGCACCCCGACCTCGGTGGGCCGGCGGCGGCCCACGACCCGGAGCACTGCCTCGAGGTCGAGCTGCCGTTCCTGACCGAGGTGGCGCCGGGTGCGAAGCTGGTGCCGATCCTGCTCGGCGTGGACACCGACCTCGACGCCTGCAGGGCGATCGCGAAGGCCCTGGCGCCGCTTCTCGACGACCACACCGTCGTGGTTGTCTCCACCGACTTCACGCACCACGGCGCGGCCTACGGCCACGCCCCCTTCGGCCGCGGCCCGATGGTGGGCCCGGCCCTGGTCCGCCTCGCCCGGGCCACGGCCGAGCGGGCGGCGGCCGGCGACGTGCGCGGCTTCTGGAACCAGGTGGAGGTGAGCGGCGACTCGGTGTGCGGGGTGAGGGCGGTGGCGGTGCTGACGGAGCTGGTGGCGCGGGCCTTCGACGGCCGTGGCCGGGTCCTCGACGTGACCACCTCGGGCCACGTCAGCGGCAACTGGGACCAGGCCGTGACCTACGTCGCGGTCGCCTTCGAGGGCTCGTGGCGGTCGTACCGGGAGCCTGCGCCCGACCCCCCCCTCGGCCACCTCGGCCACGAGCAGGGGCAGAGCCTGCTCGAGCTGGCCAGGGCCACCCTGCGCTCCCACCTGGTCCACGACGAGAGCCTGGCGACCTGGTTTGCCCGCCACCCGGTGGAGGGGCAGCTGCTGGGCCATGCGGGGGCCTTTGTCACCGTCAACAACCGGGGCGAGCGGGCGGAGCGGGAGGGCAGGTTGCGGGCCTGCATGGGGGTGATCGAGGCCCGGGAGCCGGCGGTGGACGCGGTCATGTCGAGCGCGGTGTCGGCGGCCCACGACCCCCGCTTCCCCCGCCTCACCACGGAGGAGCTCGACGGGGTGGACCTCGAGGTTTCGGTCCTTTCGCCGCCGCGGCCGGTGCCGGGCCCGGAGGCGATCCGGGTCGGGACCCACGGGGTGATCCTGCACAAGTCCGGGCGGAGCGCGGTGTTCCTGCCGCAGGTGGCGCCGGAGCAGGGGTGGGACCGCGACACCATGCTCGGCCACCTGGCCCGGAAGGCCGGGCTGCCGGGCGACGCGTGGCGAAGCGGCGCCACGTTCGAGGTCTTCACCGCACAGGTGTTTCGGGAGGCGGAGTGACCCTGACCAGCCGTCGTCACCTGTTCGGCGCGGTGGCCGCGGGCCTCGTGGCGTGCCGGGTCGAGGGGGTCGCGCCGGAGGGACCCGCGCGCCGGCCGGGGGTGCTCGGGGTGGCCGACCTCGAGCCGCCGGCGGGGGGTCCCCTCGCACCCGAGGCGGCCCGCCGGGCGGTGGCCTTGGCGGTGGCCGCGGCGGTGGGCGCGGAGTCGGCCGTGGCGGCGGCCAGGGCGCTGTTCGGCCCCAGCGACACCGTCGGGGTCAAGCTCAGCTGCCTCGCCGGCGCCAACCTGTCGCCGCGCCCCGAGCTGGTGGGGGCGCTGGCGGACCTGCTGGCCGAGGCGGGGGTGCGGCGGGACCGGATCCTCGTCTTCGAGCGCTCGAGCCGGGAGCTGGAGCGGGCGGGCTTCGAGATCCGCCGGTCGGGCGACGGACCGTACCTCTGCTTCGGGGTCGACAACGACTGGGAGCGCCAGCCCATCACCTCGGGGGCGATCGGCTCCTGCTTCGCCCGGCTGGTGACCGAGCGCTGCACGGCGCTGGTCGGCTTCGGGGTGGTCAAGGACCACGACCTGGCCGGGGTCTCCGCCAGCCTCAAGAACTGGTACGGCGTGATCCACAACCCCAACAAGTACCATGACAGCTGCTGCGACCCCTACGTGGCCGACGTGGTCGCGGCGCCTCCCGTTCGCACCAGGCTCCGGCTCACCCTGCTGGACGGCGTGACGGCGCAGTGCGACGGCGGTCCGGCGTTCCACGCGGACGGGGCTTTCGCCCCCGGCAAGGTAGTGGCCAGCACCGACCCGGTGGCGACCGACGCATGGGCGCTCCGGGTGGTCGACGCCGAGCGGCGGCGGCGGGGCCTGCCGACCCTCGAGGAGGCCGGGCGGCCGCCCCGCTTCATCGCCACCGCCGACCGCTACGGCCTCGGGGTCGGCGACCCGGGGCGCATCCGGGAGGTGAGAGGATGAGGCTCGACCGGAGGCGGCTGGCGGCCCTGGCCGCGGGGGGCGCTGCAGGGGCACTGCTCGGCCGGTCCTGGCCGGTGGACGCGGCCGACCTGAAGGTGGGGGGGGAGGTGCCGCTCGAGGACCTGCCGGCGCGGGAGGCCTCCTGGTACCGGAAGCTGGAGGGGAAAAGGGTCGAGTGTCAGCTGTGCCCTCAAGGATGCACGGTGGCGGACGCCGAGCGGGGCACCTGTGGGGTCCGCGAGAACCGCGGCGGGACCTACTACACCCTGGTTCACGGGGTGGCGTGCAGCGTCCACGTCGACCCCGTCGAGAAGAAGCCGTTCTTCCACGTGATGCCCGGCGAGCAGGCGTTCTCGTACGCCACCGCGGGCTGCAACGTCGAGTGCAAGTTCTGCCAGAACTGGGAGATCTCGCAGTTCAGGCCGGAGCAGGTGAAGGCCGTCTACCTGCCGCCGGACGCCCTCGCCCGGTTCGCGCTGCGGTCGGGGGCGAGGCTCACCGCCGCGACCTACTCCGAGCCGGTGGTGTTCTGGGAGTACGTGCGGGACGCGGCGCAGGCGGCGAGGAAGGCGGGGCTCAAGCCCACCGTGGTGTCGAACGGTTACATTCAGGAAGCGCCCCTGAAAGAGGTCCTGCCGCTGCTGGACGCGGTCAAGGTGGACCTCAAGAGCTTCCGCGAGACCTTCTATCGGGAGCAGGTGCGGGGGAAGCTGGAGCCGGTGCTGAAGGCGCTCGAGGTGATCCGCGCCGCCGGCACCTGGCTCGAGATCGTGGTCCTGCTCATCCCGACTCTCAACGACTCCGCCGAGGAGATCCGGGACCTCTCGCGGTGGGTCAAGGCGCACCTCGGGCCGGAGGTGCCGGTCCACTTCACCCGCTTTCACCCCACCTACCGGCTCACCAACCTGCCGCCGACACCGGTGGCCACCCTGGAGCGGGCGTACCAGGCGGCGCGGGCCGAAGGACTCCACTTCGTGTACCTCGGCAACGTCCCCGGCCACCCGGCGGAGAACACCACCTGCCCCGGCTGCAGCGAGGTGGTGATCCGCCGCCTCGGCTTCCAGATCCAGACCAACGGCCTCAACGACGGGAAGTGCAGCGCCTGCGGCCGCCCGATCCCCGGGGTGTGGGCGTAGCCTCCCACCCGATCCCGATCCCCCGCCTCACCCCGGACAACCGCACCCCCAGGACACTCCCGTCGGGCACCGTCGGGTCGGAAGACGCCGTAGGGGCGCGACATGTCGCGCCCGAGCGTGCCGCCTACGGCACCACCAGCGACCAGTCATCCGTGGTGCCGGTCTCGAAGTCGTCCGCGAACAGCCGGGCGTCGCAGAAGTACCGGGTGACGTACGCGGCGGCCTGGCCGCCCATTCTCCGGAACGGGCCGCCCAGCCACAGAGCCGGGCCGGTGCCGTCGTCGAACACCGCGAGCGCGCCGACGGCGGGGCCGCCGATGTCGCCGAGGGGACCCGCGAGTGGCGCCCAGCCGGCTCCGGTCCAGCGCGCGATGCCGCGCGCGAGGACCCCGCCGGCGTGCCAGAACGAGCCGCCGGCGTAGAGCGCAGGGCCGCTGCCGTCGTCGAACACGGCGAGGGCGCCGACCGTGTCGTCGAAGTCGCTCACGCGGAACTCGTCGCTCCAGGTGCAGTCGAGGTCGCCGGTGGAGGCGGCCATCGCCGTGCACGCGAGGCACACGACGACCGCGGTCGCGGCGGCAACAGCGAGGTGGTGCACCTTCATGGGACGTGCTCCTGCCCGACTCTAGCACGCACCCGTCCGGCGGAGTGAACCGCCGGGTCGGAGCCCGTAGCGGCGTGTGCGCTTCGAGCGCTCGACGGGGCCGCGCGCCCGGGCTCAGAACTCCAGGTCCAGCGCCCGGGTGAGGAAGGCGACGAACTCCGCGGCCGAGCGGCAGGTCGCCGCGAACGTCTCCAGAAACCCGTCCGCGCAGGCGTCCGCCTCGGTCAGCGGGGCGAAGGCGACGAAGTCCTTGCGCTTGAGGTCCTCGACCAGGGGGTGGTCCGGTGGGTAGCCGCGCGGCGGCCGGCTCAGGGTGTCGCCGCCGAGCCGGTTCAACGCCAGGAACCCGTGGCTCGTGACTGCCGCCGACCACTTCTTCGGGTGGGCGACGATGGCCCCTCGAAGAGCGGCGAGGGTTGCGCCGTCCGGGTGCCAGATGCCGCTGCCGGAGAACACGTTGCCCGGCTCGAGGTGGAGGTAGAAGCCCGGCACGTGGACGTTCGCGCGCGCGTCGCGGTGCCGGAAGTGGGCCGAGGCCACGGTCTTGTAGGGGCTCTTGTCGCGGCTGAAGCGGACGTCGCGGTAGATCCGGAACATCGACCCGCCCACCGGCCGCGGGTCGGCCACGAAGTGCCGGCTGATGGTCGCGAGCGGCTCGGCGAAGTCGGCGATGAAGCGGAGCATCGGCTCCTGGACCTCGGCCCGGTAGCGCTCCCGGTTGGCCTGGAACCACTCGCGGGTGTTGTTCTCCTCGAGCTCCTCGAGGAACCGGAACAGGCTGGGGGTGAAGTGGCGCACGTCGTCCTCCGCGGTCGATGGGGTGGCTGAGCGTCGTCCATCGTGGAGCGGAAACCGGGAGAGGTCAAGATCGTCCGGGCGACCGTCACCGCGCCCTGAGTACGGCCGGGATCGCTGCCGCGCCGAGCAGCGCGACCCCCACGGCGGTCAAGGTCAAGCCGGCCCACGGCAGGGCGAGCAAACCGACCACGAGCGCGGCGGCGCCCGCGCCCACCTCGTCGGCGGCGAAGCCGAGGCCGGCGCCACGGCGGGGGTCGCCCCGCGCGCTGAGCCGGACCACGCCGGCGAACCCGGCGCCGGTGACCACCCCGCCGGCGGCGAGGAGCAGCGGCACGGCCACGCGCGGCAGGAGCGAGGGCACGCCTGCGGCCACCGCCAGGGACAGGGCGATCCCCACGGTCAGGAGGAACGACAGGCGTCGCTCCGGGGCCCGCCATCGCCGGGACCAGTAAGCGCCGCCGGCGAGGCCCGCCATGAAAGCCGCCGACAGCGCGCCGACCTCCGCGTAGACCGAGCCCACTGTGGTCTGCCACACCGCCAGCAACAGGAGCCACCACGCCAGCGAAGTGAAACCCAGCACCGCGGCCACGACAGGCCCCGCGGCCCGCCGGCCCGCCGCCAGGGCGAGGAGCAACGCCACGCACGCTCCGAGAGCCACTCCCAGGGGCCACGGGGTCCGGCCCTCGAGGGCGAGGGCGAGGCGGAGCAGTGGGGCGTGCCCCCGCGCCTCGGCGAGCCCCGCGGCCAGCAGGACCGCGCGGGGACGGGCGCCGGTGTTGACCGGGGCGTTGGCCCCGGCGACGAAGCGCTGCAGGGGCGCTGCCCGTCCGGGGTCGAGCAGGAGGGGCAGCAGCTCGGGGGTGAACATCGGGTCCTCGACCCCGCGCTCGCGCCAGCGCGCCGCGAGCCGGTCGGGGTCGACGGTGAGCTCGGCGTGCTCTCCCGCGGCCACCAGCAGGATCCCCTCCCCCGGGATGCCGGCGACCTCGGGGAATGCCGAGCGCAGGGTGGACACCATCACCTCGAGGAGCCTCCCCCCACCACCTCCGAGGTAGGTGTCGCCGACGCCGGTGCGCATCACCAGGACCCCGTCGGGCGCCATCCGGTCGCGGCACTCCTCGAGCAGCTCGACGCTCCGGGTGCGGTTGGTGCGAAGGGTCGCGGGGTCGCGGTCGAGGAGCAGGACGAGGTCCCAGGACGGACCGCTCCGCAGCGCCCTCAGGGGGTCCCTGGCCGCGACCCGGGTCCTGGGGTCGGCGAGAGCCGAGACGAGCCCCGGCCCGTACCAGTCCTGCAGGAGGGCGGGGAGGGCGGGGTCCTCCTCCACGACCTCGAGGTGCTCGAGGGGGTGGAGCAGCATGGTTGAGATCGAACCGTCCGCCAGGGCACCCACCGCCAGGACGCGACGGGGCCGAGGGTGGAGGAGCATCGCCAGGTGAGCCGTGGGGACGGTCAGGTAGGGCTCCGGGTATGAGGCCAGGAACAGACCGTTCCCGTAGAGGACGGCCGGATCCCCGCTCGACATCTCGAGGCGCTGGTGGCGGGTCTCGGCCCACCGAGCGAGCCGGTCGGGCCGTGCCGCCCAGCGCCAGGTGGCGTGGGCCAATGCGGTGCTGGAGGGTCCGGCGGCCACGCCGCTCGCTGCGGCGAGAAGCAGCGCGAGGACGCGGTGGCCTGACCACAGGCTGACCAGGGTCACCCCGGCGAGGGCCGCCCACAGCGCCGCGGCACTGCCCAGGGGAGCCAGGAGGAGGCTGAAGACCACGCCGCCGGCGAGGGCGCCCGCCGCCTCCCGGGCGTACGCGTCGCCGGCCCCGGGGTCGCCGAGCCCCGCGGCGAGGGGTGGGAACGCGAGGCCCCCGAGCAACCCCACGGGCAGGGTCGCGGCCACCCACACGGCGAGGGCCTGACCGGTGGTGACGACCTCGCCGCTCGCGGCCCCCAGGGCCGCCGGCGTGGCGCGAAGCAGCACCACCCCTCCGCCGGCGAAGACCAGAACCGCCGCCGGGGAGATCCGAGCCAGGGCGTCGCCTCCCCATCGGACGCCGGCTCGCGCGCCGAGACCCATGCCCGCGAGCCAGACGGCGAGCACCGCCCCCCAGGCCAGCTCGGACCCCCCGACGGCCGCCATGGCCTCGCGCAGAAGCACCGTCTGGGCCACCGCCGTGGCAAAGCCCAGCAGGAGGAGAGCGAGCCGGGACGACGTCATGACCCATTATCGGTCGACCGACGCCGAGCGGGAGTGTGCTCTGGCGGACGCGATGGTCGTGCCGGACCGGGAATCGAAGACGCCGTGGTACGGTATTCTAGGGACGCAGAGGTTCCAGGTCCGAACCCGGAACACCGGCGTGGCCGGGAGGTTGTGGATGGCCCAGGGCAGCGAACGACGCAAACACCAGAGGATCCGGTTCGACACCCGGGTCGACCTCGTCTACAAGGGCGTCAGCGGGTTCGCATCCCTGCGCACCGGGAACCTCTCGGCCGGGGGCGTGTTCGTGGCGCTTTCCCAGCCCCCGGCCGTGGGGACCCCCGTGGACTTCGGCCTGGTGGTCGGGGCCAAAGGCCTTCACCGCGGGTCCGGCGAGGTGGCCTGGGTCCGCCCGGCCGAGGCGGCCGACGAGCACCCGGCCGGGTTCGGCCTGCGCTTTCTCGGTTTCCGGGAAGGGAGTCCCGAGCTGATCGCGGAGCTCGTGAGCGAGGTTCTCGCCGGCGCCGAGGTGCCCACGGACCACGGGCGGGGTGAGCCGCCCGCGCCTGCGGAGACTCTGGCGACCAGAATCCCGACGGCACCGATCGACGTGGACGACGCGGCGGTGACCGCCGACAGCCGAGCGGTGTCGGACCGCACGACGGCGGTGCTGACCCTCGACGTGGCGTCGGCGGCACCGGCCGCCCCGGCTCCCGCTGAACCGCCCGAGGCGCAGGGCGCGCCTGGGGGCGGGGACGTTTCTCCCCCGGCTCTGGCGGAAGGGGAGGGGCCCGCAGGGGTCGCGACGCTGGTGGCACCGGTGAGCGAACTCGCCGCGGGCGGAGTCGAAGACCCCTCCGCCGAGCCGCCCGCGGGGGTGAGTTCCACACCACCGTCCGCTCCTGTCGACGAAGGTCCAGCCGGGGCGGCCACCGTGACGACGCCGATCGCGGATCTCGCGGCCGACTCCTCGAGCTCGCCGACAGGTCGGCCGGTTTCGTCGCCGGCAGCATCGAACGCCGAGCCCGAGGGCACCACGGTTTTCGACGTGCGGCAGGCCATGGCTGCCATGCAGGAGTTCCGGGGCGAGGAGGCGTCGCGCGACGCGGCCCAGCCCGTCCCGGCCCCGGCTGCTCCTGCCCCGGCAGAGGCCGGCGTGACCTCCGGCCCGGGGGGGGGTGCCGCAGAGCCGTCGGGATCCCGGCCGGAGGCGGCGGCAGCGGCGCCCCCGGCGGGCCACCGGCCGGCGCCCGTGATGAAGCCCGAGACTGCAACGCCGGCCGGTGCACCGGTCAAGCCCGCACCGGCGAAGCCCGACGCCGGCCGGGCGCACGGTCCCACGGCGGCGCCGGCGAAGCCTGCCCCGGCCCCGGAGGCAAAGCCGGCACCCGCAGCCCCCGCCACGACCAAGGTCAAGGAGAAACGCGCGCGCCGGCCCGTGTCCAAGGGGCTCCTCCGCCTCGCGTTTCTGGTCCTGGTGGTGGGCGCGGTCTACTTCGTCAGCGTCCACACGAGGTGGGGCCGGGAGACGACGCCGGTGGTTTTTGACTGGGCCGAAGGGACGTGGGCCAGGGTGACGGGGAAGGTGGAGCGCGACAGCGGTTCGCCGGCGCTCAGCCCGTTGATCGCAGCGCCGGTGCTGGCCGAAGCGGACCAGATCGTCGAGGTGACCTGGGAGGGGGACGGCCCGACCACCCTGATCACGGTGACGGCCAACGGGCCGCTGAGTGACGACCGGGTCCTCCACGAGGAGCTCGCGCGGCCCCCGCGGTCGCTGGTCCGGGTCAAGGGCATCAGACGTCCGTTTACGCGGTTCAACGAGCGGACTGACGTGCCGCACCTGGTCGGCCTCCGCGTCGGGCACCACTTCGAGCTCCACCCGCCGGAGCTGTTCGTGGTTGCGGAGCCCGAAGTCGGGGCCGCGGTCACCAGGGTGGAGGTCTCAGGCAGCACCATTCTGATCGAGGTCACCGTGCCGCCAACACCGAAACCGAAGCGAGGGCGCTAGGAGCCTGTAGGCCATAGCCCGCGTTATTCACCGGGCTTCGTCGCGAGGCCGGCGGCGGGATCAGGATCGGGATCGCGGCCAAGAGCACGACGACCCCGACCCAGCCCCCCGTCACCCGAGTCCCGCCGCCTGCGGCCCGCCGCCCGTCATCCGGGATCGGGCGGCCGGCGGCGGGGAGCGGTCGCACCCTGGGCAACCGCCAGCAGCATCTCGAGGCGGTGTACGAGGAGAACCACGAGGTGCTGAGCGACCTCGTCCTCCCGACTTCCGAGCCGAGAGCAACGCAAGGCACTGATTGGGACAGACCTCGTTGCGTCGTGGCGACTCGTGGCGTTCTCTGCTGGTGGGAGGTGTCCAGGGTTCGAATCACGCCGCCGCCGGCGGAGGCACGACCCGATTGCGCCCCTCCCGCTTGGCGGCGAGGAGGTTGGCGTCGGCGGCGGCGATCACCTGGCCCATGGGTTGGGGTTCTTCCGACAGCTCGAGCTCTGCGAGTCCGACCGAGATCGTGACCTGCACGCCCTCCGCCCCCTCCACCGGCTCCCGCAGGGCCTCCACCGATCGCCGCAGCTTCTCCGCCACCCTGACCCCACCGGCCAGGTCGGTCTCGGGCAGGAAGAAGAGGAACTCCTCACCGCCGTAGCGCCCGATGGCGTCGCTGGAACGCAACGCGGTCTTCAAGGTCTGGGCGACCCGCTTGAGCAGCGCGTCGCCCGCGAGGTGACCGAAGAGGTCGTTGACGCGCTTGAAGCGGTCGATGTCCGCCATGCCGACGGTGAGCGGCCGGTGGTACCGCGCCGCGCGCTGGGCTTCGCGCTCGAGCGCGTCCAGGATCGCCTCGCGGCGCAGCAGCCCGGTCAGGCTCTCGAAGGTGGCCGACTCGAACAGGCGGACGTTCTCCAGCACGGTGGCCACCATCGGTGCGAGCAGGGTGAGGAGCTCCTGCTCCTCGGCGGCCAGACGTCCGCCGTCGACCTTGCGCCCGAGGAGGAGGATGCCCGTGAGCGTGTCGCCGCTGGTCAAGCTCAGGGCCAGGACGGCGTCGAAAGCGGCGAGGCGCTGGGCCAACGCGGCGCTGTGGGGGGTCACCTGCTCGGCCGTCATGGGCCGGCCGGAACGCTGCAACAGGCTGACCCCGGGGTCGGATCCCTCGAGCAGGAACGACTGGCCGAACCGGGCCTCGACGTCCACGACGGAGGACGCGAGGGTGACCAGAACGCCGCTGCGAGGATCCGCCACCAGGAGGGTCGCCGAGGAGAACCCGAAGATCTCGGTCACCCTGCGTACCAGCTGCGTGCCGATGGAGTTCAGGTTTCCGAGCGACGGGAGCTGTGCGGCGAGCTCGGCGAGGCTCTGACGCATGGCGAGACGTTCGGGGAACAGCTGGCGGTCGACCAGGTGCCGGGCCGCGTTGCGGAGGGGGACGAACAGGAGGCCGACCACCAGCATGATGGCCGACGCCGCCCACAAGGGGATCCCGCCCCGGACCGGCGCCTCGGGGACGACCAAGCCGGCGAGGTTGATCGCCGCGTACAGCAGCACCACGAGGCAGACGGTGACCAGTGAGTAGACCAGACCGCGCTTGACCACCAGCTCGATGTCGAAGAGGTGGAAGCGGAACATGGCCACGAAGACGGCGATCGGGTAGACGAGGAAGGCGAGCGGCTGGGCGATGTCGAACACCCAGTTGGGGAGCTGGTAGCCGAGCGTCGGCAAGACCGCCGCACTGAGGGCGAAAACGACCCAGGGAATGCAGCCGGCCAGCACCAGGAGCGCCTGGTGGCGGTGTCGCGGGAAGCGGCTGCCGCGCAGCTGGACGGAGAGGATCAGCGCCACCGCAACAGCCCATGCCGCCAGCCCCCAGCTCTCCTCCACCGCCCGGAGAGAGTCCCCGGACACCGGCAGGGCGAGCCCGGCAGCCTCGCCGAGCACGACGAGGGTCATCACGAGCCCGACGCCGAGGCCGAAACCGTAGTAGAGCCGGCGCAGCCACGGCCGCGAGAGGTACCACCGTCGCGCCTCGGGGATGTGGGAGGCGAGGTCGAGCTCCAGCCCCAGCTGGAGACCGACGAGGAGGGGCAGCAGGGTGGCGACGACGTCGCCCCAGCCGGGGAAGCCGACGAGCTGACGGGGGGTTGCGAGCTCGAGGGCCACGGCGGCGGCGAAAGCGGAGAGCAGGCGGG
>Ga0209164_1004417_pt1 | contig 12594 bp, 8 predicted proteins | sample MTBNYHSulfiMetaG_FD_187458 | JGI IMG/M metagenome (GOLD analysis project Ga0209164, IMG submission 187458) | Enrichment culture microbial communities from rom New York Harbor, USA that are MTBE-degrading - MTBE-NYH (New York Harbor Sulfidogenic)... | ecosystem: Environmental > Aquatic > Marine >...
GCGATGAGCATTTTTGACGCCATGCCCTGTTTCGCGTGAATTCTTCAAAACAGCAGTCCAAAAAACAAAGGTATTTGGTTTCATCAAAATTCATATCCGACCCCTACAAGTATAACATCTGTGTCGCTGTTGTGGCTGGAAATCGTCCGATTCCATGAAAGTCGCATTAACCAGCTATTTTCAAAACGATAGCTGAGCGTAGGCGTTATAATACCCAGGAGCATTTCATCGTCCTCTTCATCGGTTCCGGCTAAATATCGACAAATTGGGGTTACATAAAGCCCCAATCCGATACCGAGACTGAGGCGGCGGTCAAAAAACGATTTGGTCGGCCACAATTGTGTGGTCAAGCCGCTTCGGCGGAGCAACTCTATGTCGCCCTCATAGAGCCAACCGACTGTCCAATCGAGATACGGAAAAATTCTGCGTCGGTATTCAACGTTTGCTGCCATGGCCGTTTGTGATTTTTTGCTGGCATTGATGATGGTGCCGCCCAATAAAACTGTGATTTCGTTATAAGCGCGATCTTCGGCCTTCGGTTGTGCGGTAGAACTCGCATTCGATGATGGCGATGCGTCAAACTGATATCCGACTCCCAACAGGACCGAGGACGTATTAATGTTGCTGTCGGCAATTACGTAATTGCCTCGCAATTGGATCAGCCATCCTCTCTTGGTATGCCAGGCGGCAGCCAAGCTCCCGATGCCCGCCCAGCCTCGGTGAATGTCTTTGTATTGCCGCCCGCCGCTTTGCTCCGTGTCGAAAAAGAGATAAGGACCCACGCCCGCGGAAAAGCTTAGAGAGTCGTTTAACAAACGGGTACGCCCCCAGAACTGACATGCGGGTCCATCGCGGTGGTGCCCTTCTAAATGTCCTTCGTTGAGCCATGAAACGCTGTAGCCAAAATGTTTGGAAAAACTGTCTTCATACGATAACTGCCATGCTGCGCCGCTTTCTCCCTCTGAATTCACCAGACCTCCGAAAGCGAATATCTCCTGACCCGCGGCCGATGGGATTGCAACACAGCTCCCCACAAAAACAAGAACCATGCCGAGCAGGACCGTTGTAACTCGATCATTCATAACTGTTTCTTTCAAAAACCATTTTCCTTGTCGGACACCATTTCATACGCTGTCTGATAGGTCCTTCTGCGCGGTCTCGGTTGTTTCACTTTTCACTTTTTTGCCGAAGCGTTTTTCAATCAACACATAAAAGAGCGGCGCAAACAAGGTCACCAGTAAGGTAGCCGTAATCACCCCGCCAAGCACACCGGTGCCGATGGCATTTTGCGCCCCGGCCCCTGCGCCGGAGGTCAGGGCAAGGGGGAGCACCCCAAAGCCGAATGCGAGGGAGGTCATGACAATCGGACGGAAGCGCAACTTCGCTCCCTCCAGGGTGGCGTCGATCAATCCCATCCCCTTTTCCAGACCGGTCTTGGCGAACTGGACGATCAAGATGGCGTTTTTCGTGGCTAAACCGAGTGTGGTCAGTAGCCCGATCTGGAAGTAGACATCATTGGGCAATCCCCGAAGGCTCGATCCGATCACGCCGCCGATGGCCCCCAGGGGGAGGGTCAGCAGGATAGAGATGGGGATGGGCCAGCTCTCGTAGAGCGCCGCCAGGCACAGGAAGATCACGAAGATCGAAAACCCGTACAGCAGGAACGTCTGAGAGCCGGCCATCCGTTCCTGGTACGACAGGCCGGTCCAGTCAAATCCGATCCCCTTTGGCAGTTTCTTGACAAACCCTTCCATGGCCCGCATGGCCTCTCCGGAGCTCTTCCCTGGCGCCGATTCGCCCAGGATGTTGATGGAAGGGAAGGCGTTGAAGCGCTCCAGCTTGGGAGAGCCGGAGGTCCAGTGACCTGAGGCAAAGGAGGAAAAGGGGACCATCTTGCCCGCCGTATTGCGCACATAAAGTCTTTGCAGATCCTTGGGCAACATGCGGAAGGGGGCGTCCGCCTGTACGTACACCCGTTTGACCCGGCCAGCCTGAATGAAGTCGTTGACATAGGCGCTGCCGAAGGCCGCGGAGATGGTATTGTGGATGGAGGTGATGGGCGCGCCCAAGGCCCCGGACTTTTCCCAATCCACGTCAATCCGGAATTCGGGTACATCTTCCAGCCCGTTGGGCCGGACTTTGGTCAATGCGGCATCCTTTGCCGCCATGCCAAGGAGTTGGTTGCGGGCCGTCATCAGCTCGGCATGCCCTAAACCGCCACGGTCCAGCAATTGAAAATCAAACCCCTTGGCCTGGCCCAGCTCGATCACCGCCGGGGGCGCAAATGCGAACACCATCGCCTTGCGGACCCGGGAAAATTCGCCCATGGCCCTTCCGGCCACGGCGCCCACCTTCAATTCCGGCCTGTCCCGGAGTCCCCAGTCCTTCAGCTTGACAAACGCCATGCCCGCGTTCTGTCCGCGCCCGGAAAAATTTCTGCCGGAGAGCGTCATGCAGGATTCTACTGCGTCTTTCTCGCGCTCCAGGAAATAGTCCCGCACCCCCTCCATGACCTTCTTGGTCTGCTGAAGGCTTGAGTTGGCCGGGAGCAAGGCCTGCACCATCAGAATGCCCTGATCTTCATCCGGGAGATAGGCCGTGGGCATGCCATGGAACAGCAATCCCAATGCGGCCACGATCAGGAGATAGAGGGTCAGGTAGCGCACCTTTCTTGCAAGAGAATGACGGACCAGTCGCACATAAAGATCCCTGACTCCGGAGAATACGCGATCAAACCACCTGAAAAACGGGCGCATGAAAAAGACCGCGTGATCCGTTGATCCGCGTCCTGCAGCCACGGGCCTGAGAAGCGATGCGCAGAGAACCGGCGTCAGGACCAGGGCCACCACCACGGACAGGAGCATGGCCGCGATGACGGTCACCGAAAACTGGCGATAGATGACCCCGGTTGAGCCCGGGAAGAATGCCATGGGGCCGAAGACTGCCGAGAGCACGAGCCCGATGCCGACAAGAGCACTGGTGATCTGGCCCATGGACTTGCGGGTGGCCTCCTTTGCGGGGAGGCCCTCCTCGTTCATGATCCGCTCCACGTTTTCCACCACCACGATGGCGTCGTCCACCAGAAGACCGATGGCCAGCACCATGGCGAACATGGTCAGCATGTTGATGGAGAACCCGAACAACCGCAGTACCCCGAATGTCCCGAGGATCACCACCGGCACCGCAATGGTCGGTATCAGGGTGGCCCGCATGTTTCCCATGAACAGATACATGACCAGGAAAACCAGGAGGATGGCCTCGAAGAGCGTCTTGACCACCTCTTCGATGGCGACCTTGACAAAGGGCGTGGTGTCGTAGGGATAAATAATCCGCATGCCTTCAGGAAAAAACGGGCTCATCTCTTCCAGCTTTGCCCTGATGGCATTGGCCGTATCCAGGGCATTGGCGCCGGCCGCCTGCCGGATGGCCAGGACCCCGGAGGGCTTGGCGTTATAAAAGGTCTCCACATCGTATGATTCGGTCCCGAGTTCCGTCCGGCCCACATCCCTGATCCGCACAATGGACCCATCCGGGTTGGTGCGAATGGGGATCGCAGCAAACTCCTCGGGCGTCTTGAGCAGGCTCTGAACAATGATGGACGCATTCAGGGCCTGCCCCTCTACTGCCGGGGCCCCGCCGAACTGGCCTGCGGAGACCTCAACGTTGTAGGCCCCAAGGGCTGTGATCACGTCCTGAACCGTCATCTCGTATTCCGTCAGCCTTTCGGGGTTCAGCCAGATGCGCATGGCATACTGGCTGCCGAAGACCTCCACCTCACCCACGCCGGGCACCCTTGAGAGGACCTTTTCCAGGTTTGACTGGGCATAGTCCTGTAAATCGTTTCCATCCATGCTCCCGTCCTCGGAGATCAGGCCGACGATCAACAGGTAGTTGCGGGTGCTTTTGCTCACCTTCACGCCCTGCCGCTGCACCACCTCGGGGAGGCTCGCCGTGGCGAGCTGGAGCTTGTTCTGGACCTGGGCCCAGGCAAGGTCCGGATCCGTCCCCGGCGCAAAGGTCAACTCAACGCGGGAGGCCCCGGCCGAATCGCTGGTGGCGGACATATAGAGCATCTTATCGAAGCCGGTCATCTTCTGCTCGATGAGCTGGGTCACGCTGTTTTCAACGGTTTCGGCAGAGGCGCCCGGATAAAAGGCGTCGATGGCGATGGACGGCGGGGCGATGGGGGGATACTGGGATATGGGGAGATTGTAGATGGCCATGATCCCGGCCGCCATCATGATGATAGCGATGACCCAGGCGAAAACCGGACGATCCAGGAAGAATTTTGAGAGCATTACCTACCTCCATCTATGGATGTTGCACCCTGATCGGCTGTTTTCTCAGGCCCCGCAAACGGGATCTCCTTCACGGATTGGCCTGGTCTCACCTTTTGCACCCCTTCGACGATCACTCGGTCGCCCTGCTGAACGCCCGATCCGACGAGCCACTGGTCTCCCATTGCCCGCCGAAGCGTCAGCATTCGCTGCTCCACCTTTCCCTCTGAGTTCACGATGAGCGCAAAGGGGTTTCCTTTTGCATCGCGTGAAATCGATGGCTGTGGGATCAGGATGGCCTGCTCGGTGACGCCCTCTTTCACCACGGCCCGGACGAACATGCCCGGCAGGAGCGTTCCCTCCGGATTCGGAAAAATGGCCCTCAGGATAACGGACCCTGTGGTCGGTTCCACCGTGATGTCGCGAAACTGAAAGGCCCCTTCCAGGGGATATGGGGTGTTGTCTTCCAGCACGAGCCCGACCTTGTTCTGGTCGGTCCCATGGTTGTTGATGCGGCCGCGCGCCAGGTTGCGCTTCAGATGCAGCAGTTCAGTGGTGGATTGAGGCACATCCACGTAAATCGGGTCCAATTGCTGAATGGTGGCCAGGGCCAGGGGCTGATAGGCGGTTACGATGGCGCCAACGGTGACGCTGGATCTGCCGATCCGGCCGGAAATGGGTGCGGTGATCTTTGTGTAGCCCAGATTGATGCGGGTCGTCTCCAGGGCTGCTCTTGCCTGCTGGATGGCCGCCTCTGCCGCTCCGACGGCCTTCCGGGCGCTCTCCAGTTGTGCCTCGGCAGACTGCAAGGCGGCCTCCGCGACCTTGGCATCGGTGACGGCCTGGTCACGCTCATTGGCAGAGACGGCCTTGTCTTTAAGGAGCGACTCAAACCGTTCCCGGTTTATGCGGGCCAGTTCAAGGGTGGCCCGCTGACGGGCGACCTCGGCGATGCCCGCTGCCACCGCGGCCTGTGCCTGTTCAGCCGCTTTATGGGTGGCGGTGAGATTGGCCTGGGCATTGTCACGGGCTGCCCCAAAAGGGGCCGGATCGATTTCATAGAGCACCTCCCCGGCCTTGACATCGGAACCCTCGGTAAACAGGCGTTTCTGGATAAGACCGCTGACCTGGGGCCGGATCTCCGCTGTCAGGTAAGAACACGTGCGCGCCGGCAATTCCGTTGTCAGCACAACGGACTGCGTCGATAGGGCCACCGTGGCCACTTCCGGCGCGGCCGGGCTGGGTTGAGAATGCGTCGACCGGTCGCAGCCGGCCAACATCAGGCCGATGCATGCACTCCCGGCGGCGACAATGAACGTAACTCTATTCTTCATCATGGGTTCTCCTTGTTTTCATTAGGAACACTATCTTCATATACCCATACGGAATGATTGATCTGACCGAATTCCATAAAGGCCGCGGCCAGTTGGAGCCCTACGCGGGATTTTTCTGTCCCGGCATCGCCGTCCTCCCAGCGAATGATCATGGAGAGGTCGTTCTCAAGGGCCGTGTGGCGCAACAGGACAATGTCCTGTAGACCTCTTTCCCGATCAGGCAGCGAAAGCTGGTGAAAGGCTGCGAGCGCATGATCCCGATCCGGTTGGGAGTAGGATCGCAGGTGTATCATCTCAAGCCATTTCATAGGTGCTTCCCCCTTTCTATATGGGGTGCCGAAAGCCGCAAAGAATTCATCTGAACGACATCCCATGATCAGATTAAATGACATTCATCCCTCTGTCCTCTGTATCGGACACATGTCTGTGGAAAAAGGATATGAAAGGGCCTATAGCGAAATGCATGCCGGAATAATTTATTTATGAATATTATATAGTTATTGGAAACCTGGATCGAAATCTATTTTATTAAGCAGTTTTAGCTTTCTTATTTGGCAGAACTATGCCAAAATCTTTCAAATTCAACAGTGTGGCAGGCGACGTTTAGAAAATTGTCCAAAGAGAAACACGAGGTGCCGGTCATGGATGAAAATGAGTTTTTTCGTCAGGCGACGTTGAGGACTTTCAGCAGTCTCAATATCGATACGGCTCTGAGGCGGTGTATGGACTATCTGAAGGCATACATGCCGATCTCGGGCATGTTCTTTGCCTTGTATGAGCCTGAGCTGAATTTAGGCAAATTATTGGCCTCCATCTGGCCGCCTCATTTGCAGAAGCCAGCCAACGCCATTCCCATGCCGAGGGAGTTCTGGCAATGGATGAAGGAGAAATGGGCTGAGGATCCGTGCGTCACAATCGTCAACGACCCGGATAAAGAGGCTCTTCCCTCGCGCCAGGCCCTCTCCCTGATCGGGCCGGCGGAAATGTCATATATTATGATGGACCTGGAGCTGGAAAAGAAACGGCTGGGCAACCTGGGCCTATTTGCCGAAGGCAAAAACCGGTACGCCGAATCCCATGCCCACTTGGTCTCCTTGCTCCACGAACCCTTTGCCATGGCCATATCCAATATCCTTCAACACCAGGAGATCCTGCGGCTGGAGGAAATGGTGTCCGACGACAACCGGTATCTTCACAAACAGATGCTGGAGATGACCGGCGACACCATTATCGGTGCGGATTTCGGCCTCAAGGAGGTGACCGAGGCAGTGCGCCAGGTGGCCCCCCTGAACAGCCCGGTCCTCCTTATGGGAGAGACCGGGGTGGGGAAAGAGGTCTTTGCCAACTCCATTCAATATGCCTCCCCGCGAAGAGACAAACCCTTCATCAAGGTGAACTGCGGGGCCATTCCGGAGAACCTGATTGACAGCGAGCTGTTCGGCCACGAAAAGGGGGCCTTTACCGGCGCCATATCCAAAAAGCGGGGCCGTTTTGAAAGGGCCCATACCGGCACCATCTTTCTGGACGAGATTGGGGATCTGCCGCTGGCGGCCCAGGCGAGACTCCTTCGGGTGCTCCAGCAGCATGAAATCGAGAGAGTGGGAGGGACCGAACCCATCGCCGTGGATGTGCGCATCCTAAGTGCGACCCACAGGAATCTGGAAGAGATGGTGCGGGCAGGTTCTTTTCGGGAAGACCTGTGGTTTCGGATCAATGTCTTCCCCATCATGATCCCCCCGCTCCGTCAGAGGACCGAGGACATCCCGGCCCTGGTCGGCCATTTCATTGAGCGCAAATCAAGGGAACTCAAAATCCGTGCCCTTCCGTCGGTGGACCCGGCGTCTCTGGATCGCCTGCGGAGTTATCACTGGCCGGGAAATGTGAGGGAACTGGAGAATCTGGTGGAGAGGGCGCTTATTCAACATCAGATTGCTGGCAGGAACGGTCCACTGAGCCTGGACTTGTTGCCTGCATCCTCTTTCTCTTCAGGGGCCAGCGTCCGCGAAAAGGGGAGTGATGCCATGCTCCCCATGGATCAGGCCATGAAGAATCACATCCGTCAGGCCTTGATCCAGGCCGGGGGAAGGGTGGAAGGAGTGGACGGGGCCGCACATATCCTGGGGCTCCATCCGAGCACCCTGCGGGGCCGGATGAAGAAGCTGGGGGTCAGTTATGGTCGAAGGCCCAAGAAACGCACGTCTGATGAATCTCGATGAATCTGTGAAGAAAAGGTGGTTTCTTTTCAGACACATGCAACCCATGGGCGTGGAGAAGCGATGACAATCGGCCGACTTAACTTGGTTTTCATTGACTATCTGCAATTTATTGTCTTTGGTCTGATAGGTGGTCGAACCTAATACCGGCACGGTTTGCCTGTCGATCCGCCATGTTTCCTGGTCGGTTCACTTGGCAGATCAGCCTCTGTAACTCTCAAGGGCTTAACACCTCAACACCGGAGGAAGAGGCAGCTTTAAGCGTGCCTGATTGAATCAAGGTGCGGTACAGAGAAGAGATTTTCAGAGTTTTTTCGGTTGTTGATATTTGAAGTGAAACCGGCTATTGTGAAGGTGTTTAATGAACCAAGCGGCGTGTCTGTAGCTGGTCAGCTTTGTTAAAAAAGCGGGGTCAGCATCCGCCTTTAAGAATTTTTGACTTCAATTATGGAGGGAACCCGTTGAAAGCACTTCTGATCTACCCCGAATTTCCTGATACGTTCTGGAGCTTCAAGCATGCGCTGAAATTCGTTCATAAGAAGGCCGCGTTCCCTCCGCTCGGTCTCCTCACCATAGGCGCCATGCTCCCCAAGGAATGGACCCTGCGCCTCATGGATATGAATGTGACGGCAGTCCTTGATAAGGATCTGAAGTGGGCCGACATTGCCTTTGTCAGCGGCATGTCCGTTCAGCGGCGTTCGGCCCGTGAGATTATCTCCCGGTGCAGGGAGGCAGGCGTTAAGGTCGTGGCCGGCGGGCCCCTCTTCACCAGCGAGTATGAGGAATTCGATCAGGTGGATCACTTTGTGCTCAATGAGGCCGAACTGACGCTCCCTCCCTTTTTGGCGGATTTTTCGAAGGGGGTTCCCCGGAGGATTTACAGGACAGGCGAATTCTGCGAAATCGGGGAGACACCTGCCCCCATGTGGGAACTGGCGGACATGAAGCGATATGCATCGATGAGTATCCAGTTTTCCAGAGGGTGTCCGTTTGACTGCGAATTCTGCAATGTGACCGCCCTGTTCGGACACAAACCCCGCATCAAGCGGGCCGACCAGATAATTGCGGAACTGGATGCGATGTATGGCCTGGGATGGAAGGGGCAGATCTTTTTTGTGGACGATAATTTTATCGGCAACAAGGGGTATCTCAAAAAACAGCTGCTCCCCGAATTGATCGAATGGCGAAGAGGGAAGCGAGGCATCCATTTCAACACGGAGGCCTCTGTCAATCTGGCCGATGACGTGGAGTTGATGGAGATGATGGTCGAGGCAGGTTTCGATACCGTATTCATCGGGATCGAGACTCCCGATGAGGGAAGCCTGGCGGAATGCAACAAAAAACAGAATAAAAATAGAGACTTGGTCGATACGGTCAAACGCATCCAGAGGGCGGGACTCCAGGTTCAGGGGGGCTTTATCGTGGGGTTCGACAACGACACCCAGTCTATTTTTCAACGGCAGATCGATTTTATTCAAAAGAGCGGCATCGTGACGGCCATGGTCGGTCTGCTGCAGGCCCCGGCAGGCACCAGGCTCTATGAGCGCCTGAAACAGGAGGGCCGGCTCCTCGGTCATATGTCCGGAGATAATGTGGATGGTACAACGAATTTTGTCACCCGAATGGATCTGGATACGTTACGCGAGGGATACAAGAGGATCATGCTCCACATCTATTCGCGGAAATACTACTATAAGAGGGTAAGGACATTTTTGAGAGAATATAAGGCACCCAAAATCGACATCCCGCTCAACCGGCAGAGCATCCTTGCCTTCCTCCGGTCCAATATCCGTCTGGGCATCATCGGCAGCGAGCGGCTGCAGTACTGGGGGTTGTTGTGGTGGACGCTTTTCAAGCGGCCCGGGCTCCTGCCATTGGCCATCACCCTGGCGGTTTACGGCTATCATTTCCGGAAGGTCAGCACGTCCCATATCGTGTGAGAGATGCGGCGTGAGGCGTGAGACGCCAGGCCCAAGGCTCAAGGGGCGTCCCCTTTTCCGGTGAGAGCGACTTTCCAGCCGCGACTCCATGTCTCCGGAGCAGTTACCCCGTGAGAGCCCTGGAGGACCTGCATGGCAACCCGTGATGAGCCAAAGCGAAAATTCCGGGAAATGAGGCCTGTTCATACACCGATTTTCACTGACCAATAAAATGGAGACATAACCTGTGGCTTCTATTATGGTGGATCATACAAAGTGCAACCGGGACGGGATCTGTTCCGCCGAGTGTCCGGGTCGCATCATTGAGATGGACGCAGAGAGCGGTTACCCTGGACCAGCTCCCGATTTTGAAGAGATCTGCCTGAGGTGCGGTCACTGTGTTGCCGTCTGTCCCACGGGCGCCCTGAGCCTTGACTGGCTTGGCCCTGACGAGTGCAGGGCCATCGCCAAGGAATTGAGTGTGACGCCGGACCAGGCCGAACAGCTTTTGTGCGGAAGACGATCCATACGGACATTCAAGGAAAAAAGGGTGCCCCGGCCGGTATTGGAAAAGCTCGTGGAGATTGCGTGTTCGGCCCCGTCAGCCAAGAATCAGCAGCCTTGGCACTGGGTCGTGGTAGAGGATCCTTCCGAGGTGCTGCGTCTGGCCGGCATGGTCGTGGAATGGGTCCGTGGGGTTATTCGGAGCGCCCCTCGGGAGGCGGAAGCGATGGGCCTCCCTCGGGTGGTTGCCTCCTGGGATGAAGGGTATGACCGCATCTGCAGGGGGGCGCCCCACGTCATCGTGGCCCACGCGGACAAAAACTGGCCTTTCAGCACTGAGGACTGCACCCTGGCCATTAGTCACCTGGATCTCTATGCGGTCAGCATGGGTCTCGGGGCCTGCTGGGCAGGCTACTTCTTCAAAGCGGTGAATGCCTATCCTCCCCTGTTCAAGGCATTAGGCCTCCCTCCCGATCACCTGGCATACGGGGCCATGATGATCGGTTACCCCAAATTCAGATACCGGCTTATTCCCCGTCGCAAGCCTCCCCGCGTCACCTGGAAATAAGGGAGTCTTTCAGGCAGCGTTGTTCTGGTCCGGGACCCCGTTCAAAAAATCCGGCTTACCGGGTTTGACTGCCTGATGTCTGTCAGTCTCCCTTCACCCCTGTGAGACCTGCCCCCTAACTGATCCATTACCATCTGAATTGAGATATCCCAAAAAAACGATTTCTTTTGCATGAAATCGTTTGACATTCGATCCGGATTTCATGTTAAATGATTGAATGCCCCCGTAGCTCAGGTGGATAGAGCACCAGATTCCTAATCTGGGTGCCGTGCGTTCGAGTCGCGCCGGGGGCACCATAGAAAATCAAGGGGTTACGTCAATTTGACGGGAACCCTTTTTTATTGAAAAGCCTGTTTTGGGTCCACGCTGGGACCACGAAAACGTCTTGAAACACAAAAATTTCCATCCATGTCTCGGCTTGCTCAAAAATCCGGCTATCCACACATTCTGCCTGACCCAATACGCAAAAACCCTCCTTGCCTGCCCCTTTCCTGAGATTGAGGATTATGGTGATTTAGCGAGAAACAGGTTGATTTTCTCCAAAGCTTTGTTGTATTTCTTTTGCCGATTCCCTTTTATGAAAGCTCGTAGACTATTTACGAAAAGGCTTGCCATGTCAAACAATCGAGGCCCCATTTCTTGCAATAAAGAAGTGGGGTTTTGTTTTTTCGGCGCGCTTGCTCCAATTCAAGGGGATTGAGAAGGGGCAATTGAGCCGAACGAAACGCTCACCCTGACGATCCGCATCGCTTCTTGACCAAAAGTCCGTCGCATAACGTTCTGTTATCTGTAAAAAACAGTCAACACCGTGCCGGAATGGTGCCCCTTGGAAAAGAGATAGATCAAAACAAGGGAGAATTAATGATCAAAGAACAAGAGCGCGCCGAACTGCACCGCGCCATCTGGCAGATCGCCAACGACCTTCGCTTTTCACGGGCAGGCGTTTTGGTGCCCAAGAGCAAGGCCGACCTGTCCTTTACCATGCACATGCTCGCCTGGCTTTCCACCATCGGCACAGCAGCGATTGTTGAATTCCCCGGCGTGCTCTATCGGGGCGGCGCTGAACAGAAGATCCGCAAATATCTGGTCGATAACAATTACATCGATACCGTCATCCAGCTTCCGCCGGGTCTTTTCTTCGGCACCGCCATCGCAACCTGCATTATCGTGCTCAAAAAGAGCAAGAAGGACAACAAAACTCTTTTTATAGATGCCTCCGCCGAATTTGTTCGCGGAGGCAACAAAAACAAGCTGACCGATGAAAACCGCGCCAGGATACTGAAGGCATTTACGAAACGCGCGGACATAGAGCATTTCGCCAGGCTTGTGGGCAATAAAGCCATTGCAGAAAACGACTACAACATCGCGGTATCCTCCTATGTGGCGCAAAAAGACACCCGCGAGGTGATTGATATTACCAAACTAAACGGCGAGATTGCGGGCATTGTCGCCCGGCAGAACGAACTGCGTACGGCGATTGATGAAATCGTGGCGGATTTGGAGGGGATGAGATAAGATGGCCAAGAACAATAATAAAGCTAAAGAAAACAACCCCTTGAGCGGTACAATAATCATTTATGAAAACGCCGACGGGCAGTCACGCGTTTCGGTACGGGTTGAAGGTGAAACAGTGTGGCTAAATCAGGCGCAAATGGTGGAACTATTTCAGTCCAGCAAGGCGAATGTCAGCGAGCATATCAAACATATCTTTGAAGAGGGAGAGTTGGAGAAGGATTCAGTTGTTCGGAAATTCCGAACGACTGCCCTGGACGGTAAAAA
>Ga0209164_1004419_pt1 | contig 12593 bp, 11 predicted proteins | sample MTBNYHSulfiMetaG_FD_187458 | JGI IMG/M metagenome (GOLD analysis project Ga0209164, IMG submission 187458) | Enrichment culture microbial communities from rom New York Harbor, USA that are MTBE-degrading - MTBE-NYH (New York Harbor Sulfidogenic)... | ecosystem: Environmental > Aquatic > Marine >...
GTAGGAATTAAGTCCCCGAATCCCGGATGCCTCTCGGAGTCAACGGCTCTTCCTCATCCCTTTCTGAGCTATCTGTCTATACCTTTCCCCACAGCGCAATTGGCTCACCTGCGCCTACATGCGAGCTGTAGGGATGGAGCGCAGTCTACGCCGGGCCCCTTGGCGGGCCTCACCGGTTGCGATAGAATGCGGGAAGCGTTGAGTAACTGAAGACCCGTGCTATTGTCATCCTGAGCCGGATTCACCCGGGCGAAGGATCTGAGACCCGGGTCAACAGCTATTGTGTAACTGAAGGCTCCTGTTACTGTCATCCTGAGCCGGATTCATCCGGGCGAAGGATCTGAGATACGGGTCAACCGGGCGAGGAGAGAGAATATGTGGAAATCCAGGGGTTTTACCTTAATCGAGCTGCTGATCGTCGTCGCGATCATCGGCATTCTGGCCGCGATCGCGATCCCCAACTTCCTTCAGGCGCAGGTGCGGGCCAAGGTCGCCCGGGTCAAGGCGGACCATCAGGCGCTGGCCCTCGCCCTGCAGACCTACTATGTGGACCACAACGACTATATGCCCGACCGGCACTATAACGCCTTCTGCCACTCGGACGGCCCGCCCTATCACCAGTGGCTGCTCAACTTCCACACCTTTCTCAGCACGCCGATTGACTATGTGTCCTCGACGAACGCTTTCCCCGACCCCTTCAGCGAGAAGATTGTGATGGAGGGCGTCCCCAGCCCCTCGTACAAGTACTACAGCTGTATGCCCACCCCGCCCTCGGGTTGCGTCGGCCCTTACAGCTGGGGGGCTTCGATGAACATCGTCTCCCCGCGGGTGCCCCGGGCGGCCTGCATCGTTTTCAGCTATGGCCCGGACCACATCTATGACGGGGGCGAGTGGGTCATCTTCGGCCTGGACTTCTTCGGCGGGGGCCGCACCGGCGCCAGCCGGGTTTACGACCCCACCAACGGCACCATCAGCGCCGGCGATATGGTCCGCCTCATCGGCGACACCGGCGGCCTGCCGGAAGGGATTGGGGGGTAGGCAGGCCCTGAATCAGTTCTCTCCAGTCTTCACGGGAACCTGTATTTCCGCAGGGTATCCCAGTTCTGCGGAAGGTTCCCCGGAAGGATAAACTCCTTGCGTTTAGCCAGGCACTCCAGAATGGTCTCGCACTTCGCCACGGTTATCCTCTCCTGCGTCACCAGTTCCTTCAACACCAATGCGCAATTCCCGACTGTCAAATGGGCTAAATGAAGAGCTCTCGCCAACTGTTTGTCACCGGTGACAACGGCTAACCGATGATACACTGCGGTCGCAAACACCAGCCTGTCAACATCAGCCAAGGCCCTTGATAACGTCCCCGAGCTTAAAATCCTGCCCAGTTCCCTCGTGCCGGGCAACTCAACCCACTCGACTTCTGCCCGCAGCCGATCCGCCGTTTCGCGACGCAACTGATCCGCGGTGAAGCTTTCCTCGATCGCCCGGACACAGCCAAAATGCGCCTTTGCTTCTGGATGATCCAGCAGAATCTTGTCCAGCGTAATCAGCGAGCACGTGTCATACAGCGCGCTATGCCACCAGTTGACTTTCAACAGTCACCCACCCCGCGGTCAACTCTTTCGCTTCTTCTACCGTCATCTGCAACATCTCGGCGACTTTCGCTACGCCGATTTCCCCCTGCAGAAATGCCGAACAGATGAGTCGTTGAAAACGAGTGGTCAGATGAAGCGCTTCCTCCGGCAGCGGATTCGGTTCCAGCTCCTCCATCTTCGCCCTCCCGGTGACCCCCAGCATCCGCTTCACCCTCTGAACCATCTGCCGATATTCCATTTCTGCCAAGCCCGTCTGCAGCACCCGTTGATAGAGTGCCCAGAAACTGACCCGGAATACTTCCTTCAGGAGCAACAAAGCGCGCTCCAGAGGCAACCGATCCAACCTTTCACTACGCCATATCTCCTCCAGGTCCTTCGTCGGCACCAGGAAACAACCGGCAAAGAAGTTGGCCTGTTTCTCGTACTCCCGGCCGTCCGGCCTGCCGTCTGGTCGAGAAGTAAACAACTCCGGATGCAAAACCAGGTGCCCCAGCTCATGCGCAGCGCTCATAATCGTTCGCTCCACAGCGCTTTTCCGGCGATGCAGCATCACCAGCTTCATCTCCCCTTGGACGACGCTCAGCGCATCCAGCCCTGCGCCCTCCCAGTCGAAGAACAAACAGCGGATGCCCAGGCTCTCCAGAACCTGCGCAATTCTCTCCGGCGCCCAATCCGTGGTGCTGCACTTGTCCCGAGTATAAGCGGCCGCCCGCTCAATCTCTTCTTCCCCATCTTCTTGCTCAGGGTTGATGGGAAACTCTCGTAACCGAGGGAGGAGTCTTGTTCCCGTTATTGCTTCAATGTCGGCGTACGCCCGCAGAAACTTCTGGGCACTCGCCAGAATCCGGCTGTTCCCGCGAAGTTCCTGGTGAGCCCTGAACGCAAATTTCGTAGCTGGAAGCTCCTGTTCTCCCGGCAAGAGGTCCATCAGGCTGCACCCCAAGGAGCGAGCGATCTTCATCAGCTCGCTGGCACCAGGCTCGGTTTTCCCCGACTCATAGTTGGTGATCGTGTTTCGACTGACACCCAACAAATCCGCTAATTCGGTAACCTTCATACCCACTGCTTCCCGCTGCCGGTAGAGCCGATCACCAATTGCGGGCGCTGTCCCTTGGTTCTTCCTATTACTCATCTCCTTACTCCCTCTTCACATCAGAGCGCCGATGTCACTGTGTCGGCAGTCCCATCGGCCTCCATTTTTCTAGCCGGACTCGCGTCCAGCTTTCCAAACTATTGTGCATTATCCGTATCTTCTACCCAAAGTCAAGCTTTCCGCATAATCTTTTGTGCGTTTTTTGCGCTTTCCTCATTCCAAACCGTTCGTTTGCTGGAAAAGTCCTATAATTCGGGGTTTTTATGGGTAGGCGATCATGCGCGATACTCAGGGTCAGCAGCAGCGATAGGGTCCGCCTCATCGGCGACACCGGCGGGTTGCGGGAGACGATCGGGGGGTAGGGCGCGGCCTCAATGTCTGTTGAAGCGTCTGTCTTTCAACGTCCAGACTTAATCGGGGCTTTGTCATTGGGGCACTGCGGAGTATAGAGCCAAAAGTTGAGAGGCTTGTTGGGGTTCCTCGTGCAAAGGCCATTGCTCAACTTAAGAGATACTCCAAGCGTTCGCTTACGCGCTTCCTTCCGGACGTAATGCAGGATTGGAAGACGTTCCTTGTCATTGTTGCTGAGCTTCAGTTTTTCGTTGCAGCAGTCACACGAATTGAAAAGCAAAGGTGTCCCGTCTTGATCATTCTTCCATTGCACGTACTTGTCGAAGGCGGTAAAGGAATAGGCTGCCAGACCGGCGAAAAGGTCAGCCAGCTGAATCAGCAAGTACTTCTTTGAAGAAACGCAGCAGAATCCCATGATGTTGTAGAACTCGCGCAATTCCGGCAAATCAGCGCTCTGGGTGAACAGGTTTTCCTCAACGGCCCAGCTTTTCCAGGCAAGACATTGCTCCAAAGTCAGCCAGTCCACCTCCTTTTGCTCGTCCGGGCAGATGAGCCAGCGCGCGCCGTCAGGCCAACGGCGCTTCAACACGTTGTGGAGCAGGTGATAATACATCCGTGCAAAGTTCGCTTTGTCGTCCCGGTGCCGGACATCCTTGTGGCGGGAGTCTTCCGTGTCCCAAGTCAGGACATCTACTCTCATTCGGTCATGCCGCTGAAAGAAGAACTCCGCCAGTGCAATCCCGTGACGCTTCTTCGCGGTCGTCCACTTGTATTCGCTTTTACCCTGGGCCTGCCGCACCGCTTCCAAATCTCGATGAAACGCGCGGGCGTCGTCCTTAGCGGCAGACACCAGGGAGATCGAGCGAAATTGCCCCCGATTCCAGTTCGATTCATCCGCGAAGGCAATATGGGTATATCCCAACTCCGAACGCATAAATGGTGCCTCTTAGGCCGCGCCGGGTGCTCTTACAGGAGCTCCCTTCTTGCGGCATACGTGAAAATGACCGCCCAAGTAAGTCGGTAGGCTCTTCTCGTCGCTCGCCGTAGCCAAGATGACACATGGGACTTTTCTGCCCTCAAATATGGCCTTTACGTGCATGGCCAGCCACTCGCCATACTCATCGAGTCTAGAAATCGTCAGGCAGTAGGCGTCGGCGTTAATTCCAAATAGATCCATTTGATGGGATGTTTGAAACAGAAGCTCCGTTTTCTCTTTGAAATCTTTTCTGCCCACCCTTCCGATGGAGAAGTCAATTCGCGGCAGGGCGAGTGCCTCGGCAACAGCTTCCATCGCTTCTTCGGCTTGCCTTCCCTTGCACAAAAAGAGGATGCCATCGGTTCGGCCTTTCTGAGAGACAAGTCTATACGACTGCTTAAGCTTTGGCCAAAGCGACAGCAGTTTTGCGTCCAATTCCTTTGAGGGCATGTGTGACTTCTCCTTTCTGCACAGTTCGCGTCCATAACAACACCACCGAATGCGTCAATCGATCCGATTCCTGGTCTTAGAACAAGTTCCCTTGTGTCCCCTTGTCGCTCTGCCAAACAGGCGGCTTGCGCATTTCGTCGGGGACTTCGGGGAGTTCGTCGGCGTGTAAGCACTCGCCTTCGAGGACTGCCTCCAGGAGCTTGGCCTGCTCAGGGTAGCCTTCGACAGTTGCCTCCAGCACCCAGAGCAGTTCAAGCAGCTCGGTTGTGAACTGGCTGGTCCAACGTTCGGGGCGGATGTCGTCGAGCGGCGAGGACTTCTTGCCCGCGCCTTTCTTCATCCGGTATTTGAGCCACGACTGCACAACTTTAAGTCCCGAAACCTCGAACTCGAAAACCTCGCGCGTAACGGGTCGAAACTCGCCCTCGCCCACCCGCAGCGTCCGGGTCGTCTCATTATAGTCGAAATCGTCCGGGTAGCCGCCGGCGTCGCCGGGGACGGCCTTCGTGCATTTGGCTGCGCCGCGCGGGACATAGCCGCGCTTCTTGCCTTTAGGGACGAAGCGCTCGCCGTAGGTGTGCAGCCAGAGCAGCCGCGCGCCCACGTCGCGCACCTTCGCGAACAGCACGGCGTCCTTCGTGATCGGCACGCGCAGCTCGCGCGTCTCCAGTTCCTTGTGAAAACGCGCCGTGAAGGCCGGCTGCGCCAGCGCGCCGTAGAGATACGCCACGAAATCCTCCGGCGTCACCTTGCGCCTGTATGCCTTCCCCAGCTGTTCAAGCAGACCAGGCAGAATGTTCGCCTCTTTGGCGTCGGCGCTACGGCAAAGGGGGAATACGTTCTTGCCTCCATATGATCCACGAAAAGCATGCTTGTCCGGGATATGCGAGAATGCGGCAAGAGCCGGACCTTCTCCAAGAGGATGATTCAATAGGGATGAGAGGAACATCTGTCTTTCTGAAATCACCGCCCACAGATCTGGACAGGGCCGATCTATCAAGCGTCCATCCGCCAAGAGGACTTGCCTATCAAGAAACCTAAAACCGAAAGGCATTATTTGTGGTATGGGAGCATTAGCACCAAGTGACCTTATCTCGGAGAGGCGGCTCCGTGGCGCTTTGAGGCTCAGGGCCTTATCATCTATCTTTCTTCCAGTCGCATTTTCGATAAACAGCGTTGCTTTTTCGTGGGGCAGTGCTTGAATGAGAATCTTCCAGCGTTTTTCAAGGCATTCTTTGCTTGGTGCGATGACCCAAGTTCTCCCGGCCATGACTCCAGTTGGTAGCCACGGCATGAGGTCGGTGAGAACGGGCCAGGCGAAGTAATCGCCCTTGCCCGCCGGGCGGAAAGGCGCCTGCCACTCCTCGCGGCAGTCCTGCCATTTGACCGTCTCGAAATCGGCGAAAGCGGCCAATGCGGCGAGCTTCGCGTCGCGAGTTCCCTCGACGTGTGAGTAATGGACTTTCGCAGGTTTATCCTTCTTCGACTCCTTTGCTCGAACGGCTACGGCAATGGCGACGGGCGTCTGGATGGCAAAAACGTTGTCGCTCTGGCGGGTACCGCGCCCTTCGCCACCGAGATCAAGAACCCAGATTTCGTCGCACAGGCGGCGCATATGCTCCCGCATCCCGCAGAAGGCGTCACCGTCAAGGTAGCTCGACGCGCTGATGAAACTGACGACGCCCGGCCCCTTGGCGGTCTCGTGTTCAAAAACTTTCCACAGCGCCCAACGCCAGAAATAGACATAGAGATTGTAAAGGTTTTTGATATGGACACCATGACCGGCGTCCTTTGCAGGCTTGATGAAATCGTTATAAAGTATGGACTTTTTCTCCCTAAGCTCCAGTCTTTTTCTCGCCGTCGGTGTTTTTGCGGCTGCTTTCCTTTTCTTTCCGCGGGCCTTAGCAGCATCAGAAGCTTCATCAACGGGATCACCAAAGCGAACCCAACCACCCCACCTACTCAGATGCTTATCCTCACTTGGATCTACTGCCGCGTGCCGGTCATAGGGGGGGTTCCCCAGACAGACAATGACGGGTACTTTCCTCTTGACCTTAAGCGCCTTCTCGTGCTGTTCCGAAATAGGCTTGAGATAGAAGGGCAACGCGGACGGCTGGGCATACGGACTTTCGAGCGTGTCGGTCAGATAAACGTGCGTCCCATCCTTAGGCAGTCCGGCCCCCCGGTCCCGCAAGGAGCGGCTGGCGCGCAACTCGGCCACGGCATAGGGGCCCACCATCAGTTCGAAGCCATAGAGGTTCTTGGCAAGTTCCGTTGCCTGACCCGCTACCGCACCCCTGCCCTGGTCGGACTCGACGCGGCCGAGGGCATGCTCGATCACGCCGAGCAGATAGGTGCCCGTTCCCGCTGCGGGGTCGAGCGTGACGACGCCGGGATCGGCGAAGCCCAGCGGCTTGTTCAGCCGATTGACAAGCAGATCGTCAATCAGCCGTACCTGGCAGCGGACAACCTCGACGGGCGTATAATAAGCGCCGGCATCCTTTCGAAGCTTGGGATCGTACGCAGCGAGAAAGTCTTCATAGAAATACAGCCACGGGTCTTCGGGGCCGGTAAATGTGGCAGGGGGCACGGCGGCGATGACGCGCAAGAGCAAATCGAGGGACGCCTGAATGTCTTGCTGTGCTTGCTCATCGGTCAGGACTCGCAAAGCTCGTGAAAGCAGACTGTGTTGAGCGGCCAGGGTCTTTTCCGCGCTGTCAAGCGAGAGCGGGTCGGCCCCTTCGCTGCGTCCGAGTAGCAGAGCAAAAGCGACTGTTTGGGCGTAAGCGTCAGCGAATTGTTCATCCGAAGCATCGGGAAAGAGCAGTTGCCGCCATTCACCGGCCAGCTGCACGAGGGGCGAAGTAGGAGTTTTCAGCGCGTCGGTCACATCGGCTCGCAACATTCCACAGAGTGGGGCAAGCATTTTCGCGAAGCCCTTGAGGTCGATTTTCCCTTTGCGATCGGTCGGGATGATGGGTTCCCATTCGAAGAAAAACCGCATCAGGCGTTCGATGGCCTGGGCGTCCTGAGCCGCGGCGGCTCTCTTGCCATCGGTGGCGACATCGCCCGAGAGTCGAACGATCCGGTCTGCCAGCTTCCCATCGCGATAAAGCGCCCATTGGTTGCCGTCGGTATACAGAATATTCGGGATGTGCGAGAAGCGTCTGAACTGGTCACGATTATGCCCTTTGAATCGGGTGGCGGTTACCCCGACGCCGGGGGCCTTGAGTTCCACATATCCCGCAAGCAGGCCGTTGAGGTGGATGGCATAATCGGGCCGACCCAAGCGGCCGGGCAGGGGCGTTTCGCCCTTGCAGACCACTTTCCTGCCGAGGGCCTGGGCGACGCCCGCCATGAAGTTCTCAAAAGGCGCACGTAACTGGTCCTCCGGCTCGCCCGGTGTCAGCTGCGACATCTTCGCGGTCACGGCGGTCGCAAAGCTCTGAAGGGCTTGGTGGATGGTAGTCACTGGGGTCATATAATCCTCAGCCGGTATGTTCCGAACACTGGAGATTAATTTAAGCAACTTGAAGCTGGGAAGTCAAGAGTAGCGTTTTGACGAGGGCTGAGGGAGGAAAAAGCCTGTCCACACATCGCTAAGGCGCGCTCACGCCACCTCTGCCAGCCGCCCGGGCCGGGAGGGCATCTGCCTCAGGCGCTGGTCCACGCGCTCGATGACTTCATCCGGCGTCGAGGTTCCCGCCGTCAGGCCGACCGTCTGAAAGCGCTCCAGCCACGCCCGCTCCAAGCCCCTTTCGTCCTGCACGTGCAGGCAGGGCACCCGGTAGGACTCGGCCAGCTCGACCAGTTGGCGCGTGTTGTTCGAGTTCCTTCCCCCGACCACGACCATCGCCTCGACCCGCCTGAGGAGCTGAAGCACCGCATACTGCCGGTCGCGCGTCGGGCGGCAAATGGTGGAAATCGCCCGGATATCGGCCCCGGGATTGAGCGCATGAATCTCCTTGCGCACCCGCAGGGCGGTGCGGGGCGGCGTCGTACTCTGGCAAACAATCCCTAGCCGCCGCGCCTCATAGGGGCGCACCTCGCCCGGATGCTCGATGACCTCATACCTGTCGAGATCCTCGACGACGCCCTGCACCTCGACGTGCCCCCGCTTTCCGATCAGAAGCACCAAGCGCCCTTCCGCCCGCAGCGCCTGCGCCGCCTGATGTACCCGGCGGACCAAGGGGCAGGTGAGGTCAATCAGTTCCTTCCCGGCCGCCACGAGCCGCCCTCGCCTTCGCTCGCTGATGCCATGCGCCGTGACGAGGACCTTCCGCGTCGGGGGCATCTCCCCGCGTTGCCGCTCGGAGAGCGCCGAAAACCCCCGCCGGGCGAGGCGCGCCTGGATCTCCTCGTTATGCACCAGCTCGCCATCGATCGTCACCTCGCCCGGCGCGCGCAGCATCATCGCCGCTTCGAGCGCCCGGCGAACACCGAAACACAGGCCCATCGCTTCCGCTCGAATCACCTTCACTTCAACCACCTGCCTTCCACGACAAGAAACCTTACTGCTTCTTGAAAGAATACCAGTCCACTTTCCGGGTCAGATACATCGTCGCCGCCAGGATCAGGAACAAGCCGATCGAACCCAGCAGCAGCGCATAATCCTGGATCATCAGCAGCGTATAGAGATACGCGTACAGGACCGCCACCACCCCGCCCACAATCACCGCACGCCGGGTCGTCTTCAACACCGCGACACAGTAGGCGGTGATCAGCGCGACCACCGCCGCGCTGGCAATCCCATAAGCCGCAAGGAACCCCAGATGCTCCGCCAGTGACAGCTCCAGCAGGTAGAAGAGACACATGCCGGCGCCGACCAGGAGATACTGCACCGCATGGATGCGCATCCGGCCCAGAACTTCGAACAGCCACAAGGTTACGAACGTCAGCCCGAGAAAGAGGATCTGGTACTTCACACTGCGCTGTGCCATCCGATAATGGTCCACCGGAGAGATCATATTCACGCCGAAGAAGGATGAGGAGATCTCACCCTCATAGGCGTTCGAGTCGGAGCGCCAGCTCTGGGGATAATTCCTCCCCAGCGAGGCGATGTTCCATATGGCCTGAAAACCCTCAGGGCTGAAATCATGCCGGGTGGGAAGCCACGCGCCCTGAAAGCTCGGCGCGGGCCAGTTCGCCTCGAGCTCCACGTTCGTCTGCCGGCCAAAGGGCGCAAAGAAAGCGCCGACGCTGCCATTCAGCTTCAAGGGAAAAGAGAACTCAAAGCTCTCTGCGCTCAAATGATCCTTCAGCTTGGCGTGAATGCCCCCTTGATGCGGAGCGAACTCCCCCGCGCTCGGCAGGAAGGGCAGCGGGGCGCTGTTCCAGGAGAGGGCCGACTGCTCGGTAATCGCCCGGGCATCGCTAATCAGGACCGACAGGTAGGCCCGCTCCCACAGGACGTCCTCGGGCGCGATCGCCCACTGGGCAAGATCAGGCCGCGCAAAACGGCCGGCGACTTCCAGCGCCATCCGGTAAACAGGAATCTCGTAAATGCCCCGGTGGCGCCGCTCGCTCTCGATGTGGCCTTCGATGCTCAATGTTTCCGGAAGGAACGAGGCATGGACGACCATCGAGCGAGGCTGGGGTTTGCCGTCCTTGTCCGGCTCGGTCCATCGCTTCACATAAGGGACGATGATCGCCGGGCCGGCGACCCTTTGATTTCGCCCCCATTTGGACATCACTTCCTCGAGCGCCTCGTCGCGCGTTTGCTGCCGCTCCCGGATCACTCCCCGGATGCTCGCTATCGGCAGCTGAAGCAGGAGAATGAGAAAACCCACCAGGAGAATCTTGAGAAGATGAGAGTTTCTGATCGACTGCCCGACTTCGCTCAGCGTGGAATGGTTCATCGCGTCGGCCTCCATTCGGATTTCACAAAAAACCCTATACTTTGCAGTGCAAAGTTTATCACCAAAAAAAGAGAGGCACGGCCCCTTACGCCGGAACCCAGTCTTCCGGCAGCGCCCCCTTATGCGCCTGGGCTTTTTTTACCGCTTCCCTCCGGGCCGAGGCGGCGTCCTTCACGACCCGCTCCAGCTCGTCCAGATAGGCCAGGAAACGCTCCCGGCCCTGCGCCGTCAGGCGGCAAAGGGTTTGGGGCCGCCGGTCGCGAAAGCCTTTGCGGACTTCGACCAGCCCGGCTTCCTCGAGGGTTTGCAGGTGGCGGCTCAGGTTCCCATCGGTCAGGGAACAGAGGTCTTTGAGCTCATTGAACCGCAGCCCCTCCGGCCGGCTCGCCAGCGAAGTGAGAATCCCCAGGCGCGCCTTCTCGTGCATAATGCGGTCGAGGCCGTCGTAAGCGTAGCGGCCGGAGCCTTGTGCTTTCCCGGTATTCTTTTCTTCAGCCAATGTCTTTCCTCTCCAGGTTCCAGTGTAAGACCGCGCCGCCGAACAACTGCCCGAGGCCGAAGGTCAGCCCCATCCCCCAGGCCGAAGGACTTGCGGTCTGCCCGGCGAGCGACAGCAACAGGATGCCCGCAACAAAATAAAACAGCGCTACCCAGCCGATGATCCGGGGCAGGTAGGGCCGCGAGGCGAAAATCCCTAAACTGTAGAGACAGGCCCAAATGCCCGGCAGCAGGGAGACGTCGAATCCTTCCGAGCCAAGCGCCACCCCGGTCAACACGACAGCGGCCGCGAGCGCCGGGAGCATCTGGCCCACGGTCCGCCGGGTCAGCCGCCGGGCGGTTTCGCTCTCCCGGAAAAAGTAGTTGTAAACGATGCCTCCTCCCGCGACGATGGCGCCCAGCACACCCACAACCGACCAGTAAATGACAAAGGCCGTGCGCCCCCCGGACCCGACAATCAGGGCCTGCAAGGCGGCTGCCAACAGGGCCACGATCCCCGAAAAGGCAACCGGGATGGAGCGATAACCCCTGTAGAATTCAGCCTTTGCCAGCTGATCGTGAATCTCGGAAATCTGGTTCAGCGCCCGGTGGATTTCCATCGTCCTGGCCGGAAGAGTAGCACTTTACTTTGCAATGTCAAGTACTTTTTATCATAAAACAGGATTATGTCTGGCACCGGAATCCGTGCGGCGAGTGCCTTGGTAGGCTGAGTGCCAACGACCGGAAGACGCGGTTCAAGGTTTAATCGGCGTTCCAAAGGTATGGATAAGTATGCTAAGTTATCTTTGTGGGGGCGTAAAATGCTGGAAGAAGTGCGAAATCTCGCTTGGGGGAGATCCTTCCCGGGGACCAGAGACTACTGGGAGAATCGATACCTTCAGGGAAGGTCTTCGGGGAAAGGGTCTTGCGGAAAGGTTGCGCTTTTCAAAGCGGAGGTTTTGAACACCTTTGTCAGGGAGCACAACATCAAGAGCGTTGCGGAACTGGGTTGCGGCGACGGGCGGCAGCTGTCCCTTGCAGAATACCCCGACTATGTTGGACTGGATATTTCTCCCACCGCCATCGAGTTCTGCAAGAACCGATTCAGGCAGGACCCTTCAAAACACTTTCTGGTTTATCGCCCGGAGGCATTTGTCCCCGGCCCGGAGATGAGCGCCGAGCTGGGGCTGTCGCTCGAGGTTGTATTCCACCTGGTGGAAGACCGGCTGTTCGAGCTGTATATGCAGCACCTGTTTGCCTGCAGCAGCCGGTATGTCATCTTCTTCTCCAGCAATACGACCCTCAACCTGCCCTTTCAGGGGAAACATATCCGGCACCGGAGATTCACCGATTGGATTGAGAGGAACCTGCCCCATTGGCAGTTGATGGAGATGATTCCCAAGCGGCTTCCGATCTACAGAATCAAGTTCAACGGTTGCTTCTCCCGCTTCTACATTTACCGGAGAATGCCTTGCTCACGGGAACACTAAACAGAAACCAATTCCTGATCTCACGCCAAGACGCAAAGATCGCCAAGGCATTTGAATCTTAGCGGCTTTGGGTGAGAATGCTTAATGAAGGACTTTGTTTAGTACTTAAGGTCCGGCGTGTCAGCTGTTGTCACCGCCTTACGCACTGTTACAAATCCTTGGGTGTCAGGCCCGTGCGTTTGGCAATTCGACCCAGCATGCGGGGGCCGCGAAGATGCTGCCGAGTTCCAGGACATCCTCACCATGCTCCAAGCGGTCCGCAAGCACTCGAAGGGCCAAGGCCTTCACTCTTGCCAAGGCTTCTTCCTG
>Ga0209164_1004422_pt1 | contig 12589 bp, 8 predicted proteins | sample MTBNYHSulfiMetaG_FD_187458 | JGI IMG/M metagenome (GOLD analysis project Ga0209164, IMG submission 187458) | Enrichment culture microbial communities from rom New York Harbor, USA that are MTBE-degrading - MTBE-NYH (New York Harbor Sulfidogenic)... | ecosystem: Environmental > Aquatic > Marine >...
TGTTGGCCGAAGCAAGCTATTCCGGCTGTCAGGGCCGGGTGACCCTTCCCATCCGGGGGGAATTCCCGGGGAAGGTGGTGGTGGAGCGGGGTGGGAGGCGCGTGGAGTTGAGGGCGCTGCCTCACCCCTCCGCAACCGGCCAGGGGGACCCGGCCGCTTGGCGGCTGGTCTTCGTGGTCGAGATGGAGCGCGGAGTGGCCCTCGTGGCACCCGCTGAGGAGGACATGCTGCTGGAACCCTGAGGGACGGCTTCCTGGTGGGATCCAGGACCCGCCGGCCCCGCCGGAACAATCCCACGAAGGGGAGGAAGGAATGAACCAGGATCTCATCGCTGGTGCGGTGGCGTTGGCCTTCACACTCCTGGTGGTGGCCGTGGTGGCCATCCTCACCATCAAGTCCCTCATCGTCATCGTCCCGCCCAACATGGCCTCGGTCCTGACGGGAAAGAAGCGGAAGCTCCCCAGCGGCGAGATGGTGGGCTACCGCTCGGTTTCCGGAGGCCGGGCCTTCCGGGTGCCCCTCATCGAGACGGTGCAGTACGTCTCCCTGGAGACCATCCCCATCGAGATTTCGGTGACCAACGCCTTCTCCAAGGGCAATATTCCCCTGAACATCGAGGCCATTGCCAACGTGAAGATCGCTTCGGAGCCCGAGACGGTCTTCAACAACGCCGTGGAGAGGCTTCTGGGAAAGACGGAGGAGGAGATCCGGGATCTGGCCCGGGATACCCTCATGGGAAACCTCCGGGGCGTCCTGGCTACCCTCACGCCCGAGGCGGTGAACGAGGACCGCCTCGGATTCGCAGCGGCCCTGGCGGAGGATGCCGGTGAGGACCTGGCGGCCCTGGGCTTCCACCTGGACGTCCTGAAGATCCAGAACGTCAGCGACGAGCGCGGATACCTGGAGGCCATCGGGCGCAAGAAGGCCGCGGAAGCCGTACGGGATGCCGAGATCGCCGAGGCGGACGCAGCCGCCGAGACCCGCCAGCGCCAGGCCACGGCCCGTCAGATCGCCGAGGTGAAGGAGGCGGAGGCCGACGTCCGCATCGCCGAGGCCCAGAACCTCTTGCGGGTCAGGAAGGCGGAGCTGGACCGGGAGGCCCAGATCGTGGAGCGGACCGCCATGGTGCGGGCCCAGGAGGCCGAGGTGGAGGCCCAGAAGGCCCTGGAGGTCCGGCGGGTGGAGCGGGAGAAGCTCCGGCTCCAGGCCGACGTGGTGGAGCCTGCCACCGCCGAGAAGACGGCGGCCAAGCTCAAGGCCGAAGGGGAGGCGGCGCCCATCCTGGAGCGTGGACGGGCCAGCGCCGAAGCCCTGAAGATGCTCTACGAGGAGGTGAAGAAAGGCGGGGACAACGCCTTCGCCGTGCTCCTGGCGGAGAAGCTGCCCCAGCTGCTGGAGACCTCCGTGGCGGCGGTGGAGGGAGTGGACATCGACCGGGTTGTGGTCCTAGACGGCGGTAGCGGGGGGGGTGTCTCCAACGCGGTGAACCAGAGGGTCCACGGGGCCCTGGGAACCCTGGAGGCCGTCTCGGCCGCCGTGGGGGTGGACATCCAGGAGATCCTCCAGGGAGCCGCCAGGAAGGTCGGAGGGCGGGAGGGAAAGTAGCAGGCGCGTCCGTTTCCATGGGAAGGTGAGAGCATGAGCACAGCCAGCAGGGGTGACGTCGTCCACGTCCATTACACCGGGACCCTGGAGGACGGGACCGTCTTCGACACGTCCCGGGACCGTGACCCCCTCACCTTCCAGCTCGGCAAGGGCCAGGTGATTCGGGGCTTCGAGAAGGCGGTGGAGGGGATGGCGGTGGGGGAGAAGAGGACGGCCAGCATCCCGGTGGATGAAGCCTACGGGCCGCGGGTCCCGCAGCTGACCTTCACGGTGCCTCGGGAGAACCTTCCCCCTGGGTACGATCCCCAGGTGGGGGAGGTGATGAGGATGGAGAGCCGGGACGGGCGTCAGATGGACGTGATCATCACCGACTCCGACGACGGGTTCGTCAGGATGGACGGGAACCATCCCCTGGCCGGACAGGACCTGACCTTCGACATCGAGCTGGTCAAGGTGGGCTGAGGCGAAATCCGGCGGAACCCTGCGGGATCCGGTGGGACCCCGGCTGCCTTGCGCGGGGACCGTGGCCCTCATTAGCCTCCCGGGGATGGCAGGGCCGGCCCTGGCGTGTCTGCGGGGGGCTCTGACGCGTTGTCCCCTATCGCCCCCCGAAGGAGGAGGGTATGTCCGTGTCCGACTCTCCCGACCGGTCTCCAGGCCAGAGATTCTCCCTCCTGGAGAACTGGATCAGCCTCCTGGGGGCCCTCCTGGCCATTTGCAGCTTCCTTGCTGTGGCGGTTCTCATCCTCCTGGACATGTACGGGGGCCTTCCCAATCCCTACCTGGGGATCCTCACCTACATGGTGGCGCCGTCCTTCCTGGTGGGTGGCCTCGTCCTGGTGGCCGTGGGGGCCTTGGTAGAGCGCCGCCGCCGCCGGGGCCTGTCGGAAGGGGAGATCCCCAGGCACCCCGTCATCGACCTCAACCTCCGGCGGCACCAGCGGATCTTCCTCACTGTGGGGGCGGTGACCTTCCTCTTCCTCATGGTGACCGCCGTGGGGAGCTACCGGACCTATCACTTCACGGAGTCCGTGGAGTTCTGTGGCCAGACTTGTCACACGGTGATGAAGCCCGAGTTCACGGCCTACCAGAGCTCTCCCCACGCCCGTGTGGCCTGCGTGCAATGCCACATCGGCCCCGGCGCCGACTGGTTCGTGAAGTCGAAGCTCTCGGGCGCGTATCAGGTCTACGCCACCCTCAGGAACATCTATCCGCGCCCCATCCCCGTGCCCATCGAAAACCTCCGTCCTGCCCAGGAGACCTGCGAGCAGTGCCACTGGCCCCAGAAGTTCTTCGGGAACGCGGAGCGGGTGAACGAGCACTTCTTCTCCGACGAGGAGAACACCCCATGGAACATCCGGCTCCTCATGAAGATCGGGGGCGGAGATCCGGAGCTGGGGCGGGTCGGCGGGATCCACTGGCACATGAACATCAACAACACCGTGGAATACGTCGCCACGGACCACGCCCGCCAGGTCATTCCCTGGGTGCGCGTCACGGACGGGGAGGGGAACGTCACCGTCTTCCAGTCGGAGACCGCTCCCCCCACCGAGGAGGAGCTTGCCTCCCTGGCACCCCGCCAGATGGACTGCATCGACTGCCACAACAGGCCTTCCCACGTCTACCGGGCTCCGGCCCGGGCGGTGAACCTGGCCATGAGCACGGGGCGGATCAGCCCCGGTCTCCCTTCCATCAAGCTCAGGGCCACCCAGCTCCTCACGGCCGAGTACGAAACCACGGAAGCGGCGCTGGAGGCCATCTCCGCCGCCCTTTCCAGCGAGTACGGGGGGAGCGCCGACCCCGCGGTGGTGGAGGAGGCCGCCGGGGAGCTGCGGAAGATCTACGAGACCAACTTCTTCCCCGAGATGAAAGTGGATTGGCGCGTCTACCCCGACAACGTGGGGCACACCCTCTACCCCGGGTGCTACCGCTGCCATGACGGCCAGCACACGAGCCCCGACGGCAGGGTGATCACCCACGACTGCAACGCCTGCCACGTCATCATCGCCCAGGGTGGGGCGGAAGCGGCGGAAACCCTCACTCCCGCAGGCCTTGAATTCGTCCACCCGGTGGACATCAGCGAGCTGTGGAAGGTCGTGAACTGCTCCGAATGCCACACGGGGGGAGCCAGCCGGTAGGGAGGGGAGGGGGCCGCCTTCTCCGCCGTGGGACGGGGACGTATGGACGCATAGCTCTTTGTGCATGGCCTGCACGTTGCAGCATGATACCGTTCGACTGGGAGAGAGAACGAGGGGCCCCCCGTGGTTTCCGACCTGCCGGGAAGGAGAGACGTATGCGTATCGCCCCGTTCCGTTGGACGATTCCCCTGGCCTTCTGGGTCCTTTTGGGACCCAATGTCACATCCGCCCAGGCCCAGGAGAATGGGCCCGCCGGGCGGGACCTGTACCTGCGGACCTGTGCCAATTGCCACGGTCCCGACGGGGCGGGCTCCTCCCCCACGGTGGTGGGGTTCGCCATTCCCTTGCCGGACTTCACGGACTGCACCTTCGCCTCCCGCGAGCCGTTCGGCGATTGGGTGGGGGTGGCGCACGAGGGGGGGCCGCTGCGGGGGTTTGACCGCACCATGCCGGCCTTCGGCGACGCACTCACCCGGGAAGAGCTGGAGCTGGTGGTGGGCTATGTGAAGGGGCTCTGCTCCGACCAGGCCTGGCCTGACGGGGAGTTCAACCTCCCCCTGGCCCAGGGCACCGAGAAGGCTTTTCCGGAGGACGAGACCGTCTTCAAGACCGCGGTGGGCACCGGGGACTCGCCTTCGGTCATGAACAAGCTGATCTACGAGAAGCGCTTCGGGGCCCGGAACCAGATCGAGGTGGTGGTCCCCTTCGGATGGCAGAAGGTCCCCGGCAGCGACGCTCCCCCCGAGCCGGACGAATGGAACGGCGGGGTCGGCGACCTGGCCATCGGCCTCAAGCGGGTCCTCTTCCACAACCTGGCCTCCGGTAGCATCGCCAGCTTCACCTTCGAGACCATCCTTCCCACGGGGAACGAGGCGAAGGGGTTCGGGAAGGGCCACACGGTCCTGGAGCCCTTCGTCACCTTCGGGCAGTTCCTCCCCTTCGACGCCTTCGTGCAGATCCAGACCGGTGTGGAGATTCCCACCAGATCGGACGCTGGGGCGAAGGAGGGGCTCTTCCGGGTGGCCCTGGGAAGGAGCTTCAACCCTGGCGGGGAGTGGAGCCGGACCTGGTCTCCCATGGTGGAGTTCCTGGCGGCCCGGGAGTTCGAGGATGGCGCCTCCACCGTCTGGGACATCCTTCCCCAGATGCAGGTTACCTTGAACCAGCGCCAGCACATCATGGGGAACTTCGGCGTCCGCCTACCCATGACCGAGACCGATGGAAGGGATCCCCAGCTCCTGTTCTACATCCTGTGGGACTGGTTCGACGGCGGGTTCTTCGAGGGGTGGTGAGACATGACAACGACGACGATGCTCAGCCGTGTGGCGCCGGGAATCCCGGCGCCGATGCTCCTGGTGCCGGTGCTGGCCCTCCTCTTCGGCGGCCCTGCGACCCCGGCCGCAGCCCAGGCTGGACCGGTGCCCCAGCTCTTCCACACGGCGGACCAGTGCATGGCCTGCCACAACCAGCTCACCGCCCCCAACGGTGAGGACGTATCCATGGGGTTCGCCTGGCGCTCGTCCATGATGGGCAACGCGGCACGGGATCCCTACTGGATGGCCTCGGTGCGCCGGGAGACCCTGGACCATCCCTCGGCGGTGGCTGCCATCGAAGACAAATGCACCGTTTGCCACCTGCCCATGGGTAGGACCCAGGGGAGGGCGGAAGGAGTGCAGAGCAAGGCCTTCGAGTACTTCCCCGTGGTGGGAGCCGGAGGTCCCTACGCCCTCCTGGCCCAGGACGGGGTGTCCTGCACCGTCTGCCACCAGGTCCAGGACCGGAACCTCGGCGGGCGGGAGAGCTTCACGGGGGGCTACGCCATCGACCTTGCGACTCCCATGGGCCGGCGGTGGGTCTACGGCCCCTTCGAGGTGGATGCCGGCCGGACGCGCCTCATGCAGTCCTCGTCCGATTTCCTGCCCCGGGAGTCGGCCCACATCCAGAGCGCGGAGTTCTGCGCCAGCTGCCACACGCTCTTCACCCACGGCCTGAACCCGGCGGGGGAGGAGGTGGGGGAGCTTCCCGAGCAGGTTCCCTACCTGGAGTGGAAGCATAGCGCGTATGCCGGGAAGTCCACCTGCCAGGATTGCCACATGCCCGTCATCGAAGGGGAAGTCTCCGTGACGGGAGTCGTGCCGAACCCCCGTGGCGACGTGAACCGCCACACCTTCCAGGGCGGGAACTTTCTGATGCCCAGGATGCTGAACCGCTACCGGGCGGAGCTGGGGGTGGTGGCTCTGCCCCAGGAGCTCGACGCCACGGCGAGGCTGGCTGCCGAGAACCTGTCTGCCCGGTCGGCCGTGCTCCGGCTGGATCCGGTTCTTTCCGAAGGGCGCCTGGCCGTGGACGTGTCCATCGAGAGCATGGTGGGCCACAAGCTGCCGTCGGGCTATCCGTCCAGGCGGGCGTGGATCCATCTCGCCGTCCGCGACGGGGGCGGCCGGACCGTCTTCGAGTCCGGCGCGCTCCAGGCCGACGGGTCCATCGCCGGGAACGTCAACGATGCCGACGGCGCCCGCTTCGAGCCCCACTACGCGGAGATCACGAGCCCCGACCAGGTGCAGATCTACGAGAACATCATGGTGGATCACGCCGGGGCAGTGACCACGGGGCTGCTGCAGGGGATTCGCTACGCCAAGGACAACCGCCTTCTCCCGGACGGGTTCGACAAGACCACCGCTCCATGGGAGGTGGCCGTGCTCGGTGAAGCCCTGACCGATGCGGACTTCACGGGGGGAGGGGACGTGGTTCGCTACCTCGTGGACGTGCGAGGGGCTCCGGGACCGTTCACGGTGGAGGCTGGCCTCTGGTACCAGCCCATCGGGCACCGGTGGGCCAGGAACCTGGCGGATCTCTCCACGCCCGAGTCGATTCGGTTCGCGGGGTATTTCGACTCCATGGCGCCATCGTCCGCGACCCTGGTGGCCCGGGACGCGGTCACGGCGCGATAGGCGGCGGGCGGGCCTGACCATGCCTGACGCGAGGAGCCGCCAGGAACTCGCCAACACCCTCACCCACGGCGTGGGGGTATTGGCGGCCCTGGTGGGCGGCGCCGTGCTGGTGGTCCTGGCGTCCGCGGGGGGGGATCCCTGGAGGATCGTGGGGGCCGCCGTGTTCACCGCCACCCTCGTTCTCCTCTATGCCGCTTCCACCCTGTACCACGCCGTGCACTCGCCCCGGGCGAAGTCCCGCCTCAAGGTGCTGGACCACGCTGCCATCTACCTCCTCATCGCCGGGACCTACACTCCCTTCACGCTGGTGGGGCTTCGGGGCGGGTGGGGGTGGAGCCTCTTCGGCGTCATCTGGGGGCTGGCGGTGGCCGGGGTGGTTTTCAAGCTTTTTGCCGCGGGCCGCTTTCCGCGGATATCCACCGGAATATACATCGCCATGGGATGGCTGATCCTCATCGCCGTGGGGCCCATGCTCCGGCATCTCGAGCCGGCGGTCCTGGGGTGGCTGCTGGCGGGAGGCCTGGCCTACACGGCCGGCACCTACTTCTACCACAACCGGCGCCTGGCCTACTCCCACGCCGTCTGGCACGGGTTCGTGATGGCCGGGAGCGCCTGCCACGCGGTGGCGGTGGGATTGCACCTGTAGGCGGGACGCTTTGTTCTCTTCCTGAGCCTTTCTTGACACCGGATCTTCCACCGGCGTACAATCCCATTCGTGACGTGGTTGAGATTATTCGAACTTGAGCCGGAGTGAGCCGCGGGAGGCTCGCGGCCGGTTCCCGGCATAGATTGGGATCCGCCGTGGTTCTGGATCCACCTTGTGGATTGCAGCCTGCCTCGCCGTGGGTCGAAACCCTGGCTGACTCCCCCTACGGTCGCTCGATGCCCCTGATGCGGGCCCGGCCCGCCGGTGCGGGCTTCTCCTCCAGAGCGCCATTCTCCCTCCGCACTCCCGGCGCCACCGCCAGGGTGCCTTTGCGCCCCGGCCATGGTGCCTTGAACCTCCCCACCCCCCCACTCCCATTTTCGTTGGAGGTGCTTTTATGAACTGCAAGAACCGTTTGAACTTGCTGCTCCTGTCGGCGGCTGCGGTCGCCTTCGCAGGGTTGGGAGCGGCTCCCCTCTCGGCCCAGGAGGGCGGGACGATCCGTGGCCGGGTCGTGGAGGCGAGCAGCGGCCGCCCCACGTCGTCGGCACAGGTCTTCGTGCCCGGGACGGGACGGGGCGGCCTCACCAACACCAGCGGCGAGTTCCTTCTCCTGAACGTCCCCGTGGGAAACTGGACGGTCCGTGTGGAGCTTCTGGGGTACACCCCCATGGAGCAGACCGTGACGGTGGCCTCCGGGCAGGTCGTGGTGGTGGATTTCCAGCTCCGGCAGACGGCCATCGGCCTTGACGAGCTGGTCGTCACCGGCACGGCGGGAGGCACCCAGAAGCGGGCCATCGGGAACGTGGTGACCCAGGTGCGGATGGCGGAGGCCACGGCGGTGGCGCCCGGCGCCAGCGTCCAGCAGCTCCTGAACGCACGGGCGCCGGGGCTGGTCGTCATGCCCCAGACCGGTCAGGTGGGAGGCAGCGCGAAGGTCCGGATCCGTGGTGCGTCTTCCATGAACCTGGACAACGAGCCCCTCATCTACGTGGACGGAATTCGCGTCGACAACGCCAACTTCCAGGGTCCGTTGGGCGCCTCGCGCCTCAACGACTTCAACCCCGATGACATCGAGTCGGTGGAGATCATCAAGGGCCCGGCCGCTTCGACCCTCTACGGGACCGAGGCCGCGAACGGGGTGATCCAGATCATCACCAAGAAGGGGCGCATCGGCACTCCGACCTTCGGGGTGACGGCTCGAATGGGAACGAACGAGTTCGCAAACCTTGAAGAACGAATGTACACGAACTGGTGGAGGAACCCGGCGACAGGCGAGGTCCAGTCGCTGAACCTGGCCACGGCGGAACGGCTCCGGGGCACGCCCCTCTTCGAGACCGGCATCATCCAGAACTACGGCGTGAACGTCAACGGCGGGACGGACGCGTTCCGATACTACATGTCCATGGGCTACGATCACGAGAACGGCATCGAGCCCACGAACTACGTCCGCAGGTTCAACTCGAAGGTCAACCTCACGGTCTTCCCCAAGGAGGGGTGGGACATCACCGCCAGCACCGGGTGGACGAGGTCCACGATCGGTGGCTCTTCTGAGGGATCGGGCGGAGGCCGGACCTGGGGCTCGTACTTCTCCACGCCCGCCCATCTGCCCGAGAACATCGCTGCCGGGAGTCCGCCCAGGCGGGGGTACCGGAGCTGGGTGGCGGAGCTGTACGACGAGCAGCTTCGCGACGAGGTCCTGGCCCGGTTCACCGGGAGCATCCTCGTCAACCACCGGCCCACGGAGTGGTTGACACACCGTCTTACGGTGGGGCTGGACGAGATCCGCAAGAACAACGTCTACATCCTGGAGAAGACGCCTCTCTATCTCCAGTTCTCGCCGTCTGGCCTGGGCTGGTCGGAGTCCTACCAGACGAACCGCACCTTCGTCACCGTCGACTATTCCGCCTCGGTGAGCAGGCGCTTCCTCGAGTCTTGGGCGTCCGAGACGGCTGTGGGCATCCAGTACTACAACCGGGCCACCACGTCCATAGGCGCCTGGGGGAGCGACTTCGCCCTGGAAGGCCTCAGGGCCATCGACGCCACGGCCACCAGGAGCGCTGAGGGGTCGTGGTCGGAAGAGACCTCGGTGGGCGTGTTCGTGCAGGAGCAGGTGGGATGGAACGATCGCCTGTTCCTCACGGCTGCCGTTCGGGCGGACGATCACAGCGCCTTCGGCGAGAACTTCGACCTGGTCTACTACCCCAAGGCCAGCGCCACGTGGGTGATCTCCGAAGAAGAGTTCTTCTCCCTCCCGAAGGTGAGCTCCCTTCGTCTCCGGGCTGCATGGGGCGCCTCCGGGCAGCAGCCCTCGGCCTTTGCGGCGTTGAGGACGTTCACCTCGACGGTGGGACCCAATGACGCTGCCACCGTCACTCCGTCCTCTCCCGGGAACCCGGACCTGGGTCCCCAGAAGGCCTCGGAGGTGGAGGTGGGCTTCGACGCCGGGCTCTTCGATGAACGGGCAGGCCTGGAGTTCACCTACTACTACACCAAGATCACGGACGACATCCTCAGCCGGGGTGCTCCCCCCTCCATGGGATTCTCGGGCACGCAATACCTCAACCTGGGCGAGTCCAAGAAGTGGGGATTCGAGACCCTGCTGCGGGGCACGGTCTTCGCCAGCGAGAAGGCGGCGCTGGACGCCACCTTCAGCCTCTCCATGAACGACTCCGAGGTCGTGGATGTGGGAGCGGGTGAGACGAGCCTGGTGGCTTCCAGCACCTGGGGCATCGAGCACCGTGTGGGATACCCTCTGGGATCGTGGTTCCACGTCAAGGTCGTGGACGCGGAACTGGACGCGACAGGGAAGCACATCCGCAGCAGCATGATGTGCGCCGGGGAGAACGGTGCCACGGTGCCGTGCTACACCGGGAGCGCCATCACCGCCCCCCGGGTTCACCTGGGCCGGACGATCCCGAAGTGGGAGGGAGCCTTCTCCTCCACGCTCACCCTCTTCGACAACATCTCCCTCTATGGCCTGATGGACTTCAAGCTCGGGCACCTGAAATGGGATCACAACGAGCGGATCCGGAAGTCCCTCTATTACATCGCCCGGGAGAACATGTATCCCCTGGAGTACGACCCGGTGGACATTGCCGCCTACCAGAACTCCGCGTCCTTCGGGGCGGCCTACATCCACGAGGCCGACTTCGCGAAGCTGAGGGAGGTATCGTTGGCCTATACGCTGCCGAACGACCTGGCGGCCAAGATCGGCGCCACGCGGGCTACGGTATCCCTTTCCGGTCGCAACCTCATGACCTTCACCAAATGGGAAGGGATGGAACCGGAGGCCATGTTCGGTGGGAGCAGCTTCGTGATGCAGGAGCAGAACCAGATTCCCCAGCTCCGGCAGTTCGTCTTCACCACCAACCTGACCTTCTAGGGGGCACGAGAACCATGAGACTTATGGATCGAATCGGGGTCCGGGCCCACCGGACCGTCAGGGTCCTGACGGTGATGCTTGCCGCCCTGGCGCTGCCGGGGTGCGACGCCATGGACCGTCTTCTCGAGATAGAGACGCCGAACCTCATTCCGGCCTATGACCTGGAAGGGCCGGGATCCGCCGACATGCTCCTCTCCGGCGCCATCGGGGACTTCGAGGCTGCCCTGGGGGGCCACATCCTCCAGGCGTCCCAGCTGGGTGGTGAGCTGCACGATGGAACGTCGTCGGCTCCCCGCTGGATGGTTCCCTCCCGGACGGTGATGTTCATGGACGTCCAGTACAATTCCAACAGCTACACGCCCCTTTCCCGGGCCCGTTGGAGTGCGGACAACATCCTGAAGTTGCTTCAGGGGTGGACCGACCAGGAGGTGCCGAACCGGCAGCTCAAGATCGCAACCGCCGGCGTGTACGCCGGTTTTGGCCTGGTGCTCCTGGGTGAGTCCTATTGCACCATGGCCATCGACCTCAGCGCCGAGCTGCAACCGGCTGAGGTGTTCCAGATGGCGGAGGAACGTTTCTCCACCGCCATTTCGGCGGCGCAGGCCGCCGGCACGAGCGCGGCCACGTGGCTGAACGCGGCCTACGTTGGCCGGGCCCGCGCTCGTCTCAACCTGGGCAACGGTGCCGGAGCATCGGCGGATGCGGCCCAGGTTCAGGTGGGGTTTCGCCTCAACGCTACCCGGTCGGGAGCTGCGAGCCGGCGGTACAATCAGATCTACGAGGAGACACGGACTGCGTCCGTGAGCGTGACGGAGCCCTTCTGGAACCTCACGGTGGACGGGATGCCCGACCCCCGCGTTCCCCTCATCGACATGGGGCGCAAGGCTACGGACGGTATCACGCCCCTCTGGAACCAGCAGCTCTACACCAGCAGGGAGAGCCCCATTCCCATTGCCCGCTGGGAGGAGGCCCAGCTCATCATGGCCGAGGTCGCGGGCGGCCAGACGGCGGTGGACATCATCAACAACCTCCGGGCCCGGCGGGGCCTCCCGGCCAACTACGCCGGGGGCACGTCGGCCGAGATCAGGGCCCAGGTCATCGATGAGCGGCAGCGGGAGCTCTTCCTCGACGGGCACCGCCTGGGAGACGGAATCCGGTACAACCTGCCCTTCTTCCCCGCGGTGGGGGTCGTCTACCCGAAGGGCGGCATCTACGGTGACCTGAGGTGCTTCCCCCTTCCGGCGGTGGAGATCAACGCAAACCCGAACATCTCCCGGTGATCCGGGGGAACAGGTAGCTTGGAACAGTCTTTGGGCCGGGCCCGGGGGAGCGATCCCCCGGGCCCGTGTTCCAATCACGGCTCGAAGAGCCAAACGCTCCAACCCGAGGGTGAGACGTTGTGATGATCACTCGACATGCTACCCGTTGCCTGGTCCGGGCTACCCTGGGCACGTTCCTCACGCTCGCCGCCGGCGCTTGCGCACGCGGCACGACCGGCGTGGCCACGGTGCAGCCGCGGGCCTTCGATTTCGCCAGCATCGCAGACTCCATCCTGGTGACGCCGCCCCTGCACCGGGGCCACATCGGGATCGAGGTGTACGACCCGGGCACGGGGAGGATCCTGTACCAGCACGACGGCGAGCGCCGTTTCGTGCCGGCCTCCAACCAGAAGCTGTGGGGAACGGCGACGGCGCTGCACGAGCTCGGTCCCGAGTACCGGTACCGCACGCCGATTCTCGGCATCGGCCTGGATGCCGTCACGGGGACGGCGGAGGCGCTGGTCGTGGTGGGTCGCGGCGACCCCACCCTATCGGCCCGGTTCCACCCCGATGATCTCGCGGCCCTGGACTCCCTTGCGGATTCG
>Ga0209164_1004423_pt1 | contig 12589 bp, 13 predicted proteins | sample MTBNYHSulfiMetaG_FD_187458 | JGI IMG/M metagenome (GOLD analysis project Ga0209164, IMG submission 187458) | Enrichment culture microbial communities from rom New York Harbor, USA that are MTBE-degrading - MTBE-NYH (New York Harbor Sulfidogenic)... | ecosystem: Environmental > Aquatic > Marine >...
CCGCCCGACGAAGTCATCCTGGAGGACCCCGCCACCCGCCTCACCTTTGAGGGCCTCATGCCGCTGGCCATGATCGAGATTCCCCCGCTGGGCGGGACCCTGCAAGTGCCCGGGGCCATCGCCGGGGTGGCCAACCCCTATGAGTGGCGGGTCGGCCTCACCCTGGCCGACGTGGAGGGCACGGTCCTCTGGCAGACCGAAGTCGCCGCCGCCTGCGGCACGCCTTGGCAGACCTGCCGCGGCGAGTACGACTGGAGCATCTTCTCGGCCGCCGTCCCGGCCGGCCTGGTGGACTACGGGCAGTGGGGCATCGTTCGCACCTTCGTCTTCAGCAGCGATGACCCTCCCCAGCCCTACGCTTTCCGGGAACACCTGGTGTGGCTGGAACCCGTGGTGCCATTCACCGACGAACCCGACCTACCGGAGGCGACTACCACCTCGGCGCCGCCGGTGACCACTACCACCACCGTGCTCTCCGGAGGGGCGTCCCCGTGGTCCGCTCCGGCCGTCTCCTCCTCGCTGGTGCCCGCGGTGCTGGCCGTCGAATGGGAGGCCGCCGACAACCGGGCTTGGTGCCCCGCCCTGTATCCGCAGAGCTTTGAGAGCCTCGGCCTGGAGGCGATGACTACAGCAGTCCGGCCCTTCTCGGGCGGCTGGGGATTCGCCTGGAACGTGCCCGGCGCCCCCGGGTACGCCGATCCCACCGCCGAACACCCCTATTGCGCCGACTGCGGCGGGTGGGCCTTCGGCGTCGGAGGCGGCGGCTTCACCACCACCGCCGCGGAGGCCGCGACCGCCGTGGGACGCTGGCCCACCCAGATCACCTGGGACGACGGCTCGCTCGCCGGCTACGGCTACGAGGGAGACTGGGAGCCGTCCTACGGTCCCCCGCTCCTGACCTACCTGTACGTCTCCGACGCGGAATGCCTCTACTCCGTCTGGTCGTTCCTGGGCGAGGACCATCTGCTGCAGTTCATCTCGCAGTTGCGGTTCGTGGAAGGCATGGGCAGCCCCTCCTCGTAGCTGGCGGCCTTCATCGAGGGCCGGCTCGCCGGCTGCGCCGCCGGGACCGCCCGCACCTCGGGCACACCGCCCCCTGGGGTGACGGCCTCATCTACGCCCGGCTGGAGATGCCCGACGGGAGCGCACGCGAACTGCTGGAGCCTTAGCCTCTCCCGCGCCAGCGGGAGAGGCGCGGAGGCCGCCGACAGGCGGCCGCAGCGGTGAGGGCAAGACACAACCAGACCCTCAGTCGCGCCTTCGCCCTCACCCCAGCCCTCTCCCGCCCGAGGCGGGCAGGAGAGGGAGCAAGGCTCTCAGCCGCCGCCCGGCACCGGCAGCCCGCGCTCCTCCGCCCACTCCCGCACCACTCGAAAGGCCTCTTCCTCGGAGTACGGTCCCTCGTCCAGGCGGCGCTCCAGCAGCAGGTCCATGACCTCCCCCACCAGAGGCCCCGGTTTGATGCCCAGAAAGGCCATGACGGCGTGCCCGTCGATGGGCGGGCGGATGGAGTCCAACTCCTCCTGCTCCCGCAGCACAGCGATGCGCTCCTCCAGCTCGTCGATGCGCCGCTCCACCGCCCGGGCCTTCTTCGGATCCCGCGTGGTGACGTCGGCCCGCACCAGCAGGTTCAGCCGTTCCAGCAGCGGGCCGGCGTCCCGCACGTAGCGGCGCACCGCCCGGTCGGTCCAGCCCATCTTCAGCGTGTGGGGCCGCAGGTGCAGGTAGACCAGTCCGGCCACTGCCTCGATGTCCTCTTTCGAGTAGCGCAACTCCCGCATTCGATTCCGGGTGAGGCGCGCCCCGACCACTTCGTGGTGGTGGAAAGCCACTCCGTCGGGGCCGAAGGAGCGCGTGTCGGGCTTGCCCACGTCGTGGAACAGGGCGGCGAGGCGCAAGATGCGGTCGGGCCGGCAGCGACCCACCACCGCGATGGTGTGCGCCAGCACGTCCTTGTGCTGGTGGATCGGATCCTGCTGCAAGCGCAGCGCGGTCAGCTCCGGAAGGAACTCCCCGGCCAGGCCGCTCTCCACCAGGCCCCAGAGGCCGGCCTCGACGTGCTCCCCCACGATCAGTTTGTCCAACTCGTCGCGGATGCGTTCCGCCGACACGATGGCCAGGCGCTCCCGCATCGCTCGCACCGCCCCCACCGCATCTTCGTGGGCGCGAAAGCCCAGCGCGCTGACGAACCGGAAGAGGCGCAGCATGCGCAGAGGGTCATCCTCGAAGGCAATGCCGGGATCCAGCGGGGTGCGCAGCAGGCCGGCCCCCAGGTCGACCAGGCCGCCGTAGGGATCGATCATCTCCGGGGCGGGCACCAGGCGCAGCGCCAGGGCGTTCACCGTGAAGTCGCGGCGGGAGAGGTCGGTCTCCAGGTCCTCGGAGTACTGCACCACCGGCTTGCGGCTGTCGTTGCGGTACACCTCGGCCCGGAAGGTGGTGATCTCCAGCTTCACCCCGTCCTTGAGCACCCCCACCGTGCCGAAGGCCTCCCCCACCGTGTAGACCTCATCGGCCCATCCCGAGACGAGGCGCCGCACCTCGGCGGGCCGCGCCGCCGTGGCGAAGTCGAGGTCTCCGGCGGTCCCGGTGCGCCCCAGCAGGGCATCGCGCACGCTGCCCCCCACCAGGAAGAGGTCGTGGCCCCCGGCCGCGAAGCGGCGGGCCAGCGGCACCGCCACGCCGTCGGCTCGTAACAGGGGCTCGAGGCGGGCAGGAATCATCCCCCGCCATGGTAGGTGCCGGGTCGTCCGCCTAGGTGGGGAGCAGCCCGGTTTGCTGGGCGCGCAGCCGCAGGTCGGCCGGCTTGGTGGAGTGGCGCAGGCCCTCGGCAAAGGTGATCACCCCGGCGGCAAACAGCCGCAGGATGCACTGGTCGAAGGACTCCATGCCGTAGTAGCCGCTCTCGGCGATCACGTCGGGGATCTCGGCGGTGAGTGCCGGGTCGGCGATGCGTTCCGCCACCCGTTCGTTGTTGATGAGGATCTCGGTAGCCACCACCCGCCCGGTTCCGTCGGCCCGCGCCAGCAAGCGCTGGGAGATGATCCCCCGAAGGGCAGCGGCCAGCAGCAGGCGGACCTGCCGCTGCAGGTTCCCCGGGTAGAAGTCGAGGACTCGGTTCACCGTCTCGGTGGCGTCGGTGGTGTGCAGGGTGGAGAGCACCAAATGCCCCGTCTCGGCGGCCTTCAGGGCGGCATCGATGGTGGCCAAGTCGCGCATCTCCCCGATGAGGATCACGTCGGGATCCTGGCGCAACACCCGTCGCAGCGCCTCGGCGAAGCCTGCGGTGTCGTCGCCCACCTCGCGCTGGTGGATCAGCGAGAGATGGTCTTCGTGGAGGAACTCGATGGGATCCTCGATGGTGACGATGTTCACCCGGCGGGTGCGGTTGATCACATCGAGCATGGCGGCCAGCGTGGTGGACTTGCCCGAACCGGTCGGCCCGGTGACCAGGACCAGCCCCCGCGGCTCCTGAACCAGCCGGCCCAGCGCCGGCGGCAGGCCCAGTTCCTCGAAGCTCATGCCCGGGCCGGGGATCGGCCGCATGGCAATGCTGACCAGCCCGCGCTGGCGAAAGGCGTTCACCCGCACCCGGCGCGGGGCCACATCGTCCACTGCGAAGTCGGCCTCGCTGCTCTCCTTGAAGCTCACCTTCATCCGCTCCGGCAGGAGCCGCTCCAAGTAGCGCTCGGTGTCCTCGGCGGTCAGGACCCGGTGGGCCGTGGCTTGCAGCTGGCCGTTGAGGCGCAGCACGGGGGGCACCCCCACCTTGAGATGCAGGTCGGAGGCTCCCGCCTGGGCCGCTTCGGCCAGCAGGTACTCGATGGCGGGCAGATCACGGGGCATGGTCAACGCCCCTATCGGCAGGCGTAGCCGGGGGCTTGACCCTGGGCCGGGCCGTCCCTAACCCAGCGTCCAGTGCTTCTCCACCTGGGAGAGGGCCACCTTGATCATGTGGAAGGCGCGCGGCGGTGACTCCCCACCGGGGAGATCGGGGAACTCACCCCCCACTCCCTTGAGGGCCGCTTCCGTCGAGCCGGCAATGGCCCCCAGGTCGTAACCGCCCTCCAGGAAGAACACCAGGCGCCCCGGGGTGATCTGAGCCAAGCGATGAGCCATACGGCCGTAGTCGGGTTCGCGCAGGTTCACGTTGGCCAGGGGATCGTCGGCGTGGCCGTCGAAGCCGGCGCTCACCAGGATCCAATCCGGCGCCATGGCTTGTAGCACCGGCAGCACGATCGTGCCCCAGGCCGCCTCGTAGGCGTCGCCCGCGGTCCCCGCCGGCACCGGAATGTTGATGTTCCAGCCCTCCCCTTCGCCCTTGCCGGCCTCGTCGATCCACCCCGTCCCCGGGTAGAAGGGGAACTCGTGGGTGGAGATGTACAGCACGTCCCGGCGCTCGTAGAACATGTCCTGCGTGGCGTTGCCGTGGTGCACGTCCCAGTCGACTACGGCCACCCGGTAGCCCCGCCGCGTCAGGGCATCGGCGGTGACCCCGATGTTGTTGAACAGGCAGAAACCCATCGAGCGATCGCGAGTGGCGTGGTGCCCGGGGGGCCGCACCGCCAAGAAGGCAGCGTCGGCCTCCCCCCGCTCCAGAGCATCGGTAGCCTCCAGGCCCGCGCCGGCGGCCCGCAGCGCGGCATCCCAGGAGCCGGTCGACACCACGGTATCGGGGTCCAGGGAGCCTCCGCCCGCCGCGCAGAAGTCGCGGATGCGAGCCACATACGAGGGTCGATGCACGGCGTGCAAGGCCTCCAGCGGTGCCTCCGGCGCCTCTCTCTCCACTACCTCCCGCGCCCCCCGGCGGGCCCCGGCGAGGGCTGCTTCCAGGCGGGCGGGACGCTCGGGATGCCACCCGCCCGTATCGTGCTCCCGGCACGCCGGATGGGTGTAGAGAAGCAGGCGCACCCCGCTAGATTCGCACATCTGGGGACCACCCGGGCCGCTCCGACCCCGCCCGTACACCCGCCTCCTACCATCGCCGCCGTGAAGGTGCCGTGTTGAAGGTTCGGGTAGAAGGTGACTGGCCGGGGCCGCTGACCCTGCAACGCGGCTGGCAGCGCGCCGTGGCTCGCCCCTGGAACGACGCCACTCCCCTGGCCCACCTACGCATCGAGCGCGGAGGGCCCGGCTTCCTGGAGGAATGCGCTCGGGCGTTGCTGGCCCTGCCCGGCCTCAGCGGAGTCCTTTCCCCACCTCTCCTCCCCGCCGCCCGCCCTCCCTGGGAACAGGCCGGGTTCGGCCCCCACGCCCGCCTCATCCTCATGCGACGAGAACTCCACGGCCTGCCGCCCCCGGCCCATGTGGTGGCGGCCGGCGATCTGCGCGACCTCGACGACGCCCTGCGGGTGGACCAAGCCGCCTTCGATGCCTTCTGGCGATTCGACCGCATCGCCCTGCTCGAGGCGGTGCAAGCCACCCCCCGCCACTCCATCCATCTGGTGCGCCGGCCCGGCGGCGGCCTGGCGGGCTTCGCCGTCACCGGCTGCCATGGTCCCCACGCCTACCTGCAGCGGGTGGCCGTCGACCCAGCCTGGCAGGGGCGCGGCCTGGGCCGCTCTCTGGTTCGCGCCACGGCTGCCTGGGCGGAGGCGCAGGGGGCATCGGCGCTGCTCCTCAACACCCCTGCGGCCAACGCCGCGGCCGCCGGCCTCTACGCCGCGGAGGGGTTCCGCACCGTGACGCGCGACCTGATGGTGTTGGGACGGTCTGCCTGAGTCGTCGCCCCTCCGCGACCGGCTCTCAACGAACCGGGAGGGTCACAGGCAGCAGCCACCGTCACGACGGCTGCCCGCCCGCCGCGCTGCCTCTTCCGGCGCAAGGCTCTTCGCCGCGGTATGGTCTGCTCCACTCGGACCCGGATGGAGAGATGATCCGCATCGTCACCGATTCGTCCTGCGATCTCCCCGACGACGTCCTCGCCCGCTACCGCATCGAGGTCGTGCCCCTCACCATCCGCTTCGGTGAGGAGGAACTCATCGATCGGGAGGAATTGAGCGGCGACGAGTTCTGGCGCCGGCTCACCACGGGTGAGGACTTCCCCGAGACCGCCGCCCCTTCCGTGGGCCGCTTCCTGCAGGCCTTCACCCGCCTCGTCTCCGGCGGCGCCGACGGCATCGTGGTGGTCGGCATCTCCTCCAAGATCAGCGCCACCCTGCAGTCGGCCACCCTGGCCGCCGAGCAGTTCACCGCGGGCATCCCCGTGCGCCTCGTAGACAGCCAACTCGTCTCGGCGGCCCTCGGGCTGGCGGCGATCGTGGCGGCTGAAGCGGCGGCGTCGGGCGCCAGTATCGACGAGGTCGAGGCCGCCGCCCGCCACGCCTGTGAGCGGGGCCGCATCTTCGCCTCCCCCGACACGCTGGAGTACTTGCGGCGCGGCGGCCGCATCGGAGGCGCCCAAGCTCTCATCGGCGGTCTCCTCGACGTGAAGCCGCTCATCTGCTTCGAGGATGGGCGCGTCGGTGCGGGGGGCCGGGTGCGTTCCCGAAAGAAGGCCCTGGCCGCCATCCTCGACCACGTCGCCGAGCAACCGGGCATCGACCGTCTCGCCGTCGTCCACTCCGATCCGCCCGACCTCGCCGAGTTCCTCTCAAGACTCGCCGAGGTCTACCCGACGGAGCCGATGGTCACCCGCTTCGGCTCGGTAGTGGGCACCCACTTCGGGCCGAACGCCATCGGCGTCACCTACCTGGTCCCCTGAAGGCTGCCGCAGCATCCCGGTAACCCGGTAGCGTTCCGCCGGTGAGCACCCGGGCCGACGCCGACGCCGCTCTCATCGAGCGCTACCTACGCGGCGACGTCGACGCGTTCAACGAGTTGATGCGCGCCCACGAGGATCGCGTCTTCGCCATCTGCCTGCGCATGCTGCGCGACCGCGAGGCAGCCTTGGACGCCACTCAGGAGACGTTCATCACAGTCTTCCGCAAGGTCGACCGCTTCGCGGGCCACTCCGCCTTCTCCACTTGGCTCTACCGGGTGGCGGTCAACACCTGCTACGACCAGGCTCGCCGTCGCGGCCGCCAGGCCGTCGAGCCCCTGCCGGAGGGTATCGAGCGGGCCGACGATCATGCCCTCGAGGCGTTGGAGGCGGCCGAGTTGCGGCCCGACCTCGAGGCCGCCTTGGCGCGCCTGCCGGCCGAATTCCGCTCGGCGGTGATCATCTGCGACGCCGAAGGGCTTCCCCTGCAGACCGCCGCCGAGATCCTCGGCGTCCCCGTCGGCACGGTGAAATCCCGCGTCTTCCGCGGCCGGCGCCTGCTGGCGGAGGCTCTCGGGAACCTGCGACCCGTCCCCGACCATCTCAGTGACGAGCACCATGGCTAGGTACGACCCCGATCGCATCGCCGCTCTCGCCGCCGGATCTCTGGATCCGGCCGAGGCTGCCTCCCTCGAGGCCCAGCTCGCCGCCGACCCGCGGGCCGCCGCCGAACTGGCCGCCCAAAGGCGAGCCCTCGAGGCGATCCGTCGCGCCCCGGCGGGGCTGCTGTCCGATGCCGAGCGCACCGAGTTGCGCCGCGCCGTTGCCGCCGCCCTCCACCTCGATGCCGGCCCCGTGACCGCGGCCGCCCCCGTCTCCCGCCGCCGGGTGCCCTGGCGGCCCTTGGCCGTGGCCGCCGCCGCCCTCGCCGCCCTAGTGGCCGCGGTGCCGCTCTTCGGCTTGCTGTCGGTGGGCGACGACGATGCCGCTCTGACCACCGTGGCCCTCGCCGCCACCACCACCGCGCCGGCGGATGCCTTCAACACCGCGCCGGCCGAGGGTGGGCTGCAGGAATTCACCGCCGCGATCCCGGAGGGCGACGCCCCCACCCTCGGGGGCACCGCGGTGACCGCCGGTTCCGTGGAGACGCGGGCCCTCGACGACGCCGCCAAGGCCGTCGCCGGCTTGCTCGCCGACCCGGCGGCCCTCTTCCTTTGGGAGGCCGACGGCGTCCTCCCCTGCCTGGAGCAGGCCCGCATCTTGCTCGAGTCGCCCGACCCCGTCGGGGCCCGCATAGCCCGGGAAGGTGGCGAATTGGTGGTGTGGTTCCTCTCCGCCGACGGCTCCACCGTGCAGCGCCTGGTGGCCTTCGAACCGGCCACCTGCGACTTCCTCGCCGCCTATCCCTGAGACCGGCCCACCGCCCGGCTCTCCGTAGGCCGAGCCGTCCACCGACCCCGTCGCCCCTGCGGCGACTAATCTCGCGCCATCGTGGAGGACTTCTCCCAACGCATCCCGGACATGCTGGAGTCGGCCACCGACAAGGTGCGCTCGCTCACCGTGGACCGCGTCGCCCGCATCCTCAAGATCCTCGCCTTGGGGATGGTGATCGCGATGCTGGTGACCCTGGCCCTGGTGTTCCTGTTCGTGGGCCTGGCCCGCATCGTGAACGGGCTCATCGCCCACGCCTGCGACGACTGCAGCTGGTCCATGCCGGTGGCCTACGCCGCCCTCGGGGGATTGTTCCTGCTCTTCGGGGCGTTGCTCTGGTCTGCAAGGACCAAGTCAAAGGACCCCGAGGAACCGAGGACATGAGCGAAAGCCTGGTGATCATCGGGTCGGGCCCCGCCGGCCTGACCGCAGCCATCTATGCCGCCCGCGCCGGCCTGGCCCCAGTGGTGCTCGAAGGTCTGCAGGCCGGTGGTCAGCTGATGCTGACCACCGACGTGGAGAACTTCCCCGGATTCCCCGACGGCATCCTGGGCCCCGAACTCATGGACCTGCTACGGCGCCAGGCCGAGCGCTTCGGGGTCCGCCTGCTGCCCGGCGACGTGAGCCGGGTGGACTTCTCCTCCCGCCCCTTCCTCGTGGAGGCGAACGGCTCCGAAGCCCACCGCGCCGATGCCGTCATCATCGCGACCGGGGCCGAGGCCCGCTGGCTGGGCATCCCGGGCGAGGAACGCCTGCGAGGCTACGGCGTTTCGGCCTGCGCCACCTGCGATGGCTTCTTCTTCAAGGAGCGCCGCGTGGCGGTGGTGGGCGGGGGCGACTCCGCTATGGAGGAGGCCCTGTTCCTGACCCGCTTCGCCGCCGAGGTGGTGGTGGTGCACCGGCGCGACGAGTTTCGCGCCTCGGCCATCATGGGGGGCCGCGTCCTCGAGCACCCCAAGATCACCGTGCGCTGGAACGCCGTACCGGTAGAGGTCCTGGGCGATCAGGCCGTGACGGGCCTCCGCCTGCGAGACACGGTGACCGGGGCGCAAGACGACTTGGCGACCGACGGGGTGTTCGTGGCCATCGGTCACGATCCCGTCACCGGCCTCTTCCGCGGCCAGCTCGAGATGGACCCCCGCGGCTACTTGACCACCACCCAAGGCACCATGACCTCGGTGCCCGGAGTCTTCGCCGCCGGCGACGTAGCCGATGCCACCTATCGCCAGGCGGTCACCGCGGCCGGCACCGGATGCCGCGCCGCAATCGATGCCGAGCGCTGGCTCGAGGCCCAGGAATGAACCGGCCCCGGGCGCGGCTGACCGCCCCCACCAGCACGACAAAGAGGAGGTGAGGCCGCCCCGCGGCCCCGCACCATGGCCGACCACATCGTTACTGCCACCGACGCCACGTTCTCCTCACTCATCGCCGGCGACAAGCCGGTCCTGGTCGACTTCTGGGCACCCTGGTGCGCTCCCTGTCGTCTGGTAGCCCCCTTCCTCGAAGAGATCGCCGCGGAATACCCCGACAAGATCACCATCGCCAAGCTCAATATCGACGAGAACCAGCAGACCGCCCTGGACTACTCGGTGATGAGCATTCCCACCATGGTCGTGTTCCGTAACGGCCGGCCCACCGCCACCCGCATCGTCGGCGCCCGTCCCAAGGCCGCCCTGCTCCAGGACCTCGCCCCCTACCTCGGCTGAGATTCTGCGACCATAGGCCGCGCCGTGGCGCTCTATCGACGAGGCGAAGCCGGGGAGGCCATCCGGGATATCCAGGAACGCCTGGGCGCCCTAGGTTTCGCCTGCGCCCCCGATGAACCGGGGGAATTCGGTCCCGCAACCGAGGGCGCCGTAGGCCGCTTCCAGGAATCCCGTCATCTGACCGCCGACGGGGTGATCAACCCGAGTACCTGGAAGAGTCTGGTAGATGCCGGCTTTCGTCCCGGCGATCGCCTCCTCTACTACCGCCTACCCATGCTCCACGGCGACGACGTCGCCTCGCTGCAGCACGACCTCAACGCTCTCGGTTTCGATCCCGGGCAGGTGGACGGCATCTTTGGCCCCGACACTCTCCGCGCGGTGCTGGATTTCCAGCAGAACCGCCATCTCCCCGAAGACGGCATCGTCGGCCCCCAGTTCCTGGAGGAGCTCGGCCTCATGGTGCGCGCCACCCACAAGGCCGGGCGCGACGCTCTGCGCGAGCGCGTCTGGCTGCGGTCCCTCCCGGCGACCCTCGCCGGGGAGCGGGTGTTCGTCGACCCCTCCTGTCGCGAGGACCTCGAGGCGGCCCAGGCCTGGGAGGCCGCCGTGGCCGCCGCCGCGCTCCTGGGAGAGTTGGGAGCCCGGACGTTCCTCTCCCGAAGTGCCGACACCCGCCCTCCCGAGCGCCTCCGCGCCCTTCAGGCCAACGAGCTAGCCGCCGATCTCGTTTTGGGGTTCTGCCTGCCCGGTACCGACGTGCCCGGCGTCTACTACTTCGCCTCGAATCTCAGCCACAGCGAAGCCGGCGAGGCTCTGGCGGCTGCCCTGGCGCCCCGCCTCGGCCTCGCGCCTACGGGCCGGGTCCTCCCCCTCCTCCAGGACACCCGCGCCCCGGCCATCGTGGTGGCCGTGCCGCGCCTAGGGCCGCGCCTGGGCCGTGCCGTCGTGCGCGCCCTGGAAGCCTGGCTGTCCTCGCGTCCGCATGAGGGAGTCGGCTGATCCTCCGCCGGGGGCCGCCCGCAGGTCAGTCGCCCAGCAGTGCCCGGTAGATGCGCTCCAGGTCCTCCAGCGACCCAAACCGAACCGTGAGGCGCCCTCCACCCCGTTTGCCGTACTCGATGGCCACCGGCGCTTCCAGCCGCTCGGCCAGCCACTCCTCGAGCGCCAACACCTCCGCGGGCCGCTCCCGGCGAACCCGCACCGGAGGCGTCAAGCCCTCCTGCCGCGCCCGCACCGCCTCCTCGAGGCGCCGCACCGGCCACGCTTCCTCCGCTGCCCGCCGCGCCAACTCCTCGGCGCGAGCCGTGTCGTCCAAGGCCAGGAGCGCCCGGCAATGGCCGGCGCTCAGTTCCCCCTTAGCCAGCAGCCCCTGGATCGAGGCCGGCAACTGCAGCAACCGCAGGGTGTTGGTGATCGCCGGGCGGCTCCGTCCGACTCGCGCCCCGACCTCTTCGTGGGTCAACCCACAGTCTTCCAGAAGCTGCCTGTAGGCGGCGGCCTCCTCCAGGGGGGTCAAGTCCTCACGCTGCACGTTCTCCACGAGCGCCTCGGCCAGGCCCGAGGTGTCGTCGCCCTCGCGCACCAAGGCGGGAATCTCCTTGAGGCCGGCCAATCGCGCCGCCCGCCACCGCCGCTCCCCGGCGATCAGGACAAACGTCCCCGGCTCCTCGCCGTGGCGCACCACGATGGGCTGCAGGACTCCCACCTCGCGGATGGAGGCCGCCAGGCCCTGCAGCGCCTCTGCCTCTATGGCCTGGCGAGGCTGCTGCGGATTCGGGCTGATGGCATCGAGGGGAATGCTGGTATAACCCTGAACCGCCGCCTCGGCCGGGATGAGGGCGTCCAGGCCCCGCCCGAGACCCGACTTACGCACGGCCATGTCTCCTCCTGAACTCGGCGGCCAAATCCCGATATGCCCGCGCTCCCCGGCTCCTGGGGTCGAAGGCTTCTATGGGCTCTCCGTAGGACGGTGCCTCCGCCAGGCGCACCGTTCGCGGAATCAGCGTCTCGTACGCCACCTCGCCGAAGTGTCCCCTCACTTGCTCCACCACGTCCGCCGACAATCTGGTGCGTCGGGAGTACATCGTCAGGACTACGCCTTCGATCTTGAGTCGAGGGTTAAGGTTGGTTTGGATCAGCGCGATGTTTTTCAGCAACTGTGTCAGGCCCTCGAGAGCGTAGTACTCGCACTGGATCGGGATCAGAACCTCGTCGGCGGCGCTCAAAGCATTGACCGTGATGAGGCCGAGGGAAGGGGGACAGTCGATGATCACCGTGTCGTACCGCGATGGGGCACCGTCCAGTGCTCTCGCCAACTGGCGTTCACGGGAGAACCGGGACACCAATTCGATCTCCGCGCCGGCCAGGTCGATGGACGACGGGACCAGGAACAGATCCTTGACGCGCGTTGGCTCGACGGCCTCCACGATGGGCAGATCCCCCGTCAGGACCTCATAGACGGTATGGCTGAAGTCCCCTCGGCGAAAACCCAGGCCGGAAGTCGCATTGGCCTGAGGATCCGTGTCGATGAGCAGCACCCTCTCGCCACACATCGCCAGAGCAGCACCGAGATTGATGGCCGTCGTCGATTTCCCCACGCCGCCCTTCTGGTTGGCGATGGCTACGACTACGCCGTGCTGGTGGCTGATCTCATCCACTGGCCCGCATGATAAGGAGCCAGGCGGGGGCGTCAAGGATCTCGGGTGGGACCTCCACCAGTTCGGGTGTGAGCCCCATCGCCTCCGCGATCCCT
>Ga0209164_1004425_pt1 | contig 12586 bp, 9 predicted proteins | sample MTBNYHSulfiMetaG_FD_187458 | JGI IMG/M metagenome (GOLD analysis project Ga0209164, IMG submission 187458) | Enrichment culture microbial communities from rom New York Harbor, USA that are MTBE-degrading - MTBE-NYH (New York Harbor Sulfidogenic)... | ecosystem: Environmental > Aquatic > Marine >...
GAGACGGGCGCGGCCCCGGTCCCCGCTCCGGTTACGTGTTCCTTGGCCAACAGCACGATGTCCTGTTCTTCGGCGAGACCGTGGGCGCTCTTGCAGATCTCTGTAAGCACGTGAAGGTCGTCGTCTGAGAGATCGCCGTTCTGGACGAGGCGGCGAAGCGCATCACGCTGCCAGGGCGGCCGCTCCTGGGACCATGTCAGGAGTTCTTCGAGAACGATCATTGTGGCACCACCGAGCCAGGGGGCGACGCCACGGGTTGGGCGCGTTCAAAATCTGGTCCGTAGCCGCTGAGGAGCGCCTCATGTAGCGCCCTGACGTACTCGGCCGAGGCTCCGTCGCCCAAGCTCGCCAGGTCGAAGCCCAAGCATATCTCGACATCCTTCTGCGACAGGTAATGACCGTGGATGAAGATCTCCCGTATCTGGTCGGCCGCCTCGGGATACTCGCGCTCCTCGGGATCGTGGTTGTGCAGAAGAAACTCCCGGTAGCAGTGCTCGATGACCGGCTTAGAGTGGCCCTGGATCTCGTCCACCACGCGGAGAATCTCGGCGATCTTGGCGTCGAGCGCGGCCTGGGTGCTGAAGAAGATATTCCCGTTGGGGTGGGCGGTAGCGTTCCGGTCGTCGACCAGCTTGACGTAGGTGCCGATCTTGGCGTTGTCGCAGGCGATGAGCTTGAGGAAGCGCAGGATGCTGCGCTCGTTCACGGTGCTGAACACGAAGGGCGAGGTCGCTTCGAGGAGGCTCTTCTCGCTTTCCTTGCCGAAACCGATCAGCCCCATCGCGAAGTCCTTGGGCTCCGTCTGCTTGATCTGCCAGATGTTGAAGTAGACGAAGCTCATTGTGAGCATGTGGTAGGCAAGGAAGGCGAACTGATACTTGCCGTGGGTGTAGTTCGTCTCGAACGCGTCCCACAGGAACTCGATGTACTCCTGCTCCTTCGGGCTCTTGAAGGAGAGCGGCAGGTAGTTGCCCAGCTCGGCGGCTTCTTCCATGGCTTACCCCTCCGGCGAGGCCGGCTCGTCCGCTCCCCAAACCCGGGCGAGGGTGGCCTGGATCTTCTTCTCGAAGCGGGCGATCAGCTCGCGGTTGCCGGCGACCAGCGCCTGCTCGGCTTCGATCTCGACTGCAGCAGCATTCTGTTGCGCAAGGGCCGGGAGCGGGATCTTGATGCGCTCAAGATCCCCCTTTGTGATGTGCACGAGACCGACCCCGCCGTGAAGGTTGTCTTCGACCTCCACAACTGCGCCGTTCAATGCGTGCAGGAGAAAGACCTTGTTCGCGCGCTCGGACGGGAACTCGACCTTGAAGATATGCTGGTTGAGAACTGCCCTGGGTCCGGGCCATATATGAGCGCCGAATGAAGTACCCCGGGAACCGGACCACGAGAACAACAGCTCACCGGCTTCGATGGTATTGCGAGGGGACACCTCCCCAGTGAAATAGTTGAACGCAGCCGTGGGATCGTTGAGGTTCTGAATCCTGACGATGGGCAGCCCACCACTCTCCGCCTTCTCCCAGTCTGACGGCTTGAAGGCCCGACCGTTCAGGAGCGTGCACACCTCACCTATGTCCACCATCGGCCAGTCGGGGTGGATGGGGATGTGGGGGCGGTAGTTGTCGAGCACGGCACGAGCGCCGTCGATGACTTTCTGGTAGCCCTCGATCTCCGCCACGATCTCCTGTTGGATCTCCAGGGGTGGCAGGGGGATCTGGAAGTCCTCCACATAGTTCCGTGGCACGCGCTGCAGCCCGCCGGTGCCGGTCATCTGTGCGATAGCGGCATCCCGGAACAGCGGGTGCATGACGCAGAAGTAGAGCCACTCCGGCAGGACCTGTCCGTTGCTTCGCAACACATAGAATTCACTTGAGCCGAATCCGATGCCATTGAGGAGGCCGCGAGCGATACCCGCCTTGCCGTTCTCGAAGCACGGGGTCACCTTCGCGAGAAGGACATCGTTGTCCTCGAAGTAGGTGTAGCTTGCCGAGACGTCGGAAAGCTGCTTCTCGTCGCTGGGCCAAAACGAAATGCGGTGCTCGTTGAGGTCAGCCATTGGAACGAACGAGACGCCCGTCGCGGGATTCTGGTCCGCCAGCTGGCTCTTGCGCGGATTCACCGTACAGACATCGCCGATCCGTACCAGCGGAAAGGTGTGACTCCTGGCCGTCCCTTCCCGATACCGTTCCCCGCTCAAGTTGAAGTCGCCATTCGCCGCGATCTTCTCCTTCGGCACGATCAACCCGAGGGTTGGCGTTAACTCCTCTACCGATTCGCGCGCCCGCAGGCGCCGCAGGTACTCGGCGATCTCGGCATGCGCCCGCGGCAGGTCGTTCTTCTCGATCTCGCGCCTCTGGGCACCGAGGCCGTAGCCGTCGTTCTCTATCTTGAAGAAGCCGATGGTGGCGCTCTGCTTCGCCAGCGACTTGTCCAGGATCAGGATCGAGGTCTTGACGCCGGAGTACGGATTGAACACCCCCCCGGGCAGCGAGACGATGGCAACGAGCGACTCCTCCACCAGCAGCTTGCGCAGCTGCTTATAGGCGGTCTGGCTCTGGAAGATGATGCCCTCGGGCACGATGATGCCGGCGCGGCCACCGGGCGTCAGGTGTTCGGCCATGTAGTCCACGAACAGCACTTCGCTGCGCTTGCTCTGCACCGAGAAGCGGTTGTGCGGCTTGATGCCGCCCTTTGGTGACATGAACGGCGGGTTGGCGAGGATGACGTCGGCGTACTCGTTCCAGCGCTCCTGGCTGGTGAGCGTGTCGTACTCGTAGATGTGCGGGTCGCTGAAGCCGTGCAGGTAGAGGTTGACCAGCGAGAGGCGCACCATGTCGGGCGAGATGTCGTAGCCCTTGAAGTTTAGCGCCAGCCGCCCGCGTTCGTCGGGGGTCAGCGTGCTGTTGCCGTCCTTGTCGGTGTTGGCCTTGAGGATGTGTTTCCACGACGAGATCAGGAACCCGGCGGTGCCGCAGGCGGGGTCGAGTACGGTCTCGGTCTTCTTTGGGTCCACCACCTCAACAATGAAGTCGATGATGTGGCGCGGGGTGCGAAACTGCCCGGCGTCGCCCTGGGAGCCGAGCACGGAGAGCAGGTACTCGAAGGCGTCGCCGAGGCGCTCGGAGTGGTCGTACTCGAACTCGTCGATGATCTTGAGGAAGGCGCGCAGGGTCTCCGGGTCGCGGTAGGGCAGATAGGCGTTCTTGAAGATGTCGCGGAAGAGCGGCGGGATGCCGGGGTTCTCCGGCATCTTGGCGATGGCCTCGGCGTAGAGGTTCAGGGTCTCGTGGCCGCCGAGCCCCGAACGCATCAGCTTGGCCCAGCCGTAGCGGGCGTAGCCGTTCGCGAAGAACTTGCGGCTGCCACCCAGTTCCTCGCTCTCGGCGTCCATGTCGTCCATGAACTTGTAGATCAGCGCGATGGTGATCTGCTCGACCTGGCTCTTTGGGTCGGGCACCTTGCCCACGAGGATGTCGCGGGCGGTGTCGATGCGTCGCTTGGTGTCGGTATCGAGCATGAACGTCCCTTAGGCTGCGAACTGGTTGAGGGACACGTAGTCCTTAACGTACTCGGGTACAAGCGCGCGGTACTTCGCCGGTACGGCCTTGAAGTCACGCGTCGAGAATACGGGGTTGGTCGCCAGGTCGGTGTACTGACGGCGGTCGATGATGTCGCGGATCTGGCCACTGGTAACGTAGGCCTTGAAGTAGGTCTTGATGGCCGGGATGGCCATGGCCTCTTCGGGCTTGTAGTCGGCGACGAACTTGGCGAACTCCTCCTCCAGCAGATCGTCCTTCGACTTAAAGCGCGGGATCAGGCCGAAGATCTTCTCCAGGATCTCGCGCAGCGTGAGGCGGCGGTCCACCGCGGCGGCTTTACGCAGCTTGTCGAGAGTGTAGTACTCCTCCGGCTTGTCGAAGACCTCGCGGTTCACGTAGTCGATCACGCGGTCCCACTGCCCGGCCTCCACGGCCCGGGCGACGAACTCGTTCTCGCGGACGGTCTCTTCGAACTTCTCGAAGAACATCCGGTCGATTTTCATGCCCTCGGTGCCGATGGCCTCTTCCTTGACCATCGAGAGGATGTCGGCGCCGAGGTGCTCATAGATCCCGCCCAGGACCCCCGGGCCGTCTCCACCCTCCCCACCTCCCGTCGAGATGCCCGGCCGGGGGAGCCTCAGGACCTCGTCGTAGTCGTAGTCTTCCTCGAAGTACTCGCAGTTGGCGAAGAAGTCGAAGAGCTTGAAAGCGGACTTCTCGGGGTGCTGGACGCCGGCGCGCACGCTGTCGTCGAACAGCTGCTCCAGGAAGTTGTGCCGCCGGGTGCCGCGCCCCTTGATCTGGATGAAGTCCGTCGGCGAGAAGATCGGACGGAACAGGCCGAGGTTGAGGATGTCGGTGCAGTCGTAGCCGGTGGTCATCATGCCCACGGTGACGCACACCCGCGCCTTGCTGGTCTTGTAGGCGGCGATGAAGTTGCCCGAGCCGAGCAGGTTGTTGTTGCTGAAGTTGATGGTGAACTGCTGGGCGTCGGGGATGGACGAGGTGACCTGAACGGCGAAGTCGGACTGATACCTGCCAGGAAACATGCGGTCGGCCATCTGGTTCAGAATCTGCGCCAGCTTTGCGGCGTGATTCTGGCTGACGGCGAAGATGATGGACTTGCCGATCTCCCCGCTGACCGGGTCGCGCAGCGCGTGCTCCAAGAAGGTTTTGCAGAAGAGCTGGTTTGTCGCCTCGGAGAAGAACCGCTTCTCGAACTCGCGCTGCTTAAAAGCCGCCTGCTGGTCTTCGCCCTCGTCGTCGGTGAAGGTGACGACGAAGCCCTCTTCGGAGAGCAGTTCGGTGGTGATCTCGGTGCGGGCGTCGACCACGGTCGGATTGACGAGGTAGCCGTCCTTGACCCCGTCAAGGAGAGAATAGCGGAAGGTTGGCTGGCTGTTCTCGCAGCCGAATGTGCGGTAGGTGTCGAGCAGCATGCGTCGCTCGAACTCGCGTGGGTCGCGCGTCGTGGGGGTGGCCTGCTCGAAGCGCTTGAGGTAGTCGCGCGGGGTCGCTGTCAGGCCGAGCTTGTGGCCGATGAAGTAATCGAACACGGCACGGGCATTCCCGCCGATCGAGCGATGCGCTTCGTCGGAGATGACGAGGTCGAAGTCGGTTGGTGAGAAAAGCCCCTGGTACTTGTTGTTGAACAGGAGCGACTGGACCGTGCTGATTACGACCTCCGCCCTGCGCCAGTCGTCGCGGTTCTCTTTATAGATCACCGTCTGGAAGTCGGCGGAGAGAAGCGCGGCGAAGGCCTTCTTGGCCTGGTCTTCGAGTTCAAGCCGGTCCACCAGAAACAGCACGCGGCGCGCATTGCCGGTGCGCAGGAAGAGCTTGACGACCGCAGCGGCCGTCAGGGTCTTTCCGGTACCGGTGGCCATTTCGAAGAGGAAGCGTTCCTTGCCTTCGTTTACAGCCGCCTGGAGCCGGTGGATCGCCTTGAGTTGGTAGGGGCGCAGGAAGCGGAGCCTGTTCGCCCGGACGTAGTCCGCTCGCTCGGCCTCGTTCTTCCACCCGGCTTCGGACTGGTAGGTCGGCCGTTGGGTCAGGACGATGTAGTCGTCCCCGACGGCCTCTGAGATCAGGCGCTGCGGGTCCGGCACGATCTTCTGGTAGCCGACGACGGAGTCGGGGGTCGGGAACGACGTGATGAGGTACGGGTTGCCGCGCTCGAGATCCCAGAAATAGTGCAGGTTGCCATTGGAGAGGATGATGAAGCGGCAGTTCTGCGAGCGGGCGTACTTGCGCGCCTGTTCCTTACCGACCAGGGGGTTCTTGTCCTCGGCCTTGGCCTCTAGGACGAGGAGCGGGAAGCCCCTGGCGTCGAGGAGCAGGAAGTCGACGAAGCCCTTCTTAGTTTTCTCGAAGTCGCTGCCCAGGGCCTCGATATCTGCCGCCTTGATGGCGACGCTGGGCTCAAGCCGGATGTTCGCAGGCTGGTCGCCCGCCGGGAAGAAACGCCATCCGGCTGTTTCGAGCAGCTTGTTGATCTTGATGCGAGCTGTGGCTTCCTTCACGGACACTCAGGCTCCTCAGCAGGGCACGACAATCAAGCGATAAGCAGGACAGGAATGCGGTTCTGGCTCTCCTGTCCGGCCACGCATCGGCTTCTGTCTGGGAAGCTAGTTCCACAACAGCGACTCTGCATCATTGAGTCCTCCACTCCTCGGAGGGGGCCTCCCTCTTCCATTTCGGCTTGCCGTTGCGCTTAACGTTCAGAAGTTGCCGGCGCGCCGAGCGGCAAGCGAGGCGTGCACTCCGCAGCTCGCGAAGCGAGCGGAGGCGGCAACTGTTTGTCAACTGCCGCTGCCCGCCTCGCGACCGCTCTCATCCATCGCCGTACGCCAGGCATCGTCCAAGGACTCGCCCTTTAGGTCCCACAGCCATTTCGGTATCAATGGGCACGAGGCTCTCGCGACCTGGTATTCGTGCCATTGGGACAGAGCATCTCGCTCGGTTACGACAGACCCCAGATGCTCACATGCCGTCATCGTCCTGTCGGAGTGTTGAGCCATCCTGCTGTAACCCCAGGCAGCTCGTAGCATGCTGAGACTGACGATCAAGAGTAGCCACGATGTCACAACTCGAGTCACATACTCCCGCCGCAACACATCCGAGAACTCTCTCGAAGACACTACTAACGCCACGATCGCTGTGCTGGCTAGAACAACAATCAGTCCGGTGTAGAGTCGAGCCATTAGGGTCGCGAGCTTGCCGGTGTACCACGCTGACTCAACGAGGTTCTCCACCGCGCGCCGCGGGCCCACATCTGCGGTTGATGCGAAGTACGACTCCTCTACAGTTTCGTGCTGAAAACGCTGCCGGACGGGCTTCGGCACGTCGTAGATGAGTTCACGAAGGTCAGCTGGAGAGAGTTCGTTTCCGAACGAGCGGCAGATATCCAACTTCCGCAGTAGGCGTTCCGCTTTCCCCTTCAGGATGTCGGAACGCAGCTGCATGAACTCGGCAGCCAAGGCGATACCCAGCACGAGTTGGGGGAGATAGCGCGGAGGCTCCCCAAGAAAGACCGCCCACACGCCTAGACCGAAGACGAGCAGCTTCATCCCAACCACACTGCTCCACCACTGCTTGGCAGCATCGAATTGTGCTTTGTTCACAGCGCGCACATCGATCATGGCACGGTCACCCGTATTGCGGAAAGGCAGCCCCGAACACCTTGGCCCACTCGGCGATTGATGCCCTGTGATCGTCAGCCCGTTCCAGCTCGCGGGCCCGTGCTGCCTTCGCAGCGTCGGCTCGCGCCCTTGCCCAGATCGCGATCCTCTCGTCCGCAGTCAATGTGTTGATGTCGCCTTGAATCCCTTTCGGGTCGGTTACACTGGCATGCACGGAGGCTGCGATGTGAGAGAACACATTCGGGAGCTCCAAGTCCACGAAAGCTGATGCCTTGGACAACTGGGCGTCGAAAAAGGCCAGCACTAGCGTCTCAATCAAGTAGGACGGCATGCTCGGCATCGTCGGCCTGGCATTCCAGTACTTAACGATGCGAATGACATTCAGCACGTTACCATCGTGCTTCTGGTTAATCACCGTGACGCGTTCCTGATCGATTCGGGGGTCCGTCTTCATCCAGTGACCGGAGCCATCAGGGATGATGTAGTAGGTGCGGCCGTCCCATTCCGGCTTGGTAAAGAACGCCGGGACGATATCGAAGCTCCACGGGTATGAGGTGAGGTTCAGGACCGCCGCCGCTCCGTTTCGCTTGATCTCGGCCTTCTGGTACTGGGGAACGTCCCCGAGATGCTTCACGAAGCGGTTGATGACTCGCCGAGAGTTGAGGAGGTTCGAGTCATCGTGGCAAAGACCCCGAAGGACCAGGCCATCAGGGACAGTCAGCTCGATCCTACCGCGCGTTTCCAGATAGGTGGTGCCGAGAGCACTCACCCCGATCAGGATGTCAACGTCATCGAGTTCGCGGATCTTAGTGCGGCGGGCAAAGGAACCGTAATGGAGATGGACATCGGTGTAGAGTGTCGGGAAGTCGTCGTAGACATCCGGGAACCTGTCGAGATGTGTAATTAGCCAGTCTCGACTCGTACGAGCGCGGGCAACCTGATCAGAGTCAAGATTGACCGTGTTTGCCAAGAACTGGCTGAATGCGGCTGTGACCGTCGCGGCCATGAGATTATCTCCGCTTTGGCTTCCTGAGCCGTTCCAATGGCGTCTTCATCTACTCCAGCGTTGGTCCTACCACACTGTGTTGGCAGTGGCAGTTAACCCCTCGTTTCCATCCCCAGGGTCGACAAAGCAATCCCCCCCCTCGTTCGTGTTGAGGCTCTGGCAGAAGCGTTGCCGATGTATGGTGCAGGAAAGGCGGTCTCTCTCTAATCATCGAACGGATCTCGCTGCCTGACGCCCGGTCCGTGCGTCTGCCCGTCGGGATTGGCGGCCTGGGCTGCTTCGATCTCCGGCAGGTACTCGAAGAACACGTCCACGATCTGGGGGTCCAGCTCCAGGCCCCTGACCCGCCGGATGTGGGCGTACGCCTCCTCGTTCGACACGGCCTCCCGGTAGGGGCGCTTCGTGGTGAGGGCATCGAACACGTCCGCCACCGCGCAGATCCGGCTCAACAGGGGGATCTCGGTGCCCTTCAACCCCATGGGGTATCCGGTGCCGTCCCAGCGCTCGTGGTGGGTGAGGGCCACGCTGGCGCCCACCCGGAGGATGGGGGCAGCGGCGTCGTTGAGGATCCGGGCGCCCACCATGGTGTGCTCCTGCATGATGGCCCGCTCCTCCATGGTCAGGGGACCACGCTTGAGGAGGATGGCGTCCGGTATGCCGATCTTTCCGATGTCGTGGAGGGAGCAGGCGGGGCCCACCTGGTCCAGCTCCTCGCCGTCCATTCCCAGTCCCCTGGCCAGGATCGCGCAATAGGCCCCGAGTCTAGCGACGTGCTCCGCCGTGCGATTGTCCTTGAACTCCGCCGCCAGGACCAGCCGCCGGATGGTGTCGAGGTGGGCTTCGTGGAGCTCCTCTCGCGCCTTCTTCTCTCTCCGGAGGGCTTCCCCGAGGGCGGCGGTCCGCCTCTTCACCTCGGCTTCCAGCAGTTCCCCCTGCCTCTTCAGGCGGTCCGTGGCTCGCTTGAGCCGGAGCTGGGCCAAAGCTCTGACGCGGACCTCCGCCACCTCGAAGGGTTTCCCGATGAAGTCGTTCGCGCCGTACTCCGCGGCCTTCAGGCGGTCTTCCTTCCTCTCCCATCCGGTCACCATGACGACGGGGAGCCCGGAGAACCGTTCGTGGCGTCGGAGCTGGCGGAGGAACCCGAATCCATCCATCACCGGCATCTGGACGTCCAGGAGGATGACATCCAGGGAGTCTTTGAGGAGGGCGAGCCCTTCCGCGCCGTTCTCGGCTTCCTCGACCTCAAAGCCCTCTCCCTCCAGGATCCGCCGCAGGGCCCGGCGGATCGGCGCCTCGTCGTCCACCACCATGGCCCGGGGTGGTCTCTCCTCCCCGAGGCCGGGCAGCGTACCCTCCGGTGGTCCGGGAACCCCGGTTTCTCCACCATCCATGAACCATCTCCGTAGTTGACCTGCGTGTCTGGTCGTGCCTCGAGAGGGCAGGACCTATCCCGCTCGGGGGGCCGCGAGGCCGCCCAGCGCGTGACGTACCTTGCGCCGGAGATCGTTGCCGCCAAAAGGCTTGCCGATGTAGTTCGTGCCGGGGTCCAGGCCCCCCTGGCGGACCATGGCGTGGTCCATGTAGCCGGACATGTACAGGACCCGGACGTTCCGCCGGAGCCGCTGGATCCGCCCCGCCAGTTGGGGCCCGCTGATCCGCGGCATCACCACGTCGGTGAGGAGCAGGTGGATCTCTCCCTTGTGTTGCGCGCAGATCACGAGCGCCTCTTCGCCGCTGGCCGCCGTCAGCACCTCGTACCCGGCGGCGCGGAGCATGCGTGCAGCCACCTCCCGCACGGCCTCCTCGTCCTCCACCAGCAGGATGGTCTCCGTGCCGGCCATGGGTTCCTCGTCCCTCCGGCTCGCCGCCGTCGGCTCCGCATCCTCCAGGAGGCGGGGGAGATACACCTTGAACGTCGAGCCCCGGCCTGGCTCGCTGTAGGCCCAGATGAACCCGTCGCTCTGCTTGACGATGCCGTAGGTCGTGGACAGGCCGAGGCCCGTGCCTTTGCCCAGCTCCTTGGTGGTGAAGAAGGGCTCGAACAGGCGCCGCCGCGTCGCCTCGTCCATGCCCATGCCTGTGTCGGTGATGGCCAGGAGGACGTAAGATCCCGGGGTCACCACCACGTGCTCCCGGGCGTATTCCGCGTCGAGCTCCGCGTTGGCGGTCTCGATGGTCAGCTTGCCCCCGGTGGGCATGGCATCCCGTGCGTTCGCCACCAGGTTCATGATCACCTGCTCCAGCTGCCTCGGATCGGCCTTCACCCGGCCCAGGTCCGGGGCGAGGACCGGCAGGATCTCGATGTCCTCGCCCACGAGGCGCCGGAGCATGTGCTCCACGCCAGCCACGGTCTGGTTGAGATCCAGGACCTGGGGTTCCAGCACCTGCTTCCGGCTGAAGGCCAGGAGCTGCCGGGTGAGGGAAGCGGCCCGCTCCCCCGCCTTCCTGATCTCCAGTACATCCCGGTAGAGAGGATCTTCCTCCCTGAGCCCCTCGAGCACGAAGTGCGCATAGCTCAGGATCACCGAGAGGAGGTTGTTGAAGTCATGGGCCACGCCACCCGCAAGCTGTCCCACGGCCTCCATTCTCTGGATCGCCTGGAGCTGCTCTTCCAGCCGTTTCTGCTCCGTGATGTCAAAGGCCAGCTCCAGGCGCACGTCTCGCCCGTCGGGCCATCGGATGATCCGATCATGGGCGGCGAAGGTCCTGCCCAGGACCTGGTTGTGGTGCTCCCAACGGTAGGTCTCCTCACGCTTAGCCAGGATGATCTCGTTGGTGCAGAAGGAGCACGGCGCGTCCAGGCCGTGGAACGCCCTGAAGCAGATCTCCCCGAGGGGGTCCTTTCCGAGCAGCTCCCGCATGGCCTTGTTCACGAACAAGACCTCGTAGCTCCGGGGGTCGGCGACGTAGATCGGCTCGTCGATGCTATCGAAGATGGACAGAAGCTGGCTTCGTTCCGCCTGGAGCCGGGCTTCCGCTCCCTGCCGCTCGATCACGCTGGCGATGATCCGGGAGATGGTCCGGAGGATCTCCACGTCTTCCCCGGGCCATTCCCGGTGGCTACGGCAGTCGTCGAAGCCGATGAATCCGAAGTAGCGGTCCCTGAGGAACACCGGGACCACGAGAAGGGACAGGATGCCCTGGGAGCGAAGAATCTCCACGGCACCCTTGTCGGGGATGTCCTCGATCTCCGAGCAACAGATGGCATGGCCGCTCCGGAGGGTGTCCATCCACCATGGGACGGCGCTCGACGGCAGGCCCTGCAGCCGATCGATCTGCGGCTCCACGCCGGCGGCGCACCACTCGTGGGTATTGTCCATGGTGTCCGTTTCGTGGCGATGCTCGAAGATGTAGGCGCGGCTCACCGACATGCCCTCTCCCAGCACGGCCACGCACTCGGCCTGGAACCGCGTCGTGTCCTCGGCGTCCACCGCGAGCGTGGAGATGCAGTAGAGCAGGTGCTCGTAGCTCAGCCGGTGCCGGAGGGGTGGCTCCGGCGGGTTGTGCCGGGTGATGTCCTGGCTTTCACCGATCATGGCTTCCCCACGTGGACCGTAAACAGGGAATTCCGTCATGGGGCTTCCCTGAAGAGCACGCACCCGAGGCCAGCCGAGGCGTAATAGCTGAAGATCATCTCAGCGCGACGCTCCTGGCCTCCAAGGTTGAAATGGATGGTTTGCATGAACCGGTTGTCGGATTCGCCCCGGACCATGGCGCGGTAGCGCTCTCCGACCCGTACGGAGGCGGAAGGATCGAGCATGTCGGAAAAGAACGGACGCCCCACGATCCTTCCTCCCCCCCGGTCGCGGTCCTCCACACCAGGGGTTTCGACACGGAGCACGATCCCCTCTGCGTCCAGGGCGATGAAACTGTAGGGAAGCAGGGCGATGGCCTCGTCGCTCAAGGGGCAGGGCGTTCCTCGGATCAGGTGGCCGCTGAGGGGCACCCGCGGGTTACTGATCATGGCTTCCTCGACGGGCCCGCGCTCCGGGAAGCCCCACAGTGTGGACGGTCATGCGACACCCCTCGCATGCCGACGCCCGGAGGGCTGCTCGGGCTCGAGGAGTGCGGTGCGTACATCGTTACGGGTGTGGATCGCCAGCTTCCGGAGCACGCGTTCACCGTGGGTACGGGCGGTGTTGACGCTGATCCCAAGCCTGCGGGCGATCTCTCCGTTCGACAGCCGGTCGGCCATGAGGCGGGCGACCTCGCTCTCACGGGGCGTCAGGCGGAAGCGGCGGCGGAGGTCCTCGTCACCGGGAAGGCGGCGGAGGTCTTCGTCCCCGGGAGGGCTTCGCCGCTCCAGCACAACCACCATGACCGGCCGTTGCGGCGCGCGGCCCTCGATCATGAGGACCCTCCTGAATCGCGCCGACTCCCCGACGGCGCGATCGATCCTCTTC
>Ga0209164_1004430_pt1 | contig 12580 bp, 9 predicted proteins | sample MTBNYHSulfiMetaG_FD_187458 | JGI IMG/M metagenome (GOLD analysis project Ga0209164, IMG submission 187458) | Enrichment culture microbial communities from rom New York Harbor, USA that are MTBE-degrading - MTBE-NYH (New York Harbor Sulfidogenic)... | ecosystem: Environmental > Aquatic > Marine >...
GCGATCGCAGAAGCCGGGTGCTCGCGATCGGAGAGCGGACGGGGGTGAACGTCTTGCCTTGCTACAATTCTAAGTGATTCAGTCTGGGAATGCAAACGCGGCGTCCCGGCGTCCCGGCGGCTCGAAACGCCTTCTTGATCGCGAACCCCTGGCGCCCACATGCGGCTGCAGGTTGGGACCCAGGTTTCCTTGTCTCACGGTACTCTCCATGTTGCCATTTCGGGCATGGAGGATCGGAGATCCGACCTCGAGCCCGCGCCCACGCTGCCGCACAAGCCCTGGCAGCACCATCGCAGAGAACCGGGGATCCTGCTCTTGGCGCCCGTGCTGATGGCGGCGGGAGGTGCGTTCGCGGCGGGGCAGCCCAGACGCCCGCTGGACCTCCGCATCTACGCGCGCTACCGGGAGGAGATCCGGTACCGGGGGTCGGCCTCCTTCGAAAGACTGGCCGAGAACGCGTCGGGGCCGGAAAGAACACGATCACGGTCATGGCCATCTTCGTCGGGTTGATCCTGGTGATCAACTTCGTGGCCGAGGTGGGCCTGATCAAGGGCCGCCTGACCCGGACGAAGCTCCTGGCGGGGCTGCTCGAGATGTACAAGGACAAGGGTGTCGACGAGTGCTACGACGCCTCGCTGCTGGATGCCTGCAAGACCCGCTACAACAGAGGCCCAGGAGTCTCCGGCCGGGGGATCGCGGATCCGGGCGCATCGTCTCGTGGCGCTCTATGCCGCCGGCCGGGGCGCGGCCCGCCCAGCCCTCGCAGCCGCCGCTGCGACCCGGGCCACCCGCCGGGCCAGTGCCAGGATCGTAAGGATGGGCGGGTTTCCCTGCGAACGGGGCAGGAGGGTGGCGTCGGCCACGTACAGGTTGGCCGGCAGGCGGTCCGGATGGAGGGTCGAGGCGTCCGCCTCGGTGAGAGGCAGCATGCCCCCGGGGTGGCCGGCGTTGAGCGTGCCGACGAAGATGTCCTCCGGACGCGCGCCCAGGCGCACCAGGAGATTCCGGCACAGCGCCTCGGCCTCGGCCAGCCGGCGGCGGTCCTCCACGGTGAGGGTCTTGTCCAGGCGGCCGCCCCGGCCACGGGCGCGGCCGCGCTCCGAGTCGGCCAGCTTGATCATCAGGGTCAGGATCCTGTCCGCCGGCCGTCGCCACCGCCGGTTGAAGAGGAAGCTGAGGTAATCGAAGTACGGAGAGATGATGTAGCCGGGCCGCTGGACCACGAAAGCCATGGGCAGCTCACGGTGCTGCCGGCTGCCCGGCCAGGGGGCGGCAACGCACAGCACGGGGTCGACGAACAGGCGCGGCTCGCAGCGGATGCCCGAGCGCTCGAGAATAGGCGGCGTGCCCAGGCCGCCGGCGGACAGCACGACCAGGTCGGCAGGGATGAAGACCGTCCGTGCTCCGATCCGGGCCCGGACGCCGACGGCCCGCCCGGCGCGGATCACGACCTTGCGCACCCTGCAGCCGGTGACCAGCCGCGCTCCCCCGGCGCGGGCGTCGTCCAGGAAGCGGCGGCTGTCCCACTTGGCGCCGTGGGGGCAGCCCAGGACGCAGCGCCCGCACCTCCGGCAGCGGTCCAGGTCGACCATCTTGGGGGCGGGACGCGGCGCCAGCCCGGATTCCCGGCAGAGCTCGAAGAGCCGGCGCGTTTCGGCGGACCACCCGCCTCCGTGTCCGGCGCTGATCGGAACCTCCCGGGCGAGCTCCTCGAATTCCCGATCCAGGTCGATGCCCAGCTCCCGCAGCGGCCCGTCCATGCGCAGCGCGTTGCCCGCTGAAAGGGTCGTCGTTCCGCCCGTGCCCAGGCCGTTCACGTGCACCAGGCCTTCGCGGCTGCGGCGAATCCTCATGGCCGGGAATGCCAGGCTGATGATCCGTTCGTCGACCAGCAGCCTCCAGTTGCGCAGCCGCTCCAGCCAGCGCGTGGACAGGCCGAGTCGCCGGAACTCCCGGCCGGCCTCCAGGACCGTCACCTGGTAGGGACCCTGCAGCTCCCGGGCGGCGGCGGCGCCGCCGGCGCCGCTGCCCACCACGATGGCCCGCGGCCGACCTGGCCGCATCCCGTTGCCTTGGATCTCGCTCATGGTGTTCCCCTCACGTTGCCGCCGCCTCGAACCGGGCCCGGCAGCAGCCGGCCCCCTCGGTGAGGCGCTGCGTGAACCTCAGCTCTCCGCCCCTGGCCAGGCCCGCCAGCAGCCCCCGGTCCAGGGCCGAGACCAGCGCGCACACCCGCGGGGAGTAGACCGAAGCAAACGAACAGCGGCGGATGACGATCTCGCCTTCCGGGGAGCCCCGGAAATCGATGCCCAGCCCTCGATAGATGATCCGGGCCGCAGCCAGCGCCTCCGCGGGGGAGCGCAGCCCCAGCCGCACCCGGTAGCGCCCGCCGAGCCTGCGCGCCGCCCGGTACAGGCGGCGCTCCAGCCCCGCAAGATCGGCCGGGTCGGCGCCGGGCCCGGCGGCCTCCTCGGCGCGCTCGCGGGTGAAGCCGGCGTACTCGGCGAGCCGGGCGGCGGGCCCGCGGCCCCGGGGCGCCGGCACCGGGGAGCCGAAAGCGGCCGCGGTGCGCGTGAACAGCTCCTCCAACCCCTGCAGTCGCGCCCGGGGCGGGACGCCGAGGCGGGCCGCGGCCAGGCGGAGGTTCGGGAGTCTCATCGGCCGTCTCCCACGTGGAGCACCTCCGGGGCGGCGCCCGCCCGGCGGTACAGCATCTCAACCACCCCGCTGCGGCGGGCGAGCACGGCCTGGCGGCGCAGCTTCAGGTTGCCCGTGAGCTCCCCGCTCTCGATGCTCGGGCTCTCGGCCAGCACGGCCCAGCGCTTGACCTGCTCCGGGTGGGAAAGCCCGGCGTTCAGCCGCCGCACCGCCCGGTCCACCGATTCCAGGACCCCCGGAGTGGCCGAGCCGCCCTTCAGCCACAGCAGGGCACACAGGGCCGGCCGGCCCTCCCCGACGACCATGGCCTCCGCCATCCCCGGGATCTCCCGGAGAGCCCCCTCGATCTTGCCGGGGTGGATGTTCTTCCCGTAGGAGGTGACCAGGAGCTCCTTCTTACGCCCCCGGATCACCAGGCTCCCTTCGGGGGTGAGCTCCCCCAGGTCTCCGGTGGCCAGCCAGCCGCCCGGGAGCAGGGCCTCTGTAGAGCCGTCCCGGCCGTCCCCGCCGCCCACCTGGGGACCGCGGACCAGGACCTCGCCGTCGGGGGCAAGGCCGATCTCCGTTTGCGGGAGCGGTGTGCCCACCGTGCCGAGCCGGTTGGAGCCGTGGCGGTTCAGGGTCACCAGCGGGGCCTCGGTCAGGCCGTAGGCGTTGTGGATCTCGATGCCCAGCTCCCGGAAGCTCTCCATCAGGAGGTCGGGACACGGAGCCGAGCCCACGATGAGCTGGGCGCAGCGATCCAGCCCCGCCCGGTGCAGCAAGGCCTGCCGCACCAGCGGCCGCAGCGCCCGGCGCAGCCCGCCCGGCGGGAGACCGAGGTACACGCGGCCGGCAGCCCCGGAAGCAAAGCGCTCCCAGATCCTCTCGTAGAACCGCGGCACGGAGAAGAAGACCGTGGGGCGTACCCGGGGCAGGGCACGCGCCAGGGCGTAGAAGTCCTCCAGGAACCACACGTCCACCGGCGCAGGCAGGCAGTACGGGGCGTAGGTCCCCAGGATCCCCTCCACCACGTGGTTCATGGGCAGGAACGACAGGTATCGCGCCGGCCGGGTCCGGGCCCGCCAGGGCAGGAGAGCCGACAGGGTCTCGGCCAGCCAGAGCAGCTGACCGTGCCGGAAGGCCACCCCCCGGGGGGCGCCGGTGGTGCCGGAGGTGAACCGCAGGGTGGCCAGGTCGGCGAAGCCCACCGGCGCCTCGAGGGTGACCGGCCGCCCCGCGGCCGCGGGGCCGGCTGCGGGCCCGGCTGCGGGCCCGGCGGGCAAGGCGATCTCGCCGAGGGCCCCTGGAGGGGCAGCCTGCTCCCGTCCGAGGGCCAGGAAAGCCCCCCAGGGGATCACCCTGTCGGCCAGATCGACCGGCATGGGGCCGAGGCAGAAGGACACCACCGGTACGGCCGTGCGCATCTGGCCGAGGCGCGCGAGCACCTCCGGCGCCCCGATCATCAGCAGGCGGGCGGCCGAGGCCTCCAGGATCTCCTCGATCTCGCTCGGGGGCGAGGTGTAGTACAGCGGCACGCTCACCGCCCCGGTGAGCCCGACGGCGGTGTCCAGGGCCAGGTAGCGGCTGGAGTTCAGCCCCACCAGGGCGACCCGGTCGCCGGGCTGCATCCCGAGGGCGCGCAGGGCCCCGGCTGCCTGGGCGATCTCCCCGGCCAGCTCCGCCCCTCCTCGCGCCCGCTCGCTGCCGTCCGCCGCCAGGTCGTGGACCCTGACCGGCAGCCGGCGGCTCTGCAGGCGGTAGAGCACCTGCTCGTGGACCGTCCGGCCCGAGCGGTGCAGAAAGCCTCGGCTCACGGCGTAATCCAGGAGCCGCGGAAGGATCGCCCCCCAGTCCGGGACGTACGGGCCCAGGAGGCGCTCCACGTTGTCCCTCCGGAAGCGGCGGTTCTCGCTGAAGTAGGACAGCAGGAAGCCCGGCACCGGGAGCTTCACCGCACTCGGGAGCCGCGACAGGGCCTCCAGGGGGACGAAGCGCGCCGGCGGCAGTGCCTCCCCGAGCTCCTCGGCGGCCCACTCCCGAGCCGCCCGAAGCAGCTCCCGTGCCGGGGGCAGGTGATCCGGGTCCACGGTCAGGTGGAAGGTGAGGCCCTCGGCCCGCCGGTCGAAGAGCAGGCGGGCGATCGCCGAGCCCACGTAGTCCACGGGCACCAGGTTCAGCGGCAGCTCCGGCCGGGCCGGGATCAGGCGCAGGCGCCCCGAGAGGTACAGCCGCAGGGGCACGTACACGGTGTTGAAGGCCCGGATCTCCCCGGTCCGCGAGTCCCCGACCACCATGCCGGGACGGAAGACCGAGACCGGCAGCTCCCGCATGGCCTCCCGCACCAGGAGCTCCCCCTCGTACTTGGTCTGCTCGTAGGCGTTGGAGAACCCGAAGCGGTCGGTGAGCTCCTCTTCGGCTACCTCGCCCGTGCGGCCCCCGGCCACGTAGGCGGTGGACACGTGGGCGTAGCGCTCCAGGCCGTGGTCTGCGTGTGCCGCCCGGGCCAGCTCCAGCAGGCGGGCGGTGCCCTCGACGTTAATGCGGCGCAGCTCCTCCAGCTCCCCGTCCAGCTTGAGCTCCGCGGCGGCGTGCACGACGTGGGTCAGCGTGCGCGCGAGCTCGCCATAGGTGTCCGCGTCCAGGCCCAGGCACGGCCGGCTGAGGTCGCCGGACAGCACCCGAACGCGCCCCGCGGCCACGGCTCCGTCGGTTTCGGGCCAGTCGCTCCACATGCGCTCCAGGCGGCGGCGCGCCTCTTCCTCGTCCCGGCCGCGGACCAGGACCACCAGGCGGTGGTCGGTGTCCCGCAGCAGCAGGCGGGCGATCTGGGCGCCCAGGAAGCCCGTGGCGCCGGTCAGCAGGATCAAGCCACCCATTTTGCACCTCCTTCGATTCCGTGGGTCGGCGTTCCGGGCAGGCTCCTGGCAACGAACTCCGTCAGCAGGAGGCGGTTCTCCCGGGCCCGGGCCAGGTGCGCCGCGTGGCCCCGTCGCAGGGCTTCGCGCTGCAGGTCCGGGGCGGCGAGCAGCCTTTCGACCCGCTCCTGCAGCCCGGCCGCCTGCTCGGGCGGCAGGAACCACTCCTCGCGCAGGCCCAGGTCCCGGTAGAGGGTGTCCAGCCGGGTGTCGTGTCCCACGGCGACCTGGGGGACTCCGGCCTCGAGGGACAGGACCGCGGCGTGGTAGCGGGAGGTGATCAGCAGGTCCAGGGCGCGCAGGAGCTCGGTCATGTGCGAGGCGTCGTGCTCCCGGGCGGAGAACACCCGGGCGGCCTCCGGGTGGGCCATGCAGTCGTGCACGCGCCGGGCGATCGCCTCGTCGAGCTGCTCCATGCAGATCAGGGCGACCGCCTTGCCGGTGCGTTCCACCATGCGGTCGGCCACGGCCGCGTAGGTCCGGGCCAGGGCCTCCCCGGCCGCCCGGCGCTCCGGGGAGCTTGAGAGGTAGTAGGGCCACTTGTAGCAGTACTCCCTGGGGCCCCAGAGGCGCATGACCCCCGGGAACAGGTTGAAGTCCACCGCGGCCAGGCCCACCACCCCCCCGGCGGCCTGCGGCCACTCCCGGGCGAGCCAGCCCCGGTCGGTCTGCCGGGGCCGGAAGGTGAAGGCGTTGTCCGCCGTGGACAGGATGGGCGCGCTCACCCCCAGGGCCCGCAGCCGCCCGGCGGCGGCGCGGTTGCGCGTGACGATGAGGCCCGTGCGGCTGGCCACCCGCCGAACCCGCCGGGCGTTGGCCGGCGACAGGGTCCCGGCATCCACGGCGTAGGCCAGGCAGGGCTTGCCCAGCTCGGCTGCGCAGTGGGTGGCCCACAGGAACAGCCAGAGCAGGGGGCTGCCCCAGGTGTCCATGTAGGTCGAGCCTTCCGCCAGCACCACCAGGTCGCTTTCCCGCACCAGCCGGCGCACGGCCCCGAAGAACAGCGTGGGCATCGGGGCGATGCGCAGCGCCGGGCCCTCCGCCAGGTACCGGCGCAGGTTCCCCTCGTTCAGTGTCGGAACCGTGATGTGCACATCCGGGCCCAGCACGGCGCGCACGTCCTCGATGTCGGACAGCAGCAGCGCCTCCGCCCCGGTATTGTTGGCTCCGTTGTAGCCTACCATCAGCACTCGGATCATGACTGTGCTCCTCTGCTCTGGTCGATCAGGACCCCGGCCGATATGATGGGGCTGCTCGCTTCCCGCGGCCGGGACACGCGGGCTGCAGCCCAGTCGAAGAGCGCTCCGGCGGCCTTCTTGAAGGGGCCGAGACGCGTTGGATAGTAGTAGTCGCTTTCGAACAGACCGTGATCGCGATAGTACGCGTAATCGCGCATGTGCTCGCCGAGCATCAGCCTGTAGCTCGTTCGGGTCATCCTGAACAGGAGAAGCTCCAGCAGTGACGGCGCCGGGTAGGCCGGGCGCAGCAGCTGATCGTGGAAACGCCGGCCCTGTTTCGCCAGGGTGTCCTTCATCTTCGCCCGGGCGCTTTCGCTCATCGGCTCGAGGGTCCTCGAGCAGCTTCCCCTGACCACTCGGAATCCCAGGCCGCCGCCCACGAACTCCAGATACTTCACGATCTTTCCACCCCTGTAGATCCCCTGGACCACGATGGCGGTGAAGCTCTTGCCGTGGAAGCGCGGCCTGTGGAACAGGAACGCGAGGCGGTCGAGCAAGATCTTCATGAGGGCGGGCACCTGGAAGGAGTAGTTGGGCGCGGCGAAGACGACCCCGTCGGAGCCCATCATCTTGTCGATCAACAGGTCCCGGTCGTCGCGGAGCGGGCAGCGCTCCTCCCCTCGATCGGTGCAGCTCTTGCAGCCCCGGCAAACCTCGACGTGGTAGTCCCTCAACCACACGATCTCGCCGTGGACGTCGCCGAATGACTCGAGGGCGTCCAGGAAATGGCGCGCCGCCCCGTGGGTTGCGCCTCCCCTGTGCGGGCTGCCGACGAAAACCGTGACCTTCTTCGTTCCCTTGCCTTCCTGCTTCATTTCTTCTCCTGCTCCTCGGGGTCCCCCCGGGACGTCCCTTCCAGGCTTCTCATCCAGGACATTGGCCTGTTTGCCTCTCGCGCGCATCAGGCGTTTGATGGAATCTGGCTAGCGCAAATGTGGGAGTGGCCGACTGCTTCGTTTGAGCCGGCTCCCCGCGCCTCCGTCAGTTGGCGTAGACCCTGAGCTGCCGAACCCCTTCGGAAGCGCGAATCTTCCGCAGGGCCCGCTTCTCGATCTGGCGCACGCGCTCCTTGCTCAGACGGTGCTTCTTGCCGGCCTCCACCAGGGAGGCGGGTTTGCGGCCCGCAAGCCCGAAACGGTCCCGGAGGATGCTGGCCTCGCGGTCCGAGAGCCCGCCCAGGAGGCAGTCCAGCTGCTCCTGCAGGCACGCCCCGACGAGAACCTCCTCGGGCTTCGGCACGCTGCGATCCTCCAGGCGGGCGCCCAGGGAAGCGGCGTCCTCCCCCTCCCCGACCGGCCCGTCGAGGGAGAGGGTCCTCTGCGCCGACTGCATCAGCGTCACCAGCTCCCGCTCTTCCACCGCCAGAGCGTCGGCGATCTCGGCCAGGCGCGGCTCGCAGCCCCTCTGCACCGCTGCGTCGTGGCGCAGCTGCTCGATGCGCAGAAGCTCCGCCGCCCGGCTCATGGGAACCCGGATCAGCCGGCTGTCCTCGTGAATTGCCTTCAGGATCGCCTGCCGGACCCACCAGACCGCGTACGAGACGAAACGCACGCCGCGATCGGGATCGAAGCGTTCGACCGCCTGGATGAGCCCAATGTTGCCCTCGTTGATCAGGTCTTCGAGCGGAACCCCGCGATTGCAGTACCGCTTGGCGACCATGACCACGAAGCGCAGGTTCGCCCGTACGAGGCGCTGCCGGGCCGCGGGGTCCCCCTGGGCCGCCAACCGGGCGCAGGCCTGTTCCTCCGCGGCTTCCAGCAGGGGAATCTCGCGCAGCTCCCGCAGATAGACGGACAGCACCCCCCCCTCGCCGGCGGCCCGCCTCTTCTCGGTCATCGCATGGTTCATGTCCCGATTATTGGCCCACCCGGGCCTCGGGCACATCGGGCGTTTGATGGAATCGCTCTAGACAAAAAGAGGGAGACGGGATCTCCCTCATTCGGCCCGGGCAGCCTCTTCAGCGGCTGGCAGGCACCACGATCGAGACCCTGGTACCGCTGCCGGGGGAGCTCTCCACGCGCAGGGTTGCCCCGATCGTCTGGGCGCGCTCCCGCATCCCGCGCAGGCCCAGCCCACCGCTGCGGTCGCCCTCCGCCGGATCGAAGCCGCCCCCGTCGTCGTTGACTTCCAGCCGGGTCGCGCTCTCCTGAAAGTCGAGGAGGACCCGGACCTGCTGAGCGCGGGCATGCTTGAGGACGTTGTTGAGGGCCTCCTGGGCAATCTGGTACAGCTCCTGCCGGACGAAGGGCGCCAGGCGCTCGGTGCCCTGCACCTGCAGGTCGACCTCGAGGCCGCCCCGCGCCTCCACGGCGTCCAGCCGCGTCTCCAAGGCGCCCGCCAGGCCTCCCCTGTCGAGAGCCGGCGGGCTGAGCTGGAAGATGAGCAGGCGCATCTCGCGCAATGCCTCCTGGGCCGTGGCCCGCAGCTCCCGGAGATGCTCGACCGCCTCCGCTCCGCCTCCTGCCGACAGCATGCGGGCGACGGCTTCCGCGTAGAGGGTGATGCTGTACAGGGACTGGGTGACCGAATCGTGCAGCTCCCGCGCCAGGCGGCTGCGCTCGGCAAAAGCGGCGGCCTGTTCCGCCTGGCTGCGCAGGCGGGCGTTCTCGATGGCCAGCGCCGCCTGATCGGCCGCGCTCATGGCCAGCTGGATCTCTTCTTCCGAGAACCTGCGCGCCTGCCGGTAGTACAGTGTGATTCCGCCATAGTCCTCGTTCTTGATGATCAGCGGCACGGACAGCAGGGCCGAGAACCCCTTGCCGAGCATGAGCTCCAGGGCCTCCTTCTCCTCGTCGAGCTCCGGGTGCTCCTGCGCCATCCGCGCCACCATGGCCGCTGCGTCGCCCAGCACGATCGGCCCTCCCGTCGCCAGTGCCCTGCCCACTCCGCCTTTGCCGGGGGAGAAACGGATGGCCGAAACGTACTCGCCATCCAAACCGTAGGCCGACCGGATGGTGAAGGGGGCATCCTGCGATTTCCGCTGCAGGAGCGAAGCGGCGTCGCTGCCCGTGATGCGGCAGGTTTGGGTGATGATCGAGTCCAGGGTCTCCTGCAGCGGCCGGTTGGAGTTGAGCACGCCCAGGATTTCCCGCAAGCCCTCTGCCACGGTCCGACGGCGCTCCGCTTCTTCGTGCCTGGCCCGCTCCTGCTCGTACAGCCGCGCGTTCTCCGCCGCCAGGCCGATCTGCCGCCCGATGGCCATGAGCAGGGAAGACTCCTCCGGGCTGAGGGAGCGCCGGGCCCGCGTGCTGATGACCAGGCCCCCGAGCACCCGTGCCTTGGCCGTCACCGGCACGCCGATCACCAGCTGGAGGCCTTCCTCCAGGATCTGCTGTTTCAGCTCCCCCTCGGGATAGTCGCTCAGCGACCAGACCACCGGCCGCTCCGCGTCCAGCTGTTTTCCGGCGAGCGCAACCTCCAGGGGCAGGCGGGAGGTGGCAGCGACGAAGCGCTCGGACAGTCCCCGGTGGGCCAGGAGCACGAGGGTCTGGCTCTGCTCTTCCAGCACGTAGGCCGCCCCCGATTCGACCCCCGCCGCCTCGATGGTCGACTGGAGCGCCGAGCTCATGACCTCCCCCAGGTCCAGCGAGCGGCTGACCACGGCGGCCAGGGAGTTGAGCACCGCCAGCTCCCGGGTGCGCTCCTGCACGCGGCGCTCCAGGGTCTGGTAGGATCGCTCCAGCTCCTCCTGGGTGCGCTTGCGGTCGGTGACGTCCACGTGGGTACCGACGATGCGCACGGCGCTTCCGGAGGAGTCGCGCTCGACGATCTTGCCGCTCGAAGAGATCCAGCGCCATCCGCCCTCGCGGGTTCGCATGCGGAACTCGAGGGTGTAGTCCTGCCCCTCCACCACGAAGCGATGCACGGCCTGTTCGGTCCGATCTCGATCCTCGGGATGAAGGAGGTCGACCCAGCTTTCGTACTTCGGAGGCAGCGCCCCGGGCTCGTAGCCCAGCATTGTGTACCAGCGATCATCGTAGAAGGCCTCCCTGGTCCGGGGGTAGTACTCCCAGATCCCGCTGTTCGTGGCAGCCAGGGCCAGGGAAAGCCTGTCTTCGCTCCGCCGTATCCTCCTCTTCAGCCGCTGCTGGCCGACGATGTACAGCCAGGAGAGGACGAGCAGGACCACCAGCGCCGCCAGGATGGTGACAAACGCCCAGAGCACGCCCCGGTATCGCGCCAACAGGGAGGGGGGCCTGTTGATCACGGTGCTGTCCGGGGGGAGCCGTTTCTCCGGAATGCGGAAGCGCTCGAGCTGCTCGTGATCGAACATCGGCCGGCTGGTCCCCGTGCGGACCACGGGCAGGCTGTCGGGATCGGCTCCCCGCAGAATCCGCAGGGCGAGCTCTCCCGCGGTCTCGCCCTGCTGGAAGCCCCCGCTGATCAGTCCGCCGACGATCCCGTTGCCCAGGAGGGTCTCCCAGCAGGAGTAGATGGGCAGGCCCAAAGCCTCGGAGGCCCTCCGGGTGCTGGCCGGGACCCCCAACGGCCTGCCCGCGTCATCGGCGAGGAAGGCCATGTCGAAGACCACGGTGTCGGGAGCAAAGGTTCCTGCCCGCTCGATCACCTCGGAAAGCTTCGGGTCCTCCCAGTACTCGACCTCGACCTGAGGATCGAGCTTCTCCCGGATCACGCTCTCCAGTCTCGCGTAGGCAGCGCTCTCCACCGCCAGCCGGCGGTTTGCCAGGACCAGCAGGTGTTTCATTCCCGGGTGCAGGCGGCGGGCCAGGCTGATCGTGCCCTCGAAGTCCAGGTCGCCCGTGACGCCGGTGATGTCCCCCTCGCCCTTCAGCATGGCGGGTGTGAAATCGTCGATGCTGCAGAAGACGATCGGCACGCCGGCGAAAAGATCGCAGCGGTTGCCGACCAGGAACTCGAGGGCCTGATTGTCGGCACCAATCGCGACATCGAAACGCATGGCGCCCAGGCGCCGGCGATAGATCTCGGCATAGCCCGACGGGTCGGCATCGAGGACGTTCATGTATTCGAAGCGGTAGGTGTAGTTGAATTCCTTGCTCTGCCCGAGCACCGACAGCACCCCGTCGGTGATGTGCTGCACCCAGGCGGGGCCCTGCTGGTAGGAGTGGAGCACGAGCACCCTGCGAGCCGGCGGGTCCGCGGGCTGCCCGGAGAGGGCCGCGGCGCAAAGCGCGAGCACAACCGCCAGCAGAAGGCGCGTCCGCGGTGATGGTCTTACAGCAGCGAGGAGATGGCGCACAGCAGACGCTCGGGGGAATCGCCCTTGCTGACGAAGAGGTCGGCTCCCGCGACCCGCGCCTCCTGCCGGCGGTTCTGGTACAATGACAGCACCAGGACCTTGACCTCCGGCCAGCGGGATTTGATCCCCCGGGTGGCGGCCAGGCCATCGAGCTCGGGCATGCGGATGTCCATCACGACCAGCTCGGGGTGTATGTCTTCGGCCAGTCTCAGGGCCTCCGCCCCGTCGGCGGCTTCCCAGATCTCGATATCCGGCAGGGAGGCGGACAGCAGGGCCTTCAGGCTCTGGCGGGTTCGTTTCTGGTCGTCTGCGATCAGGATGCGCACGCGTCGGTCTCCTTGTACATCGCCTCTGGGGAGAATATAGAACGCGCCGGCCGGTCTTCACATCGCTAAAATGAGGGATTCTGACGTCCTCTTCACTCGGAGTCGGGCACATCGTCGAGGGAGGCCAGACCCGAGCGCAGCGCATAGAGGGCCGCCTGGGTGCGGCTGGCCAGCTGCAGCTTGCCCAGGATGTTGCTGACGTGGGTCCGCACCGTCCATTCGGCGATGAAAATCCTGGAGGCG
>Ga0209164_1004432_pt1 | contig 12579 bp, 13 predicted proteins | sample MTBNYHSulfiMetaG_FD_187458 | JGI IMG/M metagenome (GOLD analysis project Ga0209164, IMG submission 187458) | Enrichment culture microbial communities from rom New York Harbor, USA that are MTBE-degrading - MTBE-NYH (New York Harbor Sulfidogenic)... | ecosystem: Environmental > Aquatic > Marine >...
GGTTTGTCAACAACAAAGCAAATAAATTTTGCTTGACAAAAGGTGAAAGGTCGCCTAAATATAAAAATTTCCGTTTTCAAGAGCAAGGACACACGTCATGAAAACCTTTGTAGCAAAAGAAGCAGAGATTGACAAGAAATGGTATCTTGTCGACGCCGAGAACAAGGTCCTGGGCAGGCTGGCCAGTCAAATCGCCATGCGCTTGAGGGGAAAACACAAGCCCCTTTTTACGCCCCACGCGGACACCGGAGACTTCATTGTCGTCATCAATGCGCAGAAGGTGACGATGACGGGCGCCAAGCAAGATCAGAAGGTCTATTACCGGCACAGCGGGTACGTGGGCGGTCTCAAGGAAATCACCGCTGAAAAGCTGCTGGCCAAAAAACCTGAACGAGTGATTCGTTCGGCCGTCAAGGGGATGCTGCCCAAAAACAGCCTCGGAAGGCGTCAGCTCAAAAAGCTGAAGATCTACGCGGGTTCGGAACATCCCCATGAAGCGCAAAAACCGGAGAAGTTGGAGATTTAAATGGCTCAAGAACGATTCCACACAATAGGCAAGAGAAAATCGGCTGTAGCGCGCCTCTGGCTGAAACCCGGCACCGGAGCGATCACCGTGAACAGGCGACCGATCGACGAGTACATGAACCGTGAAGCGGACCGGCTTCTTGTCATACAGCCCCTGGCACTTACCGACACGCTCAGTAAATACGACATCGTCGTCAATGTGAGGGGGGGCGGCATATCAGGACAGGCCGGGGCCATCCGGCATGCCATCAGCCGTGCTTTGACACTGGTGGAACCCGACCTTCGCCCTCCTTTGAAAAAAGCGGCCATGCTCACGAGGGATTCCCGCGTGCGGGAGCGCAAAAAATACGGACTCCGGGGCGCAAGGGCAAGGTTTCAGTATTCAAAACGTTAAAAGCGGTTGGATTAGGCCAGATATTGACGCCAAAAACAAGAGGGGAAGCCGGCGCGGGTTTCCCCTCTTGTTTTTAAGGGTTCGGCCATGGTGGAAAAAAATATCCGGTTGATCCTCGCCTATGATGGGAGTCGCTATTTCGGCTGGCAGCGCCAAAGGCAAGAGCCGACCCTCCAAGGCGTACTGGAACAAGCGATCCATCGCGTGACCGGCCGGGTCAGCCCCCTGATCGCATCCGGCAGAACCGATGCCGGCGTCCACGCCCTTCACCAGGTTTGCCACTTTAAAACGCCCTCGGAAATCTCTCCCGCCGCCCTGAGAAAAGGGCTCAACGCGCTCACGCCAGGGGATATTCACGTCAAGGAGGCCGAGTACGTTCCCGCGGATTTCCATGCCCGGTTCAGCGCCAGGAGCAAGACCTATGAATACACCGTCCTGAACCGGCCTGATCCCGATGTGTTCCTCCGGGCTTATTCCTGGCATGTGTCCCGCGACCTCGATTTCGATGTCATGAAAGCCTGCATGGCTCAGCTTCGGGGAAAGCATGACTTTGCCTCCTTTCGGTCTTCGGGGAGCGGCAATCTCAACCCGGTCAGGGAAATGATGCGCTCCGAGCTTCATCGCTCCGGTGAAGGCCGCTTAAGATTCGTCGTGGAAGCGAACGGCTTCCTGAGGCATATGGTGCGCAATATCGTGGGCACGGTGATCGAGGTGGGCCGGGGGAAACTGACGTATGATGACTTCGTGGAACTCTTCCGGGCGAGGGACCGGCGCCTGGCAGGCATCAAGGCCCCCGCCCGCGGGCTTTGCCTCACCATGGTAAAGTATGGGTGACGGGGCACGGGGGCGTTCGTGCAGGGTCTCCTTGTTTGCCCGAAAGTGTCCGTTTGCTTCCCCCCTCCCTAACCCCTCCTCCATCCTCCGCAGAAGCCCTGCTACGGAGGACGGGCGCCAAGGGAGGGGAATTCCGGCAGAGGCGAGGTGGTGATGAAGGAAGGAGGATGGGAACCATGGGAGAGGAACTACTTCCAGACGCCCGGGATGTGGGCGCCGCACTTCGGGCACCGGCCTTCTTTGAGCTCATCTCTGCGGACGGAAAATCCGTATCGATCGATAAGCATTAGGCCGCACTGGTGACAGGAGGTCTTCTCACCCGAGTCGCCCGGAAGGTTTCCGGTGTAAACATACTTTAAACCCGCCTCGTAACCGATGTCTCTTGCCCTGCGGATCGTCTCGGGCGGCGTGGCATGGATGTTTGTGAGCTTGTAGGTCGGATGAAACCGGCTGATGTGCCAGGGAATGCCCGGATCAAGCCGGGCGAGGAATGCCGCCAAATCCGCCAGCTCTTCTTCGGAGTCGTTTTGCCCGGGCACGAGCAGGGTCGTAACCTCGAGCCAGATCCCCAGCTTCACCATGGTCTCCAGGGTCCTCAAAACGGGCGCCAGCTTTGCCCCGCAAAGCTCCTTGTAATACCGCTCCGTGAAGGCCTTGAGGTCCACATTGGCGCCGTGAAGATCGGGGTGGATTTCCTTCAGGCACGCCTCCGTCATGTACCCGTTGGAGACGAAAACGTTTCTCAAGCCCTTTTTCGCGGCAAGTCGTGCCGTATCCAGGGCAAACTCAAAAAAAATGGTCGGCTCGGTGTAGGTGTAAGCAATCGTGGCTGAGCGGGTGCTCAACGCATCCTGCACGATCGTTTCGGGAAGCGTGTCTTCCCCCCATATTTGCTTTCGCTCCGCCGGCATCTGGGAGATGTCCGCATTCTGACAAAAAAGGCAGTGGAAATTGCACCCTGCCGTGGCCACGGAATAGGAGAGCGAGCCGGGCAGGAAATGAAAGAGAGGCTTTTTCTCAATGGGGTCCACGTGCCTTGCGATGACCTTTCCGTACACGAGGCTTAAGAGCGTTCCCCCCCGGTTTTCCCGGACATTGCAGATTCCCCTCGACCCATCCTTGATCAGGCAATGATGGCTGCAAAGAAAACAGCGAACCCTCAGATTATCCTGTTTTTCATAAAGGTAGGCTTCTTTCATTTTGCACTTCTCCCATCGTGGCACCCCCGACAACAGGCCGGCCGGCCTTTCCCAGGGGGGCTTTCAACGGATTTTGAAGGGTTCTCATCGTGTACTGAATGGTTGCGAAGAGCCCAAGGAACGAGCCGAAGGGGCATTTTTCGAGGTACCAGCGCTCGGAAAGGAACCCGCCGATTTTCTCCAAACCGGGCGCTCGCACCTGAGCGCTCCGCCACGGGATCGGCACATCTCCAAGAGCGGAACGCACAAAGGATTTCAGCTCCCACAAGTTATAAGTGGCGGCACGGGGAAAAAGGGACTTTCGAAACAGATGCCTCAGCTTCATGCAGAGGCCGTACCAGGAAAGGCTATTGATGACTGCGACAAACACGCCCCGTCGCGCAACCCTGCCTGCTTCCCTCAAAGCCTCCATGGGATCGTCCAGAAACTCGAGCGTGTTGATGAAAAGGGCCACATCAAACTCGTTGTCTTGATAGGGAAGGTCTTCCGCTTCGCCCACATCCACGGTGGCGCGGTGGCCCAACCGTTCCCTCGCCCGTCGAACCATATAGGGAGAAGCATCCAAGCCGGTCCCACGCAATCCCAACCCGCTCAGCAGCAGGAGATGATGGCCTTCGCCGCAACCGATGTCCAGAACTCTTTCTCCCGGCTGAAGCTCAAGCAGGGTGGAGGCCGACTCTCGAACCAGCCTTTCCATAGCCCTGCCTTGAGGCGATTGATACCAGGCTTCATAAAGCCTTGCCGCTCCGGCATCAAAGATCAAGCCCATACTGCAAGACCCCCGCTGGGTTGGTGGTTTCAGGAAGGGGCACGGGGCACGGCGTGGTTTCCTCGCATCCGGCCCTCTTTACTCTGCGGCCCGGTATCGCGACTCTCTGAAGGTTTATCACCCTCATGGGGTGCAAAGATACAGAATTCCTTGCGCCGTGTCAACCGGAGGCTCATTTCCCGGGGATCTTCAGCATGCAAGACAGGGAATAAGAGCAGGCCATGTCGGAATTGATTCCATTGAATTGTCCCGCTCAATCTGGTAGCGTTGTTCGTGCAGGCAACCTTCCCCTAAACGATGGGGAAATGATAAAAGAGGAAACCCCTATGAAATGCCTCTTTCACCCTGATCGAGAAGCTGCAGTGAAATGCAACAAAATGGATGTCGGCTATTGCCGGGAATGCCTCGATCGTTGTGAGGCCTGCACCGACCCTTGCGGCTACTGCAAGTTCCGGAACCAGTGCATCATCTGGGAACTCTGCAAGAGAAGCGAGAAAAAAAGGCGCTTGGAAAGGGAGGCCAAGGGGTAGGGAATCCTATGAATGAGAATCATGAAGCAAAACTCGGAAAGATCAAGGGCGTTCTTTTCGACTTTGACGGTACCCTCACCCTGCCGGGCGCCCTGGATTTTCCTGCCATCAAGAGGGAAATGGGTTGCCCCCCGGACCTTCCCATTCTCGAGTACCTCGAAACCCTTCCCTCCGAGCGCAAAAGGCCCCTTCTGGAAATCCTGGAAATCAAGGAGGAGCAAGCGGCCCAGGAATCCCTGCCCAACACGGGGGCCGAAGAGTGCCTGGACGCTTTGAAGCAAAAGCAACTCTCCGTGGGCATCATCACAAGAAACAGCCTGCGATCCGTCCAAAAAGCATTCAAGAAGTTCAAAAGCTTTGATTCCCGAGCTTTTGCCGCAATCATCACCCGGGACGATTGCCCGCCCAAGCCTCACCCCGAGGGCGTTCATCAAGCCGCTCAACGCATGGGAATCTTCCCTCAAGAACTCCTGGTGGTGGGCGATTTCAGGTTTGATATCATCGCCGGACATAAAGCAGGGGCGCGGACGGTGTTGCTGACCAATGGAAAGGAACCGCTCATCATCCCCGGAGACCCGGCGCCCGACTTTACCTTAGGCTGCCTGGAAGATCTGCCGCTCATTGTTGATAGGATCAATCTCCCTTGACCGCGAGATTCTGACCCGGAAAGATGGTGCACTCAGCGGTGAGGTTGTTGAGTTTCAGGAAATCCGAGAGTTCCATTTCATGCTTTTTGGCGATCAGATAGGGACTGTCTCCCCCCTGCACCGTATAGGTATTCTTCGGCCCTGAAGAGAGGCCTTCCCGGCCCGGAGGGATCCTAAGAACCTGGCCGAGGGAAAGCTGCGTGCTTTTCAATCCGTTAAAGGCCTGGATCTCTTTTGCCGTGGTATTGAACCGGCCTGCGATCTGCCACAATGAATCCCCTTTTTGAACCACATACCGGGCCGGAGCACCTCCTTCAAGGCCCTTTTCCACAGAGGCCTCTATCACATTGACGGGAGGGCTTGCCGCTCCCCGTGCCGGCACCCTCAATTTCGACCCCACCCTCAGGATATGGTTCCTCTTGAGGCCGTTCTCGGCCATGATCGCATTCACCGAGGTCCGGTATCGCTTGCTGATGCCCGACAGGGTGTCTCCTTGCCTGACCGTGTGAATGGCGAAGCCCGAACTCGCATAAGCATACTTGGGAGGCAAGCGGGTGGGGACTTCATGGATCATGGCCAAAAGGTTTTCCCCTCTCCCTGCAGGCACCTTGAAGGCATATGGGGCATCGGGGGTTATATCGTGACGCAACTCGGCATTCATCTCTTGGAGCGTGGATGGGTCCACTCCCAGCCGCACCGCCACGTCCTTGACAAGAACGCGCCTGTGAATGGTGACCTCTTCGGTCTCCACTTCATCGTCCAAGGGAGGAAGCTCCATGCCATGGGACGCCGGGTCCTTGACAATGTGGAGCACCGCCAGAAGCCTTGGTACATAGCGTGCCGTCTCATTGGGAAGCTTCTCGTAGAGGTCCCAGAAGTTATCAAGATAGTTGATCCTCTGGGTCCTGATCCGATTCATCACGCCTGTTTCCCCGCAGTTGTACGCGGCCAGGGCCGTGGTCCAGTCTCCGAACATCTGATGGAGCTCCTGAAGATAAGCGATGGCCGCCACCGTCGACTTTTCGGGGTCCATCCTTTCGTCAATCCACTGATCCCTCTTCAGGCCATAGCGGTATCCGGTAGAGGCAATGAACTGCCACATCCCGAGAGCTCGCGCCCTGGAAAGAGCCCTCACCTTGTATCCGCTTTCAATGAGGGGAAGCCATGAAAGCTCCTCCGGCATTCCCGCTTCCTTGAGAGCCCTGACAATGGCCGGTCTGTAGCGTCCTGAGCGGCTGTAGGACGTGATAAAAAAATTTCTTTCCCGGCCTTTGAATAGCTCCAGTTCCCTGCGCACGTGATCATTCATGACAAGGGGGATGGCATGGTAATCTCCGCCGGCCACGGTAAATCGAGAGGCATAGACTTCCACAATTCTTTTTGAGATGGTGAACCGCAAGTCCTCCTTCTGTTGCAACAGATCCGCATCGCCGTTCACTCTCACCTTCAGAATGAGGGAATAGGCCTCATCCAGGGCCGCTACGGCACTGTCCAGGTTCCCGCGCTCCCAGTAATCCGTAGAGGCCTGGCAGAACTCCAAGGCCGAATCGATGAGCTCCTGGTTCGTCAACTCGCACGCATCCGGCGAAGAAGCCTCGTCTGCTTTCGCCTTCCTCAAAGGGTCAAGAGGGGCAGGTTCGCCCGCCGAAGTTGCTTCCGTCCTCGACTCATGAGGGTTGAGGGTTGGTTCATCCGAAGGGATGTTCAAGGGGGACAAGACCGTGCAGCTTGAAAAGATCACCCCACTCAACACGAAAAAAATCATCCAAGAGCCGCGCCATCTCGCCATAAAAGATTGTTCCTCTCCGATTCCTCTTTGAGTTCGCGACCTGTCCGAAGTGCAGCGCGCGAGAGGGGTCTATAATTATGCGTCGTTGAAGTATAATAGTATAAATCATAGGCCCTGGTCAACAAAATAGATGGACCTTGATTCCTGCTTCTTTTCACAGTATAGTGAAAGCAGGGTTTTCTCGCTTCCTGGAAGCGGATTCGGCCATTCATGAACGGTACGATTCAACTATGCCAGATTTCAGTCTCATTCCCGCCGAAACGGATTTCGGCGCCAAAAAGACATGCCTCTCCTGCGGCACGACCCGTATCGGCACCGGCAGACGCTACTGCTCCAAGGAATGCCGGCAGCAGATGGCCTGGGTCCTTTCCCTTTCCAACGGCCTGTTGAGGGCCTTTAACGCCCGGTACGCCGCATTTTCCTTTGACAGAAGCTTCGTGGTGCTTGACGTGCTTCCTGTCTGGTCGCGGCAGATTTCCAGATTTCTCTCCCGCCGGACATCCGGAAAAAAACCGGCTGATGACTTGAAGCGACTCATCCTTCAATCCGGCGATGAGTGGTATCGCCTTGTCAATAACCGGACATCGAGAAGCTACGCTTCCTTGTGCCTCCTGCAAAAAAATCACAATAAAGCCATTGCCCCGGAGTCCATCAAACCGGATGAACGAAAACGACCCAGATTATCCAGGCAGGAAAGGGAGAGCATGAAGCTCCTGAAACTCAAATTGGAAGAGCTCTTCTCCGCCGCGCATGCGGCCCGGATCAAGACGGCCTACAAGAAGCTCGCCAAGGTTCATCATCCTGATGTGGGCGGGGATGCGGAGAAATTCAAAAAGCTCCATGAAGCGCACCGACAGATGCTCCTCTGGGCCGAGGAGCCCCATTTTACCTCCCGCAAGGCGCTCACGGATTGCTGGTCCTATGACGGGGCAACCAACCGATGGTCCCCTCCAATCTAATGTTCCCGAAATCCTGGTCGCTCAAGAAGATCCTGGAGCGTTCTCCTGTCGAGGCTTCGGCCCCCTGCCGGATTGATTCCGGGGGAACATGGGACATCAAGGCTCTTGCCCTGCCCATGGCGCCGGTCCGACCGGTGACCCTGAACATCGCCATCACCCTGAGAACAAAGGTCAGCCTGACGCCTTTCACCGAGGGCAAAGTGAAGATTTCCTCTCATGGTTTCTCCCATGAAGAGGAATACCCTGCGGAGACCTTCCGGTTCGACACGCCCTTCGGCCTTTTTTTTGCCGCCCTCGCCCATTTTGCCTGCCATGGCGTGGCGGTGCACATCCAAACGGCCACGCCCGTAAAAGCGGCTCTCGGGGGATCGAGCACGGCGTTGGTCGCCCTGATCAAGGCCCTTTCCAAAGCAGCCGCACGCCTGGGGAAGCATCAGTTGACCCGAAAAGAGATCCTGCACCTGGGTTACCATCTGGAGGATGCGGTCAACGCCGGCAAGTGCGGTATTCAAGATCAGGCCGCCGCTGTGTATGGGGGTGTGAACCGGTGGATCTGGCAATATGAAAGCACGAAGTGTGTTTTTTGCAGGCAACCGTTGTTGAATCGCAGCGGCCAGAAAGAGCTCTCGGAACACCTTCTCCTCGCCTACAGCGGCACTTCTCACGTCTCCACCCGGATGAATCAAGCATGGATCAAAAATTTCCTATCCGGCAAGACGAGGGCCGGGTGGGTAAGAGTCAATGATGTGGTCAAGAACCTGGGCGGGCTGATCGAGAAAAAAGCCTGGAGCGAGGCCGCCGACCTTCTTCGAGAGGAAATGGCCATCCGAAGAGAGATCACGCCCGATGCGCTTATTCCCGTCACGGAGCGACTCATCCGTCAGGCTGAAGAAGCGGGTTGCGGGGCCAGGTTTACGGGCGCAGGCGCAGGCGGATCCGTCTGGGCCCTTGGTGAAAAGCAGAGAATCGACAAAGTTCGAACATTGTGGGGGGATACGCTGAGGTCGGTAAAAGGAGCAGGCCTTCTCAAATGCGAGGCCGACCCCAAGGGCGTTTTATGAAATCCGTTGCAGGAGATTTCATCATCAAACTTTCCCGGTTTCTACGGACGTATCCATATACACCTTGTAGAACCGATCGTTCTCGGCAATCGCTTTGTGCAGCACAAGATTAAGTTTCTCCGCGTCCTTGGTGTTGATCACCACATTGGCGCTCATGGCAAAGGCCATCATGTTGTCCATGGTCTTGAAGCTTTCGGAAACAAGGGCCAGGAAGATCCGCCGGCGCACAGTCATGGGCAGCCGGTTCAAGTAATTCAAGATTGCACTGTGGTCCAGGGCCTGCCCGTCAAACCCCTCCGCAAGGACGATGAGATCAAAGTGATGAAAGCGGAGCTTGCCCGTGGCATCTCTGGTATTCGGCGTGGTGATGAACTTGTAGCCGATCTTGTCCACGGCGCTTCGGATCATCTCACTTTGCCTCTGGCTTTCCGCCATCACCAAAGCGAGTTTTGTTCCCTCTTCAAAAAACTCCAGAGTCTGGTCCCCGGTATAGTCTTCATAGGTGTAGGATTCTTCGGCAGGCGTCCGGCTCGCCTTGGGCTCGATGAATCGAAGACGAAATGCTTCTCCGTCAGGGGCCTCCCTGGATCCGGAGACAGGGGAAGGGAGTTCACCTCCCACGGATATGCTGCCCTTGCATTTCGGGCAAGCGAGTTTGATAACGCGGTCCTTCGGCACCTTTTCATCCGGAATGGTGAACCGGGTGCGACATTTCTCGCAGGAGAGCTCCATGGTTCAACCTCCTCACATCCTTTGCGTCCTTCCGTACTCGTGATCCAGGCCCAGATCTTCGATGGACGTTGTCTTCTCACCCCGGGCCGCCTTCACCGCATCAATGGCCCTTCCCACCGCGGCTTTCCTTGACGCATAACTCAAGGCCGTCTCCTGGGTAATCAACCCTCGCTTATACAGATCGGCGATGCTCTGATCAAAGGTCATCATCCCAAAAGGATTGCCCTGTTCGATGATGTCGTAAAAGGTTTTTCCCTCCCCTTCGCCGTGCAGGATGGCGTCCTTGACCCTGAGGTTGGTGCACAAAATTTCAAAGGCCGCCACCCGTCCGCCTCCGATCTTGGGCAGGAGCCTCTGGCAGGCGATCCACCGGATGGCGTCGGCAAGGCGAATCCGGATTTGTTTTTCCTCTTCTCGTTCAAACATGCCCACGATTCGGTTGATGGTCTGACCGGCATCCACCGTGTGAAGCGTGGTCAGGAGGAGGTGCCCTGTCTCTGCCGCGGAAAGACCGATCTCCACCGTTTCTTTGTCCCGCATCTCACCGACCAGGATCACTTTCGGCGCCTGTCTCAGCGCGGCCCTCAACCCGTTGGCGAAATTGTCGAAGTCAATGCCCAGTTCGCGTTGATTGAAGGTCGCTTTTTTCTGGGCATGAACGTATTCCACCGGGTCTTCAAGGGTGACCACGTGAACCGATTTGGCTTCATTGATGTCATTGAGCACCGCCGCCAGGGACGTCGACTTCCCGCTTCCGGTGGCGCCTGTCACCAGGATCATGCCGTTTCTGTCCTCAGCCATTTTTCGAAAAGCGGGGGGCAGCATCATTTCATCGATGGTGGGAACTCTCGCGGCCAACTGCCTCATGACCGTGGAATAATAACCTTTTTGGGAGAAGATGTTGACCCTGAATCGAGCCTTTCCGGCCAACCCGTAAGAGGTGTCGCAAGAGCCTTCGTTGAGCAGCATCCTTGTGAGCCTTCGGTCACCGTTCAAGATATTGAGGGCCATAACCTCGGCCTGGAAAGGGGTGATCTTCGAAATCGGGGGAGAAAGGTTGACCGGTTTCAACTGGCCGGAAGACTCGACCTGGAAGGGCTTGTCCACCGTGAAGTTGAGATCCGAAACATTGTCATGAGACTCGAGCATGCTCGTAAGAATGTGATCGATCTCTTGTCTCCTCATCCCCTCTACCCCCTGTTTCGTAAACGATTCGGAATTTCAATGCTTGCGCCATTCTGAATGGCCGAAATCAAACACAACAACGTTTGAGACGGTGAACCGGGCCCGGGTTTAGGCCTCCCCTGCGAGCCCATTTGAACGGCAGATACCAACGGCCTTACACTTCCGTAAAATCCGACGGCGGTTGTTTCAGGAAAGGCAGGAATTTCGCCTTATCAACACAGCGCGTGTACGCGTCGTCAGGGCTTATGATTTTCTTGCTCAGGAGTTCCATGACGGCATCGTCGAGGGATTGCATGCCGTATTTCTTCCCTGTTTGGATCATGGAAGGGATCTGATAGGTCTTGCCTTCCCGGATCAGGTTCCGCACCGCGGGATTGGCAATCATGATTTCCAGGGCTGCAACCCTCCCCCTCGTGTCCCGTCTCTTGAACAGGGCCTGGGAGATGACGGCCCTGAGACCGTCGGCAAGGGTGTTCCTGATCTGCTCCTGCTGGCTGACCGGAAAGACCTCGATGACCCGATCTACAGTCTTGGATGCGCTGTTGGTATGCAGGGTGGCAAAAACAAGATGCCCGGTCTCCGACGCTTCAATGGCCAGGGAGATGGTTTCGAGGTCCCGCATCTCGCCCACCATAATAATGTCCGGGTCTTCCCGAAGGGCTCCCCTCAAGGCGGCGGCAAAGGACTTGGTGTGCATCCCGATCTCTCGGTGATTGATGACCGCTTTTTCACTTTTGTGAACAAACTCGATTGGGTCCTCAATGGTGATAATATGGTCCTTGCGAAGGATGTTCGCCTCGTGCACGATGGCGGCAAGGGTTGTGGATTTGCCGCTGCCCGTGGGGCCGGTCACCAGCACAAGCCCTCTGGGCAGGCTGGCGAGTCTTTGCACCACCTTGGGAAGGCCCAGCTCTTCGCAGGTCATAATCCGGGAGGGAATCTCCCTGAAGGCTGCGCCTATTCCGTACTTTTGCTGAAAAAAATTGGCCCGGTACCGGGCCAATCCCGGTATTTCGTAAGCGAAATCCACGTCCCCCGTTTCCTCAAACTCCTTGATCTTGTGTTCCGGAGTGATCTCGTAAAGCATCGACTTCAGAGGATCATTTTCAAAAGGAGGATACTTGACCCGCTCGAGTTCCCCCCCGATTCGCAACACCGGTTGCTGGCCTGAAACCATGTGAAGGTCTGACGCGCCCTGTTCGTGCATGAGTTTGAAAAAAGCATCAATTTGCGCCATAGATTTCTCCCAAGAACGAGTAGAGAGGTATTATACCCTGTTCAGTCGCCCGGGTTCAAGTGTGAAATGAGCGATCCGCCCGAAACCGAACCGCCGGGCTCTCCCGCTCAGACGGCCTTCATCATCATCACGGCATCCTGGCCTGCAGGGTAGAAGTGTTTCTTGAGCGACAGGGAGGTGAAATGATTTTTTGTGAAAAGATCTTGGGCAGGAACATTATCCGTGGCGGTGTGGAGGAAAAGGACGGATTCTCCGAACCTTTCAGCCTCTTTTTCTATTTTCCGGAGCAGCATTCCACCGACTCCGCGGCGGTGCAAATGGGGCTCCACGGCAATGGCAAGAAGCTCGCATCGGCTCTGCTTTTCAGGCCCCTCAAAGAGCCGCCCCATCATCGCAAACCCCACAGGCGCACCCTTTTCAACCGCCACGAGAGTGATCGTCCTGTTGGATTCGAACCAGCCGGGAACAAGCTCTCCGTAAGGGCCGTAAACGCTGAAGACCCTTTCGCTGAGCCGACGGATGAAGCCGATATCGGAAAGGACGGCCCCGCGTATCGAGATCCTCCCGGATCGAAAGAAATCCCGCCGACCCCTGTCGGCCGACGCTCTTGCAGGCAAGGTGGGGGTCACCGATTTTCGAAGGCGGTCGAGTCGCTTCATGTCCCCGTATTTTCCAAAGCGGCCTTGAGGGCTCAGACTAGAGGTTCTTCCAGTAGGCG
>Ga0209164_1004433_pt1 | contig 12575 bp, 8 predicted proteins | sample MTBNYHSulfiMetaG_FD_187458 | JGI IMG/M metagenome (GOLD analysis project Ga0209164, IMG submission 187458) | Enrichment culture microbial communities from rom New York Harbor, USA that are MTBE-degrading - MTBE-NYH (New York Harbor Sulfidogenic)... | ecosystem: Environmental > Aquatic > Marine >...
AGACCTCCCTGCCCGACCTGTACTCCCGGGCAATCGCCACCGTCGAGCGGTCGCGCGCGTAGAGGTTGGCCTCTATCCCGCCGCCGAGCCCCCACTCGCGCAGCAGCCTGTCGTAAAACCGGTCGCCGCGCGAGTTCTCGAGGGGCACGTGGTCCACCACCGGGAGGGGGATCATCCAGACGGGAAAACCATCGTCCGCGTAGCCCAACGGGTACCACTGGACGAACTCCATGTCGAAGAGCTCGACTCCCGCTGCCAGCAGCAACCGGTAGCCGTCGCCCGTGGTCCGCACCGGGTTGTCGCTGCGCGGAAACGCGGCCCCGCCGCCGCCCGTGGCGACAACCACGGCAGTCCCAGGCTCCCTGGATACCTCTCCTGTCTCCGGATCGAAGATCTCGACGCCGACCGCCCTGCCCCGGCCGTCGCCGGACCTCAGGACGGCGGAAACCACCGCCCCGTGGCGGACCTCGACGCCGGCCCTGCGGGCGTGCTCAACGAGAGGCAACGTCAGACCGGTGCCCCCCAGGGTCCGCCCGAGCGAGTAAGGCCGCACAGATATCCCGCCGCGCCGGCTCTCGTAGCGCACGCCCCAGGAACGAAGGCGCGCGAAGGCCGCCTCCGCGCCGTCGCTCACGGTTTCTACGAGCCTGCCTTCGTTGAGTCCGCGCCCCACGGCCCGCGTGAGCGCCTTGTGCTCTTCGGGAGTGAAGCCGCCGACCGGAGCGGTGAACCCCCCGCCGGCGTACGCCGTGCAGTTTCCCATGCCGGGCCTGGTCTTGGAAACGAGCAGAACTTCGGCCCCGGCTTCCCGGGCCGCGATGGCGGCGCAGAGGCCGGCACCGCCGGCCCCTGCGACAATGACCCTTGGCCTTCCAGTCACACGTTCACACCTCTATGGGCCCTCCAAGCACGGCCACTGCCAGCTTCACGCACGCCTCGACGTCGGCGAGGTCCACCATCTCGACAGGCGTGTGGACGTAGCGGGTCGGGATTGAGATACACCCCGCCGGAACGCCGCTGCGGGTGAGCTGGATTGCTCCCGTGTCCGTCCCGCCCGCGGGCAGCACTTCCATCTGGTACGCGATCCCGTTGGCCTTGGCCGTCTTGACCAGGAGGTCCTTGACTGCGGGCGGGACGACCACCGAGACGTCCTTGGCCTTGATCGCCGCTCCCCCGCCAAGCTCGGTGTTGAGAATGCTCTTCGAGCGCGGGGTATCTCCCACCGGGCAGACGTCAAAGGCGAGCCCGAATCCCGGGTCGATGCCGTAGGCGGAGGTACGCGCCCCGCGGAGCCCGACCTCTTCCTGGACCGTGAAGACCGCGTACACGTCGTGGGGCGACCCCTGAAGGCGCCTCAGCACCTCGGCGATGACCACGCAGCCAATCCGGTCGTCCATCGCCTTCGAGGAAAGGCGCCCGCCGTGCTCGACTAGCCCGCGCTGGTAGGTGGCCATATCCCCGATCTCGACGAGGCCGGCGGCCTCCTCCCGGCCGGTTGCCCCGATGTCCAGGAACAGCTTGTCCAGGGCCAGCTGCTTGATGTCGTCGACCCGCTCCGTGCCGATCGAACCGCTGACGCCGTTCCCGAATACCATGCGCTGGCCGATCAGCACGTGCGGGGAGACGCCTCCGACGTTGGCAAACCGCAGGAAGCCCTTCTCGTCGATGTGGGTGATGATCAGGCCGATCTCATCCATGTGCGCGGCGAGCATGACTTTCAGGGGTTCGCCGCCCGCCGCGGCTCCCTGCCCTCCCTGCCCCTTGCGGAATGCAATCAGATTGCCCAGCACGTCGACGGTAACCCTGTCACAATGCGGCTCTACGGCACGCCGGATGACCTCGCGGACCTGGTCTTCGCGACCGGAGGGGCCGTAGGCCCCGGTGAAATCCCGGATGAGTTCTTTCATATCTCAAGCTCCCCCTTACCGACGCTCTCGAGGAAGACCCGCAAGAGCTTGACTGTGTTCTCGAAGTCCTTCCGGCTCGCAACCGCTACCGGTGAGTGAATGTACCTGCAGGGAACGGATACTGCGCACGCCTTGGCCCCCGCGCCGGCCAGACTCATCCGCGAGGCGTCGTTGCCGCCGCGGATGGCGCGCCTGTACTGGTACGGGATGCCGTTCGCTTTGGCCAGCTTGACGAGATGCTTGACCAGAACCGGGTGATGAATGGTCCCCGCGTCCATTACGCTGATGGCCGGTCCCGAGCCCAGCCTCGTGGTTTCGGCGTCCTCTTCCGTTCCCGGGATGTCGGCGCAGACCGTTCCCTCAAGACAGACCCCGATATCCGGCCTGACGGCATAGGCTGCCACCGCGGCGCCGCGCGTGCCGATTTCCTCCTGAACCGTAAACACCCCGACCACGGGGACTTCGTACGAGCCCCGGAGCACCTCGGTCAGGACCGCGCAGCCGATCCTGTCGTCCAGGGCCTTGCCCTTCCAGAGACCGTCGCCGAATTCGCCAAAGCTTGTCGCGAAGGTGACCTGGTCACCCGGCTTGACGAGCTTGGATGCCTCATCCTTGTTCTTTGCGCCGATGTCCACGACCAGCTTCTTCACGTCAAACGGCTTGGTGCGCTCGTCCGGCTCCTGAAGATGGATGGCCTTGGTGCCGATGACCCCGGGGAGCGCCTTGGGGCCGACTTTGACTGCCTTGGAGGGGATGACCCCGGCATCGACTCCTCCGACCGTGGCGACGTGGACCATCCCTTCCTTGTCTACCCCGGTGACGAGGAAACCGACCTCGTCCATGTGTGCCGCGAACATCACCACCGGCCGCTCAAGGCTTCCCGCCTTGTAGGCGAACAGGTTCCCGAGGGTATCGGAGCGGAGCTCGCCCACGTGACCTTCCAGCTGTTCGCGGAGATAGGCCCGGACCGCCGCCTCCTGCCCGGACACGCCCCGCGCCTCGCTGAGGATCTTCATCTGCTCTAGCTCCACCGCAATCCCTCCATAAACGCCCAATCAACCCGGGCGCAGAACTCGGCCAGCAGGCGGCCGGCCTGGACGAAGTCCGCCATTGAGCCGGTTTCAACGGATGTGTGCATGTAGCGAAGCGGCAAACCGATCAGCCCGCAGGGAATGCCCTCGCGGGTGATGTTTATGGCCCAGGCATCCGTTCCCGTCCGTCCGGGCGCGACCTCCGGCTGGTGTGGGATGTTGTAATCGTCGGCGACTTTGACCAGGAGTTCATGGATTCTCGGGTGGATATTGGCCCCGATGGCGATTGCGGGTCCCTTGCCCAGCTCGGTGGAGTCGTGTTCCGGCAGGCCGGGGCCGGCGTGGCAGACGTCCAGGGCGACGGCCAGGTCAGGCGAAACGCCAAAGGCGCCGGTCGTCGCTCCACGCAGCCCGACCTCCTCCTGGGTCGTGGCCACGGCGTAAACGTCGGCGTCGTGGCGCATCCCGTCAAGACGGCGCAGGCACTCCAGGAGGCAGACGACCCCAGCCCGGTCGTCGAGCGACTTCCCGCTCACCAGCTCGCCCTGAAGCTCGATGAACTCGCGGGCCAGGGTCACGACGTCACCCACCTGAACGAGCGACCGCACCTCTTCCTCCGCGTAGCCCACGTCGATGAAGAGCTCTTCGAGCTTGGGAGCCTTCTTTCGTTCCTCGTCGGTCAGGATGTGCGGCGGCTTGACGCCGATGATGCCCCGCAACGGACGCCGGCCGTGGACCGTGACCTCCTGGGCGACCAGGGTCCTCGGGTCAAACCCTCCGATCTGGCTGAAGCGCAGGAAGCCACGGTCTTCCACCTTCGTGACCATCAGCCCGATCTCGTCGACGTGTGCCGCCAGCATTATCTTTGGGCGTGGGTCCGGCCCGGACCCGGACCGCAGCACGATGCAGTTCCCCAGCGCATCGGACGTCACCTCGCCGGCGTACGGAGACAGGCCCTCGCGCACAAGCCCGGCGAGCCCACCTTCGTATCCGGAAACACCACTGCCCTCCGAAAGGCGGCGCAGGAATTCCTTGGTTTCCAAACGGTTCCCCCCTTGTATTCACGCCTCTCGCGTCAACGGTGGCATTTTCTGCCCACCGGCGGGCAGTTCCTGCGGGCAGTTCCTGTGGGCCTCAGGCGGCTCCCTGGCAGCAATCGCCTTCCAGAGCAGCTGGTCGCCGACAGGAAATGTCGCCCGGGGGCGAAAGATGTAGTCATACCTACCCCGCCTAGGAGGGCACTGCCTTGTTCGGACGCCAGCGGTTTGGCCGCCGGCAGGCTTCTGGGAGCCGGTACGGCCCGGTACGTATCGGGATGACGTTCACGTTGATTCTCGCCCTGCTGGCTGGGCTCGGGTATGGGGCCCAGCAACTGCTGACCACGGTCTGGGACCGGGCCGTGTACTACGACAGCCCATACACGGCCGGCCTGGCTCCGCCCGCGGACGAGATGCCTCCGGCGCTTACGCCCGCCGTCGTGCTGATAGTCATCGACGGGCTGCGTCTCGACGCATCCTTCCGGATGGACAGCCTGGCAAGACTTCGCGCCGCCGGCGTCAGCGCCGTCGCGGAGACCGAGCAGCCCTCGTTATCGCTTCCTGGAGGGGCCGCCCTCGGAACGGGGGCCCCTCCCCTGGTCCACGGAGTCACAACCAACTGGTACGAGGGCCCCATCAAGACCGACAGCATCTTCAGAGCCGCCAGCCGGTCCGGGCTCTCTACCTCCTTCGTCGGCTGGGATGGGTGGACGCAGCTCTACGGCGAGTGGATCGCCCGCGCGTACTCGCCCGCAGGGGCCAAAGGCACCGGCGCACACGACAGGCTGGTCTTCGAGACTGCGGCGGAGTGGTTCTCGGAAGGCGCTCCGCCGGGCCTGACCGTTGTCTACTTCTCGGAAACCGATGACGCAGGCCACTCCCACGGAGGAGCCAGCCCTCAGTACCTCGCCCAGGTGGGGACAATCGACGGGTACGTGGGCGCGCTGCTCGACCTGATGGACCTGAGCCAGACGACGGTCCTGGTAACCGCGGATCACGGGCACGTCGACTCCGGAGGCCACGGGGGCTGGGAGCGGGAGGTTGTCCTGGTCCCCCTCGTGGCGGCCGGCAAGGGCATCCAGGCGTCCGGGGCCGGACTGGAGGCTATGCCCTCCGGCGGATACGGTCCGGGTCTGGCGGCGGACGCAAGACAGATCGACGTCGCCCCTACCATAGCCGCCCTTCTCGGCGTGCCGGTCCCGGCGCACGCCCTTGGGCTGCACCGCGCCGAGTGGCTTGACGCTGACGGGACGTGGCTCGCACACCGGCTGATCCTCGCGGCGGAGGCCCGCAACATGCTCTCCACCGTATTGACCGGCCTCGGCAAGGGCGAGCCGCAGCCCGATTTGCTGGCCCAGGCAGAGGCCAGGCTGGCCGCCGGAGATCCGGCCGGCGCCATGGATGCCGCCCGCAGCTTCATCCTTGCGGAGGAAACCGAGCGCGCAAAGGTCACCGAGAGCGTCGCAGCGGACGCCCGTGCCGGCCGGCTGCCCGCGGTCGTAGCCGTAGGGCTGTTCCCGGTCCTCATGATGCTGGTCATGGCCAAGCCTCCGCGCGCCTGGGCGCCCTGGCTTGCCGCAGCGCTTTTCTGGGTAGCCTTTTACCTGCTCTTTGTCAGGATTCACGGATACACCTACTCGTTCTCGGCCTTCAACGAGGAGGCACAGATCAAGGCCTGGGTGCAGGGCAGGCTCCTTGAGGGCGCGGTAATCATGACTGTCGCCGCCCTGTTCGGTGGCTTCATGACCCGCGACGCCGGCGCAGGGCTTCGGGTCAGCGCCGGTCTCGGGGCGATCTGGACGTCTTTCCTTGTGATGTACTTTCTGGGCTTGAACGTCCTATTTTTTTACTACCGTGAGGGGTTTACGTTCGCGACGCGGCTGCCGGACTTCCGGGCCGCCTTCCGGGTCCTCGTCCACCTGTTGACGGCGGCGGGAGCGGGGTACGCCTCCGTCCCCGCAGCTCTCCTGATGCTGGCGTCCGCGGGTATAGGGGCTCCCCGGCGCAGCGTCGGGGTGGGAAGAATCTTTCGCCGATGACCCGGCGGCTCTACCTGGAAGACGCTTTCTTGTGCCGGTTCCGGGCGGAGGTCGTGTCCGCGGCTCCCGGCAAAGGCCCTGGCGGGGCGCTTGCCTTGGACCGGACGGCCTTCTACCCCGGTGGCGGAGGCCAGCCGCCCGACCACGGGTGGATTGACGGCCGGTCTGTCGCGAGGGTTTCGACGGATGAAGGGGACGCAGGCCTAGTATGGCACCACCTCGAGCCCACGGCTGGCGGGCCTTCCCTTCCCGCTCCCGGGCAGGAGGTGGACTGCAGGCTCGACTGGGACCACCGCTTTGATCTCATGCAGCAGCATACCGGCCAGCACGTCATCTCCGCGGTCGCGTTGGGGGAGCATGGCGCCCAGACGACGAGCTTCCATCTCACCGAGGAAACCGCGACCGTGGACCTGGCTTTCCCGGGACTTGCCGGATGGGATGCGGCTCGTGTCGAGCAGGCCCTGGCGGACCTTCAGCGGGCGTCCTGCGCCGAGGTGTTCGCAGACCGGCAGGTGCGCCTCCACCTGGCGGCCCCGGGGGAAACGCCGGAGGGCCTCGGCCCGGAGCTGTCGCTGCGGGTCAGGCAGCGAGGCCCGGCTCCCAGGGCGGCCGGGGAGTGGCGGGTCGTCGAGATCCGGGGCTTGGACCTCTCACCGTGCGGGGGCACCCACGTCAGATCAACCGGCCAGGTCGGGCTGATCACCTTTGAACGCTGGGAGAGGATCCGCGACAGCGTGCGGGTCGAGTTTGCCTGCGGCTGGCGGGCGCTCGAGGCGTCTTCCCGGCGAAACCGTGACCTGAAGAGGCTGGGCCGGGAGCTTTCGGTCCACGAGCGGGAGGCGGTTGACCAGGCCATCCGTGCCCTGGGCGACGCCGAAAGGGGGGCCCGGGAGACGGCCAGGCTGCGCGGGGCGCTTCTCGCGTACGAGGCGCGGGAACTCTGCGCGCAGGCGGTGGAGGCGGCCGGGACAAGGGGAGCCAGGCTGGTCAGCAGGGCGTTCCCGGACCGCGCCCCCGAAGAGCTGAAACGCCTCGCGCTGGACGTGGCCGCCAGGCCCGGCCACATCGCCCTCCTGGCTTCGGGCGGGGCGTCGCCGAGGCTGGTCTTTGCCCGCGCGGAGGACGTCGGGCTGGACGTGCGGGAGCCGCTGGCGGCGGCCATGGATGCGATGGGAGGACGCGGCGGGGGCCAGCCGGGCATAGCTCAAGGCGGTGGCGGAGATCCTGCAAAGCTCCATCTGGCTCTGGATGCGGCGAGCGCCCGGGTCCGGGCGATGCTCGCCAAAGGGTGCGGAGAGGACGGCTAGAGGAGTCTCCTCCACGGTTGCTTCGCTTCCGCAAGCCAGCGCGCGCACCGCCACCTGAAGTCGGCCAGAATCAGCGGGTCCGACGCCAGGAGCGAGAAGACCTCGCCGCAGGCCGCAACGTATGCCGGATCAAGCTGGGTCAGCCGTCCGTAGCGGGCCAGGGGGCAGATGAACGCGGCGTCCGGGTCCAGGATGACCTCAAACGGCGGGACCTGGGCACCGTTCCCGGGGGGCGTGGTTTCTACCCGCGAGGCCTCAGCGTCCGGCCCCGCGAATCTGGGAGCCATGGGGAAAAGCCGGCAGGCCAGGGGTCGTCTTGGCCGCGGGCAGGTACCGTCGCAGACCACGAAAGTCACGGCCTCGATCTTGCCGTCCCATTGAGGGCAAAAGACCCGTTCCGAGACCAAATGACGCTCGAAGCGGAGCCAGTCCTCCCGGCCGCTGAACATGCACTCCTCACCTGGGAAAAGATACATCCCCGAGTGCTCTTCGCTCCCCCGGCAGCACACGGCCCCGCACAGCTCGCCGCAGTCCGTGGGAAGAGGCGTCAAGTCGCGAAGGAGCCCGTAGGCGAACTCGAAAGCACCCTTGGGAAGAGCCCCGTGGCGCGGTGCGTGCTTCCCGCTCCCGGCGGTCACCCTCCCAGCGGGTCCGTGACGTACGGATCCCCCAGCGCCGTGGCCAACCTGAACCAGTCGACGTGGTCGTCAAACACCCTACGCGCGAGCTTGAGGCCCCGCTTGTCGTCGGGCGTGAGCTTGCGCGACACGTCCTGGAGCCGCTGAACCGTGCCATACGTGTCGTACCGGACCAATATGACCGGGACCTCTTTTTCCTCCGCGCGGGCGATTACCCGTACGTTCGGATAGAGCCCGCCTGTGAGGATGAGAACCGAGGTGTTGGTCTCCAGGGCGGCGAGGCAGATGTCCGACCGATCGCCCCCCGTGATGACCGCCTTGTTCGTGGCCCGGCGCATGTAGCGGATCGCGCTTTCGAGGGTCATCGCTCCAATCTGTACGTCCTCGACCAGGCGGTCAAGTTGCTCCTCGCCTGTCAGGACCTCGCCTTCCAGGACGTCGCGAAACTCCCGGACGGTGGGTGCCGTGACCTCCAGCCGTTTGGGGATCACCCCGATAACGGGATAGCCCCTTTCCTCAAGGATGGGGCGGTACACGCCCTCGCACTTGTCGAGCAGTTGCCGGGGGACGTTGTTCAGTATTATCCCGATGAGCTCGACCTCATTGTGCCTGAGATGCTCGGCAAAGAGGATGATGTCGTCCAGGGAGTAGTCGCTCTCGACCTTGTTGACAAGCAGCGCCGGGATCTCCATCTTCCTCGCCAGGGTGACCGCGTCGATTCCCAGGGCGGACATCAGGTGGGGCGATGCCGTTCCCTCGACGATGACCATGTCGCAGTTGCTCCCCATCCGCCCGAAGGCCGCAAGCACCCTCGAGACGCATTCCCCCGATTCCTCGTAGCGGGTTAGATAGTGCGGGCTGGCCGCAAGAAGGGATATCTCCGGAGTGGTGCATTCCAGGCGGAGAAGGCTGCGCATGAGGAGGGCGTCCTCATCCTCCCTGGCAGCCGCTCCAACCGGGCTCCAGACCGGCTTGAGGTACGCTACCTTATGTCCTTCCTCCTGAAGCCTCGCGGCGATCGCGGCGCACACGGCCGTCTTGCCGCTGGCGTACGTCCCCATTATGTAGACGCTGCGCAAGTCCACCCACCTCACGAAATCGTTATTTTCACGTCTAGCGCGGTTACGCCGTCGGTGTAGACGAACAGCGGGTTTATGTCCAGCTCGGAGATCTCCGGGAAGTCAGTCACCAGGGCCGCGACCCGGGCGATCGTGTCGACGACGGCTGGAATGTCCGACGCCTGCTCCCCGCGCACCCCTCGCAGCAACTGGTAGGCTTTGGTCTCGGCGATCATCTGGCGGACGCCCTCCCGGGTCAGGCCCTTGACCAACCGGAAGGACACGTCCTTGAGAAGGTTCACGTAGATGCCGCCAAGGCCGAACATGATCATCGGGCCGAACTGCACATCCCGGCTGAGCCCGACGATGCACTCCCGGCCCTGGGGGAGCATCCGCTGGACCTCCACGCCGTAGACCGGCGCCTCGGGCATCAGCCTGGATACGCTCTCGACTATCTCCAGGTAGGCCCGCCGGGCCTCTTCCCGCGACTCCATGCCCACTTTGATGCCGCCGACGTCCGTCTTGTGCAGAATCTTGGGTGACGCAATCTTCAGAACCACGGGATAACCGATCTCGTCGGCAAAGGCCTCCGCCTGGGCGGCGCTGCGGGCCAGCCTAAGGGTCGGTGTGGGGATGCCGTAGGCCGCGGCGACGGATGCCGCCTCGCTGCCCAGGAGCACCACCCGGCCGTCGCCGCGGACCGCGTCAAAGACCGCCCGGACCCTGTCCGGGTCCTTGCCCGGAGCCTCGGTCGAGCCGAGGAAGTATGGCTGTCCGGCAGCGCGCTTGTACCTCACCAGTCCCGCGACGGCGGAAATCGCGCGCTCCGGAAAGATGTAGTTGGGCACCCTGCCGCCGGTGAGAATTCTATCGGCCTCGGCGATGTTCACACCGCCGATGAAGCTGGCGAGCATCGGCTTCTGCGGATGAACTTCGTGCAGCTCTACCAGGGCGCGCGCGGTTTCAACAGGATCAACGACCGCAGTCGGGGTCAGCAGCACGACGACCGAATCGACGTTTGGATCCTTGAGCACCTGCTCCAGCGCAAACCGGTACCTCCCGGCGTCGGCGTCGCCGATGACGTCGACGGGGTTATACAGGTTTGCCGTGACCGGAAGGCCCGACCGCAGGGCCTCGATGGTCTCACGGCTGAAGCGAGCCATGGTCAGCCCGGATCCCTCTATGCTGTCAGTGGCGATGATCCCCGGGCCGCCGGAATTTGTCACGATCGCAACCCGATCGCCGGCAGGGAGGGGCTGGGTCGTGAAGACAGTGGCGAGATCGAACAGCTGCTCCATGGTTTCCGCCCTCAGGACCCCGGTGCGGTCAAAGGCCAGGTCATAGGCCATGTCGCTGCCGGCCAGGGCTCCTGTGTGGGAAGACGCAGCTCTCGCCCCCGCCTGGCTCGTGCCGGACTTGAGGATGACCACAGGCGTCTTGCGCGCGGCCCGGCCCACCGCCTCAAGGAACTGCTGCCCATCCACAACGTCCTCAAGGTAGCAGAGCACGACCTTGCTGTAGTCGTCTTCCGCGGCATCACGTATAAAGTCAACCTCATTGAGGTCGGCCTTGTTGCCCAGACTGACAAACTTGCTGAATCCAAGTCCCTCGGTGAGGCTCCAATCGAGGATAGCGATGCACAAAGCCCCGCTCTGGGAGAGGAACGCGATCTCGCCCTTGAGCGGGAGATCTTTCGAAAAGGAGGCATTATAGGGGGCGTGTGTGTCTATCACGCCGAGGCAGTTGGGCCCGACCATGCGCATCCCGTACTGCCGGCAGATCGCGACCAGGTCCCGCTCGCGCTGAAGTCCCTGGCTGCCTGTTTCCTTGAAACCCGCGGTGATGACGACAAGAAACCTGACGCCGGCCTCGCCGCACTGGCGGGCCACTTCGAAGACGCCTTGAGCAGGGACCGCGATGACGGCCAGGTCCACCCGCCCGGTCAGAGCGCTGACGTCCGGGTAACACCGCTTCCCGAGGATCTCGGTTTCCTTTGGGTTGACGGGGTATATCTCACCGCTATACCTGCTGGAGATCACGTTGGCCAGCACCGAGTGACCAATCTTCCCTGGTGTCTTGGATGCTCCGATTACGGCAATGGACTTTGGTCTAAAAAAGGAAGACAGCTCGCCCATGTTCCACCTTCACCTTCAACTAGGCTGGACCAAACCTTCGTTTTCAAGCCAGGTCCGGACGGCTTGTCGCTTTCACCTCCAGCGAGTCCGGAGCACTGCGCAGCCTGTTCCGTTGGACCTATTTCCATGGGTCCCCGGGCTTCCCTGCTCCGCCGGGCAATGGGGTGGAGGGTCAGAGAAGCGAAGGGCAGGGAGCGGAGGAGTTCAAGGCTGCCTTGCTGTCCGCTCAGACCGAGGTCGTCTCCCGGAGCTCGATAACCAGAGACCCTTCCCCAAGCGGCTCGCCGGTGGCGGACTGCACCGCGTCGGCGAGCGTCACAAGTGCGCCGTGTCGCCAGAAGCACTCGACCAGCACTTCGCCCGTCCTGCGGTCGCCCATTATACGCCCGTGCTCTCGCCGGAGGTATCGGGCGACCTGAGACACGGCGACTTCGTTCAGGAACAGCGAAGCCCAGTAGGCCGGGTGTGAGGAAACCGCGAAGTCGAGGGGCCAGAGCCTGCCGGCATCGTCGATCCCTGTGGCGCCCGCAAGCGCTTCAATGACGGCCTGCGCCGGGTCTATCTGGGGGTCAGAGAGAACCCTCCAGCTGGCGAGGGCCATTGCGGCCAGCACCCGGGACCGCATACCGTGGAGCACTCCGGAGCGGAGACATCCCAGCGCAAGATAGCCAGACATCTCGCTTCGGGGCATCGCGGTCTGGCCCGCCAGCCAGTTCGGCTCCGATAGGAGGGATGCAACGATGAGGGCAGCCGGATCGAGGCCGGGGAGTGAGCGGCGCTCGGCCAGGAATCCTCCTCGCCCGAACAGAACCGAGAGCCCGGCCCCCGTCGAGCTGGCCAGCTCAACCCATCCAGACTGGGAACCTCCCCGGAAGTCGGCGACAAGGATGACCCGCGGGCGAACGCGCGCCCGCGCAACCAAGGGCGTCTCGTCGTCCGCGCCCTCACCCGGAATCGGGTACGTCGCCCAATCGACGGGCGGCCAGCCGGCGTGGCTCAGGGGCAACCACTTGGGGTCTACCAGGGGGTCGAGTGGCAACGTGTCGATCGGCAGACCACAGGCGCGCATTCCCCTCGCTATAGAGGGGGCAGCATCGGCGGGCGCAAAGCGGGCCTCGTATCTCTGGCTCAGCGCCTGCCGGCCAAAGTCGAGATCGTAGGCCCGGGGAGACCGGACGCGCAGCACGCGTGCCACGTGGTGAAGCTGCCGGTCGACCAGGTACTGCGTCTCTTCCAGAAACCGTGTGGCAATGCACGGGAGGTCCACATGCCCCCACTCGACCCTGAACGGGCTGAGCGGTTGGTCCCAGAAGGACACGGGCTCGGGACCCCTGCGCGGCGCCCAGGAACCGGCGAGTCCCGCGAGGGACTCCCGCTGGAAGGGCTCGACAAGCCGGGCAAGCTGGGCAAGAGTATTCAGGCC
>Ga0209164_1004436_pt1 | contig 12568 bp, 9 predicted proteins | sample MTBNYHSulfiMetaG_FD_187458 | JGI IMG/M metagenome (GOLD analysis project Ga0209164, IMG submission 187458) | Enrichment culture microbial communities from rom New York Harbor, USA that are MTBE-degrading - MTBE-NYH (New York Harbor Sulfidogenic)... | ecosystem: Environmental > Aquatic > Marine >...
CTTGGCCAGGGCGGCATTGAAGCTGACATCTATGCCCATCACCTCGCCGGTGGACTTCATCTCCGGCCCCAGGTAGGTGTCCACGCCGATGAGCTTGGACATGGAGAATACGGGCGCCTTGATGCCCACCAGCGGCTGCTCCGGCCACAGGCCGGTGCGGTAGCCCTGCTCTTTCAGGCTGATGCCCAGCATGACCTTGGTGGCCACCTTGACCATGGGCACGCCGGTCACTTTGGAGAGGAAGGGGACGGTGCGGCTGGCGCGGGGGTTGACCTCCAGTATGTAGACCGATGAGCCGATTCTGGCTTTGTCATGGGTGATGACGAACTGGATGTTCATCAGCCCCCTGATGCCGAGCGCCAGGCCAATTCTCACCGTGTAGTCCACCAGGGTCTTTATTTCCTGCCCGGTCAGGTTCAAGCCGGGGTAGACCGCCATGGAGTCGCCGCTGTGCACCCCGGCCCGCTCGATGTGCTCCATGATGCCGGGAATGAGGATGGTCTCCCCATCGCCGATGGCGTCCACCTCCACCTCTTTGCCCTGCATGAACTTGTCGATGAGGACGGGGTGGCCGGTGTCCAGCTCGATGGCGTAGCCCACGTAGCGGGAGAGCTCGTCCGGGCTGTGCACGATTTCCATGGCCCGCCCCCCCAGCACGTAGCTGGGGCGCACCAGCACCGGGTAGCCGATGAGCCCGGCGACGGACAGCGCCTCTTCTATGGAGGTCACCCCCGCCCCGGGCGGCTGGGGGATGCCCAGCCCGTTGAGAAAGTCCTCGAAGCGGCGGCGGTCTTCCGCCAGGTCGATGGCCTCGGCGCTGGAGCCGATGATGGGCAGGCCGGCCACGGAAAGAGGGGTGGCCAGGTTGATGGCGGTCTGCCCGCCGAACTGCACGATGGAGGGCGGAGCACCTTTGCCGTTGGCCTCGTTTTCCAGGATATCGCGCACGCTTTCCGCATCCAGCGCCTCGAAATAGAGGCGGTCGCTGGTGTCGAAGTCGGTGGAGACGGTCTCCGGGTTGGAGTTGACCATGATGCTCTGGTAGCCGGCCTCCTGGAGCGCCCAGGCCGAGTGCACGCTGCAATAGTCGAACTCTATGCCCTGGCCGATGCGGATGGGGCCGCTGCCCAGCACCACCGCCTTGCTTTTCGGTTCGGGGAGGGCCTCGTTTTCCTGCTCGTAGGTGCTGTAGAAGTAGGGGGTGGTGGCCTCGAACTCGGCGGCGCAGGTGTCCACCATCTTGTAGACGGGCTTTATGTTCCAGTCGTGGCGCAGCTGTCTCACCTGCTCGGGGAGGCGGTCGGCCAGGGTGCCTATCTGCTCGTCGGAAAAGCCGAGCCGCTTGGCCCGCCGCAGCAGGTCGGGGGTGAGGGTCGCGGACAGGAGCTCCTTTTCCATATCGATTATGTTCTGGAACTTGTCCAGGAACCACAGGTCGATTCTGGTGCGCCTGGCGATCTGCTCCGGCGAGATGCCGCTTCGCAGCGCGGCCAGGATGGCCCACAGCCGCAGGTCGTTGGGCTCCAGGTGATAGTGGTCGATGTTCAGGCCCCGCTTCCAGGCGGGGTCTTCCCAGAGCAGCGAGCGTTTGCCGAACTCGAGGGAGCGCACCGCCTTCTGCAAGGCGGCCTCGAAGGTGCGGTCGATGGCCATGACCTCGCCGGTGGCCTTCATCTGGGTGCCGATGACGCGGTCGCCGGAGGCGAACTTGTCGAAAGGCCAGCGCGGTATCTTGACCACCACGTAGTCGAGCGCCGGCTCGAAGGAGGCCATGGTCTTGCCGGTGACGGCGTTGGGGATTTCGTCCAGCCTCTTGCCGGCGGCGATTTTGGCGGCGACGCGGGCGATGGGGTAGCCGGTGGCCTTGCTGGCCAGGGCGGAGCTGCGGCTGACGCGGGGATTGACCTCGATGACGTAGTACTGCTCGCTCTGCGGGTCGAGGGCGTACTGGACGTTGCAGCCCCCCTCCACCCCCAGCGCCCGGATGATGTCCAGGCTGGCGGTGCGCAGCATCTGGTACTCCTTGTTGGTCAGGGTCTGGCTGGGGGCCACTACGATGCTGTCCCCGGTGTGCACGCCCATGGGGTCAATGTTCTCCATATTGCAGACGGTGATGCAGTTGTCGGCGCCGTCGCGCATCACCTCGTATTCGATTTCCTTCCAGCCCATGACCGACTGCTCGATGAGCACCTGGTGGATGGGGCTGGCGGCGAGTCCTCCGGTGGCCACCCTTTCCAGCTCCTCCCAGGTGCGGGCGAAGCCTCCCCCCGTCCCCCCCAGGGTGTAGGCGGGGCGCACCACCACCGGCAGCCCGATTTCCGCCGCCGCTTTTCTGGCCTGCTCCAGGGTGTTCACCGTTTGGCTCGGCGGCACCGGCTGGCCGATGTTGATGAGCAACTGCTTGAAAAGCTCGCGGTCCTCGGCATTGCGGATGGTCTGGATGGGGGTGCCCAGGACGTTTACGTTGTATTTATCGAGCACTCCGGCGTCGGCCAGGTCCACGGCTAAATTCAGTCCCGTCTGCCCGCCCAGAGTGGGCAAAAGGCCGTCGGGGCGCTCGCGTTCGATGATGCGGGAGACCACCTCCACGGTGAGCGGCTCGATGTAAACGATGTCGGCGATGTCCTCATCGGTCATGATGGTGGCCGGGTTGGAGTTGACCAGGACGGAGGTAACGCCCTCCTCGCGCATGGCCTTGCAGGCCTGAGTGCCGGCGTAGTCAAACTCCGCCGCCTGCCCGATGACGATGGGCCCCGAGCCGATAATCAGGACTTTAGAGGGTTTCAAGATTGCTCCTGTGCTTGTGGTTTCATTGCTTTTAAAATACCAAATGCCGTCAATTCTCTGGCGATTGCAGTAAAGGCTCTGTCCATACTTTGACGTACAAAAGGTTCGTAGGTTAATCCTGATATGTTAGATGGTAAGTCAACGCCCTTTTCTAGGAGGAGTATTGTCTTATCGGGGAAAACTGCTCGTAATCTTTCTAATTCATCAATAACGTTTAATCTAGGGTGTTGCTTTTGTGTTTTAATATCAATTATTCCTCCACGCGTAGCGAGCACAATCCCGCAGTCCGCCTCTTGCATGTATTTCTTTACTTTGTCATCAATACTCATACCTTGAGTGGGCATTAATTCCACAATTAGCGGGTTGATTCCAAGAGCTTGAATAAACTCGCGTAATTTGTCTAGCACGCCAGATTTTCCACCATGGGCGATAAAGGCTTTGGGAGATTCCATTCTGATTGATAAATTCTCTTCTAGCTTCAATATTTTTCCAGTTTTCCTGTCTCTTATACCTGCTCGGGCATCCTCTATGAATTGCCCGATAGCTCTATTTACCACTTGATAACAGAAACCTGCCCCAAGCCATGTCGTTTTATCGATAGGGATACGAAGAGCCGCGTTCCACATATTTTGGGATGTATCATCAATCGGCAATTCCTTTTCATTGGTTAGTTCAGTTACTAATTTACCGAGAGACCCTGATTTATAGCCGATTATACGATACAGCTGCCCAGCACGTTTCTGATTTGCTTCGCTTAGCCCATGTCCATTTACTAAATCCGCAACGTAACTGATGTACTCTGATAATTCGGCACTGAGTTCTATTAGTTCATCAAGTTTACCTTTTGGTTTATCCACTTTATCATTCATCTTTTTTACCTCACCCCCTTTTGGGGTTAAATCTCTCTCGGTCTCCCTTTATTAAAGGGAGAAGCTATTATGTGTCCCCCTGTTCGCGAAGGCAAACAGGTCATCCTGTGTTTCCCCCTTTGAAAAAGGGGGATTAAGGGGGATTTCAGCTACAAAATGCATGTCTGCTACCATTCTATCTCTCCCTCTTTCGCGGAGGTGGACAAGTCACTCCGGTTTCCCCCTTTGAAAAAGGGGGACTAAGGGGGATTTTCCTCTCGCCAAGGGGGATTTTCCCGTCAAATTTCTCTCTCAATCTTCTCCACGACTCCCTCAATATTCCGCAATACCTCGGCGTTGGTGAACCGCAGCACTCTCAGGCCGAGGCTTGCCAGGTAGTCGTCCCTTATCCTGTCATACTCAATCATCTCACCGACAAGGTGGTGGCTGCCATCGATTTCAATGACCAGCTTTGCCCTAGGGCAATAGAGGTCAACTATGTAATCCCCGATAGGTTTCTGCCGGTAGAACTGGTAGCCCTTTAACTGTTGCACCCTTGTCCTTGCCCAGAGTTGCCTTTCGGCATCGGTCATGTTGTTTCTAAGTCGCCGGGCTAGCTGTTTCAGGTTCTGGTTGTAGGGTAGCATTACGTTTCCCCCTTTGAAAAAGGGGGATTAAGGGGGATTTCTCCAGGGATTTTCCCCCTCACCATCTTCATAAACTCTTCAAATAAATACGTGTTGTCCAGGGGGCCGGGGGAGGCCTCACTGTGATACTGGATGCAGAAGATGGGCAGTTCTTTGTGCCTTAGGCCCTCCACAGTGCCGTCGTTCAGGTTGAGCTGGGTGACCTCCAGGCCATCTTTGAGCGTGTCCGGGTCAACGGCATAGCCGTGGTTCTGGGCGGTGATGTGGATGCGCCCGGTGGCGAGGTCGCGGACGGGGTGGTTGCCGCCGCGGTGGCCGAATTTGAGCTTGAAGTTCTTCCCACCGAAGGCGCGGGCGATAAGCTGGTTGCCCAGGCAGATGCCCATCATCGGCTTCTTGCCTATCAGCCCCCTCACCGCGTCCACGATGTAGTCCAGAAGCTCGGGGTCGCCGGGGCCGGGGGACAGCAGAATGCCGTCCGGCTTCAGGTTCAGGATGTCCTCCGCCGATGCGGTGCAGGGGATGGCGGTGGCCCGGCAGCCGTTGCGGTGCAGCAGCCGTAAAATGTTGTATTTCAGCCCGCAGTCCAGCACCACGATGTGTAAAGGCAGACCGTCAGATGTCTCCGGCTGCCAGGGGTAGGGGTGGGGGGTTGACACCTCCCGCACGAAGTCGGTGCTGCCGTAGTCGGGCACCTTCTTCAGTTCGGTCAGCGCTTCTTCCGGGCTTTTTTCGGTGAGCATGCCCATCATCACGCCAGATGAGCGCAACTTGCGGGTGATGGCCCTGGTGTCAACGCCGTAAAGCCCGGGGATATTGCTCCCGGCCAGATAGTCGTGCAGTGTGCGGCGGTTGAGGTAGTGGTTCGGCTGCGGGCACTCCTCGCGGACGACGAAGCCCCGCACCTGGATTCGGTTCGATTCAATGTCCTGCTCGTTGGTGCCGTAGTTGCCGATGAGTGGGTAGGTGGGCACCACGATCTGCCCGGCGTAAGAGGGGTCGGTGAGCATCTCCTGGTAGCCGGTCATGCTGGTGTTGAAGACGACCTCCCCGTAGGCGTCCGCCGCCGCGCCGAAGCGGAACCCCTCATAGGCCGAGCCATCGGCCAGGACAAGGTATGCTCTATTCTTTAATTCCTTCACCCCTTTTGGAACTCCCATCATGTTTTTCTTTGCGTCGCTTGGTTTTCACATAGTGACTCGGCTTGAAGCCGTGAGTTTCCGCCTCGTGGGCGGAGCTGAACACAATCAGGTTTTCCGGGCTGATTTTATGCACCCAGTGGCTGCGGGCGCTGTGGTACTTCTTGGTGGCGGTGCGTCCTTCGTGCCATTCCGCGCTGGCGATGTACGCCGGCTCGAAGCCGTGCTCGCAGTAGACGCAGCGCAGGGTCAATGGCTCGCGGTTGACGATTTTGAATTCGGGCTGAAGGTACCTGGTCTCCGTGTCCTGCACCGAGACACAGCGGGGGTTGGGGCACCGGGGTGCCACTTCCCCTCTATACAGGGGGTATTGCACCGGCGGATGAGTATCGACCGCGGGAACGGCTACTTCCTTTATGCCCAGCAGCAGCGAAATGAGCGCCATCCTGACCGGCACCCCCCGCGCCGCCTGCTTGAAGTACATGCTCCGCGGGTCGGCGTCAAGGTCGCGTGCCAGCTCATCCACCCGGGGCAGAGGGTGCATGACCAGCGTCTGGCGGAACTCCCTGCCGCTCAGGAGCTTTTTGTCCACCACCGGGTAGTCTTTCCGCCAGTCATGGCCTTTCTCGGTGCGGGAGAACCTCTCCTTCTGGGGCCTGGTGACGTACAGGGCGTCCACGCCCCGCTTGAGCTCGACCTGGAAATTGACGTCGGGCATCATGGCCAGCTGGTGCGGGCTGTCCGGGGTGAGGTAGATGGCATCAAGAGGCAGGACCCGCTCTCCGGTCTTTGCTTCGAGGCTGCTGTGCGATTCAAGTTCGCCGCCGTATTCCGTGGTCAGCTTTTCCAGGACGTGCTCCGGCACCTCCAGCCCCGGCGTGGGATAGAAGAAGATGTTGGCCCCGAACTTGGCCAGGGCAAAGATGAGCGAGTGTATGGTGCGCCCGTATTTCAGGTCGCCCCACAGCCCGATTTTCAGTCCCCGGATGGTCTTCTTTTCTTTCTTGATGGTGTAAAGGTCGCACAGGGTCTGGGTGGGGTGCTGGTGTCCCCCGTCCCCGGCATTGATGACCGGCACGCCGGAGTAGTCAGCCACCACTCTGGCCGCCCCCTCCCAGGGGTGGCGGATGACGATGATGTCCACATAGCTCCCCACCACCCGGGCCATATCGGCGATGCTCTCGCCTTTGGCCAGCGACGTTGCGCCGACGTCGGCGGCGGTGATGACGCCGCCCCCCAGCCGGTGCATGGCGGTCTCGAAGGAGAGGCGGGTGCGGGTGCTGGGCTCGAAGAACAGGCTGGCCATTATTTTGCCCTGGCACAGGCCGAATTGCTTCTCCATAGTGCCGGACATCTCGTCGGCCAGGGAGAACAGGGCTTCCATTTCGCCGGTGCTGAGGTCATCGATGGTTACCAGACTTCTACCTGTCATTATCATGGCTGCTCCTTGCGGTGGAGTGGGCACCTCCCTGATTTCTGGCCTGCGCTACCGGGGTCAGAATGGCCACCTCATCCACGCCATCCGTCTCCACCAGATATACCTTTATCTCCTCCTGGTGGGAGCTGGGGATATTTTTGCCCACGTAATCGGGCCGAATGGGCATCTCGCGGTGCCCGCGGTCGATGAGCACGGCGAGCTGAATGGAATGTGGTCGGCCCAGGTCAATGAGGGCGTCCATGGCTGCCCGGGTGCTGCGCCCGGTATACAGGACGTCGTCCACCAGGATAATGGCTTTGCTGTCCACGCTCACCGGAACATCGGTGCGCTGCACCACCGGCTGCTTGTCCAGCATGGCGATGTCGTCCCGGTAGAGGCTGAAGTCGAGCTCGCCCACCGGAACGCGCGTGCCCTCGAACTTTTCGATGTTGGCCGCCAGGCGCCGGGCCAGGGGCACCCCCCGCGTCCGCATCCCCACCAGTATCAGGTGCTCCATGGACTTGTTCTGCTCGATGATTTCGTGAGCGATGCGGGCCAGCGTCCGCCGGATATCGTCGGCGGTCATGACGGTCTTTTTAGCCATAAAATTAACCTCTTGCCAGGGCTGACAAGAGGTTCTGGTGTGAGTCTCTTCGCTTTTTCCCTTGCCAGCCTCACGGGACTGGATTAAAGGACTTATATCATTACTACTATACCATGCTGGGCAGAGTTATTTCAAGAGTGGATTAAGAATATTGTTGAGAAGCGGGGTTCGGAAGGGGCGGAGCCCTTTAAAAATTTTCTCAATCCAGCTCCGGGCCGCTGACGGTGATGCAGATGATGATCACCAGCCCGATGAGGGTAAACGTGCCGTAGGTCAGGTTGCCGCTGAGCCAGAGAGTTTCGCCGGGGGGAAGGTTGTTGTTGGTAATGAAGAGCCCCACCGCACCGATGATGAAGAGGAAGAGACCTATGAACGGCGTCAGCATGAACAGCATACCCATAGTGCCACCCCCGAATAAGTTTTCTGGTATTATAGCACAACCAGGCGACGAACAAGTTCATGCTAACGAAAGCGATGTGGTTTCTACTTGGTGTGGGTTGATGGGCTAAATGAAGGTAGGACTTATGACGACAAGGTCATCAATATCTTTGAAATGAACGCTATTGTTGGTCAACAGCGGGCAGTCATGTCTTGACGCACAAGCCGCAACCCAAATATCTGAATGAGACATAGATAATCCCTTAACCTCACGTTGCCTACGTACACTAGCCCATTTCTGGCATACTAAGTAATCATAAGGCAATATCACGTAAAGCTTAATAGCATTTTCTAAGCGTGTAATGCTATTGACTCCCCACCCAGCCTTATATGCACCATAATACAATTCAGCTACAGACATGAACGACAATGCTAGGGTTCTGTTTATCATATACGGATTGAAAAAATGGGCACGGTCGTCCTTCTTAAATACAAAGGAAAATACATCCGTATCAACCAATATCCTGTTATGAGTTAACTCTTCTGGTGAAATCAATTATCTCTAGAACTCCTTATGGCTTGGAGAAAAGTATCAAAGTCGGCATCTTCGGGGAATCCTCCTGATATAGTTTCTATATCTTCAACCGGATAAACCCCCTGTTCAATTGCGAGTTCATCAAACTCTTTAGCTTCCCAAAATACCGAAGGGGGCATTATTGCAGTCTCTTCGGGAGGATTCGCTTCAAGAGGTTCTAAGTCATAAATTATCAAGGTGCGAATTTTTTGCGTGACAGAGTCACGTAATGCTTCTCCACGAGCTTGAACAAAATTTCTTAGATTCCCCATAACTTGCGGAACCAATGACTCTAAATAACGGCATTGGATAGGCATACCAGATGAGGGATGTATACGACAGCGCAAGACATCTTCCTTTAAATCTGCCATTAACAATCTGCCCTCTATTGTTACCCAAGCTTGTTCAAGTCTGCGTATACTTTCAATGATTGCATTCCTCGTATCTTGTTGAAAAAGAATCTTCTTAGAAGGCATAAGTCTTTTTGTGCTAATTTGTATCTCGTCAATGCCGTGATCTAGAACTCTTCCTGCTTCTCTTAATGCTATTAGAACGCCTTGGTCAAAACCTTCAGGCATCGGAGATTCAGGTTTGAGAATATGCATTCCTGCCATTAGCTTTTCTACAGCTTGCACACCCATATCAAGGGTTGGAAATCGCTCTTGTTCTCCCCTGCGTAAATCTAAACCTAATACAAAACTACCTTTGCCTACAGATACGACCTCGAGTGCAGACATTAATTGAAATTCTTTTTGAGGGCGACCTATACGGAGCGATGAGCCAGTTAACAACACATTGATAGTTCTCTCAATGGCCAAGTTTAAATTAGAGATAAAAATTAACAGGTCATCTTGTATTATCTTTTCAGTGTCTTTCTCCTCAGATTAGAATAGAGCTACAGGCTCCGGTGAAGTGCACGATTCATTGGGGAGTCACTGACTGCCCCGCCAATAAGATTGCTTGCCGGACCTCAGGTGGCCCGATTAAGGAAATTGGGGTGTCATTGAGGACTAGCCCCGAATCAAGTGGCAAGGATGGGCAGATGGTCCGGCCATGGGCCTACCGAGCCTGAATACGCAGCTAGGAGGAATTAATGATCAAAAGCGTTGGTATCGACTTTCACCAGGGTAAGCACATAGTTCGCTGTCTCGATGAAAAGGCGCAGTTGGTCGAAAGCTTCAGCTTTGAGACCACAGTGGAAGGGCTGGCTACTCTGGAGGAGCGAATTTTTAAGGATGGTGCCAATCCTGTCATTGTCTTCGAGCCGGCAGGATTAAGTTGGGTTATTCTCGCTGTTTGCCTTCGAGCTCATCATCCAGAATGTCAGTTAGTCAGAGCTAAAGGACAAAAGGTTGCTGCGCTGAGACGGTATCTTCGTGGTGCCTCAAAGAGCGACCGTGTTGATGCCCTCACTCTGGCCAAGATGCCTTTTATTGACCCAGAGCAACTGGATGAGGTTTATCTCCCTCCGGCCAAAATCTATGCTCTCCAGCGTCTGGCCCGCCAGCGTAAACATCTGGAAAATGGAATCGGCGGCCGCAAGATGCGGATTGGCTCCATAGTCGATGGTTATCTGCCACGGGTGCGGAAAGCTTTCTCCAATCCCTGGTCTTGTCAGGCGAGAGCTTTTCTTCATTGCTGCCTTAATCCAATGGCTGTGGTACGCGATGGAGAAAAAGCACTTCATGCATTCCTTGCCCGAGCGGGGCACCGGAAAGCCAATACTTTGAAGAGCCATCGAGTCTATACCGCCTGTGAGAGTGCGGCTAGTCTTTACCAGATATCCGGCCCTGCCGGAGTAGTCAATGACGAGTTCTTCAATGTCCTCCAGGAAGAAATAGCCCGGGAACTTAAGCTGTTGGAGGTGGAAGAAGCAGAGTCTGAAGCCGTCGCCAAACGTATGCAGGAATTGTATCGGGAGCTCCATCCCTCTGATCACCTTAGAACCATACCTGGCGTGGGAGAAATCACCGCTCCGGTGTTTTTAGCAACTGTAGGAGACCCCGGGCGCTTCCGCAACCAGTCGGCCTTTGCCAACTGGACCGGAGTGGTGCCTAGAACCCGACAATCCTCTGAGTCGGAGGCTAAAGGACTGAGAATGACTAAAGCAGGACCGGCGGTAATGAAATGGGCCCTTTTTCAGGCGGGAGATATTGCTCGTAGGTTCGATCCCCAACTAGCCGACATATATTACCGAGAGATGGTTTACCACGGTAAAAACCACAAACAAGCCATGGGGGCGGTAATGAGCCATCTGGGAGCTCGAGTACTGAGAGTGCTACAGGATGATAGACCATACCAGCTACGGGACAACGCAGGCAAGCCCATTAGCCGCGCAGAAGCCAGGGAGTCAATCCTACTTAGCTATCAAGTGCCTGAAGATGTGAGACGCGAGAGAAGACGCCGCAATCCAGCTAAACGTGACCAAATAGGACCAAAGGGAATGACTGTTCGCAGGACAAACGAGGCAACTACTGCTCCTCAGCCTGTGAAAATTGCAGCCATCCCCGGAAATTATTTTACTTGAGGGAGGAATAACCGTCAATAAGATTTTGCTTGACAAGTAATTAGGAAATCTAAAAGTATTCTTCCGTCACGAATAGCCGTGCCTTTAAAGAGGACCCGTAATAGAGGCTGAATTGAATATTTGTTAATCATAAATTAGCACCTGTAAGGGAGTTGATTAAATTATTGGTAATTAATAATCTTGAATCCCATAAATTTCCTTTACTCTTTTAAACAAGATACTAACACGGACACCTGGCTAAAACAATAGTCGGGTATATTTCTTTTTAAAAGTATAATATAAGAACTAATGTTCTATGTCAAGTGGTAACGCATATTTTTCTCATACCCCTATGATCCTCCCCTCACCTTTACTTCAAAGCTAAATTGTGCTATAATAATTATGTATTGATGCGAGAAATTACGTTCGGGCAGGCTCTGAAAACGGGAAAGGGTCTGTCTTTTTCTTTTATCCCCATACATATTTCTCCCCGACAAAGGTAATCAGCAATGACGCAGGATATGACCGCGCCGTCTGCGGCGCACACCAAACGGAATAACAACTATACCGCCCAGGACATCCAGGTGCTGGGGGGAAGGGAGGCGGTGCGCCGCCGCCCGGGCATGTACATCGGCGGCACGGACACGCGTGGCCTGCACCACCTCATCTATGAGATCACCTACAACAGCATCGATGAGGCCATGGTGGGCTGCTGCACCAAAATCACCGTTATCCTGAAAGCGGACGACGGCGTCACCGTGGAGGATAACGGGCGGGGCATTCCGGTGGAGGTCCATCCCGCCACCGGCGTTTCCGCTATGGAGACGGTAATGACGGTGCTCCACGCCGGGGCCAAGTTCGGCGGGCGCACCTACCAGGTATCCGGCGGCCTGCACGGGGTGGGAGCCTCGGTGGTCAACGCCCTTTCCTCCTATGTCTGCTGCCAGGTAAAGCGCGAAGGCAAGCTCTACAAGCAGGAATATAAACAGGGCATACCGCTGGCGCCGGTGGCCGAGGTGGGCAAGGCTACTGATACCGGCACCACCACTACCTTCTACCCAGATGAGGAGATTTTCGGCAAGCCCAGTTATGACTTCGACCTGCTCAGCGAGCGCATCAGGGAGATGGCCTACCTCAACAAAGGGGTGGAAATTACTCTCCGCGATGAAAAGAACGACCGCGAGACCACCTTTTACTTTGACGGCGGTATCACCAGCTTCGTCCGGCATCTGAACCGGGGCAGGAGCGTGCGCCATCCCCGCCCCATCTACATCACCAAAGAGGTGAACGGCACCATCGTGGAGGCGGCGCTCCAGTACAACGACGGCTACGTCGAGTCGGTATTCAGCTTTGCCAACTGCGTCAACACCATAGACGGCGGCAACCACCTGACCGGCTTTCGCTCGGCGCTGACCCGGGTGCTCAACGACTACGCTCATAAGAACAAATTGCTCAAGGATGACGAGCCCAACCTGACCGGCGAGGACGTCCGGGAAGGCCTCACCGCCATCGTCAGCGTCAAGCTCCACGAGCCTCAGTTCGAGGGCCAGACCAAGGCCAAGCTGGGCAACATCGAGGTGAAAAGCCAGGTGGAAGGGGTGGTGGCGGAGGGGCTGACCATTTATCTGGAGGAGCACCCCGACGAAGCCAAAAGGATAATCGACAAGT
>Ga0209164_1004439_pt1 | contig 12560 bp, 12 predicted proteins | sample MTBNYHSulfiMetaG_FD_187458 | JGI IMG/M metagenome (GOLD analysis project Ga0209164, IMG submission 187458) | Enrichment culture microbial communities from rom New York Harbor, USA that are MTBE-degrading - MTBE-NYH (New York Harbor Sulfidogenic)... | ecosystem: Environmental > Aquatic > Marine >...
CGGTCTTGGTCGGCTCCGGGAGCGTGAGCCCGGTCTTCTCCAGCCGGCCCTTCCCGAGAACCTCCACGGTCCCCGCCTCAAGGTCCAGGTCCTCCACGTCCAGGGAGACAACCTCTCCGCGGCGGAGGGCCAGGTCAAAGAGGAGCCGCAGGGCGGCCCGGTCCCGGAGGGCCTTCCGGTCCGTCCGGTCCACGAGCTCGTCCAGGAGCCGGCGGAAGCCCCCGCGGCCAGGCCCGCGAGTGTCGCGGTAGGCTTGGGACTTCAGGCCCGCAACCTCGAGGGTCCAGGGAACGAGGCCCAGGGTCCGGCCCAGCTTCACGAGGGAGCGGACCGCGGCCAACCGGCGGTTGACCGTGGCGGGGGAGAGGCCCTTCTCCACGAGGTCCGTCCGGAAGGCGAGGGCCAAGCCGTTCGCTTCCCCGAGACCCCGGGAGAGGAGAAGGCCGGCGGCCTCGTCCAGGGAAGCCGCTCCCGTGAAGGCGCGGAAGCTCTCGAGGTCCTGGCGGTAGGCTTCGAGCGTCCGGCGGTTGCGGCCCCCGAAGAAGGCCTCGAGGAGCCGGCGGGCGGGAGAGGTCTCCACGGCCAGGGCGGCGGACGAGAGCGGGACCACGGCGGCGGTTTCCATCTTTCAACCCTCCCTAGGTCCACAACGGGAACGTTGTTTCCTACGTCCGCCAGAGTAAAAGGTTCCCGTTATCCTGTCAAGTTTATTTTTGAGGGTTGGGCTAGGCGGTCCTGGCCCAGGCGTGCTACCATCCCGCCGGGATAGGTCTGCCTCACGACGGTTGACCCAAAGGAGAAGGGGTGCGGGCCATGAAGACAACGGTGACCGTTCTGTCGTTGTGTCTGGGTTTCTTGGTGTGTGCTTTAGTCGATGCGGGAGCACAAGGGGGCTTGCCGTGGGTTTATTCTCCGGAGTCTGTTCGGGGCTATGGCGCCTCCGGTGGGCCCACGTTGGCACAGTGGCATGACTATGGGTACGGGCTCGCTGTCGGCTGGTGTACGCATGAAGAGCCGGACATGGAGCAACCAGGTGGTGTCTTTGGCGCGGCACTGGCACTGCCCGTCGAGTACAACCAACTTGGTTTCGGAATAGCTGTCACCGAGTACCACTTCTTCACTTGGGATGCCTATGTTCCCGGTGATTTGTGGGATGTGATGTCCGCTACAATCACGAGGGGAGACACTTACTGGAATCTAGACCTTGTGGACCCGCTTTCTGGGAATCCCGCGATTGAGCGGATCCTGTATTCAGTGGGTGGCACGTCTCGCGGTACCTACCAGATTATTTGCCCCGATGCCCATTCTAACGACCTGTTCCTTCCACCAGACCTTGGCGAACAGTACTACCTGAACTTCGTTCTTGATACGCGCGGGCTCCCACAATCAGACGTAGTGTATGCTTCAGCAGGGTTTTTCCGTCAGGTGCATGTGGGCACGCCGGGTGGAGAGTGGGGCGATTACAGGGGGATCCCCGAACCCAGCACGCTCCTCCTGCTGGGCCCCGCCGCGGCGGCGTTTGTGGTCTGGCGGGTGAGGAGACGGGGAGCCCGTTAGGCCCGGAGAGGTTCACTTTTTGGTTCCGCCATTCGGTACGCCTTCGCGCGTGCCCCACCCCCACGGTCTAGCCCCGGACGGTCTGAGGGAAAAGACCCCCCTTCCAGGTCCCCTGCCGTAGCAGGGCTGGCAGGCCTTGGGCTTGTTCCCCCTGCTTAGCAGGTGTCTCATAACGTCTCCGAGAGTCTCGCCGGCCTGCCGACACGAGTTAGCAGGTGGCCCGCCGGCGTCCTCGGGGTCCGCTCCGGGGTCTTCTCTTCGGTCCAGGGCGGGCCGCGAACCGCAGGGAAAGCGGCCCCGCCTCCTATGTAGCTACTATGAAGCTACTATGTACGATTCCGACCGCCGCCGCAAAATGCCGTAACATTCAATGATGAATTGCTTTGCGGGGTTTTCCCTTCTCAACCCACCGACCGCGGTTTCCAGACCGGGAGGTTACATTCGACCGAGACTTCCAGACCGGGAGGTTACATTCGACCGAGACTTCCAGACCGGGAGGTTACACGGCCCCCGTTACCACCCAGCATTCCACGAGCGGGACGAGGTCCCTGGAGATAGGTTTCCCGTGGACCTTCCCGTCCTCGTCCGGCTCCGTTCCAGCCTCCCACAAAGAGACCATGACCCTTGAGACCCCGAAGAGCTTGGCAACGTCCGCTTGGGTCAGCCCCCGGTCCTCCCGGGCCAGGCGGAGGCGGGCGTGGAGAGGGAGGGTCTCCGGCCCCACGTCGTCCCTGGAGCGGGCCTTCTCGGAGTCCTTGGGGTTCTGGACTCCCACGAGGTAGTCAACCTCACCGCGGGCATGACGTTCGGCTTGGTAGCCTTCAATGTCGGAGCCCATTCGTTCCTGGTAGTCCGGAGGGATGAAGAAGAACCACGCAACCCGCCGGAGGTCCTTCTCCTGGAGCTTGGAGGCCTCTTCGAGTGTCAACCAAGGGCCGCCCCTAGGCTTGGCAACAGCAACCCCTTGGAAAGCTCCTTCCACCACGTCCCGAATGTCCTCCAAGGCCTGGCGGTAGGTTCGGGCTCTCGCTCGCTTGGCTTGGCCCCTGGGGAGCGGGTAGCCCATGACGGAGAGCAGGCCAGCGGAGTGAGGGCCTCCCGTCTTGGTGGAGGTCCTGGGGGTTCCGTAGAGGGAGCGGCCACACTCTGCGTTCTTCGAGAAATGTCCCAGGGCTCCGTAGTAGAAGCGGCCTTCGGGGAGCAGCGGGCAGAAGTCCCACCCATAGGTCCGCGGCTTGTCCGCCTGCGGGTCTGAAGGCTTCAGCCGGACAGACCGCCGGTCCCACCGGGCGGCGTCCTTGTTGCGCGTTAGCTCTTGTTCTATCCAACGGCGGAGGCTTGTCTGGGAAGGCGTGAACCCCTTGGCGCGGTCCCAGAACGGGGCCAGGGAGAAGCCTTGCACGAAGCCTCTCTTCCCGAGCTCCTTCCGCTCGTCCGCGGAGAGTTCCTTCGTCCAAGCGTAGGTGAGGACTTTCGGGACTTTGTGGTGAGAGGTCCTGAAGACCCCAAGGCTTCCCACGAAGGCGGGGGAGATTTGCAGGAAGAAGGTTCCGTCTCCGTGGTCTCCGGGTCCGCGTCCAACGTAGGCAACCTCGCCCAGGAAGGGGCCGGAGATTCTCGTCCCGGGGAGTGTGACCTCGAAGCGGATTTCTTGCAGGGCACGAAGACAGCCCCTTACGCGGCGGAACCCGTTTCTGTCCTTCTCGCATTCGAGGAGAGTCCGTAGCTCCCAGGCCGGTACGCGGAGCGGGTTCTCCCCGACCCGTCCGAAGGCCGCGAGAATGGCCTCCATGACCGAATGGGCGTCCCGAATGGATTCCATGAGCCGGAGGCGGGAGTTCAGCGCGGCTTGGTCTTCCTCGGATAGTTCCTCAAAGAGGCGTCCCTGGCGGAGCCGTTGCTCGAGGGCCTCGAGGGCTATCTTCTCACCCTTCCGGCCTTCGTCCACGAGCGGCCAGGCGCGCCCATACCACGAGAAGCGTCCCGTGAAGACCCCGGAGCCGGCCCGAAGGCGCTTCTCGAGGTACTCCCGCTGGACCCCGTCCTCGTCCTTGTGAATGCGGCGGAACCACCGGGGACCAACAGAGTCCAAGAGGGCCTCTTCCGCTTCAGCGGTGAGACTCACAACCTCTTCTTTGGTCCTCGCGGTGTAGCTCCGCTTCAGGAGAGGCCCGCGGGCGTTGCTGTCGCCGGTGGTCTTCCGGAGGTCCTCGAAGGCGGACTCCCCGAGCTCCTCTCGGAGTCTCTCGAGTTCAGCTTGGACAAGGTCCTCCCAGCGTTGAACGCTCTTCCAGGTTCGCGGAAGACCCGAGAACCCCGCCGCGTGGGAGAGGAAAGCCGCGGTCTGTTGGTCGAGTAGGCTAGTTCCCGCTTGGAGGTGTCGGCGTTCAGGGGCGGGCTTGGTCACAATGGGAGGCGCGGGCGGTTCCAAGGTTCCCGTTGTGGACGTTGTAGCCCTTGTGGCCTCCGCTCCCGTTCTGAGCTCCTGGGCTACCTTATCCAGACCCTCGAAGAGCTTCTCCCACAAGCCCCGGCGGTCTTCCTCGCTCCAGACGGCCAGGTCCGCGCCTTCACCTTCGAGGACGAGGCCCGCGAGGACCGGGTAGAAGGCCTGTTGCTCGTCCACGTCCATAACGAGCGGGTGGGCCTCGAGGACGAGGTTCGCGGTGAAGGGCTTCGGTTCAGCGTCCGGTTCCGGAGCCCGGGAGCCCGTGAGGCGGAGCGTGGTCTCGTGGCCCGGGCCGAGTATCACGACGGTCTTGCAGTAGTTCGTCCAGAAGGCCTCGAGCTCCGCGTCCGAGGCTCCCTCGGGCGGCCCGGGAGTGTATTCCCGCAGGGCGGTCGCGGTGTAGTCCGAGCCTTCCTTTACGAGGACCGCTCCCTTAGTCAGGCCTGCGAGGACTTGGACGAGGAGAGCCTCTCCGGCGAAGTCCACTACCGATTCAACGGCCTTCCCCAAGGGATTGTCTTGGTCCAGGTCTCCGGCCTCGGCAACCTTGCGGATTCGCTTCCAAGCCTCGTCCGTCATGTCCTCCGGGGAGACCGGGAAGGGTTCGGTCCGCAGCGGTCCAGGGTGACCCTCGGGGTTCAGGGCAACGGGAAACCGCACTTCGAGGAACGGGTCTTCCCAGGTTATCTCCCGCTCTTCCGGGTTCTCTAGGTGGTCCCGGAGCAGACCGAAGGCGTAGACCGCGAAGTCCACTAGGACCTCCGCGGGCCAGTTCGGATGCTCCGCGAGGAAGTCCGGGAGGTAGGTCTTGAAGCCTTCCGCCGTGGACCTCACGAGGACGCGGAATCGGTCCCGCTGGGCCAAGGGGTCTTGGTCCAGGCCTTCGGCGCGGAGCTTCTCTTTGGCCTCCCGCTTCAGGGCCTTCCGCCGCTCCCGTTCCCCGGGGTTACGTTGCGGACCTTTGTTACGAAACGGACCCATTCTAGACCTCGAGGGCCTCGGGGCTGGGGCCGGAGACGGCCACGTCCACGTCCAGGGCCGCCGGGAGCGGAACGTCCTGGCCAAGGCGGGCGGCCTGGAGCCGCTGGAGCTCGTGGAGGGAGCGGAAGAGGGACCGCTCGAGGGAGGCCTCATAACGGGAGAGCTTCGAGAAGGCGTCCCCTGTGACGCTGGCATGGGTGAAGGCGTATCCTAGCCCCATGTCTTTGTAGTTCTGCCAGTGCCGGCGTTCGTCCTGGAAGACCTGGCGCTCCACGCCAGCGGCCCGGCGGAGCCTCCAGGCGGCGGCGGCCAGGCGGTCAAAGAGGAGCTCCTCGAGTTCCCCCTCGGGCTGGACCGCCTCGTGAAGGGAGGTCCGGAAGGCCTCGAGGTCCTCCGCGGGTTCGTCCGGGAGTAGGACCTCCCGCGATAGAAGCCCGTGGCGGAGGGCGTTCTTCGAGGACCGGGCCTTCCCTTCTGGGGTTCGGGGTCCGGTGGACTCGAGGGCGTTCTGGCGGTTCGCTTCGGTCTGGGCTGGACTGGTCATTCAAGGCTTCCTTCCTGGGTTTTCCCTGCTTTCACAAAGCGGGTGGGCGTGGTCACCGCGGAGCCTCCCAGATCACGTCCTCCTCTGGGTTGAACATCACCAGAGATGCAGCGGACCTCTTCGTCTTGGTACCTGTTGCTGGACTTATGAGCTCCGTGGTCCCGAGCGTGGCTTTGTAGCCGTCAGCATCCTTTAGGGCCAGTGAGGGTCCGTCCTTATCCGCGGTGAGGAACGCGAACGTCTGTCCTGCTTCGTCGAGCAGGCCCAGCCAGGTTCCGTCCTTGTCCGCAGTTAGGGTTATCCGCGCCTTCCTCGCTTCGTCGACCAGGCCCAGCATGGGTCCGGCGTTGTCCACACTGAGGAACGCTCGTAGCTGTCCCGCTTCGTCGGTCAGGTCCAGCATGGTTCCGGCCTTGTTCGTAGTTAGGGTTATCCGCTCCTTCCCCGCTTCGTCGTACAGGTTCAGCCCGGGTCCGGCGTTGTCCACACTGAGGAACGCTCGTAGCTGTCCCGCTTCGTCGTACAGGTTCAGCCCGGATCCGCCCTTGCGCGCAGTTAGGTATATCCGCATCTTCCCCGCTTCGTCGTACAGGTTCAGCCCGGGTCCGGCGTTGTCCACACTGAGGAGCACCCGCGTCTGTCCCGCTTCGTCGACCAGGCCCAGCATGGGTCCACCCTTGCCCACGACGAGGCCTCCCCGCGGCTTCCCTGCTTCGTCCAGGATCACGAGCTTTCGGGTTTGCAGTTCGTCCGACACCGTGGGGACCGGGGCTTGTCCCATGAGGGCCAGCCCACCTACCACGGCGAGGATGAGAAGCGCGCCCAGCTTCAGGACCCGATTCTGCCGCTCCAGCCTCTCCACCCGACGTTCTAGCGTGTCCACTTCAAGGCCTCCTTCACCTTTGCCCTTGTGTCCCATAATGCTTATTTGAGGACTCATTCAGGGCTCTCTCATTGCTGCGGTTCAACAACAACCTCGCCGACGTACTCCTGGTAGGCTTGAATGAAGCGGGTTGTGATGATATTCGGGAACTCCGATCCCCAGGTCGTATTTGTTGCGTTGATTCTCACTCGCGTCTTCCCGTCCCCTTGATCGGGAAGGATGACGATAGATACCTGGGTTGCCGGGTCAGGTCCGTACTCTGCTGTAAGGATGCCGTTCTTCTCGTCCGTGTTCTTGATCGTGGCGTTGGCGTCCTGCAAGGCGAGAATAGCCTTGCTGAATGCAGCATCTGAGGGCGCGTTCACAGTCAAGACGCTTTTCTTTGCGACAGGACCCACACAGCCAGCCAGAGCCAGGCTGAGCACGCAGACTACCAGAGTCCACTTCATGGCCTTCCCCTTTCAGTATTTGGCTGAACCATCCCCTAGACCAAACCCCATAGTGGGTTCACTATTCGCTCCTCTTCGTCTGCCCGCGCGTCCTCCCGTGAGGTCTCCAGGTCCTCGTGGTCTGGCGCTCGAGGAAGGCGTCCAGGTCTGAGACCCGGAAGCGGACGGACCGTCCGATCCGAACGTGAGGGAGTGTCCCGCCCCGGGCCAGGCGGTAGACGGTCCCTTCGGTCACGGCCAAGTAAGCCGCGGCCTCGTGAACGTCCAGAACCGCGGTCGGCATACCGAACCGCTCGAAGCGGCCCTCGGGCGGGCCTGGCGCTTGGGCCTGGACGGCCTCGGTTTCGGCATGACCTCCAGGTCTCGGAGCCTCACGTTCGGGGCTCCTGGGCCAATTGTGGGCTTCGCTTGTCACGAGCCTATGGGCCTCCCACCCCGGAGCGGGGCTCCGTGCCGCGGGAAGGGCTTCCCGCCGTTGTGGGCCTTCTTCAGCCGCTCGAGCTCCCGCCGGAGGGCGGTCTCCGCCAGGACGGCCAGGGTCAGGCGGACCGGCGGCCCGGAGAGGTAGACCACGGCGTCCCGGGCCTCGGAGACGAGCTCCTCGGGAAGGTGGAAGGTGGCCCGGACCTTCGAGGGCTTCGGCCTGGGCCGCGGTTCGGGCCTCGGGGTGGTCCCCGCGGGAGCCAGTCCCCGGCGGGAGGCCTTCGAGGCGGCCCGGACCGGGACGAGGGCGTCCAGCGGGTCCGCTCCTATCGTGGCCCGGCGTCTCACGGCGTTCTTCGTTCGTGGCATGGTCAGGACCTCCACTTCTTCAAGAGCTCCGCGGCGGCGGAGCGGTAGTCCTCCGCTCCAGGGCTCCGCGGGGCGTAGACCGTTATGGGCTTCGAGAAGCTCCAGGCTTCCTTGAGGCGGACCGTTTCTCGAATCGTGGTCCGAAGGACGAGCGGACCGAACCGCTTCCGCAAGCTCTCCACGAGGTCCTTCGAGAGGTTCGTCCTCGAGTCCGTCCGGCAAACGAGGATGGCGGAGAGCTCGAGCTCGGGGTTCAGCCGCTCCCGAACCCGCTCCACGGTCTGGAGCAGGGAGGCTAGGCCGGCCAGGGCTGGGGTGGAGCATTCCACCGGGACGAGGACCTCGCCGGCGGCGGTCAGGGCGGAGACGGCCAGGACCCCCAGGGTGGGCGGGCAATCCAGGAAGACGAAGTCCCAGCGGCCCGCGGGGAGCTTCGAGAGGGAGCGGCGGAGAATGGTCTCCGCCCCCGGTTCGGCGGCCAGAGCCCGCTCCGCTCCCATGAGCCAGGCGGAGGACGGGACCACGTCCACCCCGGGAACGTCCGTCTTGTGGACAAGGGTTCCAAGGTTCCCGTTGTCCGTGAAGACCTCGAGGAGCCCGCGTCCCCCGTCCTTCACTCCGAGCCAGCTTGAGGCGGTAGCCTGCGGGTCCAGGTCCAGGACGAGAACCTTCTTCCCCTTCTCCCCGAAGGCCGCGGCCAGGGAGACGGCGCTCGTGGTCTTTGAGCTCCCGCCCTTCTGGTTTGTGAAGGCTACGGTTCGCATGGTTAGGGTTTCCTATTCGGGCCGGTGGCCCTTCTTGACGAAGAAGGCAGCTCCCGCGACTCCCGCGGCTACAAGCTCCATGATTATCAAGAGCGGGGTATCAATGACCGCCCGAAACCATGTTCTGTCAAAGGGGCCGGTCAGGATGAAACCAAAGCCTGCGTCCAACCTTCCGCCTTGCCTGACATGGACGAAGTGAGGAAAACAGACGAGCAAGACAGCCACAACCGACCAAGCGGTTAGGATTCTCCTCTGGGCCTTGTTCATGCTCGTTCGCTCCTTGCCTGTAATGCTCCAAGCCAAGCCCGTTCCCAGGCCTCCAGGGCCTCGCGGGCGGTCTCGAGGTCTCCGTCCACGAAGGCCGCGTCCACCCGGGCCTCCGCCGCTTCCATGGGCTGGCGCTCTTCGTCAGAGAGCCGCTCGAGGAGTCCCCGGATGTAGACCGCTTTCACCCGGGCCAGGGCGTCTTGTATAAGCTCGAGGAAACCTTCCCGTGTGAGGGCTTCTCGTGGCCCAGGAAGCGAGAGCCCAGCCCGGCGAGGCCTTCGCTCCACGGCCACCCGCGAACGTTGCTCCTGGGCGGTCTGGGCCAGCCGGAGCGGCCTTCCCTTCGCGGTCTTGAGAGCCAGGAGTCCCACTAGTGGAAGTCCTCCTCGAATCTCGCCTGGCGATACCAGAAGGTGAGATCGAACGTTTGCCGAAGGACCCCGTCCCGGCCCTTCGCAATTCGGAGCCTGTTGTAGGCCTTGCCTGCTTCCTCGAGTTTCGCTCGTTTCGTTTCGGGGTCAGTGTTCCCAAAGTGTTTCTTCAGGTCTTCGTCCGTGAGGGCCTGGAAGAGGAAGACCATGTCCGGGGTGTAGGAGCCGCGGGCGGACCCCATAACGTCCGCCAGGTCCCCGCCCCATTCGCTCTTCCCGCCAGACGAGGCCGGCTTCCGGGCCTCCGATATGACGAGGACCGCGTCTCCTTCCGTGGAGTCCCGAATCGTCTTCATGGCCCCCACCCTCCACTTGTCCGCCTCGAGCTCGGACCGAATGGTCCGGGCTTCGTGGTCAGGGATAGGCCAGACCTGGAGGTAGTCCACGAGGACGAAGGCGCGGTTTGTCCCGGTGCGGGCCTTGAGGTCCGCCAGGTTCGCCAGGACCTTCTCGACAGTAGGCGCGGGGAAGTTCCGCTCGTCCAGAATCCGGATACGCTTCCCCCGGTCTGCTAGGGCCTCGTCCGCTTCTTTGAGTCTCCTAAGCTCGTCCCTAGAGAAGACCGTCTGTCCGGTTCTTCTGTCCGACCCGAAGACGAGGGTCTTCCAGTCCACCTCCGCCAGGCGGCACTTGATACGTGAGAGAATGTCCCAGCGGCTCATCTCCAGGGAGAGGAAGAGGAAACAAGCGTCTTCGTTCCATGTGACAACGTCCAGGCCTAGCTGGACGGCCAGGGCGGTCTTTCCTACGTTGGGAGCGGCGGCCAGGAGCATAAGACCGCGGAGTCCAAGGGTTGCCTCGTCCAGCTTCGGGAGTGTTTTCTGTACAAGTCCGATATACTCCCGCCCTCGCCATTGCTCGAGGCGTCTCCCGTGTTCTGCGAGCTCGTCCGCAACGGAGAGAACGGGCTCCGCCTTGTATGTCCGCTCTTCCACGCGGAGGCGGTCCACCCCTTCGCGGAGTTCCCGCTTTGCAGCTTCGAGGCCTTCTTCTCCAAGCGTTCGGCTTGCTGCCCGGAGAAGGGTCTCGTATGCGCTCCGCTCCTTGGCCCGGGCTTGCTTCTCGCGGGCGGCCACGAGGCGGGCTTGGAGGGTGTCCTCGTCCGCTCCGGTCTCCTTGACAATCTCGGGCCAGAAGAACCTATCCAGGTCTAGGAGCTTCTCGGGAGCCGTTACGCTTTCGTCGAATCGGACAGCTTCGTCCAGAGCCTCTCCCAGGCCTGCGTCCGTCCAGGCCGGCCCGGGCTTGTGTTTCTGAACGAGGGACCGGGCCTTGAAGCGGTAGGCGTGGACTCTTTGCTCCAGTAGGGAGCGGAAGGCCTTGAGGCCTCGCCGGCGGACGAGCTCGTCCGGGTCCTTGCAGTCCTCGAGCTCCTCGGGGTCCACAACGTATACGTTAGGGACGTTGTTTCCCTTGGAAGCGTTCTCCACGGCCGCCAGGGTTCCCTCCCGGCCCGCGGGGTCGTTATCAAGAACGAGCGTGAAGGCCCGGACCCCGTAGGACGAGAGCCGCTCCCAGCGGTTCGCCGTGAGAAGGTTCCCACCCCCGCCCAGGGCGGCCACGTTCGGGAAGCCGCGGGCATGGAGGGAGACCACGTCCACGAGGCCCTCCACGAGAACGAGGTTCCGCCGGCCTTCCTCCGTCCGGAGAGCTTCGTCCAGACCGAAGGCCTCGGGCTTCGTGGCCCCCGCGAGGTAGAGGTATTTCTGGCCCTCGTCCGCCTTCCCGGTCAGGTCCCGGGCCGCGAACGTTGCTAGGTGGTCCCAGCGGTCCCGCCAGGGAATCGTGAGGCGGCCCGTCCAGCGGGAGTCCTTCAGGAGCCCCGAGGCCTCGAGCTCGTCCCGCCCGTAGCCTCGCCCCTCGAGGTAGGTCTTCACACTCTCCGGCGGCGGGCAGAGACCGAAGGGAAGCTCTTCGAGGTCCTTCTCCTCGAAGCCCCGCTTCTCCACGAGGTAGGCGCGGGCCTGGCGGGCTTCTTCGGTCTCCGCGTGGAGGGCGGCCTTCGTGAAGGCGAAGAAGTCCTCGAGCAAACCCCGGCGGCGTTCCCGTTTGTGGAAACGTTCCTCTTCCTCGGGCGTCCGCTGGAGCTCGAGCGGAGCAACGTCCACCCCGGCCAGGCCGGCCAGCTTGCGGGCGACGTCCCAGAAGGCCGCTCCCGTGGGCTTCGTCCCGCCGTTTGCGTAGGTGGTCCAGGACGTAGCGTCCCCGCCGTGGACGAGGAACCCGAAGGGCTCGTTGCAGACCACGCGGTCCGGACGCGGCTCTCCTGGAAGGCTCTTCGTATGGGAGCGGTTCGTAGCGGTCCACCCGCGGCCCTTCCGCGTCCAGCCAAACTCGGGGAAGGCTTGGTCCAACCGCTCGAAGAGGGCGGGGAGGACCTCCCGCTCGAAGTAGTCAGGGTCCGAACGTTCCCGTTTCATACCTTGGTCCTTTACCTTGTCACAATCACGTTCACAGTCTCGCCTGTGCCAACCCTTACCTGCGCGTAGGCGACCCCTCCAGTCTGAACGGTAGAACCCATCCCGAGCCGGTCCCGGTAACCGCTGTCTACTTCCCAAGAGATCCAACAAGTCAGGTAGTACTCACCCGCGGGGAGTTTCTCGAACCGAAACCGGCCCTCTCCGTCGCCCATCATTTCGCGGTGGTAGGCCACCGCCCGCTCGTCACGCGGTGAAAGGTTGAGCCCCTCAAGAATCACTTTCTGAAACCACTCGCTCGAATAGGTTGTGACCGGGTTGAGACCGATCACGCACCCTGCGCCATACTTCACGTCGCCCCCGCGAGTCTTCAGGAAGGCTTGACCCGTAATCGTGGCATCCCCTTCGCCCGCATAAGGGGCGTATTCCGCTTCGATGAAGGTCGCCTGGCGTTGGATCACCGGCGGCGGCGGGACGGCACACCCAGCAAACCCTGCCAGGAAACACAGGACGAACACCAGGGCTCTCATACACACCCCCACATGGTTCTAACGTTCCCGTTTCATACGTTTGTACCTACGCTCCCGCGGCCACGAGCCGGGCAACCTCGCCGGCCAGGTCCTCTCGGGCATCGTCATACAGGTTCAAGGTCCTAAGGTCCCGGTGGCGGGAGAACCGCTGGACTTTGCGAACGTCTCCGCGGGTCAGGTCCAGGGCTTCCGTTATCGCAGCATGGCGGAGCCCGTGAGGCCGGACCTCGAGGCCGGCCTGGCGGCCCAAGGCTTTGACAATGCGGTGAAGGGAGCGGCCCGTCAGGCGGCGGCCCTTCCCGGCCCGGTCCAGGTTCACGAAGAGCGGCCCAGGCTCCGGACCGCGGAGCTCGAGCCAGTCTCGAAGGGCGGTCTTGGTCGGCTCCGGGAGCGTGAGCCCGGTCTTCTCCAGCCGGCCCTTCCCGAGAACCTCCACGGTCCCCGCCTCAAGGTCCAGGTCCTCCACGTCCAGGGAGACAACCTCTCCGCGGCGGAG
>Ga0209164_1004440_pt1 | contig 12554 bp, 10 predicted proteins | sample MTBNYHSulfiMetaG_FD_187458 | JGI IMG/M metagenome (GOLD analysis project Ga0209164, IMG submission 187458) | Enrichment culture microbial communities from rom New York Harbor, USA that are MTBE-degrading - MTBE-NYH (New York Harbor Sulfidogenic)... | ecosystem: Environmental > Aquatic > Marine >...
CAAGCTGCACTGGCAGCCGTCCTGCAAGAAATTGAGCGTGCCAAGGCGCAGCTGGCAAGTGCTCTGGCCGATCGCCTGCAGGTCAGTGTCGAAAAGAACAAGCTGGCTGCTTTGCGAGCCAAGCGATTAGAGACGCAGGCGGAGCTGCGCCTGGCGGAGCTGAATCTCTCCTATTGCACCATCAAGGCTCACATATCCGGCTATATCGCACAGAAGCAAATCCAGGTAGGGGATCGAGTTCAACAAGGTGGAGCCTTGCTGGCAGTGGTTCCTCTGCAGGAGGTCTACGTTGAGGCCAATTTCAAAGAAACCGAGCTGGTAAACGTTCGGTTGGGGCAGCCTGCAGAAATCCATGCGGATATCTACCCTGATCACACCTATAAAGGAAAAGTTGTGGGAATCCGAGCCGGAACCGGTGCAGCCTTTTCTCTGTTGCCGCCGGAGAACGCCACCGGCAACTGGATCAAAGTGGTGCAGCGCGTGCCGGTAAAAATCAAGCTTGATGCTCCGCCTCCCCCTGATTATCCACTGCGCGTGGGGCTTTCGCTGGAGGTGACCATATCGACGGCGGACAGCAGCGGTCCGAGGCTCGTGGCAAAACGATCAGTAACCAAATCAGCCGGGTTGCATCCGAGTGAATCTCCCAACAGTCCCGCAGACCAATAAGTGGCTCGTAGCTCTGGCGGTCATTCTGCCAACTTTCATCGAAGTCATGGACACCAGCGTGGTGAATGTGTCATTACCGCACATTCAGGGCAGCCTGAGCGCCGGGGTTGATGAAGTCACCTGGGTGTTGACCTCTTATTTGGTCTCCAATGCCATCATCATACCTATCACCGGATGGTTGGCGAGTATCTTCGGCCGCAAGCGCTATCTCATTTTCTCGGTGGCATTGTTTACTCTCAGTTCACTGGCCTGTGCGGCGGCTCCGTCGCTTTCGGTCCTGGTCGTTGCGCGCATCTTTCAAGGGCTTGGCGGCGGCGGACTGCAACCTTTGTCACAGGCCATCCTGCTGGAGGCATTTCCGGTTGCGGAGCATGGCATGGCGATGGCGGTGTTCGGCATGGGCGTCGTCTTTGCCCCCATTTTGGGTCCCGTGATCGGGGGATGGATCACCGACAACTGGAACTGGCGCTGGGTGTTTTACATCAATCTTCCTGTCGGGGCACTGGCTATTTTCATGGCCATCCTGCTGATCCACGACCCGCCCTATATCCGTCGCGCCAAACTGCATATAGACAAATGGGGTCTCTTTTTGATCTGCGTGGGTCTCGGGTGTCTGCAGGTGGTTTTGGACAAGGGAGAACGAGAGGACTGGTTTGATTCACATTTCATCGTCGTTTTGAGTATCATCGCAGCGATCGCCCTGATTGTGTTCGTGATAGTGGAACTGCGCGCCGAGCATCCGGTAGTTAATCTGCGGGTGTTCCGAGACCGGACTTTTGCCGCCGGTAATATCATCATGTTCATGGGGTTTTTTTGTTTGTTCGGTGGAATTGTACTGTTGCCTTTGTATGCCCAAACTCTGATGGGATATACCGCGGTGTGGGCGGGATGGCTGCTGGGACCGGGTGGCATAAGCAGCTTAATGATAATGCCCGTTGCAGGGATCTTGATGAAGAAGGGAGTCAGTCCGCGACTGCTATTGGCTGCGGGCTTGGGTATCATGGGCTATTCTCTGTGGCTGATGTCAGGTTTCAACCTGCAGGCCGACTTCATGTCTATTGCATGGCCGCGCATCATTCAAGGCTTTGGAATCGGCCTGTTCTTTGTGCCGCTTTCCGCCGCCACTTATGTCAACGTGCCGAGGGAAGAAATGGGCAATGCTTCGGGCATCTTCAATTTACTTCGAAATCTGGGCGGCAGTTTCGGAGTCGCCTTCAGTGCGACGCTTCTAGTTCAAAGATCGCAGCTTCATCAGAGCTTTTTGGTGGAAAACGTCACACCATTCAGTCCGCAGTTCCGCATATACATGCAGCAGCTCGTGGATTTGCTGCCCGGCCAGTTCGCATCGCCTGCGGATTCCACTAAGATGCTGGCGTCGCTCTATCGAGAAGTGCTGCGCCAGGCCAATATGCTGGCGTTTAACGATATATTTTGGATATTCGCCTGGTTTACCGGTTTGCTGATTCCTTTGACTCTGCTCATGCGACGGCCCAGAGGCGGCGGGGCAGCTAAAGTGCCGGATGGCGCACATTAGCATAGTCCCCGTCCGGAAGCTCACATTGGAAAACTCCATTTTATATCGCGTGGCCTTTAGGGCTGCCTGTTTGGTTCTACTCACAACGGGACGACAGGGTTTCGGCCGAGTACCAGGGACGTGCAGCCGGAGAGGACGGTCTATGAAACAATCCAAGAGAATACTCGTGGCCGTTGATGGCTCCAATCATTCCCTGAATGCTGTCAAATATATAGCCAGCTATTGCTCAACTTCCACCCATGTCAGCCTGATTTATATTCTGCCCAAGCGGCCGGAACAGATCTTTTGGCAAGTCAACATGGATGAAGAGTTCATAGAGAGAATGAGGGGCAAATACGACAGATGGGAGAGGGAGCAAAGAGGCGCGAGCAGGGATTTCCTGGTCTCGACCAAAGCTCTGCTGGTCAAGCTGGGTTTTCAGCATGACCGTCTGCGAATAATGCTGAGAGAACGGGAGTCGGGGACCGCCACCGACATCATCGCAGAAGCCCGGAAGGGTTATGATGCGCTGGCTGTGGGCCGCCGCGGGTTGAACAAAGTGGGCAGTCTTTTTTTGGGCAGCGTTTCCGATAAAATTGTCGAGCGTGTGGAAAACCTTCCGGTTTGGGTCGTCGGTGGTAATGTTCATTCCAGCAAGATGCTGCTGGCGGTGGACGGATCGGAAAATTCAGCGAAAGCTGTAGACCATGTGGCCCGATTTGCAGCGGACATATGTGCAGACATCACTCTTTGCCACGTGATACGAGGCGATGAATGGGTGTTTGGAGCGCCTGTTTTCGAGCTGGACCGGGATATAGAAATGCGACTGGAAGAATGGCGCAACAAAGGACTGCAAAAAATGTTCAGCGGCTACCGGGAACGGCTGATAAAAGCAGGTATAGACCCCGGTCAAATTTCCATCAGATGCATCACACGGAGCTTGAGCCGTGCCGCGGATATTCTAAAAGAAGCAGGCGAGGGGGGATATGGCACCATCATCATGGGGCGCCGTGGAATTTCCAAGGTTCGCGAATTCCTCATGGGACGTGTGACGACCAAGGTATTAAACGGTGCAGAGGGTGTGGCTGTTTGGATTGTGCCATAGCGGGATCGGTTGTCGCACCGATAGACACTGTCTGGACATCCCGACGTGGTTTATAATGCAGCCCCTCAAAGCTTGACCCAATCATTTTAGCTTCTTAAATTTACATGTAAGTAGCTTTAATAGCCGTCACTCGGTAATGCGTTTAGCTGTTTAAGAAGGCCAGGGAGGCAAGAATGAAATCATTCCTATCATTTTTCATCTTTTCAACGATTTCCTTGTTTGTTGTGGTTTCCCCCCAAGCCATCTCAGGAGACGACGTGACTAAGTCTGATACCTGGCTGCAGGCTCAACTGGTCACCACCTATGCCCTGAACGACAGCCTCAACCCATTCACGCTCGAAGTTGATGTCAGGGAAGGTGTGGCGCACTTGAGCGGTACCGTAGACACTGATGTGGAACGCGAATTGGCCGTAGAAATAGCGAAGGGGGTAGCCGGCATCAAGCAGGTGAAAGACAATATTGAAGTCAATCCCGAGGCTCCCGGCGACCGGAAGAAAGCTGCGGGCGACCGATCCCCCTACAGAAATATAGAAGACATGACGATCACTGCAAAAGTCAAGACAAAGCTTATGTGGGATCGGCACACTAACGGTTTGGACATCGGCGTAAAGACTGATGGCGGTGTGGTAAAGCTTGAAGGGAAAGTCCGGGATGAAGCGACCGGAAATTTAGCGGTGCAAATTGCTAAGAACACCAGCGGAGTTCGAACAGTTTTGAACGAGCTGACGGTAACCGGCGGCAGTGATGGGGTAACTGAGCCTGGATCGAGCAAGGGCGGGCAGAGCCAAGAGAACGAAGGGGAAAAGGGAAGAGGCGAAGCCGTCGGTCGTTTAGCGGAAGGAGTTAAAGGGAAAGTCAGCAGAAGCGTGCAACAGGTCGGCCGGGCGGCAAATGATGCCTGGATCACGGCCAAGGTAAAAACAGTGCTTATGCTTAGCAAGGATGTCGAGGATTCGGACATCGAAGTGCGTACCGAAAATGGTACAGTTAATCTGCAAGGGACAGTTTCAAGTGAGGCTCAGGCAAAGCGGATTGTTGAAATCACTCAAGACGTCACGGATGTTAAAGATGTCAATTCTACATTCACAATCGGGAAAAGCGAGCGGAGCTGATCGGCTCACTTGAAATGGAAAGGAGATTCAGCCATGTTGTCATGGGCTTTAATGTTTTTGATTATTGCGATCGTTGCGGGAGTTTTTGGCTTTGCCGGAATTGCAGGTACGGCGGCATGGATCGCTCAAGTTCTTTTCTTGATCTTCCTGGTCTTGTTTGTGGTCTCTCTTTTTGCCGGCAGAAGGCATAGAGTGTGACTCTGCCGTAACAGGAGCTAACCTATCGGGCAGTCCGGTGAGTCGATGAAATTGCAGAGATGAACCGTGTCTGCCCAATATCTGAATTGTCTCATCCGAGATAACGGATCAGACAGAGCCAGTTCCGGGCCGGCTCGTGGATAACTTCGGATTTCAGCACACCTATCGACCCGCATGCCGATCTTCTTCAAAGCCTCATTATTTATTGCCCTGTAGAGCTCCTTCCAGCAAGAGTCTCAAGGTTACGTAAAAGTCGTGTCGGAAGCCAATAATACTCCCGCACCCGGGGCGTGCGAAATGTCGGGAGTCACACGCAGCCGGAGACGTAAACGGAATTGCGCGGTGGATCCGTGCTCGGGTACGAGCTGTTTATTTAGATCGGCTTCTTTAGAGCTTGCCGATGGTTCTCTTAGTGTGTCAATATTACATGGAATTATAATCACGAAGGGTCCTCTGAGCTGCGAGTCAAAATCACGGTGATATACGGCAGCCTGACCTTGCGGACATTTCAATGCCAGCGGGCTCAATAAGGCCTTCCGGAAAGGCGGAAGGCGGTCCCGCCGAGGGGAAATCACATTAATCCCCATTCGCTAACAGCTTCCTTGGCGTCAGGACATTATGGCTAGTGTTTTGATCATAGATGATGACCCCATGCTGTGCGAAATTCTCTCGCGCAGAATAGGCGCTTTGGGTCACCAGGTCAGTCACGCTTCAACTGTCGATGAAGGGCTCAAAAAAGCATCGTTTGACGCATTTGACGTCGTGTTCCTCGATGTCAGACTGCCTGACGGAAATGGTTTGGAAGTGCTTCCCACTATCCAGCAGACCCCGTCTTCCCCGGAAATTATCATCATCACTGGAATGTTCGACCCCGACGGAGCGGAGCTAGCCATCGAGTGCGGCGCCTGGGACTATATTGAAAAGCCATCTTCCACCAGTGAGATGATTCTTCCCTTTTTGCGTGCTCTTCAATATCGAGAGGAAAAATGGGTCAAGCCGACGGCAGTTGCTTTGAAAAGGGAAGGGATTATCGGTTACAGTCCACAAATTACTGCATGTTTGGATCTCGTGGCTCAGGCCGCTCATACTGATGTCAGCGTGCTTATCACCGGGGAAACAGGCACCGGCAAGGAACTGTTTGCCCGGGCCATACACAACAACAGCCCGCGGGCGTGTAAGAATTTCGTGGTCGTCGATTGTACCTCTTTGCCTCAAGGTTTGGTGGAAAGCATCCTGTTCGGGCATCGAAAAGGAGCTTTTACCGGAGCTGATCGACCCATGGATGGCCTTGTCAAACAGGCTGACGGCGGCACCTTGTTTCTTGACGAGGTGGGCGAATTGCCGCTGAGTGTGCAAAAAAATTTCCTGCGAGTGCTTCAGGAGCACCGCTTCCGCCCTATCGGCTCGGTACAGGAAACAGAAAGTCACTTTCGGCTGGTTGCTGCCACCAACCGGAATTTGGAGGAGATGGTCGGGCAGGGTCAATTCAGAAGTGATCTGCTTTTCCGGCTGCGATCCCTCAGTATTCAGCTGCCCCCATTGAGAGAACGGCCAAAGGACATCAAGGATTTGGTCTTTTTCTACATGAACAAGCTATGTGAGAAATATGGATCTGAAACCAAAGGGTTGGCGCCGGATTTTCTTGAAGCAGTGATGGCTTACGATTGGCCCGGAAACGTGAGAGAGCTTGTCAATTGCATGGAAAGAACGCTGGCAGTCGCCGGACCTGCTCCAACGCTATTTGCCAGGCATCTTCCTTCAAACCTTCGTATGTGCCTCATTCGGGACCCGGCTGTTCGAGCATCCGCCGTTAAAGCGGGATCGATTGAAGGTGCCGAATCCTCTGACGAGAGTGAAGCATTGCCCCCGTATCGGGAGTTTCGAGAATCGCTCGAGCACCGTTACCTGCAAGAACTGCTTGCGGTCAGCCAGAACAATATCGGTAAGGCGACGAAAATTTCCGGCTTATCGCGCACCCGCATTTATGAGCTCCTCAAAAAGCACGGCCTTTCAATAGCAAATTGATCTCTCAGCTCTTCCCCTACTTGGCTCCGCGTCAGTGAGCTAAGCCGAGAAACAGTTGCCTCGAAGGAGTTCAAGGGTCCGCTTTTCCGGATACGCTTTTCCGGACAAGACAGGTTTTCTCCTTTCGTTTATTCTCTTGAATAAAGTAGCTTATTGAAATATTTACACTATTTCTATGGCAAAAAAATGGCATGATTCTTGTTTGAGAAGAATTGCGAATTTTTGCCAAAGGATACACACATTTTGTCCTCTGGGATGAGCGATTGGGGCAAGGAAGCGATAAGAGAATGAATATCCTTCTGTTCCGCGAAATCTGCGATAACCTAATCGTTCACCACAAAGACGCGAAGGACTCAAAGACACGCCAGGAGTCCTCTCTAAAGGATACAACCTTTGCGAACCTTGGCGTTCCTTGCGCCTTTGCGGTTCATAAAAGGCTGTATAGAGAACGGTTACGCGATCACATTGCAGAAAATGATCCGAATGGGCAGTGCACGGCCCTGCGGCGGCAGGCTTCAAACTCGTGAAGCTCTGATATCTCGGTAAAGAGGTCGGCATAGATGACACACGACGAGATGCAAAAGATCTCAGGACATGCAGTTTGCAGATCCTAACCAGAGATACATCCCGGGACGGTAAAGATGAGCGGGAGCTTGAACATCTTTCTGCTGGCTGCCGCCGTTGGAAAACGAGGAATTTTTTGGTGAGCTTTGTGAGGCCTTAGCTTATGGAACAGCCGCATGGATACTATAAAGAATTACTGAATAGTCTGCGTGAAGGTGTCTATTTCGTCGATCGAGAACGCCGCATCACTTACTGGAACAAAGCCGCCGAACTGATCACCGGGTTCAATGCTGCGGACGTCGTTGGATGCCGGTGTATGGACAATATTCTCACCCACATCGATGCTGAAGGCATCAGTTTGTGCCAGTCGTCTTGTCCTCTTGCCGGAACCATTCTTGATGGGCAGCCTAGAGAGGCCGACGTCTTTCTTCACCACAAAGACGGACAGAGGGTGCCGGTATCTATTCGCATTGTGCCCATTTTAGGCGGCGCAGGCGAGATCTCGGGGGCGGTGGAGCTATTCAGCGTCAACCGCCCCAGTGCAGCGATTCTGTCTCGCATTGAAGAGCTAGAACAATTGGCCTTGCTGGACCCTTTGACCAGCTTGGCCAATCGCCGCTATGCCGTCATGAACATCGAAACCAGGCTGGAAGATTTGAGTCGTTATGGACGGCCGTTTGGCGTCCTTTTCGCCGACATCGATCATTTCAAACGAATAAACGACAGCTATGGTCACCAGACGGGAGACCAGGTGCTCAAATTTGTCGCCAACACTTTCAAGAGCAACTCGAGGGACTTCGATCTGTTTGCCCGCTGGGGTGGAGAAGAATTTGTGGGTATCATTTGCAACGTCGATGCACAGAGGCTCCATCGGATTGGTGAAAGGCTCCGCATGTTGATTGAAAATTCTTATACCGTATCAGACCAAACTCGAATCCAGGTTACCATCTCTTTGGGAGCCACTCTTGCCAGACCCGGTGAGAGCTCGGAGCAACTGCTGAAAAGAGCGGATGCTCAATTATATAAGAGTAAACATGCCGGAAGAAACAGGATCTCTATGGAACCTTAGGAGGGCTGCGCAGCATCTTCAGTTCAAATAAGCAGGAGATGTGGAAAGCGCACTAAAATGTATTCGCTCGGATTTTATCTAAAGTAACTGTCTATGCCCGCCGATAAGGTGGAGGTGGAGCGATTGAACCCAACCGGCTGAATTCAGAAAAGGTTGCAGGAAGCATCGGTATCCAATGGGGAATCAAGGATTGTGGGGAATTTAAAAATCGACCGAGAGAAGGTCAAAGGAAGGAGGATCGCACAGGGTGCGCAAGCAAAGGCGGTAACGTGTTAGGTCGTGAGGAAGGGAGTAATAATAAAGGTTTTAACTACCGGAGTCGTGAGTCATGGCCCTGGAATCGTTCAAAAGCTCATCTTACGAGACGGAACAAGGAGAGTAAATGAAGAAGCGGTTGATAGCAATTGGAAGCATTTTGTTATTGTTGGCTGCGGGCTCTGTGGTGTTCGCTCAGGATAAACCCACCCCTGACGATGCAAAGGCAATGGTGGAAAAGGCGGTCGCTTACGCCAAAGAAAACGGCAAAGAGAAGGCGTTTGCCGAAATCAGCAATCCCCAAGGCCGGTTCGTGGAAGGGGAGCTTTACGTTTTTGCGCAAGGCCTGGATGGGACCATGCTAGCCCATGGAGCCAATCCGAGGCTAGTCGGTCAGGACCATCTTGAGCTTAAGGATGCCAATGGCAAGCAGTTTGTTAAAGAATTGGTGGAAGTGGTGAAAACCAAAGGAAACGGCTGGGTCGAATACAAGTGGACCAATCCAGTGACAAAGAAGGCCCAAGACAAGGTGTGTTACGTCCAAATAGTGGATGATTACTTCATTGGATGCGGGATTTATAAATGACATAGCGCAAAACAGAAGATTCTCCGGATCGACTGGGCAGTGCACTTTTTTTACCTGGTTGAACCGGAGAAGATGTTCGACGCTCGCCTCGCCAGGCTGCTTGACGTCGGAGCCGAATGCCGTCACAGCCGGGAGTCTCTTCTGCGTGGTAACGCAGCAGGTTTCTCGGCGTGCGGCAATTCCCCACCGGGGAACTGCAGTTGATTGGCCCCGGCGACTAGAAAATCGTTGTTCTTGATAGAAGTGAGGAAACAGTAGAAATGAAAAAACTCATTGGCAACCTCCGGATGTTTTACAAACTGCTGATTTCGCCTGTTGTGGTAATTTTTCTCCTCATTGGGCTGGCTTTCGTGGCTTATGATGGCTTTCTAAAGCAAAAGGAGGCAACGGATGATCTCTACCGGAATCGTTTTAGAGGTTATCAGGACAGTGCCAATATTATCATCGAAATGACCAATGTTCAGGCGAACATATACAGAGTTATCAATTGGTCAAACGCGGGTTACGATCAAAAGCGAATCGACGAGTCCATTGAAGCCCAAAAATCGACACTCGAGAACGTAATTGCGACAGTTAAAAAGATTCTCGAATCTCAAACCCTCAACCAGGAGGAGAGAGCCTTTTATCAAGAATCGCTTGCCCATGTCGATCGCTACAAATCGATGATGCAAAATGTTCTAGATACTGCCGCAGCCGATGGAACTACTGCGTCCTTGTTAATGAGTCAGGCCGATGACACCTATCAAACCCTTTACACCAGCCTGCATGGGCTGATGGAATTGGAGAACAGACTGGGCAGCGAGCGATATGATTTTTCTCTGAAGAATTTTGCACTGGTGATGAGAATTTTCGTGGCGGTGCTGGCAATCGCTGTCGGCTTAGCACTCTTGATCAGTATTGCGGTAGCCGGATTGGTCACGAAACCCATTCGCCAGGCCATCGGCGTGGTTAAGACCATTGCGGAGGGGGACCTTACCCAGGACATCCAGGTAGATTCGAAGGATGAAATTGGCGAACTGGCTCGTTCGGTCAATTCGATGCGGGGTAAAATGGCCGATGCTGTCGGTCAATCGGTGGCAACTTCTCTAAACCTGTCTGAAGCGGCTTCGATGCAGGCGGCTTCGCTCGAAGAAACATCCTCCTCTTTGGAGGAGATGTCCTCGCAAACCAGACGGAACGCGGAAAATACGGTTCAGGCCAACGAATTGATGACTTCAGCCCGGGATGCTAGCCGCACGGCCAACTCCTCGATGACAGACTTGACGAGATCGATGAAAGAGATTGCTGTGGCAAGCGAGCAGACTCAAAAAATCGTGAAGACCATCGACGAAATCGCATTCCAGACCAATTTGCTGGCGCTCAATGCGGCTGTCGAGGCGGCTCGGGCAGGCGAGGCCGGTGCAGGCTTCGCAGTCGTCGCCGATGAAGTGAGGAACCTGGCAATGCGAGCTGCCGAAGCGGCCAAGACGACCACCACCCTGATGGGAGACATTGGCAATAAAATAAAGACAGGCGAGCAACTCGTCAGGGTGACGAACGAGGTGTTCCAGCAGGTGAGCGACAGCTCCGGTAAGGTGGTGGGACTTATGAGCCAGATTTCTACGGCTTCCAGGGAGCAGGCCCAGGGAATCGAGCAGGTCAACCGAGCCGTAGCGGAGATGAATGGGGTGACACAAAGGAATGCCGCAAGCGCAGAGGAATTGGCCGCCACCATGGCGATGTTCAAGACCAGGAGCGATCCGGGCAGAGTCTCTCGCTTCGAGCATATGGGTGCAGTGAATGAGATTGGTGCGGCAACGCTTCCGGAGTCTCCCCCTGCACTGCTGAAGTTGAGCATCAGTAATCGAGGCGGCCGGCCGAGTTTACCTCGTTGACGGCAGGGAGCCATAGCTTTTTTCATTGTGTGCTCAAGCAATAAGGACGACAAAGATAAAAATGAATAGGACGTTAAGGATACTCGTAGTCGATGACGAAGAGATCATCCGCCGCACATTGGTGGCGATACTCCAGCGCCTTGGGCATTGTGCTGAAGATGCGCGGGACGGACCGGGGGGGCTGCGCTCGATAGAAAACGGCGATTACGACGCAGCCTTCGTGGATGTTCGAATGCCAGGGCTTGACGGGCTTGATGTATTGTGCAAAGCAAAGGAAATAAAGCATGATATTCGCATCATTATGATGAGCGGAAACGGCTTTGACGATACCCGCAATGAGGCTATGCAGAAAGGGGCGTTCGCTTTCGTGCAAAAACCCTTGCGAATCATGGAAATCCAGGAACTGATCCGAAACATCTCCGCCTGCGTTAGCCCTCAATGCTGTTGAATTAAGCTTTGCGAACGTCAAATTGTAGGGCTCGTTCTCTGAACGAGCCTTTACCGGCGTGCTCGGAGAGCCCGCCCTACATCTGATGTCAGGCTGACTTCAACAACATTAGCGTTAGCCCTTAAGTCCCCTCTGAAAAGCGGCTTTTTGCGATTCCTGCCAAGATGACACATGCCCCGATCAACTTCAGCTGGGCCAAAGATAATTGGCTCATCAAGGATTAGCGGGATATAGTAATTGACTCAACCTGAATCCCGCTAATCCGCGAAGAGCCGGATAATTAAAAGATGGCAAAACAAAAGCAATGACTGAATCGGATCGACGCCCCGGTTATTTAAGACTTCTCGAACAGGGCTCACTCAGTGAAAGGGTGCGCACGTTTGAAGGGATTCTAGAAAAATGTGCTTTATGTCCGAGCCAATGCGGAGTGAACCGGCGGGAAGGCAAAGTCGGGGCTTGTGGAGTCGATGCCAGGCCCAAGGTCGCGGCCATGAGCATTCATCCATGGGAAGAGCCGCCCATATCGGGGGAACGGGGGTCGGGGACCATCTTTTTTTCAGGTTGCACGCTCAGCTGTCTGTTCTGTCAGAACTATCCGATCAGTCAAATGGGAGTCGGAAGATATCTGAGCGTGGACGAGCTGGCGACAGGAATGCTGAAGTTGCAGCACAGGGGGGCTCACAATATCAATCTGGTGACTTCAACCCATCAAATGCCCGCTGTGGCGGCAGCTCTATTTCTTGCAGCAAAGCGGGGTCTCACTATACCTATCGTATATAACACCAGCGGCTATGAGCGCGTCGAAATATTACATTTACTTGAGGACCTGGTGGACATTTACCTGCCCGACATCAAGTACGCAGATCGTGAGGCGGCAAAATTTTGTTCGCAAAAGGACGATTACGTGAGATATAATCGATGGGCACTCCTTGAGATGTGGCGGCAGGTGGGGCCGCTGCAGGTGGACGAGCTGGGCGTCGCTCGTCGAGGCTTGCTGGTGCGCCATATGGTGCTTCCTGAAAACCTTGCCGGCACGCGCCAATGTATGAGTTTTTTGGCACGCGAAATGGGTTCCGGCGTTTGGATCAGCCTGATGAGCCAATACTTTCCCGCTCACAAAGCTTTGCTAACACCTCCCC